>CEPH01073634.1_pt1 | contig 20219 bp, 20 predicted proteins | sample 530571 | NCBI WGS metagenome assembly CEPH01 (sample SAMEA2620413, study PRJEB7988) | marine metagenome | biome: marine biome (ENVO:00000447); feature: surface water layer (ENVO:00002042); material: "saline water (ENVO:00002010), including plankton (ENVO:xxxxxxxx)" | depth 5 m | reverse complement strand
GGGGGTCGACAGCCGCCGACTTGCCACTGTGACGGTGACCTCTCGCGCATCCAGATATCCGTGCCCGCGACCGAGCCCGCTCCAGCCCGGGTCGCTCACCGACAGCGACGCTTCGGCCTGCGGCCACGGGCCCTGCACGAGCAGCACACCATCTCGATCGCGCAGGCGTGCCGCGAATCGGGCGGCATCGGCATCCGACACCCGCCCCGGCGGGCGCACCGCAACCACGGGCAGAACCTCGGCGACCGTCGCCGCCACCGCGAGCCACCGCGAGCCCGGGTCGGGAATCATCACGAGCCGCGACAGATCCACCCCGAGCCGCTCGGCGGCCTCGGCGCCCAGGTGCGGCATCCCGACGACCCCGCACCAGGAGCCCGCCTGCGAAGGCGGCGCGAGCAGGGCGAGCAGGAGCGAGACGGATGCCGAACCCGGAGCAAGCGTGTACACCGACCCGGGTCGCAAGCCGCCACCGGGAAGGAGTCGCGACAGCGCCGGATAGGCCGGCAAGGCTGGGGCATCCAGGGATCGACCCTGCACCTGCTCAACCTTCGCGCGGAGGCGATGCACCTCGGCCAGCCGGTCACGGACGTCGGCGATGGCCTCCGCGCGCTGTGCTCCCATGATCGCCCTCACTCCCACAGATTAGAACGCATGTTCTAATGCGTCAATGCGATGAGAGCACCATACGCGGGGCATCCGACACGGGAGCTCAGCCATGTCGCCCGACAGAACTCGAAAGAATAGATACTTTGTTCTAACCCTGGAGGCGGGGTTGAAGGTTCAGACCTCAGGCCGGGACGATCTCATCGGTCGTGGCGATGCGCGCAAAGCCGCCACCCTGCAGCACCAGTGCGGTGCCGGCCATGAGCTCAGCCGCCGACCGGCGTACGACACCGAGCCCCGGGATCTCTTCTTCCAGGTCGAAGGTACGCGTCGCATCCAGCACGACGGTCACGTCATAGCCGAGGTTCCCCGCCATCCGCGCGGTGGTCTCGACGCACATGTTGGTCTGGATGCCGCACAGCACCAGCTCGCCGATCCCCCGCTCCTGCAGCCAGGCGTGGAGGTCAGGGTCGCCATAGAACGCGGAGTTCACGTCCTTGGTCACCAGCACCGCGGCATCCACGGTCGCCACGGCATCGACGAGCGCGTTGCCGGGGTTGGACGGATGCAGCGGCGAATCAGGATGCCGAGAGTCGTGCCGCACAACCACCACCGGCTCCCCCGCGAACGCCTCGATCAACCGGGCGACATTCGCCTCACAGTCGGGATTGGCCGTGGGTCCCCAGAAGTCCAGGTCATCAAACCCCCGCTGCATATCGATCACCACGAGCGCGCGCGTCATGCCTCCATCCCACCACGCCGCGCCGACACGGGAGGCGGCGCATCCTGGACTGGCAGGAATCCGTCGACAACCGACACCCCCGTCTGCGCATTCGGGAGGGTCTGGTCACTCGGGAGGGTGGATGCCGCATCCGCGCCCTCCCGAGGAGCCATCCCCTCCCGAGAGCGCGCCCGGCGGGGCACGACCGCACCCAGCACGATCCCGGTGAGCACGAGGCCAAGCCCCGCCACCTGCGCAAGACCGAACGACTCCCCCGCGAGGAAGACGCCCAGTGCCACGCCGGTCACGGGGTTGAGCAGTCCGACAAGGCCGACGGTCGCGGCTGGGAGGCGCCGCAGCCCCGCGAACCAGACGGTGAAGGCAAGCGCCGTGGACACGAGCGAGAGGTAGGCGAACCCGATGAGTGAGGTCGGGGTGAGCGCGGGAGGCGGACCGTCCACGACGAGCGCGACGGGCAGCAGCATGAGGCCACCCATCGTCAACTGCCACGACGCCATCGTGAGCCCCGGAATCTCGTTGCCCCACCGCCCCGTCAGCACGAACCCGAGCGATGACGAGAGCATCCCGGCGAACGCGGCACCGAGCCCCCATCCGTCGACGGGCTCGCCGCCGACACCAACTAGCAGCGCGACACCGAGGAGCCCGATCCCCGCACCGATCGCCGCGAGCACGCGTGGACGCTGGCGGCGAAGCAACCAGGCCAGCAGCATCATGGCGGCAGCTGACGCCGACATCACCGTCGCCGCGACGCTCGAGGGCAGGCGCTGCCCGGCGATGTAGACGAGGACGAAGAAGCCGCCGACGTTCAGGATGCCGAGCACCGCGGCACGCCACCACCACACCCCGTGCGGGAGGCGGCGCGAGATCAGCAACAGGATCAGTCCCGCCGGCAGGGCACGAAACAGCGCACCCCACAGCGGAGCATCGGCGGGCAGGAACTGCCGCGTCACGAAGTACGTGCTGCCCCAGGCGATCGGGGCGATCGCGGTGAGCAAGAGCCACCTCACGGATTTATCTTCCACGGAAGCTAACAATAGCTTCCGTGGAAGATTTATTCCCCTATCGTGGATCCATGGATGCCGCCCCCGACCGCGTCACGCAGATCCAGGCCGAATGGCGCCGCGAGCGCCCCGACATCGACACGTTCCCCCAGGGCGTCATCGGGCGCCTCCACCGCATCGGACTGCTCCTGGACCGCCGTCTCGACGAGGTCTACGCAAGCTTCGACCTCAGCTACGCGGAGTTCGACATCCTCGCGACCCTGCGCCGCGCAGGCGCGCCCTACCAGCGGCGGGCCGGTGAGCTTGCCGACCACACGATGGTCACCAGCGGCGGCCTCACCAAACGCGTCGATCGCCTCATCGCCCGTGGGCTCGTCGAACGCCGCCCCGAAGCATCCGACGCGCGCGGCAGGCTCATTGGCCTGACGGATGCCGGACTCGCCCTCATCGACGAAGCCTTTACCGCGCACATGGCCGGCGAGCACCGCATCATCGAGGAGCTGGGGACGGATGCCGAAACACTCGAGCCGATTCTGCGCCGTTGGCTCGGCGTCCTGGAGCCACCCGCGTAAGAGTCAGGCAGCAAGCGCGAGATAGGGCTCCCACGACGGGTCGGTGCGATCGGTGCCGCGCACCGTCCACTGCGCTCCGCGCGGCGCTCCCGGCGTCAGGCGCAGCTCCCAACCCATCTCCTGCGGCGTGCGGTCACTCTTGAGGTTGTTGCACTTCAGGCAGCACGCCACGAGGTTCTCCCACGAGTCAGCGCCACCCCGAGAGCGCGGCAGGATGTGGTCGATCGTGGATGCCGATCTGCCGCAGTATCCGCAGCGATGCGCGTCTCGGCGAAGAACCCCGCGACGGGTCACCGGGATGGTGCGTCCGCCAGGAACCCGAACGTAGCGGCTGAGCAGGATCACCGCGGGCCGATCGTGCGCCCCGTCCGTACCCCAGACCGGATCCTCCGGGATGTGCTCGATGACGGTGGCTTTGTCGTTCATGACGAGCACGAGCGCCCGCTTGAACGACACGACGGCCAGCGGTTCGTAGCCCGCATTCAACACCAGAGTGCGCATTGCTGTCCTCTCGAACGGCCCGAGACGGCTTCCCGGGATTCTTCGACGTTCGACGTGATCAGAGCGCGCAAGGCATGAAAAAAGGCGCTGTCTCTACAGACAGCGCCCTGGAACCACAGCACAGCTGCGGTGTCCGAGAACATGATGCCGAAGGACGAGGCGCCCCAGTGCAACCGTGGTTCGGCTGCGCGGTGTGCTGCCCATCGGACTCTCTCCCGTTCTCTTACACGTCGCGATAAGGCTAATGCACCTCACGACACCCGAAGGTCAACGAGGGTGAACGGAACGTGGCGTGTCGAGGAACGAAACCGGCGCTCAGCCGGCGTTGGCGTTCAGCCACGCCATGGGGTCGACGAGCGCACCGCCGACTCGCACCTCGAAGTGCAGGTTGGTGGTCGTGGCAGATCCGGTCTGACCCATGAGACCGATCATCTGGCCGGCCGACACGGTCTGTCCGGCGCCCACGGTGCGGCTTCCCCAGATCATGTGCGCGTACAGAGTCGTGACCACCTGACCACCGATGACCGAGTCGATCACGACAGCGTTCCCGTAGCCGCCGAGGCCGTCCTGCGCGACACGCACGACTCCGTCGGCTGCCGCGAAGATCGGCGTTCCGCCCGAGTTGAGCATGTCGAGGCCGTTGTGGTTCGGACGCGTGGGTGTGCGGAACCCGTTGATCGCCCAGTCGCTGTGGAAGCTCGCCACGGGCCAGCGCACGGCCCCGGACCCCGGGGCCACCATGTTGATGTTGACCGATGCGGAACTGCTGGACGCGAGCGAAGCAGCCGCACGAGCCGCAGCGGCCGCAGCCTCTTCAGCCTTCTTCTTCTCGATCTCTTCGGGAGTGGTGGCCGAGTAGCTCTCGCGGTTGAGGTCGGTCGTCGCCGCATCCGACGCGATCACGATCGACTGCGCGTCGCCCTCGGCAACCTGCTGCAGGGTCACCGATTCATCGGGCTGCTGAAAGGACGCGTATGCCGGGAGGGCGACAGTGGCCACGAGGCCGCCGACGATCACGAGGGTTGCGATGTTACGCACCGGACCACGCGGGCTGGCCTTGGTGCCCTTTCGAACGGCGGGGCGGGCAACGGATGCTGCGGGTGCGGGCTTGGCTGCGGGCTTGTCCACCGCGCCGCGACGGATCCGAGCGAGACGCGAGGTTTTTCTGGTCGACGGGCCCGCGGCATCCACCGGGGTCGAATCGTTATCTTCAGCCAACTAAGTCCTCCGGCGCCTCTGCGCCGGAGCGCCGGCTCGTCACGTTTCGGTGCGGAAGCTGCGCTCCGCTCGATCACGGGTTCACCGTTCGAATGACGAGCCGCGAGGCAATTCGATCGGGGTCCGAGGTCGTGCTGGACTCGCTCGGACTGTACGAGGCTACCCGAAGGTAACGAACATGTCACGCTGACGGCCGGAGATAACCCCTCATCGCGCGGTGTGGAGGAACGGATGCCGCCCCTCCCGCTCCCTCATCACACGCGGTCGTCGACGAGGAAGATATGTCCCGCGACCTCGACCGGCAGTTCGAGACCCTCATCCGCGCCATCCATCTCAACAAGGACGTACCCCTCGTTGTAGCGATAGCTTCCGTGAGCCCCGGGCAGCACCCCGGCGCCCTTGAGCTGCTGCAGCAACTCGGGATCGACCTGAGCGGGCTCGGCAAGCCGACGGATTGTTCCCGTGATCGGCTCGCCGGCGGCATCGAGCTTGCGAACGAGCCCCACCACACCGGATTCGAACGTCAGCGCCGGAACATCACCGAGCTGATCGAGCCCCGGAATCGGGTTCCCGTAGGGCGACTCGGTGGGGTGATCGAGCAGCTCGACGAGCCGGCGCTCGACCTGCTCGCTCATGACGTGCTCCCACCGGCAGGCCTCATCGTGCACGTACGCCCAATCGAGTCCGATCACGTCGGAAAGCAGCCGCTCAGCCAGGCGGTGCTTGCGCATGACATCGATGGCCTTCTGGCGCCCGAGGTCGGTGAGCTCGAGGCTCCGATCCTCGGTGACGACGACCAGGCCATCGCGCTCCATGCGTCCCACCGTCTGCGAAACCGTCGGACCCGAGTGGCCGAGCCGCTCCGAGATCCGCGCCCGAAGCGGAGTGATGTTCTCTTCTTCGAGCTCGAGGATGGTGCGAAGGTACATCTCCGTCGTATCGATGAGATCTGTCATGCGGGATCCTCGTGTCTGCATCCTCGTGGGGGTAAGACGAGCCTAGCCTTTTCCCCGGCCCCCGGTCCGGGCCGTCCTCGGCGCAACCCTAGAATCGGGACATGGTCGAGTTGCCCCGCGAACTGCTTCCCGTCGACGGCCGATTCGGCTGCGGACCCTCCAAGGTCCGTGGCGCTCAGCTCGAAGCTCTCGTCACGCGCGGGGCATCGCTCCTCGGAACGTCGCACCGCCAGGCCCCCATCAAGAACCTCGTCGCGAGCACCCGCGAGGGTCTGGCCGATCTGCTGCGCGCGCCGGAAGGTTACGAGATCATCCTCGGCAACGGCGGTTCGACGGCGTTCTGGGATGCTGCAGCGTTCGGCCTCATCGAGCGTCGCAGCCAGCACCTCGCGTTCGGGGAGTTCGGTTCGAAGTTCGCCGCGGCCGCGAAAGCCCCGTGGCTCGAGGCACCGGATGTCCGCAAGAGCGAGCCGGGCACCGGCGGGACCGCCGAACCGGTCGAGGGCGTGGATGTCTACGCCTGGCCGCACAACGAGACTTCGACGGGCGTCTCAGCTCCCGTCACTCGCGTCACCGCAGACCCTGGTGCGCTGACGGTCATCGATGCCACCAGCGCGGCCGGCGGTATCGACTTCGACGCCACCCAGGCCGACGTCTACTACTTCGCCCCGCAGAAGAACCTCGGTTCCGACGGTGGGCTCTGGTATGCCCTCGTCTCGCCTGCGGCAATCGAGCGGATCGAGCGGATCGCGGCATCCGACCGTTACATCCCCGAGTTCTTGAGCCTGAAGAACGCGATCGACAACTCCCGGTTGAACCAGACACTCAACACTCCGGCGGTAGCCACCCTCCTCATGCTCGATGAGCAGGTGCGCTGGATCCTCGACAACGGCGGACTCGCCTGGGCCGGAGCCAAGACTGCAGCCACCTCGGCGGCCCTGTACGCGTGGGCCGAGGCGACCGCCTACACGACCCCGTTCGTCACGAACCCCGCTGACCGCTCACCTGTCGTCGTCACAATCGACTTCGACGAAAGCGTGGATGCCGCAGCCATCGCCAAGAGCCTGCGCGAGAACGGCATCGTCGACACCGAGCCGTACCGCAAGCTCGGACGCAACCAGTTGCGCATCGCGACGTTCGTCTCTATCGACGAGGACGACGTGCGCCGGCTCATCGGGGCGATCGAGTACACCGCCGAGCGGCTCTAGTCCTCGTCGGGGTCACTGTCGTCCGGGTCGACGTCGGTGGCTTCGTCGTCAGCGTCGTCCTCAGCGCCGTCTTCCTCAGCGTCCTCGTCGAGCTCATCGATGTCGACACCGTCGACGTCGCCGCTGTGCAAGAGCCGCGACCCGTCCTCGTCGAAGTCGTCGGCATCCAGATCATCAACGTCATCGAGGTCGTCGTCTTCGTCGTCGCCCTCGTCTCCGTCAGCCTCGTCGGAGTCGTCATCCTCGTCACTGGATGCCGCCTCTGCTGCCAACGCCGCCTGAGCTGCCTGGTAGTCAGCCAGACGCACCGCCCACGGCACCCATTCCGGCGCGAGCAGCGCATCCTCGCCGGGCAGAAGCTCAGCCTCGAGCACAGTGGGCTCTTCCTCGCCGACCCGGGCGACACTCACCGTCCAGAACCACCCGGGATACCCGCGCAGGGTCGTCTCGAACCGCAGCGAGACGACGCCGTCCGACTCCACGGCGTACCCGGCAGTCGGGCCCACGGTAGCCGCCGGAGTGATCTCGTGCAGTGCCGCGAGAGCGAGGTCGTGTGCGGCAAGCAGCGCCGGATCAGGCGTCGAGCTCATCGGCCACCTTGCGCAGCACGGCGGCGACCTTCGCACCGTGTGCGCTGCTCGGGTAACGACCGCGCCGCAGGTCCCCACCGACACCATCGAGCAGCTTCACGAGATCCTCGATGATGATCGCCATGTCGTCGGCGGGCTTGCGGGAGCGCTTGGCGAGACTGGCGGGCGCCTCAAGCACCCGCACCGACAACGCTTGCGGGCCGCGCTTTCCGTCGGCGATACCGAATTCGAGGCGCGTGCCAGCCTTCACCGTGGCCCCAGCGGGCAGCGCGGTGGCATGAAGGAAGACATCCTGTCCTTCGTCGGAGGAGATGAAGCCGAAGCCCTTTTCCTCGTCGTAGAACCTGACCTTGCCGGTGGGCATGGGAAACCTCGTTCTGAACGGCGCCGCGGTTGGGCGGCAGGAGTGACGCAGGGACCGATCGATCCCCGGTTAAGCCTAGAGCACCGCGACGGAGTAGTCTGGGGCGGATGAGCACGCGAAGCCCTGGCAGCGACCTCCCGGTTCGCACGATCGACCGCGTGCTCGCGTCGATGTCTCTCGGGCTGCTGGCGCTCTCGGTTCTGTCGTTCTTCGCGATTCTCATCGGCTCCGCCTCGCACGCCGACTTCAGCACCGGGCTGTGGCCCGCTGTCGGCATCGTCGTCTACGTCGCACCGATCCTCGCGTTCGCGATGTTGCTGACGGTGCTCATCATGACGTTCGTGCGAAGGGCGCGGGCGAACCGGAGCCAATAGATGGCGGGCGACGAGCGCACACTCGCCACCTGGCTGGCATCGCTCGATGACAACGCCCTCGCTGATCTGTTCACCCGGCGTGGCGTCTCGCCCGCGGCATCCTGGCGCGACTTCTTCGATGCCGCCGAGGCGCTGCTCGATCCGGCGTCGATAGACCGGGCGCTGGCACGGCTCGACCGTCGCGAACTGACCGCCCTCGTCGCCGCGGGCACGGATGATGTCGCCGCCCCGACCATCGTGGCCTGGGGATTGGCCCGGCCCGGCGGCGCGGTCTATGCCCCGGTGCAGGAGCGGATCGCTGCGGCCGCGAGCGGCTCAGGACTCGCGGATCCGCCCGCCGACGTGGCCGAGACCGCGAGCGCGTCGCCCGCCCCGGTCCCAGCTTCGGCGGCCGAGACCGCGAGCGCGGCAGAGCGGATCTTCACGGCATCCGCGTCGCTGGCCGACGTGCTGTTGGCTGCCCTGCACGTTCCGCTGACTCTCACCGGCGCAGGCGCAGTTAGCGCTGCAGACCGCAAGCGCCTCACTGAGTCAGGCGCGATCGGCGCGCCCGAGGACCTCGACGATCTGATCGCCGCAGGTCTCGCCGCAGGACTGCTCACGCCGATCGGGCGGGAGCTCGTCGTCACCGCCACGGGCGAACAGTGGCTGGATGGCGGCACCGTCGCGCGGTGGGCGGCGATCGCCGACGGCTATCGTCGGAGTCTCCCAGCGGGGCTGCGCACCCCGCAGGGTGGAATCGTCGACCCTGCCGGTTGGGCGGGCACGTACCCGTTGAGCCCGGAATGGCCGGCGCGGGCTGCGGCGCTGCGACAGACGGCGCAGCGGTGGGGCATCCTCGCGGCAGAGGGAACGGTCCCGCCGTGGTCACGTGGACTCATCGAGGGCACAGGTCTCGACACTGATGCGTTGCGCGATGCTCTTCCCGCCGAAATCGACCGGATCTACCTGCAGGCGGACCTGACCGCTGTCGCTCCCGGCCCACTCGCCCCCCGGCTCGACCTGCGCCTGCGCAGGATCGCGCGGCGCGAATCCCGTGCGCAGGCCTCGACGTACCGGTTCACGGCTGAGACGATCGGGGCCGGCCTCACCGACGGGGAGAGCGCCGATTCGATCCGCGACTTCCTGCGCGAGCTGTCGCTCACCGGCATCCCGCAACCGCTGGACTACGTCATCGACACGACAGCCTCCCGGCACGGTTCGGTCACAGTCCGCTCCGATGCCGCGAGCCCCAACACGATCGTCGAGAGCAGCGATCCGCACCTGCTCGATCTCGTCGTCATCGACCAGGCCCTGCGCCCCGTCGGCCTGGTGCGCCACGGCGATGTGCTCGTGAGCAGGGTCGGTCGTGATCACCTGTTCTGGGCACTGGCCGATGCGCGCTACCCCGTCGTCGCGCTCGACGAGCACGGAGCGCCCGAGTCACTCCGACGCCGAACCGCGGCGCAGACTGCTTCCGCAGAACCGGCGGGCGACGTCTACGCGCGTCTCATCGGGTCGCTCCGCGCCTCGGGCGGCGACGGCGACGCCGCTTGGCTGGAGCGCGAGCTTGAGCAGGCGGTGCGCACGAAGTCGATCATCGTGGTCACGGCGCAGATCAGCGACGCCGAAACCCGCACGTTCACGCTGGAGGCCACGGGGCTCGGCGGCGGCCGGCTGCGGGGCAGAGACCGGGGAGCGGATGTCGAACGCACCCTCCCGATCTCGACAATCGTGAACGTCTCGCCGGCCTGAGAGCCGTCCGCCCCACCACCTCGCGGGTAGACTGGATCGCTATGGCTGACGGCCCTCTCATCGTGCAAAGCGACCGGACAGTGCTGCTTGAGGTGGCACATCCGGATGCCGAATCCGCACGCCACGAACTCGCGATCTTCGCCGAACTCGAGCGCGCTCCCGAGCACATCCACACGTACCGCATCACGCGGCTCGGCCTGTGGAATGCCCGGGCGGCCGGGCACACGGCCGAAGACATGCTGGGCACCCTCGACCGGTGGACCCGCTTCCCCGTGCCGCCGTCGGTGGCTATCGACATCCGCGAAACGGTCGGCCGGTACGGCCGCCTCGTGATCGAGCGCGACACCGTCGACGACTCCGAGGAGCCTGTGCTCGTGCTGCGGTCGACGGATGCTGCGGTGCTGGCCGAGGTCACAAAGAACAAGCGCATCCAGCCACTGCTGGTGGGGCATCCCGCCCCCGACACGTACGTCATCGACGCCTGGGCGCGGGGGCAGATCAAACAGGAGCTGCTGAAGATCGGCTGGCCCGCCGAAGACTTCGCTGGTTACACACCCGGAACGCCGCATCCGATCGACCTCGCCGAGCAGGACTGGCACCTGCGCCCCTACCAGCGGCAGGCTGTCGACGCGTTCACCGACGGAGGGTCGGGAGTCGTTGTGCTTCCCTGCGGCGCGGGCAAGACACTCGTCGGGGCAGGCGCGATGGCCGACACCAAGACGACAACGCTGATCCTGGTTACCAATACCGTCAGTGCGCGGCAGTGGCGCGACGAGCTGCTCAAGCGCACGAGCCTCACGCCCGAAGAGATCGGCGAGTATTCGGGGCAGGCCAAAGAGGTCAAGCCGGTCACGATCGCGACCTACCAGATCCTCACCGCCAAGCGGAAGGGACAGTACGCGCACCTCGCGCTGCTCGACGCCCTCGACTGGGGTCTCATCGTCTACGACGAGGTCCATCTGCTGCCAGCCCCCGTCTTCAAGCTCACGGCCGACCTGCAGGCCCGTCGACGGCTGGGCCTCACGGCGACGCTCGTGCGCGAAGACGGCCGCGAGGGCGATGTGTTCAGCCTCATCGGCCCCAAGCGGTTCGATGCCCCGTGGAAAGAGATCGAGTCGCAGGGCTTCATCTCCCCCGCAGCCTGCTACGAGGTGCGCGTCGACCTTCCCGCCGGCGAACGGCTCGAGTACGCGGCGGCAGCAGATGACGAGCGGTACCGGCTCGCAGCCACAGCCCCGGCGAAGATCGGCGTCGTGAAGGATCTCGTGGCACGGCACGCCGGCGAACAGACCCTCGTGATCGGTCAGTACCTCGACCAGATTGACGAGATCGCGCAGGCGCTGGATGCCCCGCAGATCACGGGCGCAACCCCGGTCGATGAGCGCGAAGAGCTCTACCGCGGCTTCCGGGAGGGGAAAATTCCGGTGCTCGTGGTGTCGAAGGTCGCAAACTTCTCGGTGGACCTGCCCGAGGCATCCGTCGCCATCCAGGTGTCGGGATCGTTCGGGTCCCGACAGGAGGAGGCGCAGCGGCTCGGCCGACTCCTGCGCCCCAAACAGTCGGGCAATACTGCCAGCTTCTACACGCTCATCGCGCGCGACACGGTCGACCAGGACTTCGCGCAGAACCGGCAGCGGTTCCTCGCCGAACAGGGCTACAGCTACACGATCCTGGATGCCGACAAACTCGCGGCGTGACCTGCACAGCCCGGCATCCGTCTACCGCAGGTAGGCGATCTCGCCGAGGTAGGAGGATGCCTACCTGAACCGTCCTACGCCGCGGGTTCCTCCTACGCCTGGGAGGGGGGAAACCGCCGATCCGCGCGATATCCAGCATCCACACCAGGGGAATCACGATAATGGGGGCATGAGCGCACCCCGCATCCTCGTCGTCGACGACGAGCCGAACATCCGAGACCTGCTGATGACGAGCCTCAAGTTCGCCGGCTATCAGGTCAAGGCAGTCGCCAATGGCGCCTCGACGATCTCGGCAGTCCTCGAGGAGGAACCCGACCTCATCCTGCTCGATGTCATGCTGCCGGACATGAACGGATTCAGCGTCACCAAGCGCCTGCGCGGCGCGGGGTACACCGCCCCGATCCTGTTCCTCACGGCCAAGGACGAGACCGAAGACAAGATCACCGGCCTGAACGCCGGCGGCGACGACTATGTCACCAAGCCCTTCAGCCTCGATGAGATCGTCGCGCGCATCCAGGCGATCCTGCGCCGCACGATGCAGACCGACGAGGAGTCGGTCATCCGCGCCGGAGAGCTGACGATGGATCAGGACACCCACGATGTCTCGGTCGGCGATGTCTCGATCGACCTCAGCCCGACCGAGTTCAAACTGCTGCGCTACCTCATGCTGAACCCGAACCGGGTGCTTTCGAAGTCGCAGATCCTCGACCACGTCTGGGAATACGACTTCAACGGGGATGCCGGCATCGTCGAGAGCTACATCTCGTACCTGCGCCGCAAGATCGACCCGTACTCGTCCGAGCCGCTCATCCAGACCAAACGCGGATTCGGATACATGCTGAAGGCCGGCAAGTCGGCGTGAGGCATCCGTCGGAGTCGGCGTGAGCACCACGACCGGCAAGACCGACGCCGTCACCGGGTGGTGGCGCAGCCTCAGCCTGCGCGCCAAGGTGACCGGCGTTGCCGTGTCGATCCTGGCTCTCGGGCTGATCGCCACCGGCATCGGAACGACGGTGTTCCTGCGGAGCCAACTCTTGGCGAGCGTCGACACGCAAGTCAGCGACCTAGCGGGTGCGGTAGGCGGCTTGTTCGCTATCGACACCTCTACCGGCCAAGTGGTCGTCCCCGACTCCCCACCGACCGAGTATTTCGTCGCCATCTACGATGCTGACGGAAACTACGTCGCTCAGGCCGGCGGCGGACGGCGCGCCGCCAAGCCGGACTTCCCGGAGACGTTTCTTCCCTACGCGGATGCGTTCTCGCTGGCACAACAGCCGTTCGATCTGTCGAGCGAGTCCGACACCAGCACTTTCCGCGCGGCGGTCGCACCGGTGGAGATCCCCGGAACCTCGATCTTCTACACCCAGATGGTCGCTTTGCCGATGTCGACAGTGACCCAGACTCTCGCGACCTATCTGGGCATCTACAGCATCCTGTCGGTGATCACGATCGTGCTCGGCGCCGTCGCGATCCGGCTGCTGGTCACCCTCGCGTTCCGGAGCCTCACCCAGGTCGAGAACACCGCGATGGAGATCGCGGCCGGTGACTTCGGCCAGCGCATGACCGACATCGCCCCCGCCACCGAGGTCGGAAGACTCAAGACCGCGATCAACGCCATGCTCGGGCGCATCGACGCCGCACTGGCGCAGCGCGATGCCACGGTGCGCCAGATGCGCCGGTTCGTCGGCGACGCATCACACGAATTGCGGACGCCGCTGGTCACCGTCCGCGGCTATGCCGAGCTGTACCGGATGGGAGCCATCCGCACCGACCAGGATGTCGCACAGTCGATGGAGCGGATCGAGAAAGAAGCCATGCGCATGGGCCTGCTCGTCGAAGACCTGCTTGCCCTTGCCCGGCTCGATGAACGCCGAGACATCCAGTTCGCCCCAGTCGATCTGCGGCCGCTCGCGCGCGATGCAGCCCTCGACGTGCGCGCTGCCGCTCCCCAGCGGCCGGTCGCAGTCATCGATACGACCATCGTCGAGCCGACCGAACAGCGGCCGCCACAGACCGAAACCGACACCCTTGAGACACCCAAACGGCCACGGTCGGCCTTCAGCCGCGCGGGCTCCATCCTGCTGCGCCGCCGCCCGAGGGATGCGCGCGGCACCGCGCCGACCACCGAGCAGATCGTCATCGGGCCACTGGACCTCGGGCCGTCATCGTCGGCGCCTGTCGCGCTCCCCCCGATCGTGCTCGGCGAAGAGAACCGCATTCGTCAGGTGATTACGAACCTCATCGGGAACGCTCGCCGTTTCACCGCCGCCGACTCTCCCATCGAGCTGCGCATCGGGGTGGATGCCGCGGCGCAGTCCGGTTGGATCGAGATCGTCGACCACGGTGAAGGCGTGCCGGACCAGATCAAAGACAAGATCTTCCAGCGGTTCTGGCGCGCCGACAACTCGCGCACGCGCGAGACCGGCGGGTCCGGACTCGGGCTGTCGATCGTCGCTTCCATCGTGGAGTCGCTCCACGGCTCGGTCCGCGTCATGGACACTCCCGGTGGCGGCGCCACATTCCGCGTCGGATTCCCTCTCGCCAGGCACCTTGACCCGGCCGAGCACGCCTTGCTCGAAACGCAGCCGCTGGACCGCCTGCCGGCTGATCTGCGGAGCGACCCCCCGGCCTGAGCACCGCGCACCGAGTTCTCCTCCCCAAAAGGGGCTCAGCCGTGGCCTATGTGAACAGGGAGTCCGCCGCCGCGCACACGCGAGCCGCGACCGTAGCGTGTCACCTACACTCACGACACCGGGAGGTTCTTGTGGCCGTCTATTCCGTCGACAGCGACGCGGTTTTTGCCGCAACGGCAGGTGTGCGGGCCACCGCAGACCGCGTCCGCGCAGAAACGCACACCATGCTCGCCCAGCTCACCGGCCTGCAGTCGCACTGGACCGGGGCGGCATCTCTTGCCTTCGCCGGCGTCATCGACCAGTGGCGCGCAGCCAACGCTCAGGTGGAGGAGGCCCTCAGCGCAATCGGCGTCGCCCTGGAAGCGGCAGGACACCAGTACGCGGATGCCGAGCAGATGACCCTCGGCCTGTTCCGCTGATCGCACCGAAAACGACCGAAGGCCCCTCCACAAGGAAGGGGCCTTCGGCGTGAAATGCAGCCGGACTCAGAAGTCCATGCCACCCGACGGGTCGGCGGGCATGGCCGGAGCCTTCTCGGGCTTGTCGGCGACGACGGCTTCGGTCGTCAGGAACAGGCCCGCGATCGACGCGGCGTTCTGCAGTGCGGAGCGCGTGACCTTCGCCGGGTCGATGATGCCCTGAGCGAAGAGGTCGCCGTACTCGCCAGTAGCGGCGTTCAGGCCGTGACCTGCGGGCAGCTCCGACACCTTGTTCGCGACGACACCCGGCTCGAGACCGGCGTTGAGTGCGATCTGCTTGAGCGGAGCCTCGATGGCGACCTTGACGATGTTCGCGCCGGTTGCCTCGTCACCGCTGAGCTCGAGCGAGCCGAGCGCCTTGGTGCCGGCCTGGATGAGCGCGACGCCACCACCGGGGACGATGCCCTCCTCGACGGCAGCCTTCGCGTTGCGAACGGCGTCCTCGATACGGTGCTTGCGCTCCTTGAGCTCGACCTCGGTAGCCGCTCCGGCCTTGATGACTGCAACGCCACCGGCGAGCTTCGCCAGGCGCTCCTGCAGCTTCTCACGGTCGTAGTCGCTGTCGGTGTTGTCGATCTCGCGACGGATCTGGGTCACGCGACCCTCGATGAGCGCGGCGTCGCCGGCACCCTCGACGATCGTGGTCTCGTCCTTGGTGATGATGACCTTGCGCGCACGGCCGAGCAGGTCCAGGGTCGCGTTCTCGAGCTTGAGGCCCACCTCTTCGGTGATGACCTGGCCACCCGTGAGGATCGCGATGTCCTGCAGCTGAGCCTTGCGGCGGTCGCCGAAGCCGGGAGCCTTGACGGCAGCCGACTTGAAGATGCCACGGATCTTGTTGAGCACGAGGGTCGCGAGAGCCTCACCCTCGACATCCTCAGCGATGATCAGGAGCTCCTTGCCGTCCTGGATCACCTTGTCGACGATCGGCAGCAGGTCCTTGATGTTCGAGATCTTCTGGTTGGCGATCAGGATGTAGGGGTCTTCGAAGACCGCTTCCTGACGCTCCGGGTCGGTCACGAAGTAGGGGTTCAGGTAGCCCTTGTCGAAGCGCATACCTTCGGTCAGCTCGAGCTCGGTGCCGAACGTGTTCGACTCCTCGACGGTGACGACGCCTTCCTTGCCCACCTTGTCGATGGCTTCGGCGATCAGGGCGCCGATCTCGGGGTCAGCGGCGGAGATCGACGCGGTAGCGGCGATCTGCTCCTTGGACTCGACTTCCTTCGCACCAGCGAGCAGCTCGTCGGTGACAGCCTTGACGGCCTTCTCGATGCCCTTCTTGAGCGAAATCGGGTCGGCGCCGGCCGCGACGTTGCGCAGGCCCTCGCGCACGAGCGCCTGGGCGAGCACGGTTGCGGTCGTGGTGCCGTCACCGGCGACGTCGTCGGTCTTCTTGGCGACTTCCTTGACGAGTTCCGCGCCGATCTTCTCGTACGGGTCCTCGAGCTCGATCTCCTTGGCGATCGAAACGCCGTCGTTCGTGATCGTGGGGGCTCCCCACTTCTTCTCGAGCACGACGTTGCGGCCGCGGGGGCCGAGCGTCACCTTGACGGCGTCGGCGAGGGTGTTCAGGCCGCGCTCGAGGCCGCGACGGGCCTCCTCGTCGAAAGCGATCATCTTTGCCATGTGTGTCGTCCCTCCCGGACGGGGCTAGGTCTTAGCACTCACCGATCTGGAGTGCTAACCCATTCTGGCACTCGCCCATGGGGAGTGCAAGCCGCGCACGACGAAGACGACGAAGAGACGGATGCCGCGGCATCCGTCTCTTCTGAAACCTGGTCGACGCGGTGGCTAGACCACCCGCACCGACTCCGCCTGCGGGCCCTTCTGGCCCGTCCCGACGGTGAATTCGACCTTCTGTCCCTCTTCGAGAACGCGGAAACCGGTCATGTCGATGTTCGAGTAGTGGACGAACACGTCTTGACCGTCATCGACGGTGATGAAGCCGTATCCCTTCTCGGCGTTGAACCACTTGACGGTGCCTTGGGCCATGGGTACTCCTGATGCTGGTAGGACACCGTCATCGTATGCACCGGAATCGACCCGAAACGGTCGTAGGACGAAGTATTGACACGCGCGTCTTCACCTTGTTACGGCCCGGAAACACGCGGGCCGCGCGGGTCAGGCCGTGGGCTCGGGAGTGGGCGCACCGGCCGCGGTGCGGTCGAGGCCGATGACGATCGTGAGCTGCTTCGTGGCGCCTTCGTCGACCTCGGTTGCGGGGTCGTCGGTCGGTTGATAAATGTCGCTCTGGGCCACTGCCGCGCCGCCGATCACGTTAGCGAGCCCCAACGCCGCGGCGTAGTCAGCATCCGTCGCATAGTAGACCGTCGTCTCGGGGAAGTCGTCGGTCCCGGCCTGCCCCGCCAGGACGGTGTCGGGGACCCACCCGGCGGCGATGAGCTGGTCTTTCAGCTGCGTGGCAAGGCCGGTCTCTGGCGTCGCGTTGAGGATCAGAACCGAGTAGGACGTGTCGACGACGGGGTCCACGGTGACCGTCGGGGTGGGCTCGGGAGTGGGCTCGGGAAACAGCACGATGCGCCCAGAAACCACGAACATCGCGAAGATCCCCACCGCGATCAGGATGACAGTGGCAAGTGCCGCCCAGAAGAAGACGACTCCGCCGCGCATGTGCGGCTGCTCCGCACGGTGTGCACCGACTCGACCGACATCCTCGGGCAGGTCGTCGAATCGATCGCGCGGGAACTCGGAGTTCGGCATCAGACGATCGTACCGATGCCGCCGAGGGAAACTGTGCGCGGGCGGGCGCCAGGCTCGCCACTGGCCGCACCGGATCGATTGCTGCCACGGCCGTGCTCGCGGAGTCGGCGAAGTCGGCCCATCAGCAGCGGATCGTATGCCTGCGCATCGACCGAATCCAGCATCCGAACCAGCAACTGGTAATACCGAGCGGGCGACATGCCGAGCGTCTGGCGGATCTGTTCTTCTTTCGCCCAGCCTCGCAACCGACACGACGACTCGAAGTCGAGAATCGCGCGCTCACGCTCGTTCAGGGGCACGGTGAGAGGTTATCGGCGAGCACCGACATCCGGCGCGCGCCACTCCACCCATCCGCCGAGTGGGTCGACGACGGCGAGCGCCCGCTCGTCCATACCCAGGACGAAGCCGGGCCGGCCCGCGGCATCCGCGCCCCAGCGATCGTGGAGCCCGGGCGGATCGATGGAGATCCAGTGTGTACCGGGGCGTGCGGCGCGAAGTGCGTCTATGTGCTCGAAGACCCGCGTGCGTCCGGCTCTGGCGATGTGGGGAAGCACGCCCGGGGTGGTCACGACCAGCGTGGCGTCGCCAGGTGCTTCGGCGGCGAGCTGCGCGAGCAGGCCGTCGGCGGTGGCATCTCCTGAAATGAGCGTCGGGGGTTCCGCACGCACGACGTCGAGCGCCGCGACGATCCGCTCGCGTCGCCCCTCCTCCCCCGGCCAGACCAGCGAGGTCAGGAAGCGACGGTCGGCCTCGGATGCCGCATCCAGCGGCGCCAGGTCGATACCGGCACGCCACACGACCTCGGGCAGGTGCAGACTCGGCAGACCCCGGGCGCTGCTTCGAAGCACGACAGGTGATTGACCACCGGCCGGGTCGAGGTCTTGTCCACTCTCGTACCGGTATGAGTAGCGATCGGGGTAGAGACACAGGCCGGCGCTCGCGCCGACCTCGAGAAGCGCAATCGGGCCGTCGATGAGGCTCAGCGCGGGCAGCAGAGCTGCGCATCGCAGCGGTTCGTTGGTCTGCAGACCGCGCGCAGCGCACTCCGCCGCCACGCCGTCGATGTTCGCCGCCAGCCACTGCGACCAGGCTGCATACCCGCCTTCGGTCGCGCCCAGCATCCGGGTCACCGCGAACACGAGCGGAGGCTGACGCCGCCCCTCGGGGATACGTGCGAGCAGGCGCTGCGCGTCAGGATCGGCCGCGACGCCCCTGGCCCATTCCTCATATACGTCAGAGCGCCCCGGCGCCTCCTGCGTTGCGAAGCGGCGATAGCGTTCCGCGACACGGCCGGCCTCCGCATCCGGGGATGACACCATGCCCCCATTGTGGAACAGTCCGTCGCCACTTCGTGTTGACTTGTGGTGAGGAGGAGCAATGTCCTATCGCACCGAGAAGTCCGAGTCCGAGTGGCGCGCAGAGCTCAGCGCCGACCAGTACGCGGTTTTGCGCGAAGCGGCAACCGAGCGTCCCTGGACCGGTGAACTGCTCGACGAGAGTCGAGCCGGTCTGTACGCCTGCGCTGCGTGCGGCAACGAGCTGTTCAAGAGCGGCACGAAGTTCGACTCGCACTGCGGGTGGCCGAGCTTCTACGAGTCGGTTCGCCCCGAGGCTGTCGAACTCATCGAGGACCGCAGCCACGGCATGGTGCGCACCGAGGTGCGGTGCGCCCAGTGCGGATCCCACCTCGGCCACGTGTTCCCCGATGGATTCGGCACGCCCACCGGCGACCGGTACTGCATGAACTCGATCGCCCTGACCTTCACGCCCGAAGAGTCCTGAGCGTCCGTCACCTCACGCGCGCGCTCCGGGCCGCGTGTGAGGCCACGGCACAACCACGATGGCGACCGACGCTACGGCGATGAGAGCCACCAGCACCTCGTGCCCAAGGCCGGGGCTTGCGGGCGCCGGCCAAAACGCGTCAAGAACAAGAGCAGTCGCCAGCTGGCCGACCACCGAGCCAAGCACGAGCAACAGCACGCCCGTGCGGCGGACGAGAGCTGCCGACAGCAGGATGTACCCGACCCCCAGCGCGCCGCCCGCATAGGGCCACGGATCGCTCGGCCACCGCTCCGGCAACCCCACGATCGCCACGTGGACAGCGGCGATCAGCACGAGCGCGATCGTTCCGCCAAGAAAGTTGACGGCGGTAGCAGCTATCGCTGAGCCGGTCGCGCCGCGAAGCCGACCGTTCGTGGCCTGCTGCCAGGCAACGCCGCCCCCGGCGAGGAGCGGCAGGATCAGCATCCACCAGGGCACCCCAGTGAGGTTCCCCCCGGTCACCGAGATCCCGACGGCGAGCAGGGCGACAGCGCCGCCGATAACCCGCCGGATCGTGACCGGGACCACGCCGGACGGCCCGTAACCGACCCGGTCGATCACGATGCCGAAGACGATCTGGCCGGCGACGAATCCGACCGTGAACAGCGACACCCCGATGATGCCGGCCGTGATGCTCTGGCTGGATACCGTGAAGGCTCCCGCGAGGCCGCCCGCCAGCATCCACCACCGGATGCCGCCAGCGCTGATGCCGGCCCGTAACGCGCGGATTCCTCGACGGCCCGCGGGCGTCAACGCCGCGATGACGGTGATGAGCACGAGGCCGGAACCGAACGAGAACGCCGCGGCGAGAGTGCTGTCGTCGATGCGGTGACCGAGTTGGCCGTTAGCTCGCACCTGAAGGGCGGTGAGGGCACCGACGAGGGCAGTACCGAGAAGCCCGAGGGCCGTCGCTGCTCTGCCGGACGTCACCGGTTCATTCTGCCGGACGGGGCGCGTGTGGAGCCGACGACGGGACGTGAACCCGTAACCGCCCGATGACAACGT
>CEPH01018737.1_pt1 | contig 20403 bp, 31 predicted proteins | sample 530571 | NCBI WGS metagenome assembly CEPH01 (sample SAMEA2620413, study PRJEB7988) | marine metagenome | biome: marine biome (ENVO:00000447); feature: surface water layer (ENVO:00002042); material: "saline water (ENVO:00002010), including plankton (ENVO:xxxxxxxx)" | depth 5 m | reverse complement strand
TGTTTCAGTTACTGGCCTAGTGTTACTTGCTTTGATTGGTTGGATGGAGTAAAAGGCAAATTCCTTGGATTAGATAAAAAATTCTATCATGGTAAATATTTATTTACTATTGATTGGGCTCACCCAGATGTTAATATATTAGATGTCGAGCATTCTGAAATACCCCAAGAACATAAGTGTGCACATATATTGGAGCTTGATAACGGTAATTATGCAGCTCAGCCTAATAATCGTCTTTTGTGGCACATTAATAGCTATACTACTGATAACAGTTGGCCAGACTATAAGGTACAAAACACTTATTGGGATGCAGAGGACTCTAGCATGGTCACAGAGGATTCTGATAAGATGTTCTACCAAATGGAGAAAAAAAAGAAATGATTAATAAAATAAAAAAACTTTGGAAAAGATTTGTAAATTGGTTGTTTGAACAAAATTAAAATGTCAAAAAAACCTCTATCAATATCTGAATCAGCTGCCGTGCAAATGCCGATGAAGACGGTTGCTAGTCTCATAATAATCGTAGCACTTGGCACTATGGGCTATTTTCAAATTGTTGAGAGATTAAACATAGCTGACACTAGACTTCAGCTAATGGAAAAAGACCTGGAAGAGAACACAGAGTTCAGAATCAAATGGCCTCGGGGTCAACTTGGAGCGTTACCTGCAGATAGCGAACAATTTATGATGATTGAGGATTTGTATAAGACCACAGACAAATTAAATGCACACATTGAATCAATGGCTTTAAATAAAGTAAACATCGAGTTTCTAAGAAAGCAAATGGATAAGGTTTTGGAAGATATTGAAAAATTAAAAGATCAAAATAGAGAAATGCATTATAAAAATGGAGGCCAACAATGATAGGTTTGTTTTTTGCAGGCATTGTGGTTTCAATAATTGTTTTATCAATATTACTACATGTGAGAAAATATGATTGAGTCTATAGTGGCCCTGCTGATGTTCGTAAACGGAGAGATCAAGGAACACTTGATTCAGCCTAACGGTATGGCCCAATGTTTACGCGGGAAACGTGAAGCGGAAAGAACTTTTTCAGAATCTGTATCTTATAAATGCTATAAAGGTAAGGCAAAAATAGAATTGTATCAAGGAAGAAAATATATTAAAGCTTTGATATTAGATTAATGTTATTATACGAACCATTTAAGGTCCAAATAGGTCAGGTGGAACTCAAACATGACTGTGAAAAATTAAAAGAATATTCACTGAAACTTAAAGAAAAATCACCAGGACGAAAAGTAAGTAATGTAGGTGGTTGGCAATCTAATGATTTATCAATAGATAAAAAAACAAAATCTCTAATGAATGAGGTTGTAACAAAAACAAATGAGTATGCTAAAATATATAATTTTAATAAACCTCTTAAACTTTGGAACTTTTGGATAAATATTAATTCTACAGGAACTAGAAACATGATGCATGTTCATCCTGGCTCTCCTGTTTCAGGAACTTTTTACATTGAAGCACCTGAAGGCTCTGGTGCAATATCGTTTACAAGAGGAGAAGATTTATTACAATATCATTATGATGGTTGTTATGATAAACCAAATGCATTGATATCAGATAAATTCTTTATAAAACCTAAACAAAATATATTAGTTTTATTCCCTGGATATTTAAAGCACGAGGTAGAGACAAACTTTTCTAAATATGATAGAATTTCTTTATCATTTAATATGATATTTTGATATGAATTTAACACGTAATTTTACACTTCAGGAATTAACTAAGTCTGATACTGCAATCAGAAGGGGTATCGATAATGAACCTAATGCAGATCAAATAGACAAACTTAAAAGACTTTGTGAAAAAATTCTTCAACCCGTGCGTGATCAATTTGGCAGGGTAAAGGTAACCTCGGGTTATCGTAGCCCTGAGCTGTGTGTAGCAATCGGCAGCAGTTTAAATTCGCAGCATGCCAAAGCTGAGGCCGTTGACTTCGAATGTATTGGAGTTGACAATGCTGAGGTGGCGGATTGGGTCAAAGCAAACTGCGAAACAGATCAGCTAATCTTGGAGTTCTATACTCCTGGTGAGCCAAATTCTGGATGGATTCATGCAAGTTATGTAGAATTCCAACCAAGAGCTCAATATATGAGGGCTTACAAAGAAGACGGTAAAACGAGGTACAAACCTATCACTGGAAAAGCAGTAGATTTAGTATAATATAAATGCTACATCGATAGCATGGAACTCATTGATACAAATATCCCTAAACCAATAAATTGTGAGATACTAGATCATCTTGGTACAGTTGGTTGGAAGTTTGCCTCAGATAAACAACGCAGTTTATCAAAGCCTTTTCATCAATTTATATCAGGTAACAAAGTTCTAGATAAAGGCATGTTTATTGCTACGTTTGAAAGACCAGAGATGAATCATACACCAGACCCGGTGCTAAACAACTTTGGTAAATGGGTTTTTTACCTTGTGCAACAACAAACTAGCTTTAATTTGTTGAGGCCATATCGAATGTTTTGGAATTTTTATACGCCTGTATCAAAACCTGACTGGCATTGTGATGATCCAAATATAGGAAGTTATGTTTCAATATTGTACAATCTACACACTAATGATGGAGGCACTGAGTTTCAAAGTGGTGAAAAGATTGAAAGTAAAGAGGGACAAGCTATAGTTTTTGAATCGCATCTAACACATAGGGGTTATGCACCAACTAATGCCCATCATAGATTTAACTTAAATATGATATGTTTGACAAAATAAAAAAAGCAATACGAGAAAGTAAGGTTTGTCATATACCTAATGCAATAGTATCTGAACAAAAAATTGATTTTAATTATTTAGGAAGTTTATTAAATAATAGTAATTGCAAAAGTAAAATTAAAGTTGATAGAGAGTTAGGTGCTAATGAGAATGATATTTTATCTTGCCCATTTCAAATACGGAAAGTAGAAAATGCAAATTTTATTGCACCTTTGCATAACATTGTATGTGAAGGTCTTCCTGATCTTAGAATAGATCAAGCAGATATATTTTTTTCAATGAAAAGATCTATTGGTGTAGCACACGTTGACAGAGAAAATTCTTTGATATTAGGTGTATACAAAAATACAATTTATAGATTTGAAAACCAAGATCTCACTGTGGTTGTCAAGCCTGGTGATCTGTTACTTTCGCCCTCTGGTCACACACATTTTGCAATGTCATACCAGGAAAGAATTATTTTATCATGGGGATTGTACACAAACTAAATACAAGAAACAAATTAAGAATAATGCAACAATGCCTCAATAGAGGTGTTCAGTTTGAAACAATTGATTCATGTATGTTTTATTATTCATTAGTAAAAATGAAAAAACCAAAATTAGTTGTTGAGCTTGGAACAGGTAATGGTTCGACAGCTTTTATGATTGCTCTTGCCATGGTTGAAAATGTTAAAGGTAAAGTGATTACGATTGATAATGGTAAAGACTGGATTGGAATGGGAGAATATGAAAAAGCCATCAGGTGGTTTTCAAAACATTACAAACTAGAAGAACATATTGACTTTAGATGTGAGGATATAGATTTAGATAAAATAAAAGTAGATAAGATTGATATGGTTATTAGTGATTTTGACAAAAGCACACAATTTGTTCTGAATCTCATTATATGGTGGTTGCTAAATGCAGATGAATACTCATCTTTGTTTATTGATAGCTTATCAGAGAATTTTGATGCATATTCTCATGTAAAAGAGACCATTGATTATTTAAATAAAGGGATTGTGCCTGGTAATCTTCCAAAAAATCTATGGCCCTTAGTGCAGGGTTACAAATTCACACAAACTGATATAAGAAAATGTAGGAATATGCTAGAACATAATAGTATAACGTGGATAAAAAAAGAACCACATTTTATAGGAGTAGAAAAACTTTATTATGAATAACATTGAATTTCAATTTTTACCAAATTTACCAATAGCACGTGTGGTATTAGAAAAAGATAAAATGGAGAAGATATACAACGAGTGTATCAATCTCAAAGATTATGAAAGTCAAAAATTTACTACTGGATTACAATCTTATAAAACACCTATTCATTACAGAATGAGAGAATGTAACATACTTATTCAAGAAGAAGTCTTGGGTATTGGTAAAGTGTATCAAGAAAAATTTGATATATTTTCAAAAAATTTAACCAACTCAAATCCTGATTTGTTAATAGATGCATCAGATATATGGGTCAACTATCAAAAAAAAGGAGATTATCTTCCATTGCATTTACATGAGGGATTATTGTCTTGGGTATTATGGGTTCAGATACCTTATGACATTGAAAAAGAAAGAGAAATTGATAATAGTGGCAAAGGGGGCAAAGGTAATACTTCTTGTTTTGCATTTAATTATTCTACAATTGATTGTAATTTACAGTCACAAATTATACCTGTATCTAAAAAAGAAGAGGGCACTTTATTGATGTTCCCTTCAAAATTACAACATTTATGTTACCCTTTTTACACTTCAGATGGTGAAAGAATTTCAGTATCGGGTAATTTAAAATACAGAATGGAGGTGGTAAAATAGATTATGGCAATAAGTAGATCACAAATACCTGCACAAGTAGACGGTAAACTCAGAGGAGCTAGAAAGAATCCAATGGCAAAAAAGCTGAGGTCTTCAAAATATAAGCAAAAAGTGATACACTCAAAGAAAGTGTATAATCGTAAAAGGACAATAACGTAATATGGCTACATCAGGAACTACAGCGTTTAATTTAAACATAGATGAAATAATTGATGAAGGCTACGAAAGATGTGGTCTTTCAACAACTTCTGGTTTTAGTATTAAGTCAGCTAGAAGAAGTTTAGATTTGTTATTTGCTGAATGGGGAAACAGAGGTATTCATTTATGGAAAGTTGCACTACATGAGAAAGCATTGGTTCAAGGTCAGGCAGAATATAGTGTGGCTACAGATGTTAGTGATGTCCTTGAAGCTTTTATATCATCAACTGCAGCAGCCTCAAATAATACAGATACTCAAGATGTATCATTAACAAAAATTGACAGATCTGCATATGCAGCTCTACCCAATAAGCTCTCACAAGGTCAACCATCACAATATTATGTACAAAGACATAAGACACCAAAAATATTTTTGTATCAATCACCGGATTTAAATACATACACAACACTAAAGTATTATGTAATCAAAAGAATAGAAGATGCAGGGGCATACACAAATGATGCAGATGTTGCATACAGATTTTTACCATGCATGTGTGCAGGTCTTGCATATTACATTTCAATGAAAAAAGCACCACAGTTAGTGCAACAAAATAAATTAATTTATGAGGATGAATTAAAAAGAGCATTAGATGAAGATGGTCAAAGAGCATCTACATTTATAACTCCACAATCATTTTATCCTAACGGAGTATAATAATGGCTAAATACGCAACAGGTAAAAATTCTAAGGCGATTTCAGACAGATCTGGAATGCAATTTCCTTACACTGAGATGGTAAAAGAATGGAATGGATCACTTGTTCACTACTCTGAATTTGAGCCAAAACACCCACAGATAAGAAGAAAAAGAACCATAGCAGATGCAATAGCTTTACAAAATTCAAGAGTAATGAAATTTCAACAACCATCTGTAAAATTTGCAAATGATGTAACAATATCAGACTCAGGGGGAGCTTCAGTTGGAGTTGCTAATTTAAGTTTACCAGGCGACTTTGCTTTCAGGACTGAAGTATTTCCTACAACACATAGTGATATTACCAAAGGTCCTGGTGTTGCTTCTATGGTGCCTGAAGATCCGTCTGTACAAAACCAAAGAAGAGAACTTAAAATGTTAGTTAGACAAGTAACGGTGGTAATATCATGAGTATAACGCATTCTGCATTTTTAACACAAGTAAGAAACTACACAGAGGTAGATTCGAATGTGCTTTCTGACACTTTGATTGATGAGTTCATAAGATCTGTTGAATTAGATGTAGCTGGTAAAGTAGATTATGATGATCTAAGAAAATACTCAACATCGACTTTTACTGCGAATAACAGGTTTGTAAGTTTACCAGGAGATCTAACTATCATGAGATCTGTTGAGGTAATTGATGGATCAACAAGGACTTTTGCACAAAGAAGAGATACAAGTTTTATATCTGAATATAATAACTCAGGAGCAACAGGTAAACCTGAATATTGGGCAAACTGGGATGATTCTAATATCATTGTAGCACCTACTCCAGATCAAGCATATACGATTCAAATTAATTTTATTACTGATCCAAAACACTTTACATCGACTAATTCAACGTTTTTATCAACTTATCAAGAATCCATGCTTTTGCATGGTGTCCTATCTGAGGCATTTAGGTTTTTAAAAGGCCCCCAGGATATGTACAAACTGTATGAAACAAAGTACAATGAAGAGGTACAGAATTTTGCTCTTCAACAAATGGGGAGAAGAAGACGTGCAGAATATGATGATGGAGTACCTAGAATTAAGATACCTTCACCATCACCAAATAGTTAAAAATTTAAAAGGAGAAAACTATGGCGATTACAACAAATGCAATTTGCAATTCATTCAAAAAAGAATTGTTAGCTGGTGAGCATGACTTTGATACCGCTCCAGGTGGAGATACGTATAAGTTAGCTATGTTTACTTCTCAAGCAACGCTTGGGGCTTCTACTGTAGGTTACGCAACACCAAATGAAGTATCATCACCAACAGGTGGATACTCTGCTGGTGGAAAAGCTTTAGTCAACTCAGGAGTAAAAGTATCTTCTGGTGTGTCTATAACAAGTTTTTCTAACTTGTCTTTCACTGGTGTAACTTTGACTGCTAGAGGTGCATTAATTTACAACACAACAACTGACGGTGGTTCTGGAACTACAAACGCAGTTGCTGTACTAGATTTCGGCTCAGACAAAACTGCAACGTCAGGAACATTTACAATTCAGTTCCCTGCGTTCACAACTGCAGCTGCAATCTTAAGACTTGCTTAAGAGTAGGTGAAATGAAAATATGTCTAATGCTTGGGGTCAACTAGAGTGGGGAGAAAATAATTGGGGTGCACAAAATAATACATCTCCAATTGCTGCTTCTCAAATTTTAACCTCAAGCATTGGCGCAACAACAATTCCCTTTGACGGTAGAATAGAAACTGGTTGGGGAAGAGACACTTGGAACAATAACGAAGCCTGGGGTATTGCTGGTACCCTAATAGCACCTTCAGTCACATTAACATCATCTGTAGGATCTGTAACAATACCTAACGAAGGTTTGATAGAAACTGGTTGGGGTCGTGATACATGGAACAATAATGAAGCTTGGGGTATAGCAGGTACATTAATAACTCCATCTGTATCAATGGCATTGTCTGCAGGTCAAGTTACAATTGATGCAGAAATAGGAACTGGTTGGGGAAGAGGTACATGGAATAACAACGAAGGTTGGGGTATTGCTGGAACTCTAATTACACCATCTGTGTCAATGGCTTTTTCAACAGGACAAGTTACAATTGATGCTGAGATAAGTGTTGGTTGGGGTGGAGATGCCTGGAACATAAATGCTTGGGGTGACCTTGCAGGAGCTTATGTTGACGTAACAGGAACTCAATTTGCATCAAGCGTTGGTAGTGTTACTCAAAGTATTGATGCACCAGTTGATGTAACAGGATCTCAACTAAACGGAGTTGTAGGTCAAGTAATTGGATCTTCAATTGTTGATGTAAACCCTACTGGTATTCAAGCTACATTTAGTATTGGAAATGAAGATACAACACAAGGTGTTGAGCAAGATGTTACTGGATCACAATTAGCTTCCTCAGTTGGAGCTGTAACTATTGATGACACTTTCTTAATTGGAAGTGGTTGGGGTAGAGACACTTATGGCAACCTAGGTTGGGGTGTAAATTATTCTGCTCTTCCTTCAATGGCTGCACTTACAATGTCAGTTGGTAATGAAGAAGCACAAACGGATGTTGAGGTATCTGTAACTGCACCAACTGCATTAGGATTTACATTTGCTGTACCTTCATTCTCAATTCAAATTGATGCAGATATAACTGTAATAGCTACTGAGGATCAATTAGATTTAACTTTAGGCAGCTTCTCATTAGTACAAGATACAAATGAACCTGTAACTGGTCAGCAATTGACAGGATCTGTAGGTCAAGTAGATGCAATAATTGTAGCTGAGGCAACTGGAATACAGGGCACATTAACATTAGGAAACTTTACACTTGTTCAATCAACGAATGAGTCTGTAAGTGGTCAACAAATGACCATGACATTAGGCAACGCAGACGAGGTGCCTGATCAAATAGTTGGGGTGTCAGGATTACAAGCGTCTACTTCTGTTGGAAGTGTTGATATTGTTATCGATTGTACGCTTGACGTAACAGGCACGGTATTGACTTCAACAGCCGGTAGCACTAGTATATATGCATGGCGTGAGGTTGACCCTGGAGTAAATAATAATTGGACAGAGGTTGATTTGGCAGCGTAAGAAGTGTAAAATTATAATTATTTAGGAGAAAAATTTTATGGCATCAAGTTATTCAACAGACCTCAAACTAGAGTTGATGGTAACCGGTGAAAATGCTGGTACATGGGGTGACAACACAAACGAAAATTTAAAATTAATTCAACAAGCAATTGCTGGATTTGAATCAGTAACACTTACAAATGGTGGTACAGTAGCATTAGCTATGACTAACGGGCAATTATCGAATGCTCGTAACATGGTTATAAAGTTTGCTACAATTACTTTGAACAGTGCATCAGTTGTAACAATCCCAGATGGAATTGAAAAATTTTACATCTTTGATTTAACTGCTGTATCTGGAGTATCAAATCTAACAATTAAAACTGCAAGTGGTACTGGCTTTGCACCAGCGGAACAAAAAATTGTTGCTGCTTATGCTGACGGTACAAACTTAAATGAAATTGCACTTGACACTTTAGGTGGTACAATCGGAACTGCACAAATAGCTGACGATGCTGTTACTACTGCAAAGATTCCTGATAACGCAATTACAACTGCTAAGATTTCTGCAAACCAAGTTACAACTGCAAAAATACCTGACAACGCAATTACAACTGCAAAAATTTCTGCACTACAAGTAACAACTGCAAAAATTGCTAACGATGCTGTGGGTGCTGATCAATTAGCAAACACTCCAGTTTCAGCAGGATCTTACACTAATGCCTCTATCACTGTTGATGCCCAAGGTAGAGTCACAGCTGCGAGTTCAGGAGCTGCTGCAGGTGGAGATGCATTTGATTTTACATTAGCTGTTGCCGGACCAGGACCAGTTTCTACAACTTACTCACCACTTAACCCTGCTTCAACTGCAGGTTATGGTTACATGGCTGGTGGATCTGGAAACGGTGGTCAAAGAGGAGTACCAGTTAGAATTGGTGGTAATGGTGGAGAAGGCTCTTATGGTTTCTTTACATTCAATGCACCAGGTGGACTTAACGGAACTACAGTAAACGTAGGTGGCCCAGGTGGTTCATCACAATTTGGTAACATCATGTCAGTATCTGCTGCAAACAATGGTGGAGGTCAAATCGATCCAGGTAACCCAGGTTCAGTTTCTTTTAACTTATCAGGTGGTAACATACCAGGTGCAAACACAAACTCAGTGACTAATACTCCATTTAATAACAGTGCTGACTATTCACCACTTATCATGCTTTACGAAGGAGAAGGCACTGATGCTTTTGGTAATAACTATCCAGGTGCACAAAATGGATTCTTTTTAGTTCAAACTATTGCAGGAGGACAAGGTGGATCACCAAACGTTCCAAGAACAGATGGTAATCCAGGTTACTTATTCTTCTACGAGAAAAATGGAGGTGGATTCTAATGGCACACATTATCTGGAACGCAGCAGGATATCATATTGGTTTATCAGCTAATGATACTGATAAAGATTATTTTTTATCCCATGAACCAACTGCAACAACAACGAGTATATCAGAAGCTGATTTCTTATCTTTAGCTAGAAAAGAAAAACAATTAATTGCAGCTGATCATTCAAAAGATAATACTGACGAAACAAGATATGAATGCACAAAAGACAATCATGAAATAACTGATTGGGATTGTGGAGGAAGAATACCTAACGCAAATTATTTCAAAGAAATTTTACAAGGTATTATTACTCAAGGTGAGAATCATTTAGCTTTCCACAATGAAGATAAAGATTCTGCTTTCAACGCTAAGGTGCAATCTCATGTAGATAATTGCAAAACAGTTCTAAGTGAAATAGATGGCGGATCTTGGACTGAACCATCTTGGCCAACTGATTCAGTATACAAATATGTTGAAGGTAGATTTGGTTCTGCATTAAGTGATTGGGAAATCCCAGTTTAATTGACTTCTTAAGATAATTCAAATAGAACATCTTGTATGTTCGAGAACAAAATAAAATTTCTTTGTTTAAAAGAATATCTTGAATTTGCTGATCATAAACCTGAGCCAGTTTCTTTAAACTTACCTGAGTGGTATAAAAAACTAGAGCATACTTTTAAAAACATGACAGTAAAAGGTTGCTTACCTTTTATGGATACTCTTACAACTGGTTATTTGATGAGAGCAAGTCAAGATTTCTATGTAGATTTACAACATAATCCTGAAGCAAAAACAGATGAGGATAAGTGGCATATGAGATGTGCACCTGCATTTGCAGTAGCATCTCCATCACTAAAAGCTAATGCTGAATATTTAGGTTTAGATATATCTGGAAGCACACATCATTATAAACAATTGCAAGGATCGAAATTTATTGAAAGAAATTTAGCACCTCATTTTATAAAGTTTGATAACCCCTGGTACATTGAAACACCTCCAGGATATTCTTGTTTATTTACACCTCCATTAAATAATGGTGATGATAGGTTTGAATGCTTAGCAGGTATAGTAGACACTGATACTCATTATATGAGAGTAAATTTTCCTGCTGTATTCAACGGTTGGAAATATAAAAACGGGTATAAAGGCACTATTAAAAAAGGTACACCTTTGGTACAAGTCATACCATTCAAAAGAGAAAGCTGGAAAATGGAAATAGGAACTGTCGATAAAAAAGAAGTAGATAAAAGAGGATTTAAAATGACAGTATCAAGATTTAAATATATAAGATCCGTATGGCACAAGAAGATAACAAGATAATTTTTGATAAAGAACAAGATAAAATAGGTAAGTGGATTAAAGTCTATGATAACTTTATGCCTATGGAAAAACTATCAAAGCTTTTACAGTTTTGTAATTCAGATGTTTGTAAAGAACATTGGATAGCTGGTAAGGTTGGTGACAGAGGAGATGGTGGTAAAGTTAAAAAAGAAACAAGAGTGGTAGATTGTTTAGGTTTAAGCAACATAGCAAAATCTTATACTGCAGTTCACTTTGCTTGGTACATGAAAAGTGTTGTTACAAATTTGATTAGTCAATATGTAAAAGATACAAATGCTCAAATATTTGATTTTAGAGTTCATGATATAGAAGTATTGAGATATACTGAGGGTGGTAAGTATGAACCACACATTGATGCAAGTTTAACTTACCCGAGAAGAGTGAGCATGATTATGCTATTGAACAATGATTACGAGGGTGGAGAATTATTTTTTCCTGGTATTGGGGAAATAAAAGTTGCGCCAAACAGAGCTATTGTATGGCCAAGTAATTATGTTTATGTTCATGGAGTAAAACCAGTAACAAAAGGAACAAGGTATAGTATAGTATCATGGCTACTTTAAAAGAACCAAAAATTATAAAAGATTTTATTACACCAGAAGAGGCAAATTTTTATTTGTGCTATACACAAATGATGCATAGAAATAGTGGTGCTAGTGCTGCCACCATGCCAGAGGCACCTAACAATGATGCTTGTTATTATTCAGATGCAATGACTGAAACTCTCATGTTAACTAAACAGAAAAGAATGGAACAAGAGTTAGGCATAAATTTATATCCAACTTATACATATTGGAGAATGTATACCTTTGGATCAGAATTAAACAAACATACAGATAGGCAATCTTGTGAAGTATCAGTAACTTTACACCTTGGTTCAGATGGCACTCCTTGGCCTATTTGCTTTAATGATCAATGTTATGAATTGAAGCCAGGTGAGGCAGCTATTTACAAAGGAATAGAATGGCCACATTACAGAAAAGATCCATATAAAGGTGACTATTATAGTCAGGTATTCATGCATTACGTTCATGCTGATGGTGTACATCAAGCCTACAAATTCGATGGTAGGCCTATGGTAGGTTTAAAGAAATAAGCCTTTATGCTATAATAAAGCATGCCTTTAACAAATGTACAGATTAGACCAGGATTTAATAAACAAGTAACTCAAGCAGGCGCAGAAGGTCAATGGACTGACGGTGACTTTGTAAGATTTAGATATGGGTTGCCTGAAAAAATAGGTGGCTGGGAACAGATTCTTAATAAAACTTTGGTGGGTGCAGTAAGGGAACAATTAGTTTGGGCAGACTTACTTGGTAGAAAGTATGCTGCACTTGGTTCTAACAAAGCTTTGTTTATTTATTTTGAAGGAGCTTTCTACGATATTACTCCATTAGATACAGCTTTGACTGGAGCCACATTCACTACAGTAAGTGGATCGCCAACGGTTACCGTAAACAAATCTGGACATGAATTTTCTAATGGTGATTTATTTACGTTTACATCAGTGACACCACCAGTAGGTGCAGGTTATGTTGCAAGTGATTTTACAACAAATACTTTTGAAGTAGTAAACAGAGTAGATGCAGACAGCTTTACAATCACCATGGCTGCAAACGCAGGAACTTCTGTTTCTAACAGTGGGTCTGCAACCATCAACCCGTATGTTGAAGTTGGTCCACTAAACCAAACAGGAGGTTATGGATGGGGAACGGCAGCATGGGGTGGAGCATCAGGAACTGTGTCTACACTTAACGGAGCTTTACTTAACGATTCTGCAGGAACAGGCGGATCTGGAACGTCAATTACGTTGTCATCAACTGCAGGATTTCCAACCTCTGGTACTATCAAAGTTGGAGCTGAATTTATTTCATACACCGGAACATCTAGTAATGATCTAACTGGAATTACAAGAAATGTAGCTGGAACACAATCTGCACATTCTGATGGTGCAGGAGTAGAATTCTTTATAGCATGGGGTCAAGCTAGTTTATCTACAACCGTAATTCTTGATCCTGCTTCTTGGTCACTAGACCACTTTGGACAAGTTCTTATAGCAACAGTTAAAAATGGTAAAACATATAATTGGGATCCTTCTGCTTCAAACGCATTGAACACAAGAGCAACAGCAGTGACAGGAGCTCCTACCAAATCTGTTATGTCAATTGTATCGGAAAGAGACAGACACCTTATAATTTTAGGAACAGAAACAACTGTTGGTAATGCAGCAACCCAAGATAAAATGTTTATTAGATTTTCTGATCAAGAAAATACAGGAACTTATGCACCTACATCTACAAACACTGCTGGTACTTTTAGACTAGACTCTGGTGTAAAAATTGTAGGAGCTGTAAGAGCAAAAGATTATATTCTAATTCTCACTGACACCTCAGCTTATGTAATGCAATTCGTTGGTCCACCTTTTACTTTCAGTATAAGACAAGTTGGATCTAACTGTGGTCTTATTGGTCAGCATGCATTACGATATGTTAATGGTGCTGTCTGGTGGATGGGTCAAGCAGGTGGTTTCTTTGTTTACGATGGTACAGTTAAAAACGTTCCTTGTTTAGTTGAGGACTTTGTATTCACAAGTAAAGGAACTAATCTTGGTCTTAACTACAATGCAGGTGAACAAATCTATGCAGGTCTAAATCATTTATACGAAGAGATAAGTTGGTTTTATTGTAAAGATGGCTCAGAGCAAATTGACAGAGTTGTAACTTACAATTATGCAGAAGGTCTGTGGACTACAGGGTCATTGTCAAGAACATCGTGGCATGACTCAACTTTGTTTGACGAACCATATGCAACAGAATACTCTTCTACTGCAACACCTAGTTTTCCTATCATACAAGGTGTAACCGCACAGAATGGTGCTACCACGTATTATGAGCATGAGGTAGGAAACAATCAAGTCGATTCATCAGGTAATAAGACAGCCATACCTGCATTTATTCAATCAGGAGATTTTGACTTAGACATAGAAGGTAATGGCCAGTTTTTTATGTCTATAAGAAGATTTGTACCTGACTTCAAATTGATCACAGGAGATGCACAAGTAACAATAAATTTGAGAAACTTCCCATCTAATTCAGCTGCGTCCTCACCTTTAGGTCCATTTACAGTGAATAGTTCTACATCTAAGATAGATACAAGGGCTCGATCAAGATTTGCAAACCTTAAGATAGCTAATCTTTCAACAGATCAAAACTGGAGATACGGCACATTCAGAGCTGATATACAACCAGATGGAATGAGGGGCTAATGGCTAAAATTAATATTATTATACCTGAACCAAGAAGTGAGTATGATGAAGAAAACCAAAGACAAATATCACAAGCTTTAAGAACAACACAGGATCAACTTAATACAAACTTTCAACAAGATCTTAAGAACGAACAGGATGCATTTAATTATTTCTTATCATGACAATACGATATAAAAACCAAGGATATAAACAAACTGGGACTGGTAAAACAACAGTATTCACATGTCCTACTGATGCAACAGTAATAGTAAAAAGTATTTATTGTGCAAACAACGATGCGTCATCAGCAATTTTAGTAAACATGAATCTAGTAGACTCATCTGATTCAAGCACAGAGTATGAATTTTTTAGAGATGATGTTGCTGCCAAATCACAAGTCAATGCTTCTCCACAAGGTTTAAACTTAGAGGCAGGAGATTCAATAACGGTACAAGCAGCTACAGGTAGTAGCAAAATACAAGGTGCAATAAGTTATGCACTGATAGATAGATCACAAGAAAATGGCTAGAGTTAAATTTGTAAACTTTACACCAAGGCCAAAACCACCTAAACGTCCAGGACGCCATAAGAAAAGACTTAACAAAAGTGAGAAACGGAGCTATAAGAAGTACAACTCTCAGGGACGTTAGTGATTCAAAATATATTCAATACACCAATCTATTTAAGTAAGTTAGAAGAACCAGTGCTGAACAGGTCTGTAATGACCATGATGAATGATTGTATTCATACAAAAAACTTTAGAGTAGAAAGTAATTATGGTGGATTACAAACTAATAAGTACGATGCAAAAACTAATGAAAAATTAGCAGTCAAAATATTAGAAGAGACCACAAAGTATGTCGAGTCTTTGCAAAGAAAAAAACAATTTAAAATTACACTTAACGGATTTTGGATTAATATAAATATGAAGAATCATTTTAATATAGAACATATGCATTATAATTATCAAAACAAATTTTCTGGCATATGGTATGTTCAATGTGGTGAAGGATCAGGCAATCTTGTCTTCAAGGGACGTGATGATTTTGTGGCAGTAAGCCAACTAGATCAATATTTTGAAGATAAATTTTCTAATGAATATGAGATACAACCAAAGCCTAATGATTTTATTTTATTCCCATCTTATTTAAAACATTGGGTCAAACCCAATTTAACTGATACTCCTAGAGTATCTGTGGCTTTTGATATAGGTTTTATAGACGTATGAAAATAATTGATAACTTTTTAACTGATGAAGAATTCAAACCCATAGCAGAAACTTTTTTAGGGGAAGAATTCCCATGGTTCTATAATGATGCAATATCTGAACGTGGTGATGACAGGTTTCAATTCATACATGGGTTGTACAAAGACTGTACGTTTGTTTCTAATTTTGCACCACTCATGTTTCCAATACTTAACAAACTTAATATGTTTATGTTGAAAAGAATAAAAGCAAATCTTATCACAAGAACAGAAAGACAACTAAAGTCCGTACCACATATAGATTACAAAAATATAAAGACAGCTATATTCTACGTGAACACGAACAACGGATACACACAATTCGACAATAAAACTGTGCCTTCAGTTGCTAATAGAATTGTTATATTTGATAGCAATCTGAAACACTCATCTGTATCTCAAACAAATACAAAACAAAGGGTGGTGATTAATTTCAATTATGTTACACAGGAGGATAATGAAAATAAAAGGTGATGATACAAGTATTTACTTTGCTTTTAGTGATGAAGAGATTGCAAAGATAAATAAGGTTGGTTTTATACAAATAGAGAATGCTAATAGAAAACATTTTTTAAATATAATGATGGGTCTTTGTGTAGAGCTAAATAGGGCAACAGATGAAGAATTTGCTAATTTACTTTCTAGAGGAGATACTGTAGAAGATAAAGATAGTAAAAATAAAGAAAATAAATTAACACGTGTTAAACCAGAAAACATAACGGAGGAACAATGGCAGAATTACCTAGAATTCCTGCAGAAGCAAAAGAAATCATAAAACATAAAAGGACGGGAGCTGTATATGCTGATAAAGCTGCTTTTGATGCTGATGTTGCTGATCCCAATACTGATACTACTGAAGATGATTTTAGACAGGACTTGGAAATAACTGTAGCTAAACTGACCATTCAAGGCAAAACCAAAGAATGAAACCTAGAGGCGCAACTGAACTACAGTTGGAGATGTTACATAAACATGTTCCTAAGGACGTGTTAGATCAAGTACAAATATGTACATCAATACCAGGTAAAGTTCCTATAGATCCAAATAAACTAAATATACTTTGGCAAAAGAATTCTTATGATCAGCCAAATCTTCAAGATTTTTTTAGTAACAAAGCAAGGCATAATGATTATGACTGGTATGTATTTAATAGTCATTGGTGCTATGAGAAGTTTAGATATTTTTTTGACATACCACCACAGAAATCTGTTGTAATTAAAAATGGATGTACGAGTTTTCCAAAAAGAAAGATTTATAAAAAAGGCGATCCTATAAAAATACTTCATCACAATACACCTTGGAGAGGTTTAAATGTAGTGCTAAGAGCAATGCAGGAGATAACAGATCCCAATATTACATTAGATGTTTACAGTTCTACACAAGTATATGGTGATTCTTTCAAACACAATAATGATGATCAATTCAAACCATTGTATGCACAAGCAGAAAAACTACCTAATGTAAATTACATTGGTTACAAACCAAACGAATACATATTGGAACATATGACTGATTATGATTTGTATGTTTATCCAAGTATATTTGAGGAAACCTTTTGTGCGTCTGCTCTTGAAGCTTTGTCAGCAGGAGTACATGTTATTACCAATAACTATGGTGCATTGTATGAAACATGTGCTGAATGGCCAGTATATGTAAACTACTCAGATAATTACATTCAAATGGCCAAAGATACTGCAGTAGCTATTAAAGTAGCATCACAATATTTACATGAAGATCACATACAAGAACATTTAGAAGAACAACAAAAATTTTATAAAAGGTTTTATAATTGGCAAAAGAAGGGTGCAGAGTGGGAGAGTTTCTTGAGAGGAGCACTTAGTGAGCATAAAGCCTAGACCAAAAATTCCTGATCAAGTTAAAGCTTTAGCACCACTTTGGAAAACGGACACCGAACAAATCAAACTTAAATTAAACAAAGCACCATATTCAGTATTTGTTGCTACACCTGTTCATGACCAATGTTCTATTCATTACACACAGGGACTATTAGAATTTCAACAACTTTGTATTAAGAGAAATGTAGATGTAACTTTTGCAATCATGAAATCATCATTAGTTACACAGGGTAGAAATCTTTGCGTGTCAAACTTTTTAGAATCAGATTATACACATATGTTATTTGTAGACTCTGATATATTATTCAATGCAGAAACAATTTTTAAGATGATCTCAAGAGATAAAGATATCATATCGGTGCCTTATCCTTTGAAGACCTTAGCTCACAATAAAGTATTTGATAAATTTAAAAAAGGAGAGATTAAGACTGCGCAAGACATACAGAAGTGGTCTAATTTATATCCTATGAAAGTATTAAATGAAAAAGACATCACGGTCGACAATGGGGTAATTGAAGTAACTCACAGTCCAACTGGGTGTATGCTTATCAAAAGAGGTGTGTTTGCTAAATTAATACAGAAATACCCAGACAAGGCTATTGTTCAAAAGACTGTTATCAATGGTAAATATGTAACCAAACCGCACATGTGGAACTTCTTTGATTGCCTACACGATCCTGTAGAGAAAACTTATCTTGGAGAAGACTTTGCTTTTTGTAAGTTATGGAGAGATATAGGTGGTCAATGTTTTGCCTTTATTGATGACCCTATTGCTCACATAGGGGAACATCAGTATGAAGGTCGTTTCGCTGACGAGTTGATATTACCTAAGTAAAATGGTAATATTCTACATTAAAGATCTTTTATAGGAGAAATATACTAAATGTTACAATTTTTACCCTACGCACTAGCAGCCTACGGAGGTTATCAAGGATACAGAAGTGCTAAGGATGCGGGAGCATCTGGTCTTGGCAGATTATTGGGAGGAGCTATTGGTGCCTATGGTGGATATAATTTAGGTCAAGCAGGTGGTTTTGCACAGCGTGCAGGTTTTGGTTCTACTGTTCCAACATTTACAAACATACCTGGCATATCTCAGATACCTGGAATGTCTCAATTCAGTAACAATCAGATACCTGCAATAACACAGAACAAAGTTTTACCAAGTGAGGATATTGGAGCTGTTTCTCAAGCAGATGCAATAGAAATTTTAAAAAAACAAAAAGAGAAAGAAGGTGCAACAAGCATATTAGATATTCTAAAATCACAAAACGATGAAGGGAAAATGGTTTACAACCCAGCTAAAGTATCAGGAGCATTAGCAGCTACATTATATGCAGCAGGTGCATTTGATAACCAACCAACTGATATATATTCTCCAGGTTACAACATGAGTTATTTAGAATTACAAAAACAAAGACCAGGTTACACATACATAGATCCTGCTACAGGGCAAGAAAAAGAATATGAAAAAGTTTATGCACCTGAAGAACAAGGTAAAAGCGACAGAAGATTTGGTCCTTACTCTATGAATGTTCAAAGACTTAGAACAGGTGGCATAGCAGAGATACAAAAATTTAATGAGGGTGGTATTAACTATCTTCCATCAAAAGTTTCACATGACGAAAACGATGCAAATAATTATGTAAGAGCATCAGGTTATGTAGAAGACGGAGCAGGCGTAGGTGACAAAGACGAGGATACAATGTTAGCTCAATTAGCAGACGGAGAGTTTGTAACAAGAGCAGATGGAGTATTAGGTGCTGGAATCATAGCTGGAGGAAATCCAAATAGTATGAAAGATCTAAGAGAAAAAGGTGCCAAATATTTCTACGAACAACAAGCTAGATACAAACGTGTATTTGATTTATTGAAGGAGAAAAATGGCGACAGCACAAAAAAAAATTAAACCATTAGTAAGCATATTACCACTTGAACCAAAAGACATTGAAAGATTTTGGCCATTAGCTGAGTTTATGGTGGCAGAGGCTTTAGTATTTTCAGGAAAGTATGCAGATCCATCTTGGGTTATGGAAAACTTAAAGAAAGATTCAATGCAATGTTGGATCATGTTTGGGTCCGATGAATCAGAAGAAAACAAAGTGTTTGGTATTTGTGTTGGTCGTATCGCAGATATGCCAAACTATCTTCAATATGAAATTTTAATTTGCACAGGTAAGAGAAGAGACCTATGGGAAGATTCTCTTATACAATGCGTAACAGATTTTGCTACAGTCAATAAATGTAAAAGATTAAGTATAATGGCCAGACCCGGTTGGGAAAAAGTTTCTAAAAAATGGGGCTGGAAAAAGAAACATGTACAACTAGAGAAATGGATTTAATATGAGTTTTTTTGGAGGCGGAAGATCATCACAACCATCGACACCATCATCGACTACATCTTTTGTTCGAGAAGCTCCCGGTATAGAGGAACGAAAGATAGAGTTGATGGATATTGCGCGTCAGGTAGCGCAACAGCCTATCAACTTACCTGATGTTCAAGTTGCAGGTTTAGGTGCCTTAGAGCAACAAGGAATGACTGCTGCGGGAACAACAGGTGTTGGGGCACCAACAGTTGGTGCTGGTATATCACAAATAACAGGAGCAGCAGCTCCCATAGGTGCAAGTCAAATAGCACAATATCTAAATCCTTATCAATCATATGTGACTGATGAAATTGCTAGACAATCAGGAATTATGTCAAATCAAATAGCAGCCAACGCGGTAGGTGCTGGTGCATTTGGTGGTGGAAGAGAAGCTGTACAACAAGCAGAATTACAAAACAGAACTTTAGATGCAATGGGTAGAGCGCAGGCTCAAGGTTTTAACACTGCATTAGGTGCTGCACAAAGACAACAGCAGGTTGGATTATCAGC
>CEPH01086880.1_pt1 | contig 20414 bp, 31 predicted proteins | sample 530571 | NCBI WGS metagenome assembly CEPH01 (sample SAMEA2620413, study PRJEB7988) | marine metagenome | biome: marine biome (ENVO:00000447); feature: surface water layer (ENVO:00002042); material: "saline water (ENVO:00002010), including plankton (ENVO:xxxxxxxx)" | depth 5 m | reverse complement strand
CACAAGCGATGACGCGATGCCTGGCTCGTTTAAGATGGAAAGCCTCACCGGCACAGCTGTCGGTGGTGTGAACCCATTTACCGAGGGTGACGGTGCTGCTGAGCACAGTGGTCTGCACTCGGTCAAGATTCCGCCTGGCTACGACAACATGTTCCTTAACTTGGCTTCAGACCTCTTTAGTCAGCCAATGGGACTTATGCTCCTTTTCAAGGATAACCAAGAGAACACCGTATCAAGTGTTTACTTGGACCAGTGCTACGTACCTCAGCACTCTATTGCTGTGGATGCACAAGGACTTATTATCCAGGAGTCGGTCGGAATCCAGTACGAGAAGATGGTCCCAATCAAGTCTAACAACGTTCAGTTGATTGATAAGATTCTTGCTGACGACTTCGGTGGTTATGCTAACGCGGGTGCCACTCTTTAAGGAGTAACCATGCCAGCTATCGGTGAGCTTACAGTTGTATTGTTGATCTGCGGGGTCTGCTCCTATGGTGTGACCCACGTTCTCAAAGCACTAGCAGCTAAGTTCATCGGTAGGGATATCGATGAGGGAGACCCTTGGTGGTGGCAGGCCGCTTTCAGGGTTATCCCCATCGTTGTTGGTGTGGGTGTTGGACACTGGTTTGATTATGAGTTTCCGTGGGACGTTTTAGTTGGAGCCTGCGGAGGTATTTTGTCAGTTGCGGTATACAAGAGGGCAGAGGCTCTACTTGAATCCGTAAAACCTAAATAGGATAGAAAAATGGAAGATTACGTTATTAAAGGACTTACCAAGGTTGCAATGCTTAGTGCTCCTATGAGCCTTGCTAAAGTAATGAGGGCCGGTGCTAAATCAGCGAAAAGCGCAGCAAAGCCGGCAGCACATAAGTCGCTCAAACTTAAAGCATTAGCCGCTAAGGCTAAAAAAGCGAAGGATGCGGCGAAGGGTAATGCGACTTACGGTATGCCTGGCCAAATGAAGGCCTAAGGGGCTACCCAAATGAGTGACCTCGAAAAGCTTGCGCACAAGAATATTTTAGTACAGGCCATGAGGAAGATAGCTGCCGCTGACTTCAACGTTGGTGCGGACTCAAAAGGTCTGTATACGTCTGTGCGTGGCGGAGGAACTGCCGGGCCAGTTAAAGCGCGGGGTCAATTCAATGCCCGCCCATTCACGAGGAGTACGCGTACATCTGGTGGTGTGTCCGCGTCGAAGACCTTAGGTAAAGTCAAGGTTGATGGTACTGCTTCCGGATCGATCCAAAGCGGTGGACGGACAAGAGGAAGTGGTCGCATAAGTGCAACCTACAACGAGTCCCCTACAAAGACGATTAAGGGAACTATCTCTGCTGGTAGGGGAGGCCCACAGTTTAGGGGCAGCGTTACAAAAGACTTTGGTGCGGGCGGTGTAGGGTCTGGACTAGCCAACATTAGTAAGAAGGGTCTCACATTCGGCGGTAAGTACCAACGTCAGTTGACCCCAAGATACAGCGCTAATATTGGGGCGACCGCTACTTCTAACTTCGGCGGTCCGTTCATCCCTAAAAAGTCTACACTTGAGGGTGGGTTCAAAGGTAAGAACTTCGGACTACAGTTCAGCAGGGCGCGGGATTACCAAAATCCGAATAAGAACCTTTTCAGCATCACGCCTAACTTTTCTGGCAGGTTCTAAGATTAGAAGGTTTGGTTAATGATGGCTGGGGCGGGTGGACTCGAACCACCGACTTCCGGATTAACAGTCCGGCGTTCTGCCAACTGAACTACACCCCAGGATCATCTACTAGTCACTGTTCACTGCATAAGTGATTCCGATTGTTACCGCACTAGCTGTTACGAAACCAATTGCAAAATGAAAAGCAGGGGACTCGTACCACTTGGGTGCTGCGTTCGTCTTGAGTAAGAACTCAATCTGTTTTTCTAACGCCGCATTGCGTTTACGCTCGGCCTCCAGAATGGACAAGTGCATCTTCTCAAAGGACGCTCGTTCCTTCTGTAAGAACTCTATGTCCAGCTTGAGCTTAGGTACCTCTACCCGAAGGCATTTTAATCCCTTCTCAGCGGCATCTGTGGGCAGTAGAACTCCAGAGCAGGGGGTAGTGACTGCCAAAGGCTCTTTGCACTCTTGTGCCATGGTTACGGTAGGCCATAGTAAGGAGAGAATGCATACAACTACGACTAAGATTTTACTCATCGTTCTTCTCCCTTAGAAGGAAGGACTTCCATTCCTTTGCAAGACTTACAGGACCCTCTTCAGCTGCCTTCTCAATTTGGCGTTCAACTTCCTCAAGTTCTGCCTTGGCTTCACTTCTCTTAGTTTCAAGCTCTTCAACTTCAACTTCATGCGTAGTTTCTGTTTCAACAATAGACTCTCTGTATTCGATTTCGATATTCTTGAGGTTCTCATGCGCTTCAGAACGGCGCTTGTGTAACAGGTTCTGTTTTATAAGCCACACAACAAGTGCGCCACAGAACACCAAAGCTACTACAGCCCATCCTGGAAGCTTCTTTATTGCTTCCCAAGCTTTACTAGACCATTCAACTACGACTTTCCAAGCCAACTTTATCCAATCCATAACCACTGTCCTTATTATCTAGTAATAGCTAAAAAAGGAGGGGGGTAAACCGTAAACCCCCTCCTCAAAAATCAACCCTGAGCAACAACAACTAGTTTGTCACCATCAGATTTGATTTTTGCATATAGACCCTGCTTCTTCAGTGCGTCCTGTGCCATGAAAGCTGAGTACCACTGACTCACGCTTTCGGAGAACTTACCGCTTACTCCGGCCTTCTTCGCTAACTTACCTACGTCATCCATGTCATCAACATACATGGAGTACTCCTTGTTACCCTTCTCTTTAGAGAAGCCGAAGTCCGAGTATCCGTTATGGTAGTCTTTGTTAGCAACAAGCATCTCAACGCTTTTGGTCTGACGACCATACCCTTGAAGTGTGAGTGCTTCATCAAGTGCTACCTGAATCTTGTCCTCAGGTACGCCCAACTGTTTAAGGGCTTTAATAATACCCTCTCTGTTTGTCATGCAGCTTTTGCATGTAAGTAGTGCAGACATATCTTCTCCTATCTGAAATTTGTTTTGATGTGTTTGATGACTTCCTTACTAGGGAAGCCCGTTACCTTTGCGGTCCCATCCTTATCGATATGGACCTCAACACGAGGACCGTCACCCGCCAGCTCAACCCCATTCCAAGTCAGTATCTTTTGGTTTGCTGACCCGAGGAGGTATTGATCACTGGGATTGTCTCTTTCATACGGCCCACTAACAATCGTGGATACTAATGCATTAGACATATAGTAGGGTGAAAAGGCCTCTTTTAGAATACCATTTTGCTCAAGCTGGTCCTCGGACACGCCTGAGAACATCAGTACATTAAGCCCTGGTTTACGTTTATGACATTCTTTGAGGAATCCTCTAAGCGCTTCCCATTGCTCTGTTGGCTCGCCACCGCTGATGGTTATTCCTTCAGGGTCTCGGTCTAAAACTCTCCAAGCAAGCTTATAAATGTCTTCTAGTTTACCACCTGTCTTTGACCAAGTGTGTGCGTTGAAGCAACCCTTACAACCTATTGTGCAACCTTGCATATGAAGCACGTTCCTGACACCAGGACCGTTTGTCAGTGAGGCGTACGTTATACCGGAGTACCTAATCGATGGCATCTATTATCTCAGCGTAATGATCGGGAGTATCAAACTTTCTCTCCAGCTGAATCCACCCGTACATTGTGTTTGTATTGTGCTCAAAGTCATCATCGTTTTCACCGATTCTAGCATATGAGTAGTCAACACCATGCTTCACAGATAGCGCCATCAATGCGTCCACAATTTCATCCCATTCTCCCGCCGCTTTGAACCAGGGGGAGTCAGACATGATTACAGTCTCGCCTTCGCTCGAATACTTTTTCATGGGCTCTAGAATAAATTTCCACATTTCTTCTGGTGGGGTAATGTGGTCTCCTATATGCCTCAAAGAGGCTAATGACTCGATCTCAGACACGACTGATTCGATAGCGTCATCATGACCTCTCAAAAGTATTCTAGTCTTTGAATGGTATCCCATTAAGATTTAGCTTTTACTGTAGATGTATTGGATTCATAGAACTCTGGCTTCTTCTCATCCTTGATCACGCTGCCTCCTAAGGCCTTCAATACAGCGTCCGTGTATTGCTGACAACCTGACCCCTTAACACCATCAACATCGATCTCGGTTGTCCCATCTTTGCTGATAGTTACCGTTACTTTTTTCATCACTACTCCTCGTTCTCATCTGTTTCATCAGGTTCCCAGTACATGTAGTCTGGGCTGTTAAAGTTATGTTTTTCTTCTGTCACAAAGTACATATGCATTCTGTTTACGAGTCGATTTCCGGTAGACACCCAAGCACTACCATCATCCCCAGACACCACAGTCCAAAGCCTTTCGGCGTCTTGTTCACAAGCCTCTAAAGCCTTGTCCAAGTCCTCAAAATAGCAAGGACCTTCTTCATCCTGAGGTATGACCAAAGACCATTCATTACAGAAGTGGTCGAAGTTTTTGGTTAAGTTCTGAAAGATTGGGCTCACTTTCAATCCTCACTTGAATAGATATATTCGTTGTCAATTACGTTGTAGCCACGGCTCATCCATGACTTCGGTTTCACTTCTAAGACCCAGTCTTGGACAGAGGGGATACGACCGCCACAGTCCTCCCGGACGTGCTGCTCCGCAATCAGTCTGACGGGTACTTGTTTACCATCGCTGTTTGTGATGGTTTTACCGAACTTCTCTTCGCACTCGAATATGCCAAAGGCGTGGTGCCTGAGCATACGGTGCCTGAAGTCCGCGATGGTACGTTTGGGCGCATCAAACCAATCGTGTATAGCTTGATAGTCTTCAGGTTTACCGCCAAACTTTTTGGCGCTAGTAAGCCCGTGGTAGTAGGGGTTCATAGCTCTACACCTACTATAGTTTCATGCCCGGTGTGAGATTCTATTACGTTGTAATAGACATGAAACTCAACTGTGGGTTCATCGCCTTTTAGATCTACGTAAAGATGTCCACCACCACCCTCGTTGTTGTACCAGTCAACACCACAATCATCGAGAAGCTCATAGGTCACATGCTCCAGAGCGTCCTCCAAAGTTTTTTCCTCCCGTTCTTTTTTTATCTCATACTTGTAAGACTGGGTCTCTTCGACCCAGATATGTTCTCTTCTCTCGATCTCCATTTTTACAGTGCATGAGGAAGGTACATTCTTGTCGAATGTGACCTCCTCGATTTGACCGGAGTCACCACCGCCATAAAACCGAACCCGAGCTTCATTGACACCCCATGTACGCATCTTATGAAGTATTGGGTTCAGCTTTCCAATAGGTTCCCAACAAGAATCTTCAGCGACCCTCGCCATGTAGTTTATAGTCATTTCTCATCTCCTCAATCATTCCATTCATTTGTAAAGAGGCTTCTAAATACCCAGGGCCTAATGTAGAGCCGTCAGGTAGTCTGAAGTATGAACCAGCTGGTTCGACGAAGCCTGTGTTAATCATTTCTCGTAGGAGTTCGAATCCAGGATCGAACCCCCGCCTGTTGAATAGAAACCCCCAAGCCTTTCGGTTAGGGGGTGACTTTAAGCACTTTTTGATATGGAACCTGACCTTGATGTAAGCGAGTTCACCGAACTCATTCCTTGCTTCTTCTCTGAAGGTCTGAATCCTACAAGCACTCAGCCCACCCATTATTTTATGGAAGGCTGAAGTTGGCTTCGGGTTCAGGTTTCCTATTGGTGTACGAAGTTGGTTCGTAACAATGACAGTGGAACCGAGTCTCTTTGCAAGAGGATTAATCTCTTCCAATCCATCAATGATACAGGCGCTTTTGGCAAACCTAACACGTTCTCCGACGTTTAAGTTTTTGAAGTCTTCGTAGCATTCAAACCCCGTCAGGGAGTCGATAACTACGACCTTAACTCCTTTACGGAGAAGTTTTTGGGTGGCTTCAAACGCCGTCTCTAAGTATGTCGGGATAACACTTACAGTGTCATACACACCGCAAGATTTCATGTAGTCTTTGTCCGGGTAACACTCAGAGTGAATGATTGAAGTAGGGAGGCCCCTCGTAGAGGCCTCCCGCATTACACTGAAGCACAGAGTTGATTTTCCGCTCGCATCTGCACCAAATATTTCGCTGACCCCTGCTGGTAGTCCGCCGTTTAACGCTTTGTCGAGTTGCTCTATGCCAGTGCTAAACTTCAACCTATCTGTCTCCTCCTGTTTGATCGAGAACCATTCCTGATTGAAACAGGCTCATTGGAATCGTTAGCTTTTGTCGCACGACCATTTGCCCATTTACGAAGCTTCTCGATTCTGTCTTCCATCGTCATTGATAGTGGTACTGTGTTCTCTACGGCCTTCTCGAAGTCCTCGATCATCACGTGGTCCCTGCCTTCGGCAAAAGCAGCGAACATACCATCAACAACAATCTGCTCAATCTCCGCACCAGAGAATCCTTCTGTTGTTGCCAAGATCTGCATATTGTCACCATCCGCATCCATCTCTGATAGAATCGGTTTGTTAAACCTGCTTAGGTGAATGTTGAAGATCTCTTCGCGATCTGCCTTAGACGGTAGATCAACAAAGAACAGCTCATCGAATCGCCCCTTACGAAGCATCTCTGGAGGAAGCGCTGACACATCGTTAGCCGTAGCAACAACAAATACAGGCGCTGTCTTGTCCTGCATCCAGCTCAAGAAAGAGCCGAATACACGAGCTGTAGTACCTGAATCACCACCACCGCTAACATTACCAAAGCCTTTCTCAAGCTCGTCAATCCAAAGAACACATGGGGCCAACGCCTCTGCGGTCTGAATTGCCTTACGGACATTAGCCTCTGACTGACCTACAAGAGAACCGAACAAGGCACCAACATCCAGCTTGAGTAATGGCATGTCCCACTCATAACCAATGGTCTTAGATACGAGCGACTTACCAGTACCTGGTATACCAATGATCAGCACACCTTTTGGATTTGGTAATCCGAACGCCTTCGCTTCATCGCTGAAAGCACGACCTCTCTGATCAAGCCAACCCTTGAGATTAACAAGACCGCCAACAGACTTCATGTCGTTGCTTACCTCGTAGTACTCCAGAACACCGCTCTTACGAATGATGTTCTTTTTCTCTGACATGATTGTCTTTACGTCCAAGGTCCCATGCATCGCCAAGGACTTGGCAAAGATATTCTCAGCCTCTGCTAAGGTCATACCAAGAGCAGCATTTGACCCAAGCTTCAGGAGAGCGTCTTTGTCTGCGTCAGATAGGTTCGCAGTACCTTCGCAGGTTTCAAGAAGACCGCTCGTTCTCGTCTCGATAGCCTTCCGGTCAGGGAGGTCGAAGTCGATTACAGAAATTATCTTCTCAAGGCGGGGAGGGATGTGAAGTTCGCTATCAACGATTACGATAGTAGTACCACCGGCCATAGTCGTTGTTAGGTCCTTCAGTTTACGTTGTACAAGGTACGCCGGACCTTCCGTTAGAAAGTGCCCGAAATCCTTGAGCATGAACACACCAGTCTTCTTGTAAGACTCGATATAATCGAGCACCTCAAGAGGGCTGTCATGGCTATCAAACCTCTCGGTTTGCTTACCATTCTTGTAGTGTGTTGAACCGTCTGTGATTGACCATGTCCAAAAGGACGAGGCAAATCCAGATACTTTGTTCTTCCTCGTCACAATTCTGTTAAGGGCTTGGGCAACCCTATCCTCTTCATGACTAACCACGTAGAGAATAGGGTACCCAGCCCGAAGCAGAACGTCGAGTTCTTCGACGCTACTATTCATTACTCACCAATACGCATGCGGCGCTTGGGAGCAACTTCTTCAACCTCATCAACTTCGCTCTCAGCCTCATTGATGTAGCTATCGACGCGGAACAGCATGTCCTCGGTCTCGAGAAGACACATTGCCCAATCAAGGAACTGATTGAGAGATGCTCGGTGACCACTGTCTACTGAAAGCTCTTCATTGGTCGCGAGGATTGTGCGAAGCTCCTCAAACTCCTTCTTGCTACGGAAGGTCTTGGCTCGCTTACGCTGCTCTTCTTCGGGTACATCAATGTCCTTGTTGAAGATCTCATCCAGGATCTCAGACTGGCGGATAACGTTTGGGCTACCGTCATTGAGCCGAATCTTGGACAGCTTCTTCGCTACGCTGAGCGTGATGTTTCCGTGACGAAGCGCTTCCAACGCATCGCGACACAGCCCTGTGTAGACAGAAACCATCTGAGATACGTTTGGCTGGCTGATGTTCAGCATTGCCGCGACGTCGGACTGATTACCAACACGTTCCACAAGACGATTAATCGCCTCAGCTTTGTCAGCGAAGTTCAGGTCTTCTCTCTGAAGATTCTCGCTGATATTGAGAGCGAGAGCCTCATCGAACGTGCCCTCGAACACTGAGCACTTAATAGTGTCGAACCAACCCTCAGCATCCCCATTCTCCTCGATCAAAGCATTTCTGTGATCCGTGATTGCTTGGAACCTTCTGTATCCAGCAAGTAGGATATACCGGCTGTTACCTCCGTCATCGGTAGTGTGATACACGATGGGGGGATTGATAAGACCATTGTTGATAATGGACTCTTTCATCTCCGTAAGGTCGCCCATGATTGTACGACTGTTCTTAAACCCATTAGCGTTCAGCTCAATGGTATTGATATCAAATTCACCTTGTAAAAGTTGGCTCATTCTAAGTTTCCTTTCTCTAGTTATTGTTAAGTTAGCAAGCACTTTCAAGTTGCGGCAGACTGTTTAACAGTGCTCATTTATTACCAGGCAATATGCCTATACATATAGGTGACAACCCAGGGTTGACACTTTTGTCAACCCATGGTTGACACTGAAAAAACGTAGTTAAATTAGTTAGTTACGTAATCTTAGGTGTAGTAAGTTGGTGTCAACTTATAAGTTGACATCCTACCCTCTATTTTTTGGGCTTATTTACCCCAATGATAGAGCGCACTCTTCTACCACCTACCTCTGAGTCAAGGCTCTCGTTATCACCCATGTAGGCCTTTAGGGCTCCTGGGTCACCTCTTACGATTACCTTATCCTCATTGAGGGTTATATCTACACCTGTCAGGTCTAATGCTATTTCGTTGTTACTGACAACTCTTAGTCTACTTAGACAGGGGTAGTAAGCTTTGAGTTCATTGATCTCTTGAGAAAGCTCTCTGATAAACGTTGGTACCTCAGTTTGATTTTCTTTACCAACATCAACTCTTTGTTTATGTATGGCCTCTCTTTCAAACCGGCTTATCTGTAGTGATCTGAACTCTACTAGTTTCTTACTTACTGGAGAATACTCTTCAGTTACTCTGACCTTCTCAGTTTCCTTAGAGGTCTCTTTTGATAGCTTATCAATTCTCAAGGCTATCTGTACTGAGTTTTCCAGTATCTCAGACATTTCAACTCTGAAGTCGCTGTACGTCTGAAGTACATCAGTAAGCATATCTTCAGTTTCATAGTACTTTCCACTAGATACATGAGATGCTTCATGTCTGAAGGTAAGTAACCTATTGTTGAAGTCGTCTATTGATTCTGAAAGACTCTTAATGTCTTGTGATAGTTGTTCTACGTCTACTTCATCTTTAATCAGTAGTCCTTCTATACTCAGAACTCTTCTTCTGAATATCTTGAAGTCTTCAGAACTTACTCTGAAGTTCTTAATACAAGACTTTGGATTCTTTAGATGCCTATCTGGTAGAGAGCCATTTACGTAAGGCTCACATGACTTATAGGATTTAAGTCCTCTTACTAACTTACCAGTATCTGAATCCATAACCTTGAAAGGCATGTTGATAAGTATCCACTGACCAGTAGTTAACTTCCATTTATAGACATGTCCTAGTTCGATTGAGGACAGATCTTCTATAAAGAAGGGAACTCTATCAGAGGGGTCAAAGAACTTGTTTGAAGACCAGTGATTAAGACTACGTGTCAGTTTAGAAGTAACCCCTATAGGGGGATTTACTAAGTCGTTTATTACCTCCATTGAAACTCCTGAAATAAGGGTAGGGGTGTCAACTTATAAGTTGACAGCTTGCTTATACCAAAAAATTTAGTAAGTTACTGTTTTCATTAACAAAAATGGTGTCAACCATGGGTTGACAAAAGTGTCAACCTTGGGTTGACATCCACCTTAACTCACTATTTATTACTCAATAATCGTATCATGTTAGGGATAAAAACTTGAGGGGTACGGAGTTGATTAAAAGTAAACAACTCCAATACCCAACAAGTCATGCTAGCTCTACTGATTACGTGCGGTCTTCTTCCTGGATGAACGTTTCACTTTTCTAAGTGTTAGTCCCAAGGTCTTCAGACAGGAAACAGTTGAATACGGAAGAGCCGAAGTGGTCGCAATCTTTCTTGCCTCATCGGTCCATGAACCTTGTACCAGCTCACAGTAACTACCAAGTCTTCTTACCAGATGTCTAGGCGTGATGTTCAATGACCATCCTCGACGTTCTAGTAGGTCCACCATGTGGTTCTTGAATTCCATTGCGGCCATGAGGAGCTTATCCTCATCTGTCATCGGCTTCTTAATTACATCAAATCCTGTTTCGGAACGAATTGCATCTTCGAGTGATGTTTCGTTTGATTCCGTGCCCTGCTGAGTAAGTACAGCGTACGTGACCAGTGTGCTTTGAAGTATCTCTCGGATCTTCTGGCGCTCTTCATCACCTGGGTCTTTTGACCAAGACATCCAGCCACCAACAACAATACTGTTGAGTGCATAGGTGCCTTCGATTCTACCGTCTGCGGACAAGACTAGTGGGTGTTCACCATGTCTTGTTCGACCATTCTTATCTTTGAACGAAGGTGTACCTGTGTAGTACACCTCACCGCCATCTGTGCGGTTCTTCATGAGCACGGTAGTCGTACCGTTCTTATGAAATGTAATGCAATCGGGCATGCTCTCGTCAGAGCAAAGATTATTAAACACATGTGCCATTGTAGACATAACTCTACCTCCAATACATAAAGTGCGGATAAATCCCGCTATTAGTTACAGCATCCGAAAATGCTTTAGATCGATGATGACCCTTTTGGGGACATCGGCTAGTTCCTCATCAGTCCTGATGATGGTTTTTGAAACAATAGAAGCTATGACTGAGCCTAGACCCCAGCCGCAAAATATCGTGGCACGTTCAGTACACGGCTCTTCTGCTGCTTCAGCGTCCGGGAACAGGGTACTTTCGTACTCTTTGATTGACTCTTCATCCGTGAGATCAACAAAGAATACGTACCCAGCTCTCGCACCCATCCGGCCATCCACGTAGTACCTTGCTTTAGTACTACGCTTCAGTGCTTTCCAGATCTCGTCCCTCGACGACATGCTGTCAACAGCACTCACAACAACTTGTGTATCCAACGTGGTATGTTGGTCAACACGACCGAACAAACCATTAACTTCACAACCAGTGCCCTGGCTAAGTCTAGTCCCCAATGCTTCGACTTTCTTATACCCGATTTCGGGTAGGAAATAGCCTTGGTTCGCGCAGTTATGAGAGTCAACAACGTCGTCGTCATAGATGGTAAGTTTGGGCACGCCCATCTTAGCAAGACACTCAGTTGCTGCTGAGCCTATGCCGCCAACGCCGATGACAGTTACATGAGATTTTTCCAGAGCCTCGTTTGGTATGATGCCTGATTGTCTAAGAGTATCGATTTTCATTTACGCCTCCACTACTGTAGTTGAGGTGACAAATCCGTTCTTCTTAGTCTCTTCGTCAATCATGTCTCCTATGACAGTGTTGATGTCTTCCTCATCATCATCGTCATCCTCGATACGATTTGGAGCACCATACATAGAAAAGATGTCCTCCTCTATTTCCTTTTCTGACATCTCATGTGCATACCACTTTGCATGGAAGGTGAGTAGTTCATCGAGGGTGATGATATTATCCTCGAAGCTTTCTTGAAGCACATGTAGTTCAGGCGGAAGGAAGAGCGATAGTCTTTCGTCATCCTCAGCGCTATCAAACTCCACAAGCTCTGGCTCACTCTTCTTACCATTGGTGTACCGAGCAGCACCCCAAGAGTAGTTATCTATGTCGTCATACCAACCATACGCACTGGTAGACTTCACTGAGTTCTTGGAGTTCTTGGGGTTGAAAGAGTACTTAACCATAGGCCTCTTGATAGGCTTCACGTATTCCTTCACCATAGAAGCACCCCAACCGTCAGGTAGGAGTTGAACCTCATCTACTATGTAGTCACACTTGAAAGAGTGCCTGAAGGGTTCCCACTGGTCGAGTCGAAGATTCACTTCACCCTTCTTGTTAAGTATGATTGATACCAAGGGCTCCAACTGTAGCTTTTCTATACAGGCTTCGTCCTTGCCGCTGAACTCCGTACTGAACGTCGGGTGGGTATGACCCCACAGCTTGATTCTTCCCGGATCAATACCTTCATTCATGAGGGTGTTTACAAGGTCGCCTACAGCTGTCTCGGACATGTCTGTATTTGTTCCGTCACATTCTTGCTCCACCACGTAAACGTCTGTGAAGTAGTAGGGTTCTTCGACCCCAGCGGCATCTTTCTCTTCGTCAGTTGAGATGATACCGAGCCAGGATATTTCTGAATCGCATGCATGGCATAATGCCCACATTTTTTGCCAAGCAAGTTGGCTGAATCTGATTGTTGGTCCATTGTCAATGAAGGCCATGTCTTCTCCTTAAAGTATTGTGATTTTCCTGAGTAGGATGTCGATTTTTGTTATGTCGGAAATGAGCGACTCGATTCGCTTTTCATCCCTTCTACGGCTGTGCCTACTTTCGTGGCATCGAGAGCCGTTGATACCGTCTTCTGCATCACCTCGTTCATGATGTATGAGGCAGTTCTGATACGTACTTCCGCAGTCATTGAGGAATTTCTCGTCAACAACTTCGCCAGTTACTATGTCTCTTGGGCAATCACAGTGGAGAAGGACTTCCCCACAAGTTCCGCATGAAGATACGTTGTGGATATTCGGCTCCCAGATGTTCAATACCTGGTATGGATCTCTTGGGTTGTAACCAAGAAGTACATCCATCACCTGTCTAATGACACTGACGTAGTCGCCTTTTTTCATGTACTCTAGGGCCATATACTTGGATGTTCCCATGCATAGGTCACCGTTTATTGAGATGTGTGGGTGGCAATAATCGTTCACCCGTTCGGCGTCTTCAGTGCCGAGCGCAGATGGACTTATCGTGGCAGTTCCAGAAGACCCGTAGAAATATCTAGATATTTTTACATCGAACGGTCCAAAGAGCGTCTTTGTTTTATTACTGCCCTCTGAGAATAACTGCCTACCGTCCTCATCCACCCTACGTACTGTTATCGGGAAGGATTTTGTTCTCCACCCGAGTACTTGTTCGTAGCCTTCTACCCCATAATCTCGTATGTCGTATTTGATAGGGTGGTCGTTGTCGATGAGATCGGTAAGAGCGTGCAGCATAGCTGCTCTGTGCTTAGTCGTATCTTCATCCCCATATACTTCATTCAAATGCTCAAGCCTAGCCAGTGACTCGGACTCAACGTTATCGTAGGTCTCTTTTTCTTTCGCAAGATTCCTGACCTCCGTACATAGCTCTGTGAGCTTACTGTCGGACGCATTGAACCGGCGGAGTGCAGCAGCTACAGCTGCTTCTTTTGCGCGGAGCCTACGAAGCTGTTCGTTTGTTATTTCTCTTCGCCTATCGATCTTCTTTTGGATTGCGACATGCTTACGTTCATTTGATGCTTTGAGGGACATTACTTCAGTAAGAGATCTTGTTGCTCTTCCAGTGTCTAGCCCTGCCATATTGATGATCTCTTCCAACTTGAAGTTGTGAGATTCGCTGTTTAGTACCGTAGTGCTCACATGACCTCCTTTGCACAAAAAAAGAGGGGACACGATTTATTCGTGCCCCCTCCGGTTTGCTTACCTTCTGAACGTCTGACTATGCGCCAGCAGCGTATTTCGGATTGCACAGGAACTCATGAGTACCTTCACCGACAGGGTTGTCGATGTTAGTTACGTCAATGCTGCTCCCATCTTTTCTTAGCTGAAAGTTCAAGTCACGTGGCTCCCAACCAACGCTATCAAGTACAGCCCGAAGTGTAGCAGTCTCAGGTACCTCTACGACCTTGGATGCTTTGCCTGCTCTGATGAGATGGACAACAGCATTCTGCGTCGTAGCAGTAGTGTTACCATCGTCGGTTACTGGTGTACTTCTCAACGCAGCCTGTGCGTTACGAACACGCTCTTGAAGTTGCGTGTAGATGGTCATGTTCTCTTGGCTGAAGGATTGGCCCATTGTGAGGATATGACTACGCTGTGCTTCAAGTGCGTTGTTAAGCTCATTTTCAAGGTCAGTTCTGCTCATTGTTTACTCCATTGTAGTTTTTTGAATGTCTTGTTAATCTTTCCCACCAGCTCAGCCTCTGAGCCAGCAGACCATATGATTACCGATCTTTCACCAATCACGACTTGTGTTCCGTCGGTACTCTCTAGGTCCGGTGGAAGCGCCTTATTGATGTCGTCAGTTATTGCGTACCCGCTGAAACCTAGCTGCATAACGTCACTAAAAGTGGGCAGCTGGCCCCAATAAATTTTAATGCACCAACTACAGAATTCTGTCGCCTTGATGAGCTTTTGGGTGCTTAGTATACTTTTGATTTGTTGGTTCTTTGCATCAAGCAAAGTAGGTTTATTAGACCCTCCCATGTTTCTCCATTAGTTGTGCCGCAACTTATTTTATTACTTTGTAATATGGAAAAACGATGGGTGCGTGTTTCGGCAAACGCACCACCCCTAGCAAATGATTTACTGACGCCCCCTATGGACACACAGACAAACAAATGCGTCAAACGACGCTCCGTCTATTCCGGGCTGTCAGGGATTAAGGCTCCCATACCTAAACGAGAAATCGCTGGAACCCATTGATTCCTCGGAAGAAAAGATAAAAGCCGCCTCCATTTTAAGACCTGGTTATGGCTATATTTCCCATGGCTGTCTAAACCATGTGTAGGGTATCTTTATCTGCCAAGACAACTAACTTCGGTGTTGCGAGACTTGGAGATGAACCAGGTGTTGCACCTGGAGCAGCGAACAAGTCGACAAGGACTGCTGGGCAGTCCGCAAAGTAAGGTAAGAGATAGTCGGCGCTACGCCGATCATTAGTGTTAACTAAATAAGCCAACACCGAAGTAAGGTGTGCTTAAGCAAGGTTATTATACCTACTTATCGTCAGTTTTTGCTGAGCCTCTTTTGTAGGTGAACATGCTGTTAGCTACTTGATGTAGAAGTAATCCGAAGACCTGGATGGATTTGTGTTCCAGACCCGCTTCGGAGAAGAAGTTTATTGCTTCAACAATCTCGTGCCAGAGAGTCTCCCAAGCCATTGTGTTGGTAAGCGAAGAGTCTATCTCTATCCTGAGGTTTACCGGATCAAAAAGCCCGTAAGCCTCTTGAGTCTCAAGTAGGTTCGAGACTCTTGTGATGGATATCGAATGACCACCTATCTCACAGCTGTCTGGTAATTTTCTTTTCACGAGCCCACCTTTTTCTACTACAAGTATACGGCTCGTTACATAGGGTAAACAACGCCGGTTGAATTAACCGTGCAGTGTTTGACTACGAAAGCTCGGATAGTAGTATTTTCTTCTTCTCAACAACAGTGCTGTTAACCAGCTTGCTGATAACTACCTCTCCGGCTTCAACAGAGATTATCATTTCATCCCCAGAGCTATCTCTTGGCGTGATTATGTCGACACGCTCTGTTTGCTTGCCTGTACCAGTCTCACCAGATTCAATTAAGTATACGGATAGTGATTTGCTCATCTTTTAGTATCCCTAGCTCTATGCAATCTTTGGTCTTATTCAGCTTCAACTGACACTTCGTTCTCAGTGACTATGTAAACTCTGGCTCCACAAGAAAGTGGTTTATCGGGAGAGTAAACTACTCTACATGCCTCTTCGCCGTATTTGTCGTAAATTACGACTGAGTGTCCGTACTGGTTATCCTTGTAGGATTTACACGTTATTACTGGATCACGCGTTCCATTTTTTGAATTCGATCTTATTTTGTGCTGGTTTACGTGGATGTATCTTTTCATTCTGAGATTTTATGTTTCACTTCATCCGAGGATAGATCGAAGAACTTAACACTGTTCGAAACAACCCTCGGTGCCCAGCCACCCATCAGTTTCTCGCTAAAGAAGGATAGTGTCAAGTCTCTACCGGAATCTCTCAAGATATCAAAAGGTCTGATTAGACCCCAGTCGTTAGATACAATTACGACCTCTTTACTAGAACTGAGGGCTGTAAACGTACAAATCTCAGAGGTGAAGTTTGGAGGAGTTGTTGAGGGGTAAACGTGTAGAATTACGCCCAAGCTTTTTAGTTTATCTAAGAATTTCTGTTGGCTTACATTTTTCGAGTTCGCGATGGTGAAAGCGTGTATTTCACAAGACGAACCAAATCGTTCTTTAAGTAGAGTCAGTAAACTCTCATAATTAATGGTTATACTTAGATCTCTGATCGCGAAATATAATGCACTCAAGTCAATGCATATAAGCATCTTTTCACTCCTTTTGCAGTGATAGTCCTGATGGTTTCCATAATATCCGTGTGGACAACACTGTCGTACACGGACGCATAAGTAAAAAATACGTTTAACTATTTGCCGATACTTTCATAGGAATAACCACTCTGGTTCAGTACCGGGTAAAAATAAGACCTGGTTAAACCAAGCCTTATTCGTTGTATACCAGACTTTTTTAAAAGCTCAGACGAATCTGAACTTTCTCTGGTATACAACTACGTCATGCCCCATTGAGGGTTCCTCAGCGTGTATAACCGGAAGGGTCATCACGTCGTGGTTAGAGCAATCATCATTTGGGCAATGTATCATCACGAACTTTCCTATGTCTGTGCTTCGATTTGACCCTCCACAAAGAAAGCAAGTATCGTGATCACAAGTGTCCGTTGGCGCTTCATTAAGTAACATTATCACCTTCTCCTTATAGGTTACTGGACTCAATACTCTTATACCTGAGTGTGGCTTGTATTTTGCGCCAGTATTATCCGGTAATAGTCTTAAAAAAAGGCACCTGTAACCCCGTGCCTACCTGCGGGGAGAGCCCATCCGATACCGCTCTCTCATGTCGGGGGAGAACTAAAGTCTCGACCAAACTATGTGGGCTGCGGAAGCCGCTGGGGGTTGTCTGCCAAAGGATTGGCATAGCCGGTTATTTTCGATGACCGGTACCCCACGCAGAGGCAAAACAACGAAACCTTGCATGGGAACCCCTCCATAGCTATCGGTGGGTGTGGTAGTTACTTGTCAGAGATTACACCATAAGCTTGTGTGGTTGTCTACTCATTATCAAGTCTCTGTATAGACCACTTGCCTTTACTGAGTGATATCGAGCCGTACTTAACAGCATCTTTTTTACGGGCAACAAAGTTTACTTCGTCTGGACCTAATCCTTCAGTGAATAGAACCGTATCGTTCGATTTATTAACCTTGTTGATTAGGTCTTCACGGGTAGGGGATTTAATCCACTTGAGCATTTCTTTTAGAGTCATCGTTATCTCCATGGATTGAGTGTCCACATCCTGGGCAAGGCCTAAGAATCTTACCTCTTCTTATTTTTGATCTGTATTTCTCTCCGCACTTTGGGCACGTAATGCATACAACTTTCAATTTGGCAAGTCCTTGTCATCACCGTTGAAGTTCCACAGAATGTCATTGATCTTTATTTCATCAAGGGGCTCAACCTTACTGAGAACAACCTGTTCTTTTTCAGACTCTTCCTTTGGCACCTTTACTGATTTAATGACGTTCGCCTGTATCAAAAGGTCCTTTAGTATTTCGGTCTTCTGGTTAACATCATTTATATCTTGGGCCATCAGAGCCCCGTTCCTAACAGCGTCGATCATTAGAAGTGTTAGGTTTGGGTACTCGCTAGAGAACTTATCGAACTCCTCAAGTATTTTATCTCCCTGACCTCCTAATGCCTCGACCAGCACTTTTAATATATCTTTTGGCATTGATTCTCCTCTATATAGTGGGGCTGGAGGGATTCGAACCCTCATGCTTTTGGCGGGGGATTTTAAGTCCCCTGTGTATACCAGTTCCACCACAGCCCCTATTTTGTGGCGTGTGCTAGCTGCCGTCTTATACCTGATATGCTTACTCGTTTGCTCTACTATTCGTCTTCATCATCTTCATCTAGAAGAGAGGTGTGCAGAGTCTTAATCAGTTCATGCTCGGCTTCAACTAAGAGTATGGCCTCTTTTTGGGTTTCTCCGCCCAGAAAAGATTCTAGGCCCATAGCTGCGCAGACGTTTACGTAACAAGCACAGTTCAGCTTACACGGGAAGTTCGCTACTTTAATGTTCTCCTGACACTTCTCATTTTTACGTGCCCTGTAAGTAGTCGCAAGATGAATGGTAGCGAGTGTCTTGACCAGCCTGACCACTGACTCTTTGGTCATAACCACGGGCTCATCATTGTAGCCTTGATCGGAAGTATCTTCCTTAGACTTATTCCCCTTTTTGTTTTTGGGGAACTCTATAATTTTCCCGTATTCATCATCATCCATGATTGGCCTTCAGTAGGTGTCCTGAGTCTATTCTAGCCTCCGAGCTATCTCTGAAGAAGGGCTCTCATGGGTGCGTATTTATTGGTGTATTGCAATACAAACTATCCTTCTGTAAGTTCCTGTATTTTATAAAATAAAGTGATCATCGTATATCATGCACTGTAAGTATAGACATCTTGACACAAATAAGTACTTGAAACCGTGCGTTTATTCGGGGTCAAGAGCAGCTCCAATGAGCAATAAATCTTTCATTTTTGGAATAAGAACCTCGCTGTAACGATGTGCGCTAACAGCGGTATTAGGCTCTAATCACAAGGAGAAAGAATTTATATGAGAGTCGATTTTACAGGGCTTGGAACACAGTCCAACGAACCGTTTTGGAGATTCATCTCTTGCTGCTTATCAAGTAGTCCAGAGGTACTCAGTTCAGATCCGGACTTATCGGATCTATCAATCAACCTAACGCTCAATGAAAAGAGCGTTGACCTGTTAAGGGCGTGGAAGATGTACGAAGAGTACAAGCCAGCCGAAACCACAGTTACCCAGTCTGCGGAAAGGGATGTACCTCCTGCCACAGCATCTCAAATCGGGCGAACCCAACTAGAGGAATTGATGAATTCCATGAGGGCGCTTCAGAACGATGTCGCTGATTCGGTATCAAGCCTATCAGACGATTTCGATAATGCTATTGACTATGCAGCAAGCGCAGCTGCTGATGTCGCCGCAGACTATGCTCGTGAAAGAGTAAGCGAAGAAGGACACGAGAATGGTCCTGGATTCTGTTCAACCAGAGAGAACTTGTGGGAACGTTGTGACGATCTATTGAATGAGATTCAATCATTAATTGATGAAGCATAGTAGATAAAAAAATCACTATAAGGCGGGGGGCGCAAGCCCCCACCTTTTTAGCTATCAGTCAGATGACGCACTTGTCGCCATCACAGAACTTGTCGGTCACCTCATGCTTCGAGCCAGACATGATCATCGGTGTAATGGAATTAGAGAGCTTTTCATACTCTTCGCCGGTAATTTCGATGTAAGGAGCTTGCTCGTATCCATGCTCAGAAATGGGCAATAGGCTGATTGATTTTAATTGGTCCTCGTAGACCTCTAAACATGTAGCGATATCTTTCTTCTCGTCCTTGTTGAACGTGACGGTGATACTCACTTGATTATCAGCCCAGTATCTTTGAAGGTCAGCTGCGTTAGCAAACTGCTCCCAAATAGATACATCGCTCTTGCCTTTGGTGTAGAACTGCTCTCTTACAGGAAAGGATACTACATAGGTGTAGGGCGAATACGCGCAGGGCTCTACCGGATGTCCCGCATTTTTAGCTATCTCAACTAACGGGCTTGTGTCAGCAACTCTGATATTCCGAATGTAGTACTCAGAGTGCGGGTAGTGTATTCCGGGGGTCGAACCACATAAGAGTGAGACTGTACCGCTAGGCTTCACTGATGTAGTCTTTCTGCTTACAGGAACGCACAACCATTCAGAGTACTTGACGTCCAGGCTTTGAATGAACTTGTATCCATCGTCGCACCATTGAAGGTACTTGCGACGGCCAAGTTTATTTATAGCCTGTATGATTCCAGACTGAGAGCATCCTATTCTACGGTTCCTCATCATGACAGCGTTTGTCCTAGCGTCATGTGTCGGGATAAGAGTAACGCTCTTTGCATACAGGTAAGCAAACTTAAGAGTTCTCTTGTAATCCTCAATATCGTCATGGTGAGCTGGGAAAGTTTCTACCAGGCAGCACAGTTCGAAGCTTTCCAAGCTTTGCTCAGAGCATGGGTTGCTTCCCA
>CEPH01021616.1_pt1 | contig 20415 bp, 18 predicted proteins | sample 530571 | NCBI WGS metagenome assembly CEPH01 (sample SAMEA2620413, study PRJEB7988) | marine metagenome | biome: marine biome (ENVO:00000447); feature: surface water layer (ENVO:00002042); material: "saline water (ENVO:00002010), including plankton (ENVO:xxxxxxxx)" | depth 5 m | reverse complement strand
ACCGGTGCGCAAGTTGTCAAGATCCCGCTGTCGCAGATGCGCGAAAAGCTGCGGCTTGCTGACATCGATATGGGCGAGGCGCGCGAAGTGCTGCCCGAGATCGCAACTGCCGAAGAGCAGGCCAGAGACTTGGGCGATTCGGTGGACGTGGTGATCCCCATGGATCGCCTCAAGTCTGAAGTAGTCACTCGAGCTGGACTGTTCGAGGCGATCAAGCCGGCGCTGCGTTTGGACGACGACCCGCTGAGTTTTGAAGAGTTCCAGCAGCGCGAGGAGGAGGTGCGTCAAGCACGTCGAGAAGTGCGCAGGGCCGCGGAGGTCACCGAAGAAGCAGAAGGCTTCGGCGACGAAATGACTGCAGACGAGCGGGATGCCACCCAGCGCGTGATGGACGAGCACAACAAGCAGGCCGAAGAGGTCCGACGCGTGCGCCGCAGAATGAACGAGATGGTGCGCAACGCTGGTCTGTCAGGAGCGGAGGCGACGGCGGCGACCGAGACAGCTATGGGCATGCTGCACGCCGTCCACAAAGACATCGACACGGATCTCGATTTGCCCTTGGACCAGTGGTTCGACTCGATCGGCTTCGAGATCACGTCGGTGGTGAACGGACAAGTTCAAGCGCGATACACCGAGCCGGTGTCGCCGCAAGAGCCTGTCACCGCGGAAGAGCAACAAGCGCCACCCGTCAGCCCGCTTACTCAGGAGGCAGAAGATTTTATCGCCAAGGCTGAAGAGAACACCCCCGCTTTTGTGACCAACAATCTTAAGCGCATTGCCACCGAAAACGGCTTGACGGATTTGGAGTCAAAAACTCCACAACAGATTGTTGACGAACTCAAAGCCAAAAAAGATCAAGCCCAGCAACAGTCTCAATCAGACGTCAGAGATCTGGAGCAGACTGACGACATCCGCCGGGGCAGCGAGACGCTGGAGAAGTATGGGTTGGAGCCAGGCGGCAAGTACAAGGTGCGCGAAGTGGCAGCCGCGCTCGAGGCTCGGCAGCGCGAGCTCTACGGAGAGATCGGTCGCGAGCAGCGCGACGACCAGACGCGCGAAAACATTGCGCGCTGGATGGTAGCGGAGGTGCTGTTCGAGTTCGAGAACCCAGAGGACAGCGGGGTCGGCTGGTATTCGACCAAGTTCCAGAAGGCGCTAGACACTGCCGGCGACATGTTTGCCGAGCTCAAGACAGACAAGACGGCCCGCAACACATTCACCGCTCTCATCGCGATTACGTCTGACGGCCAGACTCCGCAGGGCAACTACGACCAAGCCGCAGACATCTACGGGCGCTACCGCGAGACTGGCGAGCTGACCGTTGAGCGGGGCACGGCGCGGCAAGCCTCTGTCGACACCAACCTCAAGGTGTTGGCGGACCTGTTTGACAGGCTCGGCGTCGAGGGCGCGCACGAGTTTTTGATGCAGGAGATGCCGATCACCGAGCTGCGCAAGCTGGCCGCGGAGCAGGGTCTTGAGTTCAAGAGCGCCTACCAGGTCCACATCAAGATGCCGCTCGCTGCGGTCATGTTTGGCCCCAAGCTCGGCGCGTTCTACGCGAACCTAATGGGTGCCTATGGCTACCTGACGATGGACCGGTGGTGGTCGCGCACGTTCAACCGCTACCGCGGCACGCTTGTGCAGGCTCCGACGCAGCAGGGTCTTAAGCGGTTCAAGCGGATGCTGCGCAAGCCGCGCATGTCAGACGACGAGGCCATTGCCGCGACTGTGCAGTACCGGAAGAGCTACGAAGCCAAGGGGTTCAAGCGAGGCACCGAGATCGAGAAGGCGGCCAACACCATCTACAAGATGGCGTTTGAAAACCTGGAAGACACTCCGTTTGGCGCTAAGGACCGGACGTTCATGCTGGACGCTACGGGGCAAGCCAAGGACATCCTGCGCGACGAGCACGGGCTCGACCTGTCGATCGCCGACATCCAAGCCATCCTGTGGTATTATGAGAAGAAGCTCTACGGCGAGCTCGGGTCGCGGCAGTCCGCGAAGATCAGCTATGAAGACGCAGCAAGAATCCACGCAGAGCGACGACAAGACGATGTTCGTGGGCGACCCGATGGAGAAGATCGCCCGTCTGCAGGACTCTCTGCTGAAGAGCTGGGAAGCCAGCCGTATGGAGGCGTCGCCCGACTCTCCGCTCAACCCGGCAGAGTCGCCGCGCCCGAAGGCACGACGTCGCCGACGCCAGTAGAGGGCGTGCGCAGAGAGCTCTACTCCGAAGAGCTAGAGCCGGAGATCTCCAAGGTTGCCGACGAAGATGCGCTGGTAGTTCTGCACCGCATCGAGCCGGACGAAATAGAAGGGGCTCTCGACTTGGGTGGCTTGGCTGTCCCCAGCTTGGGCATCACCAAGGCCGCCAAGCCGTACGATGGATTCGGCAGAGTTGTCCTGATTGGCACGGAGCAACTAGCTGATCCAGATCGCGGCAATCCGGTGTTCATGAACGACGCCTACTCGCAGGTGTTCCCGGAAACCTACCAGCCGATCAAGCCAGGAAAGGCCGAACGCATCCGCAAGCTAGGCGTTGCTCTAGGCGAGGCATCTGAGCAGATACAAGAGTATGGAGGATTTGGCGTCGGGCAATCGTTTATCGATCGCTCCATCGACGAAGATCGGCCGAACGATGCGATTGATGAGTATATGCGTGACAAGCCAGCCGCAGCACTGGTGTGGTTAGGAGAGACGTTCCCAGAGCAATACAACGCGTTGCGACCAGTGCCAGCGCCCTACTACCACCAGTTCGGCCACGATCCACAACTACAAGAGTGGTTCAAGCGCCGCATGACACTTGAAGAATCCATCGCTGATCCGATGGACAAGCTCATAAATGTTCAAAGCGGATCGGCTTTGCACGTCGAGATCTCCGCGGAGATTCTCGCAGCAGCACGTCGTGAACAGCAAAAGCTGCTCGACGCAGGGCTAAGGCCCACGGAGCCTTCAGTTAAAGATCTGGACGCCGAAAGGCTTGTCGACAGTCGAACAGGGCTCGTCTACTTGAGCGTTATTGATAGCGCACGATCGGATGCGGATAGGTTCTTTGGCCAAGTGTTCTTTTCATCGGGCGACGCGACTCAAATCCTCCAGCGCAACAAGCAAGCAATCGACGCGTGGCTCGACGGGATCTTGGAGGACGTAGCGCAAGAGCCGCAGATCTACGTTGGCAAGAAGCTCATGCCGCGCACGTTGGATAACGTCGTAGCGGCAATGACGCGATCTCTGACGATCACAAACAAGGAGGCCAATTTTGGGGACAGTTGGTCGTTTGGCAACGCTCGAGCTCAGTCCGGCAAGGCTCGCGATATGCGCGACGTGCTGGCTCAGCGCGATCGCATCGATGGCGAACTGGAGCAGCAGCAGTCCGACATGCTACGACCGGCCGTTGCTAAATGGCAGTCACAGATTAGGGGCAAGAATCGTGGCGATGGATTCCGCACAGACAGTCAGGCCATGCGTGTCTTGGGTGACATTGTCAAGCGCCGCAAGCCGACGGTTGCGCATGTCATAGCCGCGATGAAGAAGCACGGGCTGTCGGCTGAGCCCATCGCTTTGAGCGAAAAGGAACAGCGCATGCTTGCCGAGGGTGTTGGGGGCCAAGCCTTCAGCAATGTCCTTGCAGCTCAAACTGTGCCCGCCGAAGAGACGCTGAATACGGCGTTGGATTTAGGCAAGCGCATGCGGTCAATGGCCACCAAGTATCTAGAGGGCAAGCCGCAGCGTGCCGTGCGATTCCAAGAGTTCCGCGGCGCAATCTTGCCGAGGTCTACCTACGACAGGAATGAAGAGCAGATGCGGTCGCTTGGCGAGAGACTGGAGCGACGAGGCGTAAAGGTTGTTTACGACGACGACGCCAATATTCTCAACGTCGCCAAGCAGCTAGAAAAAGACCTGGGTCTGCGAGACGGAGACCGCATTCTTTTCGACGAGGAGCAGCAGAACAGCGACGAGCGCAAGCGGACGCGCCGCGGGCGATACGTTCGCCGGCAAACTGGTCGTCGGATTACGCGCACCATTGAGATGATGAAGGACGCGAACGCCAGCACGATCTACCACGAGCTGGCCCACGTCTTCTTCGATCTACGGCTCGACGCTCTCGACAGACAAGCGGCGAATCCGGAGGGTCCGCAGTCGCCCGTCCTGCAGGAAACCATGTTGGCGTTCTTCGAGGCCATGGGTGTTGGCCCAGAAGATGGAACGCTAGAGCAAAGGCGCGAGGCTTGGAACGCTCTGTCCGAGCAGGAGCAGGAGCCGTTCCACGAGGCGATCGCTCGCAACTTTGAGATTTATCTCGGCGACGGCGTTGCACCGACGCGCCGTCAGAAGCGACTGTTCCAACGCATCCGGGTGTTCATGACGCAGGTCTATGAGAACATCGCGATGCGGGTCAACGACATCTATCGCAAGCTCTACGGGCGCGAGCTGTTCAAGATTAACGCCAAGGTGCGCCGAGCTTTCGACAGCATGGTCGCGGCAAAGGACGACATCGAGCTCGAGTTGCAGCGCACAGAGAAGCCGGACATGGAGATGCCGGACAACATGCGGCGGGCGATGGGCGATCGTGACGATGAGGTCGATATCGACGACTTGCGTGAAGAGGCCAAGCAGACGGCCATCGATGAGTTGACGCGTGAGTTGCTAAACGACGCCGAGGTTCTGGATCAAATCACCGGGCGCGCGACAAGCGCCGTGCGGTCCGATGCACGTCGAGTTCGTCGCGAGATCAAGAAGTCGATCGAATCCGCTTTGATGCGCGAGCGGGTCCACCGACTGCGAGAGTTCCTGCGCACAGGCAAGCTGACCGACGAAAACGGTGAGGTGATTGAAACGATGAGCGAGGACGTCAACACGCGCTTGAACAGCGATCAAGTGCGCAAGTTGATCCCCGGCATCAAGCTGAACGATTTGGGTGGGGCCATGACTTCCCCGGAGGGCATGGACCTCAGCACGGTTGCCGACCTGTTCGCATACGACAGTGCCACCGAGATGGTCTCCGAACTGCGTGACAGCCTGACGTTCCGCGAGGATGTTGAGGCGCAAACTCAACAGCAGATGCTGGCCGAGTACGGCAACCTGGCTACGCCGGAAGCGGTGCAGGAGACCGTGCAGCGCGCCATCTACAACGAGGCCAAGCAGGTTGTTGCACTTCGTGAGTTGGAAGCCGTGTCCGGCACGGCTTTACCGAAGGACGTGACGCTGCAAGCTGTCCGAGATGTGGCACGCCAGCGGATCGGCAAGATGCGACTGCGGGACATGCGCCCGTATCAGTTCCAGAACGACGCAATGCGCGCGCGGCGCGAGGCGTTCCGCCAACTGCGACTCGGCAATCGATTCAAGGCCGCGCAGGCATTCCGTTCGGAGCTGCTCTACAACGCCATGGTGCGCGAGGCGGCTTTGCAGCGTCGGAATGCAGACGAGCGGATTCGCAAGATCGAGCGCGACTTTGCACGCGGTAAGGATGCGCAGCAGGCCAAGACGCGCGACATGCGGTTCATTTACTTCGGCCGCGTCATGCTCAACAAGATGGGCATGGGCACACAGCCGACCGCTAACGAGCAGCAACTGGGGCTCATCGACGAATACGACAAGGAGTTTTTCACGGCCAATGTCGGACTGATCACGGCGCTGGACAACATGGCGGTCGACAACCCGCTTGATCTTACAGGAGACAGGTTGCGCGAGGGCTTGGACATGGTCGAAGCCGTGTGGGATCGCAGCCGAACTGTGCGCCAGATTGAAATCGCTGGCAAGCGCATAGATCGCGACGAGCTTGCTCGCAGGCTGGCTCGTCAGTTAAAGGATCTGGGCAAGGTAGACAGAAAGCTGTTTGAGGGATTGCTCGATAGCAAGAAGGTGAAGGCATGGTCGTTTGCTCAGATGTCCGCAATGATGAAGCGACTTGAGCAATCCATGATGGTGCTCGACGGTGGAGCTGAGGGCGGGCTTTTTGCTTCAACCTTCTACGATTCTCTTCGCGAAGCACTCGACAAAAACGAGGTCGAGCTGCGCAAGTATTACGAGCAGCTGCATGAGCTGATGAAGCGTGTCAATGCTCTGGAGAAGCAGGCACCGCGAGAGATCGCAGCGCCCGAGTTGCGCATGCCAAATGGCCAGCCTTTTGTTTTCGGAACCAGTAGGCGAGGCGACAACGGTGCAGTCCACGAGATCGTGACGCTGATCGCCAACCTTGGCAACGCCAGCAACAGTGACCGACTAATGGCCGGCTACGGCTGGTCGCAGCGCGGTGAGGACGGACGCTTCGACATCGGACCAGCCATCAAGTTCATCAACCGATTGTTGAAGGAGGGAGTCATTACGCGAGAGGTTGTCGATCTGGCTCAAGGCGTGATGAACGTGTTTGAGTCCGTCAAGCCCGACTACCAAAAAGCATTGTTCGAAATCGAGGGACGTCTAGTCCCGGAGATCCAAGCTCGTCCGTTTACGCTGCAGATTGATGGTGAGTCAGAGACGTTTGCCGGCGGATACGTTCCGATGCGCTACGACCCGGATGATGGAAAGCAGAACGTAGACGTCACAGCGGCCGAAAGGCTCGCGGCCCGGACTTTGAATCTGTCAAGCAGCTCGTCGAAGGAGCGCGCCGTCATGAATGTCGACAAGGTCAACTTGCGACTAGACACTTTGATGGGGACGTTTCAGGAACACACCCGATTTGCTTACGTCAATCCAGCTGTCAAGCGCGTCAAAGACTTGCTTAACGCTACAGATGTAGCGGCTGAGTTTGATTCCGTTGATCGAGTTTCTCTGGGTCAAGTAATCCGCCGAATGAATCCTGGCCTTTACGGAGGAAGTGACAACAGCGTTTTAGATTTGGCCATGTTCAGAGCCGCGACAGGCAACTTGAACCCTGCCACCGTCGCGCCCAACGTGTTTAACAACGTGATCGGCAATCTGCGCCGCCGCATGGGATCGATCATATTTACGTTCCACGCTCGGAACGCGGCGGAGAACCCCTTGGCATTGATCGGCGCGCTGACGACGGCGTTTGGTGTCAAGCCGAAGTACTTTGCTACGTCGTTCCTAGCTCGCTTCACCGATAAGCAATACATCATGTCGACAAGCGACATGATGAGTAACCGACTACAGGTCAGCGCACAGCAGATTGTCGCCGAAGATTTCACACCTTCGAATATTCGGGAGAGGATGCAAAGCAAGTATGCCTACCTGCTGCCGCGTTCGACTCAACAAGCTCTGGAGGGAGCTCTATGGAAAGCCGCACACGATCAATGGCTTGCAGAAGAGCGACCCAATGGAATGAGTGATGCAGATGCCATCAAGGCTGCTAGCAGATTTGCCGATCGCAAGGTGCGCCTCAATCTTGGAAGCGGCGACATTCTAGACGCTCCCGCATACGAGGGGGCGTTCGGCGAGATGGCTCGAGTTCTGACGCAGTTCACTGGATGGTTCGCCTACAAGAACAGTATGGCGCAAGTGTCTTGGGAGCGTTTCAAGCAAGACGCGGGCCTTGGTGCTTACGGACGGTTCGCTTGGAACCTTGTGAATATCTTCTACTTGGAGTTCATGATCAGCGCAGCGATGCGACGCTGGCTGATGGGCGAAGCGGAAGAGGAAGACGATGAGGCGTTCCAGGCGTATCTGATTCAGTCGATGATTCTAGAGCCCATGCGGATGGCGTTGGCCGGGGCCGTGCCCATCGCCGGCGACATGGTGGGCGGCGGATTGGAGCGCCTCATCGCAGTTGCCGCGCGCGCTGTAGACGATGACTTTCCAGTTGAGCTGGGCCGAGGCGTTGAGTCGCCGCGCACCGGAGCGTTCGATTGGATGGCTAGAAACGCCAACACCGCGCTCGATTTGCTGCGCGGAGAGTTCAAGGGGCGGGAGCTCCGGGCTGCTGTCGAGACATGTGCCACAATTCTCGGTTGGGATGCATTCATGATCCCAGCCACGGCGGGCAGGCAGATCCAATATGGATTCGACTTGGCCGCTGGAAATGTAGAACCGCAAGATGCCGAGGATGTGATCCGAGGCTTTATCCAGGGCAGATAGCCCGCAACCAAAAAGTGAGGACAGTCAGATGATGCACGGCAAGAAGCCAATGGGCATGAAGAAGAAGGCAGGCAAGAAGCCAATGGGCATGAAGAAGAAGGCAGGCAAGAAGGCTGCCAAGAAGCCTATGGGCGGCGGACGCAGAAAGATGGGTGGAGGCTATTGATCTCGTCCGGCTGTTGATTACTCTACACGGGTAGTCGCCAGCAGCGGGAGCGCGGCACACGTCCCCCTTCCCGCTTTTTGTGTTGGGTCGTTTCTGGACCGGGACGGCCCTGGCCTGCAGCACCGCTGCAGGCGGCTGCTTTTGTTCATCAGCAAGTTAGAGGGTTCGTAAACCCCCGTCGATTCGAGAGGTCGGCGGGGGTTTCTTTTTGCCTACACCCGCGAGCGGTGACGAGCGGTGACCGCTCGTAGACCGCTCGCTACGAACTCTCCGACCTTTTCGTTAAGCACTGCGCTTACCGTCCCAACCGTCCGGGACGATTGGGGACGGGGACGGAAGCGCACCGAAGCGCAACGGTTCGCGTGCGCTTGCGACGTTGGAATCTTTGTTGACATTCTGTGCGCCGCATGATGCGATCCGCGGCATGGCGGGATTTACGAAACTCCACCAGGCGATCCTGCACAGCAGCGTCTGGTCTCAGCCGCACCACGTCCGCGTGGTGTGGGTCAGCATGCTGGCCATGGCGAACGCCGACGGCGTCGTCGAGGCAAGCACCAGCGGGTTGGCACGAGCTGCCAACGTCTCGCTCGAAGAATGCCGCGAGGCTCTAGAGCTTTTGATGGGGCCGGACGACGAGAGTCGCGACGGCACAACCGGCGAGCGCGTGGCTCGCGTGGAGGGCGGGTTCTACCTGCTAAACTACGCAAACTACCGCGACCGCCAGACTAAGCAGCAGGCCGCCGCGGCCGAACGCATGCGGAAGAAGCGTGCGGAGCAGCGCGGTGATGCGAACGTTCGCGCACGTTCGCGCACGTTCGAGCCTGTTACGCCGTGTTCGACAGAAGCAGAAGCAGAGGCAGAAGCAGAAAAGAAGAAGGCCCGCAAGCGGGCGGCCCCGCCTCCGGCGCGACCTGATGACGTGGAGGAGCAGGTCTGGGAAGACTGGAAGACGCACCGTCAGCGCAAGAACGCCATCGTCAGCAAGTCCGTCCTGAACGGTCTGCGGAAGGAAGCCAAGAAAGCCAAGCTGAGTCTGCAGGATGCGATGCTGATGCAGGTGACGAACGGCTGGCAAGGGTTCCAGGCGGCGTGGGTCGACCGTCTGAAGACCAGCGAGAAGCCGAAGGGCTACACCAACGTGCCCGGCGGGATCAGCGCCGACGTCGTCGAGGCTGCTCGCAGGACGGAAGAGCGGTGGCGGCAGCGAGACCAGGAGGGGCGCAGGTGAGCACTCTACACAATCACCTCGCGCAGATAGCCGCGACCGGTCTCTGCACGCAGGACGAGGCCCGCGAGATGGCACGCCTACTACTAGAGGCTAAGTCTCGGGCGAGCGATCCGGGCACCAGCCAAGCCGCCGCCAAGACCGTCATGCGGATGACGGACAAGAGGCGGGCCGTGCTTGAAGCATTTCAGTACTTCGGCCCAATGACGGACGAGCAACTGCACGACGCATACGAAGAACGTCGACAGTGCTACCACTGGCCAGAGCAAAGCGCGTCTGGCCTACGCACGCGGCGCAGCGAGTTGGTTCGCATGGGTGCGCTGGAGGATGCGGGCACGAAACGTCGCATGCGAACGGGCCGATGGGCTGTGCTGTGGGGTTTGCGCGTTGACACGTAGCGCCGACGACAAGTCTGCAAGGTTCGCCGAAGCGTCGATGCGCTCGACGTATCGTATGCGCGTCGTCCCCATCAGCGTTCAAGATGCCAAACCATTTGTGGGCAAGCATCACCGACACAACAAGCCGCCGCAGTCTGGCATGTTTGCTGTAGCTCTAGCACGCGGCGACGACATCGTGGGGGTGGGCATTGCCAGCCGCCCCGTCGCGCGAGCTCTGCAGGACGGCACTACGCTAGAGATTACGCGCGTCTGCACGCTGGGCGACCCGAACGCTTGCAGCATGATCTACGGCGCGCTTCGCAAGGCAGCTAGGGCGCTCGGTTACCGGCGCGTGTTTACCTACACGCTGGCCGAGGAGAGTGGTGCGAGCCTACGAGCTGCCGGATTCGTCAAGGATGCCGACGTGCCAGCTCGCGCAAAATGGACGGGCCGCGTGTGGAAGACGCAGCAGCGCGACTTGTTCGGGAACGAGACACGCCCGCCGGGGCCAAAGATCCGGTGGGTCTGGAGGTTGACCACATGACCAGCGAAAACATCCACGACGTTTTGGCGTCAGTAGAGCAGCACCGCGACGAGCTCGAGGAAGCAATACGCGAAGCCGTGCGGCTGTTGCAGCGTGCTCTGGACGAAGACGCGCCACGCAAGCCTGCGCCAGTGTGGAAGCCTGCACATGCACCCAAGCAAAACACGCAGCCGCAGCTCGACGCGCCCTGCGGGTGCATGGATGAATCCGATGAGTGACATGATCTTAGGCATTGATCCCGGCATGACGACTGGCTGGGTTCTCTACGACGCCTGCAACAAGTGGGTGCGCCAGGCGGGGCAGTTCCGCGGGCATGAGCTCGACATACCGCAGGCCGTGCTGTGGGACGCTGACGCAATCGTGATCGAGCGGCCTGTGGCACACGGCGCGACTCGGCCGCAGGTCGTCGAGTGTGCGTTCGTCGCCGGCCACCTGTGCGGGCAAATCGGCGCGACCGATCAGGTCCACGAGCTGACTCGCAGAGAGGTCTGCAAGATCCTGACGGACGTTTGCAGTCTGCCCACAGAGGACCGGGTCCGGAACGACGCGACCGCGTGGGCTGCTCTCAAGCTGCTGCATGGCGAAGGATGCGACCGCAAGCCGCGCGTCCGGCAGGGCAAGGTGGTCGAGGCTGCTGGCTGCATCGGCACTGTCACCAGCCACGAGCGGGCAGCTCTGGCCGTGGCTGTGGCGTGGCACGCGCGACAAAAGGAAGAAGCCGCAAAAGGGTGAAAAGGTCCACCCATGCCCAGGATCGTTGAAAAAAGTTGGATAAAGAGTTGAAGGCTGCCGATGAGAGTTTAGATTTTCACTCATCGGCCGAAGGGGCCGACCAACACAAAAAGCAATGACAACGATCAAGCAACTCCAAACAATCGCCGACCGCCTTTCGCAATCCGGATTCCAGTCGCAGCTGGATCAAGGTGGCGACGGTTTCTCTTCAACTCTGACGATCGATCTCGAGCAGGAAGTCGACGGGGATGGCGGCGGTTGGTCGCATAACGACATTCTCGACATCGTCGAGGACGTTGTTGGCAAAGACTTCGACGTCATCAAGCACGAGTTTGACGACCGTTCAGCTCGCACGACTGGTGTGTTTGTTCGCATCTCGTCGTGCGCTCGCTACCTCATCGACACGGTGCTGTGCCAGCACGAGAAGACCACGCAAATCGACGTGGACGACTTCGTCGAGGAAGGATCCACGACGCACTACATGCGCGGCTACTGCTACCCCCAGGGCAAGTTCGGCTGCGGCAGCGACCCCTTCGTCGAGATCGTCGAGATGATCGACGCTGATCCCAAAGGCGAGGAGGGCGAGGTCGTCGCAGAGATCGACATCGATTGCAACCTGAGCCCCGCCAAGGTGGGCGAGCGGGCTGCGGACGTCTTCAACGCGTGGTGCGACGGCGACGGCTACATTGAATACGCCGAGCGGCAGATCGAATCGATGGTCGAGCAATACCTCGAAGACGCGGCGATGCGCCAACTGGAGGACCGGTTCTATGGGTAACGATGACAAGCCCATGTCTGGGCTGGATTGGCTCGAACTCTACGGGGCGTGCATCTGCATTTTTCTTGCGATCACCAGCCCCGTTTGGTTCTGGGACTTGATGTATTGGGCGATCGAAAACTGGCCGGTGCAGGGATGACGATACGCAAGACGAAAGCCGCCGCGGAGGCGGGTCACTGGTATAGCCGCGAGGCAGGCGGCACCGCGATGCAGGTGCTCGACCTCGTCGGCAAGAACGGTAAGCGCCGCAAGCCGACGCTAAGGGACGCGCGCGCACATGGCTGGGTCCCGGGGGTGACGACCATCATGCGAGCAGGGGGCAGCCCTGAGCAGCTTGTGCGGTGGCGCATCGAGCAAGCCGTGCTGGCCGCCCTGACGCTGCCGCGCGCCGAGGGCGAGAGCGAGGCGGACTGGCTAGAGCGCCTGCAGGAGGACATGACGTCGACTGCCAAGGCTGCGGCCGACGCCGGGTCCGAGATCCATCACGCTCTTGAGGCGCACTACAGCGGCGATGTCTCGCCCTCGCGGCACTGGGGCCGGATCCAAGCCGTGGCCAACGAGATCCGCGAGGCGGGCGCGCAGCCCGACATCGATCCGTGGCAGGCGGAGCGGGCGGTGGTTCACCCTCTGGGGTTCGGCACCAAGGCCGACCTGCACAACTGCGAGCTTGTGGTTGACTGGAAGACGAAGGACGGGGAGGAGATGCCGACCCGCCTGTTCGACACGCATTTGATGCAGCTCGCCGCGACGCGGAAGGCGCTCGAATACAGTTGTGGCTACCCGGAGGGCTCGCAGCGATGCGGGATCATCTACGTCAGCCGCACGCACAACACAGCCCGGTGGGTGGAGGCGACACCGGAACAGCTGATGCAGGGATGGGAGATGTTCCGACACTTGCACGCCTTTTGGACTGCTCGAACTGGACACTGCCCCAGCTGGACGTTGGCGGCGATGGAGGAGATGAACAATGACTGACCAAGACAATCTGGTGGCCGCTTTGGCCGCATTCCACAAAGACTGCCAATCGATCGAGGAGAAGAGCCGCGCGCAGTTCGGCGCGTTCGCCGATCTCTCGACGGTTCTGTCGGCGGTGACCCCGGCGCTGTCGAAACACGGCCTCGCGCTGGTGCAGACCTTCGACACCGAGGGCGACGACGACATTCTCGTGACGACGCTCTACCACACGAGCGGACGCCACATCTTCAGCCGCGCACGTTTGCCGCGCGTCGAGGGCGCAGGCGGCCGGCAGAATCCTCTGCACCTTTGGGGTGGCTCGGTGACCTACGCCAGGCGCTACACCGCGCTGGCCCTGCTGGGCTTGGCTGCCGGCATGGAGGACGACGACGGCGACAGCGCCGGGCCGGTCAAGCCAGCCCGCAAGACCGTCAAGAAGGCAGCGCCGAAGGCTGAGCCGGTCAAGCTCGACCCCTTCATGGGTCCGGTCGACGCGTCTATGGCGCTCGACGAGTGCAACAGCGACGGCGAGCTCAAGCTGTGGGTGGCCCGGCTGAAGGCCAGCAGCCTCGCCGACGAAGAGGTGGCCGAGCTGCGCCGCAACTACGCGAGCAAGATCGCCGCCACCAAGACCGCCGGGGCGGAGGCATAGCCGTGGCAAACTTCAACAAGGTCGTGCTTGCCGGGCACCTCACCAGAGACTGGGAGGTGCGGCAGACGCAGGGCGGTGTCGCGGTCGGCAAGACCGGCATCGCCGTCAATCGGAGACGCAAAGACCAAGACGAGACGATGTTCGTCGACATTGTCGCCTTTGGAAAGACCGCCGAGACTTTGTCGAAACACACGGGAAAAGGTCGGCCGCTACTTGTGGAAGGACGTCTCAGTCTGTCACAGTGGGAGGGCAAAGACGGATCTCGCCGCAGCAAGCACGAGGTGGTCGTCGATGTCTTCGAGTTTCTTGGGCAGTCGGACGGTCGTGATGGATCGAGCGCGTTCGAGTGTCGCGATCCCCATGACATTCCGTTCTAAATACTTCTGCGAGCGTGGCCACGACCTCGAGGTCGTCGGCCGCGATCCCTTCACCGGCAAATGCCGGACGTGCTCCGCGATGCTCGACAGGCTTCGCGCCAAACACGACCGCTTGCCGCGCGCCCCCGTCGTGGAAGATCAAGCGGCCGAAAGCGTGCGCGTGAACGGCCTGCTTGAGCTCTACGACAGGAAGGACCGGGCCGCGACAGTGTGGGAGCGCAACCTAATTCAGCAGGAGATCGAGAGACTCAAATGATTGACCAAGATGTAACCGTGACCAACCGTGTCGCAGCTCTGGCTCGCGGCGTGCAAGACGCGATGAATGTGACGTGGGACGAGATGGTCGGCCGATCGCGCCGCACCAGATACTCGCAACCCCGCAAGGTCTTCGCGTATCTGCTCCGGCAGAACACCGTGCTGACGTTCCAAGACATCGGTGACCTGCTGGGCGGACGCGACCACAGCACTGTCCTGTATTGGGTGAAGTCTGTGGAGCGCGACAAAGAGCAGGTCGCCGTGCTCGGCAAGCTGATCCAAGACGTCGAGCGTCGCGCGGAGGAATGCTTTCCACAGTCCGGTAGCTACGGGGCTGCGTAGGCATGGCAGCTAGAAAGAGGGCGAAGAGGGCTGTGCGCAAGGCCGCGGCGCAGCCGCCTGCTGTTCGCGAGTCCGTCATAGCTGCCCATGTCGAACCGCTTTGTGAGTGGGTGGCCAACGGCAACACGCTGATCGATTACTGTCGCGCCAACGGGTTGAGCGTTCGGACCTTCAACTACCACCTTCACCGTAATCCAGACGCCGCTGCCCTTTACGCGCGCGCGCGCGAGATCCAGGCCGACCACATTGCGGTGTCGATGCTGCGCCTGGCAGACGACTGCACCGAGGAGGACGTGCAGAGCACGCGGACGAAGATCGACACGCGCAAGTGGCTGCTATCGCGCTGGCACCGCAAGACCTACGGCGATCATCAAAAGGTCGAGCACGACGGCCAGATGAACATCACCGTCGTCACCGGTGTCCCGCAGTCTCGTAATCTTCGCCCGCCCGACGACGTCGAGGGCCGCCACACATCCTGAGCATGGCGACGATCAGCCTGAAGTATGAGCCGCGGCGCTGGCAGCGCGAGGTTCACGAGCACTGCAAACGGTTCTCGGTGCTGGCTCTGCACCGCCGGGCCGGCAAGACCAAGCTCGGCGTCATGCAGCTGATCGACCAAGCTCTGCGCTTCACCGGGCCGCAGGGCCTGTTCTTCTACGTCGCGCCGGAGCTCAAGCAGGCGACGGCGATCGCGTGGCGCGAGCTCAAGGCCACGATCGACAGCATGATCCGCACCGGGGCCGTCGAGGTCCGCGAGGGCGACCTGTCGGTGACGTTCCGCAACGGGGCGATGATCCGCCTCTACGGCGCAGACAACCCGGACGCCATGCGCGGCGTGCGCCTCGACGGCGTGGTTATGGACGAGGTCGCGCAGATGAAGCCGGAGGTCTGGGACGAGATTATCCAGCCGGCGCTCGCTGACCGGCTCGGCTGGGCGCTGTTCATCGGCACGCCGAAGGGGCTCAACCTGTTCTCCGAGCTGTTCTTCAAGGCCAGCGAGCGGATGCTCGAGGACGACCCGCACTGGTATGCAGCGCGCTACACGGTCGAGGACACCGAGGCGCTGAATCCGGCCGAGGTCGAGCGCCTGCGCCGGGACATGGATGATACAGCTTGGGCGCGGGAGATGCTGTGCGACTTCACGGCGAGCGGCGAGGACCAGCTGATCTCGCTGGCGGACGCCGAGGAGGCCGCTCAGAGGCGCTACACGGGCCGTGAGGCGACGATCGCGAGCGCGCCGGTGGTGCTGGGGGTCGACCCGGCTCGCTTCGGTGACGACCGCTCTGTGATCGTCAGGCGGCAGGGGCTGGCCATGTTCGAGCCGATTGTCATGCGGGACGTCGACAACATGGAGCTCGCCGCGCGCGTCGCGCACCAGATCGAGCGGCACAAGCCCGCGGCCGTGTTCATCGACAGCGGGGCCGGGGCCGGCGTCATCGACCGCCTGCGGCAGCTGGGGCACGACGTCATTGAGGTGCCGTTCGGCGGCAAGGCGCTGCACGAGCAATACAAGAACCGGCGCACCGAGATGTGGTGGGAGATGCGGTCGTGGCTCAAGGGCGGCGGCGCGATCCCCGACCTGCTGGCGCTGAAGAAGGAGCTAGCCACGCCCACCTACAGCTACGACGTCGCAGGCCGCAAGGTGCTGGAGTCTAAAGAGCGCATCAAGAAGCGCCTCGACGGCAGCGGTAGCCCGGACATCGCAGACGCGCTGGCGCTGACGCTGGCGGCACCCGTCGCGCACCGTGGACAGTCTGTGCGAAGACGTCCACGCAAGAGCCAACAGGACCACGACCCGTTTGCGTAAACTTGGGCTGGGGGCTATGGACAACCGTGTGCGGTCCATAGAATCCGCGCGTGGCCACCGACACATTGATACTGCGGCTTGGTGATGTCGACGATCTGCGCAGGCCAGGCGTGGGCAGCTTGTTCGTCGATCACTTCTGCGAGGTGTCGCGCGACACCGGGATCCGCAACATGGATCCGGACTGGGAGCGATACTACGCGCTCGAAGATGCCGACCGGCTAGTGATCTACGTCGTCGAGCTCGAAAATGAGATCGTTGGCTACTGCATGTGCTGCCTGATCGAGCTGGGCTACAACGTCGAGCAGGCGCAGCTGGTCAACGACATGATCTACGTCAAGCCGTCGGTGCGCAGCATGGGGGTGGGCAACCTCCTGATGCGCGCGGCAGAGGAGACCGCGGCCGAGAATCGCGCCGACATGGTTTGGCAGGCTCCAGCCCACAGCAGATTGGATCGGATCATGGCCGGCCGATCTGACTACCGCGCAACATTTACCACCTACACAAAGAGATACGAAGATGGCGACAGGGTTTGAGGTTGGACTAATCGCTTCGATGCTTGCAGGCACGGGAGCCCAGATGGCTGGCCAAGCGCGCCAGACGCGACAGGCGCGCCGGTCGCAGCGCGAGCAGGCCGAGGCAATGGGCCGCGCTGAGCGTCGGGCTGCGTCGCAGGAACGTCAGCAAGGTATGGCCATGCGCCGTGCCAACCGTCGGCGTCCGAACACGGTCGCAGGCATGGCGGCAACCCGCGGCATGAGCGGCACGATGATGACTGGGCCGATGGGTCTAGGCGGCTCGACAACTCTGGGCGGCGGCGGCGGCATGGTGTAATGGACAAGCGACCGCTACTGACTCAACTCCGCACGCGCAAGACGCAGCTCTACACGGATCGGAGTTCGTGGGACACGCACTGGCGTGACCTCGCCGACCATGTGCTGCCGCGCACCGGCAAGTTCAGCTACAGCGGTCGCAACCGCGGCGACAAGAAACACCGCTACATCTACAACAGCACGGCGACCGGGGCCCTCGAGATCTTGGTCGCAGGCATGATGGCCGGAGCTACGAGCCCGGCGCGTCCGTGGATGCGGCTCGCGTCGCCGGACCCAGAGCTCAACAAATACAAGCCGGTCGAGGATTGGCTGTCGACGGCGTCGCGGATGATCCTGCGCGTGTTCAACCGCAGCAACACCTACCGCGCGCTGCCGCGCTACTACCAAGAGCTGAGTCTGTATGGTACGGCGGCGGGCATGCTCATGCCGCACCCGGAGCGCGTGATTCACCACTACCCGCTGACCGTGGGCCAGTATGCGCTGGGCGTGAACGCGGAGGAGGAGGTGAACACCTGCTACCGCGAGTTCGACATGACGGTGTCGCAGATGGTCGAGATGTTCGGCATCGACAACGTCAGCCAAGCCGTACGCAACTGCTACAACAACGGCCGATACGACGAATATCGCACGATAACTCACGCCGTCGAGCCGAGGTTCGACCGGGACGACAGCAAGATCGACAGCCTCAACATGCCGTTCCGGAGCGTCTACTTCGAGGGCGGCAGCTACACGGGCGGAGGCGGTGGCTACAGCAGCAACTCCAGCTCCAGCGGCAGCGGCTACAGCATCCTGCTCGAAGAGGGCTTCCGTGAGTTCCCGGTGCTCGCGCCGCGGTGGTCGACGAGCGGCGGTGACATCTACGGCAGCAGTCCTGGCATGACGGCCTTGGGCGACATCCGCGCGCTGCAGTCCATGACCAAGCGGCTGGGGCAGGCGATCGACTACAAGACCAAGCCGCCAACGCAGGGGCCGGCCGCGCTCAAGGGCATGGAGATCGACAAGATGCCGGGCGGTCACACCGAGATCCCCGGCGATCAGCGCGTGACCCCGGTGTGGCAGACGACCCTGGAGCTGAGTGACTTGCAGCAGCACATCGCGCTGCACGAACAGCGGATCAACAGCCGATTCTACGCCGACCTGTTCCTCATGCTGGCGACGACCACCAAGAGCATGACCGCCACCGAGGTGGCCGAGCGGCACGAGGAGAAGCTGACAATGCTTGGTCCGACCCTGGAGCGCCTGCACAACGAGCTGCTTCAGCCGCTGGTCACGCTGACGTTCGGGCACATGGTCGACCGCGGCATGTTCCCGCCGGCACCGCCGGAGCTCGAAGAGACCGACTTGGAGGTTGAGTTCATCAGCATGCTGGCGCAGGCGCAGCAGGCCGTGGGCGCGTCGCAGGACGACCGCTTCCAAGTGGTCATGCAGAACCTGTCGCAGACGCACCCGGAGTCGCTGGACCTGCTCGACCCCGACGCCTACCTGCGGCAATACGCGCGCAAGATTGGCATGGACCCGCAGAGCCTGCGCTCGCCTGACGAGGTCGCGGAGATGCGTCAGATGCGAGGACAGCTGCAGCAGGCGCAGGAGCAGCTGGCCGCATTGCAGCAGGCTGCGCCCGCGGCGCGTGCGGTGGCGGAAACGCAGGCGATTGAGCAGGAGCTAGCGGACGCACAACCTGACGCGCCTGAGGATGCGTTCAGCGGGTTCGGAGAGGTGTAGCCGTGACAGGGGCTCGCGATCGCGACACGCCGGAGTTGCCGTTCCCGCGGCATGTCTGGCGTAGCGTCATCAAGCGCAGCGGTCTGCGGCTGTCTGACCTGCAGGGCGTCGATCAAGAGCTCGAGGAGCTCGTCGACACGCTGACCGTGCAGGTGCGCAACGAGACCGGGAGCACCATCTCGCAGAACGCCGTCGTTCATATCTCAGGTGCCAACAGTGATGGCGACACGCTGGTGGTGCTAGCCGAAGCCGACGTCAGCGGATCGATGCCTGCGCTGGGTGTAGCCTTGGCCGACATCGAGACGGACACGTTCGGTCGCGTGGTCTTGATGGGTGTGATCGAGGACGTCGCGCTGCCGTCGTCGACGTTCGCGGTCGGCGACGAGCTCTACGTCAGCACGACCGCAGGCGCGTTGACCAAGACGGCACCGACAGGATCGGACACCGCGCAGCGCATGGGCTTCGTCACCAAGACGGGCACCGACGACGGCCAGGCGTTCATCGTCAGTCCCAGCATCGAGGGCGGTGGCAGTGTCAGTGGCAACCTCACGGGTCTTGGCCTGACGGCCAGTGCCGGGCAGAAGATCATCGGGCGAGCCGAGTCTAGCGCCGGGGCCCTGCAGGAGATTGGCGTCGACAGTACGCTGGCGTTTGACGCAAGCGCGACGACTCTAGGCGTGGCCGACGCGGGCGTAGGGTCGACGCAACTAGGCACGGCTGCCGTCACCACGACCAAGCTGGGCGGCCTAGCCGTGACCACAGAGAAGATTGCCGACAACGCGGTCACGGAGGCCAAGCTGCTGGCTGGCTCAGTGACTGGCGACATCATCAACGACAACAGCATCACCAATCAAAAGATCGTGAACAACACGATCACCAACATCAGCATTGCGTTGGGCACGATTGGCACAGCTCAGCTAGCGGATGATGCTGTGACCACGGACAAGGTTGCGGATGCCGCGGTATGCACGGACCAGATTTGCGATGATGGCATCACGCAGGCCAAGGTCGCCGCGGGCGCGATCTGCACGACCGAGTTGTGCGATGGGGGCGTGACAACAGCCAAGATTGCGGACGCTGCGGTTACGGCTGACAAGCTAGCAGACAACGCGGTGTCCGGTGTGAAGCTGGCTAACACCAGCGTCGGCACTAGCAAGATCGCATCGAGCGCGATCACCACGAGTGAGCTCGGCACCGACGCCGTGACCACGGCCAAGATTGCAGCCGGCGCAGTCACGACCACCGAGATCGGCGCGGACGCAGTCACCAACGCCAAGATCGCCGACGATGCCATTGGCACCGAGCACATCGCAGACGATGCGGTGACGCACGCTCAGATGGCAGACAATGCGGTGCAGACGGCTGTGATCCGCGACGGTGCCGTCACCACCGCCAAGATCAACGACGGTGCGGTAACCACTGCCAAGCTCGCCACTGGCGCGGTAAACGCAGGAGCCTTGGGCAACGGCGCTGTTGAGACTAGCGCCATCTCCGACGGTGCGGTGACGTCGGCCAAGCTAGCCGACACCGTGATCGTCCGGGCCGACCGTCAGGTGGGCGACCCCTACGCAAACCTGTCAACGACGACGCTGACGCAATACTACTCGTTCACCGTACCGG
>CEPH01083630.1_pt1 | contig 20442 bp, 34 predicted proteins | sample 530571 | NCBI WGS metagenome assembly CEPH01 (sample SAMEA2620413, study PRJEB7988) | marine metagenome | biome: marine biome (ENVO:00000447); feature: surface water layer (ENVO:00002042); material: "saline water (ENVO:00002010), including plankton (ENVO:xxxxxxxx)" | depth 5 m | reverse complement strand
CCCGCTCGGTGTTGGCGGTGTCGTAGGGCGGCAGGGTGATTGCGGTGATCTCAGCGAAGGCGCGATTGCCCGCGACCAGCGTTGCGCCGTTGAGGGCGATCGTCTCGGTGATCGCGCCGCCGTCCAGATCGAAGCCTTCGACCACAACGTCGCCCGTGACGTTGGCATCGTTGCCTTTCACAGTGACGTTGCGCGCTACGTCGGGCTGCCCGTCGAAAGCGGTGGCGAGCACTTCGGTGTCCTCGGCAGCATCGAGCGCGGTGTCGGCGACTACGTCGGCATCGCCGCCAAGCGCGATCGCCGCTGCCTCGAACGTGCGGATGCGAACCTGCGAACCTGCGATTTTCATGTGAGTGTCTCCTGAAGCTCTGGGAGAGGCCTGGCCGCCGGGCAGGAAAGCCGGGCCTCACCGAGAGCCGGGACGGATCGGGGATCATCGACCCGCCCCGACTGGAACGGCGACCGGGCGGACGCGGCCCGATCGCCGAAGGCGGCTATTCGGTGAGGTTGACCTCGGAGAAGGCGCTCGGGCGATAGACCGGCAGCGCGGCGCGCATGTCGGCGCGCACGGTGCGCTTGCCCTCGGCGAACTGCGCGTTGACGTAGCCGACCTGAATGTCGATCCCGCGCCGTTCGACCAGCTCGATGTATTCGGGCATGAAACTGCCGACCAGGCCCTTGCCTTGGCCCATCGGCTCGTACTGGACGACGGGCAGACCCCACAGGCGATCCGGGCGGTCTTCGGTCGGAGCACCGTAGATGTATATCCCGTCCGCCGTGCGCTCCAGCCGGATGTCCTGCCAGTCGTAGGGGTGGATCAGGTTGTGCGTCGGCAGCGCGCGGCCTTCGACCCGGATCTTGGTCATCGCCTTGAAGAACGCGTCTGCCGGAGCATCCGCGCCGATCGCTTGGGTGAGAATGCCGGGCGTGTTGAAGATGCCGCGCAGGTTGGGCGCGCCGCCGTTGCCCATGCCGACCTGGAAGTCGAGGCGCTGGCGCAGGCTGAAGGGCAGGCGGTTGTTGATGTAGCCCTCGATCAGCGGAACGTCTTCGAACTGCTCGTCGGTCACCGGGATGCTGGTGGGGATCTTGCGCACGTCGCTGGTGCGTTCGGTGAAGGCGAAAGCGTCTTCCTTGAACGCCGCGCCCTCGGCGGTTTCCGCCGCCGCGTGCGTCCGGGTGGTTTCTTCCATGTACTTGACGGAAGTCTGGCCGGTGCGGTTGAGCGGAAGAATATCGACCAGCTGGATCGGGCGGGTCGGCATTTCGACGAAGCCCGGCATCCGCACGCTTTCCGGCGCGAAGCCCGCAGCGGTCGACATCAGCGCCTTGCTGCCGATCGTCTGCCCACGCGCGCCGCTCGCGATAAAGTCGGACGCCAGCGCCTTCTCGAACTGCATCGAGATACCCTCGGGGCAGCCTTCGGAGAGCCACTGCTTGAACGCCTTGGTCTCAACCGCCTGCGCGCCGAGCGACTTGAACTGGCCGACATTGGCCGGGCGGCCATCTGCACCGGCACCGGGCAGCGGGAAGTTGCGCATGCCCTTTTCGCGGGCTTCGTAGTTTTGCGCCGCCTTCTCCGCGCCGCGCAGCGTGTCGATGTGTTCGCCCAGCTCGTTGGCTTCGGCGTCGAGCTGCTGGAACTTCTCGGCCACCGCGACCGAGCCTTTTACTTCGCTGCCGAAGAAGGTGACCTTGCTGAAGTCCTTCTGACCATTGTCGGTCAATGCTTCCTTCAGCACCGTGCCCATGTTGTCCTGGATGGTGGCGAGCTTTTCCTCCGCCTGCTTGAGCGAGAGATCCTTGATACCGGCCATTGCGTTGTCTCCGTATGAATTACGAAGACCGCTTTGCCGATGGTGCCGAAGTGGAGGGACCCGGAACGCGTTCCTGTGGCCGGGGCGCGGCGCAGGTGGCGGGTTGCATCCGGACTAGAGCGATTGGCTTGATCTGGCAAACCCGATCGCGGAAACAGCGGAAATGTCGCTCCTGCTTTCAGCCGCCGCCCTTGCGATCGCCGTCTGCCCACCGCCGCCCACGCGCCGCGAAACCTGCGTCCACGATGGCGATACGGTGTGGATCGATCGGGAGAAGATCAGGCTGCTGGAGATCGACGCGCCGGAGCTGGACGCGACCGACCCGGACGAACGCCGCCGGGCGATACTGGCACGCGCTCGCCTGGTCGCGCTGCTCGATGGCGAGGCGGTGATCATCCGCCGCGACGGCCACGACTGTTTCGGGCGAACGCTGGCGCGGATCGAAACGGCGCAGGGCGATGTCGGGCAGGCGCTGCTGCGGGAGGGGCTCGCCGAAGCGTACCGGGGCGAACGGCATCCCTGCGGCTGACCTGCGCACCATCAACGGACGCCTCCAATCCAAAACCCTGCTGAGAGCCATTTAAGGCGCGTTAAGGGGTGCCTCGGCGAACTTTCCGGGGCGTCCGTACCCTCGAAGCCGTTCTGGGGCTTCTGAGGGCGTCTCAGCCGATGAAGGCTTCGGCGCGCCGGATTGCATCGCGGGCGATGGCGTTGCCCGCCATCCGCTCGATCTCCGCCGCCGCCTTCGCCTCGGCCTCCGGATCGCGATTGGCCAGCGCGAGGACGGTGCCCAGGTTGGCGTGGATCTCGCCCAGCTGCTTCAGCCCGGTCGCGCTCAGCTTGGCCGGATCGGCATCGATCGTCGCCGCCATCACGCCCAGCTGCTGGGTGATCGTGCTGAAGTCGCCATCCTTCATCGCCGCCTTGAGGCCCTTCATGTCGACCGTGCGCGTCCCGCGACCAGCGCCGCGCACCACGGTCGAGACTTCGACCACGTCGAGCCGCTTGAGCACGCGCACGTCATCATCTCCGCGTTTGCGGTAGTCGAAGTCGAGCGTGTCGAAGCCGTAACTCCATTCCTGCACCGACTTGCCGTTGGCCAGATCGAACTTCAGCGCCGAATGCCATTCCTTGCCGGTCTGCGTGTCCAGATTGAGGTGCAGCTCAGCGTAGGCGGCATCGCCGTCCTCGAACACGCGCGCCTTGCCGAACGGCATGCCCCAGGCATTGTGCGCGGTCAGCAGCGGGCACCACTGATCGCCGCTCCAGCCGAATGCACCCTTTTCGTAGGTGTCGCCGTGGTGATCCACTTCGGAGAGGGTTGCGATCAGGGCGAGGCCCTTGCCGCTCTCGCCCATCTCGGTGACGGTCAGGCTCTTGGTTTGCATCGGGGGGTCCTCCTAAGGTCTGGATTGCTCGATCTGTTTGCCCGCCGCGTCGAACCAAGTCTCCGAGCCGAAGTCTCCGGTGTCGCAGTGATCGCAGAGATCGGTCTCGATCGCCGCCACGTTCGACGGCAAGCTCGGATCGACCCGGCGGTCATAGTCGCGCGATCGCTTGCAACAGCGGCAGGTCAGTTTGATCGCATCGGGCATGGCTAAAACTCTACGTGCGGCGCGAAGCTGAGCGTGCAGTTGGGCCGCATGTTGATGGTCATGGTCATCGCGTCTTCGTAGCTGACGATCGATCCGCTGCGCGCGATGTGCGCGGGCTCCGATCGATCCGGCCCCAGCCGCCCGTCGTAAACGATGAAGCGGCTGAAGCCGTTCGACCTGCCGTTTTCCAGCGTCGAGATATTCTGCGCGTGCTTGGTCTCGATCCGGGCGATCACCTTGGCGCGCGTGGCGGCATCCTTGAACGGCCCGCCCTCGATCATGTTGGCGATCCGGTTGGCCAGCGCGTTCACGCCTTCGCCTTCCGCGCGGCCCTCGGTCAGCGCCTTGAACAGCGCGGCGCGGGTCTGTTCGTCCAGGTCGATCAGCCCGGCGCGGGTGCCGCCTGCATCGATCACCTCCAGCATCCGCGCATCGGGCAGCATCGTGCCATAGCCTGACTGCTCGATCGCCTCGGCAACGTCGCGCGCGATCTGGACGTACTGGGCCTGGTACTTGGCGGAGAGCTGGCGATCCCACGCCTCGACGTTGAGCAGGTCGATGATCTCCTGCACCAGCTGATCGTTCGCGGCCTTGGTTTGCGGAGGGCGCGCGGCCTTGGGGCCGTCTTCGGGCAGCAGCGCATCCAGCACCACCTGCGCGACCCGCGCCGCCTCGTCTCCCCAGCCTTCGAACAGGGGTTTAAGGTCCTGCTCAAACGCCGCTGAGAGGCCGCTAAACGCCGCCTCATTCCGGGTTACGAACCGCTCGCCCCGCGCGATCTCGTCTTCGGACGCGGTGCCCGCGCCCTCGGGCAGCCACGTCTCCGAATGCTTGACCTGGGCGGGCGGCAGAGCCTTCTGGCCCGGATCGCTGCGCTCTGCGTTATCATCGAGCGCAGGCCCGCCGTTGTGGCCGAGGCCGGGCTTATCCGCTGGCACGGCGACATAATTGATCGGGCGGATGTAGAAATCGTGGCGGTCGTCCGCCTCGCGCCCGGTTTCGGTGCGGTATTCGCGCAGCGTGATCGCCCCGGCCTGAAGTTCCTTCAGCTTGCGGGCGCTTTGCTTGTCCTCGTCCTCTTGCAGGGCGAGCACGTCGTCCGTGTTCCAGTAAAGCTCGATCCTGCGCCCGCGCTGCGATTGCGCCCGCTGGAAGTCGGGCAGCAGGCTGCGCTGGAGTTCGTCGACCAGCTGGCGACCAAGCGGCAGCACGCCGTTGTGCCAGGCGAGCTTTCGCAGCTCCTCCATCGTCGCGCCGACCTTCGTCTGCTCCAGCCCCGCGCCGAAGCCGACCACGGCGGCCGGAATGCCGATGCACGCGCAGACGCGCTCCTCCGCCCGGTTCGATCCGTAGCTCAGGTTCATCTGCTCGGGATTGAAGCCGAAGCTCTGCACCTCGGTCTGCCCGCCCATCACCAGCGCCTTGCCGCGATTGTCGCCGCCGTAGGCCTGGCTAAACCACGCCTTGGTCGCTTCGACATCTTCCGGCGTCGGCATCGCGCCGCCCTTGGGGCTGATGATTGTGCCGGGCACGCCCATGTTGCGCAGCAGGCTGGCGATGAAGTTGCTGCTTTCGAGGTCGCTGAAGATCTCGCGCAGCACGCCCTGCATCGGGCTGAGGCCCTTCATCATGTTGCGCGGGTTGATACCGTTGCGGAAGTGGACCACGTCGTCCGGGTCCAGCAGCATCACGCCCGCGCCGGTGCCGGGCGTGTAGCGGTAGAACTGGATGAAGTCGCCGCCGTCGATCGGCGCGTGCGGCTCGATCATCCACCACGGCACCCACCACAGCTGCACCGGCTTGCCCGCCGCGTTCTTGACCTTGATCAGGTAGGAATTGCCATCGATCAGGAAGGACAGAACGATAGCGCCCCACAGCGCGATGTCGCCGTAGAACGGGTTGGGGCTGCGCATCAGCTCCAGCAGATCGTGATCGTGCAGATCCTCATGGCTGCCGTCCGCCTTGATCTCGCGCATCGCCAGCGTTGCCTCGGGGATCGAGCGCTGCATCCACATGACCGGTGCGGTGACGACGCTGGCGTCCAGCCCGTCGCCCACCTCGCTCGCATAATCGAACCGCGTGCGGCGCAGCAGCGAGGCGAACAGCGTGGCCTGCCCCGGATGGCGCATCTCGCGCACCGAATCGAGCACCCGCCCGAAGCCCGCGGCGATTCCCTTGGTCAGCGACTTCATGCCAGCAGCTCCCGCAGAGCTTGGACCTGCGCAGGCGCCAGCCGGATGCGAGCGTCGGGTCGAGCCGGATCGGCCAGCGTCACCCGCCCGGTCTCGTCGATCTGCGCAAAGACGATCGTGTCGTCATGCCTGCCGAGATTGTGCGTGCCTTGCTTCATGCCGGAATCCAGTTTTCATCGAGATCGAGGGTGTCGCGCTGCTGCGCGATCGGCGCGGCGACCGGACGCCACGGCGCAGCCGTCTCGCCGCTGCCCGCGTGGATCGCCAGCGCCAGCGCCCAGAAGTGGTCCGCGTGGCCGTCTGGCGTCCGTTCGGCGGTAAAGCGGATATTGCCCGCTGCGGTGGTGGTCTTCGTGACGCTGCGCAGATCCGCGCGGATCGCCGGGTCGTAGGGAATGCGCAGCCGCTTGTCCTCCATCGCCCCGCGCACCGGGTAGGCCAGCGCTTCCTTGACCTGCGCGGTGAAGCTGACGTTCTCGTAGCGGTACTTGCCGAACCGCGCCTGCGCATCGTCGCCCCAGCCGATGCCGAGCCCGGTGTAATCCTGCGCCACGCGGCCCCCGCTGGCGAGCACCCGCTCGACCCACGGCCACAGCACCTTCTCCTGCTCGCCCTTGGTCATGTTGCGCAGCGCTTCGACGTGGCGGGTGTAGAACACGTCGCCCAGCTTCTCGACCACCCACAGGACGGTGAGGTCGTTCTTTCGCCCGATGTCGATCCCGGCATACAGCGTGCCGCCTTCGATGACCGTCCAGGCGATGCCCTCGGCATATTCCGCCGCGCCGATCTTGTCGTATTCGAGGAACGCGGCATCATCGTCTGCCGGCTTGCACATGAACTCCTGCTGGAAGCTCTCTTCGTCGGCTGCGCCCTTGCGGATGAAGTCGAAATAGGCGGCCTCGTCCATCGCGATCCGCTCGTCTTCCTCCGGCAGCGCCTGCTGGAGCTTGAACAGGAAGCCCTGATCGAGCGCATTCTGCAAGGTGACCGTGTGCAGGCTGATCCCCTTCGGATTGCCCTTTTCCTTGATCTCGCGGACCAGCTGATTGAAGTAATTGTGGCTGCCACGGTGGGTCGAGATGATCTCCATCGCACCGCCCCAGGTGATGCCGGGGAACGCGATCGCCCACAGCTTGCGCGGGTCCGGGTGCAGCGCGAACTCGTCGAGGATACGCCCGCCGCGCTTACCGGCCTGCGCGTTCGGGTTGGACGACATCGAGTTGATCCGGTGCCCGTTATCGAATCGCAGAACGTAGGAGGTCTGGCGCGCATCATTGTCGAGGATCTGCTCGCCCAGATCGTCGGCGGCGATCTGCATGTTGCCTGCCCAGAACTTGCAGTCCTCGAGAAAGAGCTGCGCCTGAATATCGTCGCGGCTGCTGACCCACTCGTCCAGCCGCGCGGTCGCCAGCGCGGTGCGCGAGACGGTGGCGTAGGCGGTCGCCCAGGACAGCCCGATCTGGCGGCTCTTCTCGATCAGCTTCAGCCGCGATCCGTCCGCGATCCACTTTGCCTGGTATGGCAGGAAGATCGCCTTTGGATCGGCCGGAATGACCTTGGCGTTGCCGCGCGGTGTCATCCGAGCCTCCCGCAATCCCAGTCGCACCACTCGGTGCCCGCCATCGAGCACTGACCATCCGGCATTAGGCCGCAGTCATCCCACTCGTCCTCGAACTCGGGCTCGTGATCTAGGGATTCGACGAAGAGGCGGTCAGGATCGCGTTCCATCACTTCGCCCCTGCGAATGCGCGGCGCATCTTCGCGCTGGCCCCGACCGGCAGGCCCGCATCGCCGTTGACTCGTTCTTCGCCCGTTCTCAATGGGGCGCGATGCGATCCCCTTTGGTGAACCGACCGCCGTCTGTTGCGACGGTGGGCCTGATGATCGAACATGGCATACGCGCGCGGGTCTGGTGCGACACCTGCAACGCCGCCTTCCGGGAGATCGATCTTGCCCGGGTTGCCGAAGTGAAGGGCCTCGACTTCGATCTGTGGGGCAAGGCGACCCCCTGCCGTCTGACGCCCGGGTGCAACGGCAGGAACCAGTTCTACCACAACGCGCGCGGCTACTTCTGTCCGATGCGGTAGGATGTCGCAGCTCACGGCTGCACCCCAAGCGCGGCGTTGATTGCCGCCATCGCCTCGGGCGAAACGCCCTTCTTCTTGCCCAGCTCGCCGATCTTCTTCGCGGCCTCCGCCTTCGCGGCCTGCACCTCACGCTCCAGCCGGTTGCGGTATTCCGCGCTCGCCTTCTGCGCGCCGACCGCGCCGGAGACCGCGCGGCTCAGCTCCATCAGCCCCTTCGGATCGGGCGTCTTGGTTTCGAGGATTTCGAACGCCGCCGCCTTGATCAGCTCCGACACCGCGATCGTCACGTCATCGGGCGTCTTCGGGTCCATCGAATGAACCAGCTCCGCGCCGATCGTCTGCGCCTCGTCCAGCTTGCGGAAGATCATCGCCTTGCGCACCGAATAGCGGTTGAAGGCGCTCTTGCTGATCGGCTCGATCGGCGGGTCGAGATCGTGCTCGGAATTGAGGTCGAGCAGCTTCTCGTTGAACTCGGCGTGGATCACGTTCTGCGGCAGCTTGCGCTCGCGCAGCTGTTCCAGCGCCCAGACGATCGCCTCCTCGGCGACATCGGGCAGCAGGTCGATCGACGATAGCCGACCGCGACCCTGGCGGGCGCGCCCGCTCATTCGGCCTCGCTCGGTCGCGCCACGCCGCCCAGCACGCTGCGCTCTTCGATATGGTCACGCCCGGCGCGCGCGATGCGGGCGACCATCGTGCCGCCCGGTGCGAACAGCTCGACCGCGCCGACCGCTTCCAGCTTGCGCAGCTGGGTTTCGATCCAGTCGCGATCGCGGCGATACCCGAAACTGTCGAGCACGCGCTTGAGCATCACAATCGAGAGCTGCCCGTCATTCTGCTCGGCCAGCTGCTGGAGAATGCGCAGCCGCGCCTCTGCGGCGATGGCTGCGGCGAGGTCGTTCTTGAAGCTCATCCCTGCATCCCCTTGGGCACGAGGACTTGGTAGATCAGGTCGAGCTGCCGCCTTTGGGCGGCCACGTCGGCCCGCAACGCCGCCAAGTACTCCGCCATCGTGTCCTGCCGCTTGTCCATTTCGCGCACGCGCGCCGCCGTCCCCTTCCCGGTAGAGGCGATGTCGCTCACCTGCCGTTCGATGCCGCTGACCTGCCTCTCGATCGCTTCGACGCGGGTCTGCTGTTCCTTGAACTGCTCGCTTAGTTTCTCGACGTCTTCCGCGCTTGCCGCCGCCTGCTCCAGCTTCTTGAGGCGTCGTCCATGCGCCACATGCTCCTGCCGGATGCCGCTCATCTCGTGCAGCAGCTTGCCGGTGCCGACTGGGTTGGCAGCGCCATTACGGCGGCTCAGCCAAACGATCGCCCCGAGGATGATCGCGATGATGACGAGTTCGAGGTAGGGGCCGATCATGTGTCCGTTCCGTTTTTGTCGATGCCGATCGCGCCGCGCGCCTTGCCGACAATGTCCTTGATAAAGTCGCGCATCTGGTCGCCCAGCAGCTCGATCAGCGAATAGCCGGAGAATCCGAGCCCGATCGCGATCACGAAGGCGAACAGCCAGCGCGGGCGGCTCTCGACGATCCACAGCTCGACCAGGATCAGCATGATCGCGGTGACCAGCAGGAACAGCGGCCAGCTCAGCGCGCTCTCGCTCTTGCGCGCCAGCGGGCGCGCCATGATCACGCCAAGGAAGCCGAGCACGCAGGTCACCAGCGGGATCGGCACGCCGCCGATCACCACCAGCATGGTGTCGGCCAGCTCCGGCGCGACTTCGGGCACCACGCTGGTCGCGGCCAGCGCAGGCACCCAGCCGAGCAGGAAGTGCGAGAAAGAGATTGGCTCGCTCACTCCGCAGGTTCCTCCGCGTTGCCGGAGAAGTCGATCAGCGCGGAGCTGGCGACCCACTGCTGGAGGGGGACGAGCTTGTCGGTGTTGGCCTGGGCTTCGGCGAGGACCCACGGAAGCTGCCGTAGAAGTCCGTCACAGTCGGCGGCTCCAAAAGCCTGGCATCGGGCGGTGAGATCGACGGGCTCTCCCGCGTCACCGCCGCCACTTCCACCCGCGAGGGCAGCGTCGGCTTCGGCTCGGGCGAGGCGGTCGCGCAGGCGCTCAGCAGCAGCAGCGCTGCCAGCAAGGCGGGCTTCGTAATCATCGGCGGTCCTTTCGTTGATGGCGGCAAACTCCGCCTCGACCCGCGCGATATTGGCGCGGTCGGCTTCGGCGGCGGCGATCTGCGCGGCCATCACCAGCTGGACGAAGTCGCTGTAACCTTGCTTCCACTCCTCGCCCCAGGCCATCCAGGCGTCGGCGTTCTCCGCCTCGCGATCGGCGCGGGCGGTTTCGATCCTCGCGTCTGCCTTCAGGCCAGGGATAGTGACCAGCTGCGGCCAGACGGCGGCGATCCCCAGCACGAAGATTGCCACATGGCGAAAGTCCGCCAGCAGCCAGTCAAGCAACTTGCCGAGCAGTTTCCAGAGGCCGCTAAGCAGCCACTTACCGACGCCTAAGACGCTGCTGAGGATACCCAGTCCTGTCATCGACCGAGCCGATCGGCGCGGTTGAGCCAGCCTCGCAGGAACTTCGCCTGGCTTGGGTTGGCGCGGACGATCGCGTGGTAGCGATCTTTCACCGCCTCGCGGTACGCCTCTACGATCGCTTCCTCGCCGAACCGGGCGAGGTAGGTGTCCAGCCGGTCGCGCGTCAGATCGCCGATCGCGCCGTCAACCTTCAGCGGGATCGTGCGGAAGCGCTTCTCGCGCGTGATCGCGTTGAGCGCCCGCTGAAGGAGCTTCGCCGCCGCCTTCAGCCCGCCATTGACCGCCTGATCAAACAGCATCTCGCCGATCGGCTCGGGGAAGCTCCCGCAGTCGAGCCGGTTCCAGAAGCATTCCTTGTAGAGGATCTTCGCGTCGAGGATGGTCAGGGCGCGGATGTCCGCCCCGTCGATGTCGCCGTCCATGTCGAGATCGAAATCGGCGAAGCCATCGCCATCATCGTCGATCTGGCCTTCGGACGCGAGGAACCGCAGAGAAATGCCGTATTTGGTCGCGCCGCCGCGATCGACCTTGTCGTTCACGTAGCCGCCTTCGATGCCGAGAAGGTGCGCGAAGGCGCGCAGGTATCGGTCGGTGAAAGCCTTCACCACGATCGGCTTGTTGGGGTCGATGTCTTCGGTCGCCATGCCGCCCGGATGCGGCAAATCCCGTTATGCGGGGACCCGGAACGCGTTCCGGTGGTCAGTCGTCGAAGAGGTCGGGCTCGCGATCTTTCAGGATGCGGGCCCGCTTGCGCACTCCGCGTTCGCTGTATCGCGTGGCGAGCGCAATGTCACGCTGGGTGCGCCCTTCGGCCAGCAGACGGTCCACTTTCGCCCGCGTAGTCTCTTGGTGCCCGAAGGCCCCCAGCGGCAGATCATATTCGAGGCCGCAGCGCCCGGCGGTCAGCTCGTCGCAGATCGCCTGCGCCTTCTCTTGGCCGACCGTCTTGACCAGCCAGCTATCCTTCGACGGCTTGAGCGGGAAATACATCCGCACCCCGCCGAACTTGCGCGCGATCGCGATCGCCGCATCCCGCCCCGCCACGCGCGCGATGTCGGTCAGCACGCCGGTCAGGCGCACCTCCTCATCGTCGGTAGCGGGGCCGTTGTCGTTCATCCGAAGCGGATCGACACGTCGGCAGGTGGGGCGAAAGGAAGTGCGAAGCCGCATTCCTCGTTCGCGCATTCGGCCAGATTGCGCCCGACCTGCCACGCCCTTCCGCCGCAGCCGGGGCAATCATTGACCTGGCCGGAGCGGTAAACCAGCTTATACCCGCCCGTGGCCAGCACGAGCTTTGGCGCAGGGACCGGCTTGCGATCGGCGAGCGAGATCACGGTCGCGCGTTTCACCGGCGGTCTCCCCGATTATACGCGCGCATCACCTTACGCGCCTTCGCGCTCCAGTTGCGCAGCGCCTGATAAAGACCCAGCGTGGACATCGCTTGGACCCCCGCGAAATCGATCTTCGTCACGCTATCGGAGAGGTCGATCACCGCCCCGGCCTTCGCGATGCGGGTTGAGGCGCGGTCAGCCTCGCGCGCCTGCCGCTTAACCCAGCGGGCGTAGGCTGGGCCGCACAGCTTCGCAGGCATCGCCGCCGCCACCTTCTCGAACGGCTCCAGCCCGTGCCGACGCACCGCGACGATCGCCATCTTCAGTTCTTCGCTCATTGCTTCGCCTCCGCGTTGATCTTCCAGTGCTGGAGCGCCTTTCGCAGGCTCTGCCGGGAGCTTGCCCAGACGCCCGCGAAGAGGATGCGCACCCGCCCATCCTTGAAAACATCGATCTGAGCGCCTGCGGCTCTCAGCGTCTCGATCACTTCGGCTTCCGCGTTCCGCAGTCGCTCCCGCCATTGCGGGGCGTAGAAATTGAGCGGGTCGCGCGGTTGGCTGGCGTAAGCCCGCGCCAGCGGCGCAAGCGCCCTGGTCGCGACCAGCTGCTTGGCCTCGGCGATCGGCATCTGCTGGCTCACGACGCGCCCCGCAGTTTCGGGTCGGCTTCGCGCAGCTTGCGCCCCAGCGCCTCGGCAAGGTCGGCAAAGCCTTCCGCATTCGCAAACCTGCCGGAGCCGGTGTCGATGCCGCACAGCCGGTGCGCGGCAATGTCGATCGTCCAGTGTGCGGGCACTTCCCCGCAGGCGACCAGCTTGGCGAGGATCGCCTCGCACAATCCGCGTTTGAGATCGCGCACGCTCAGATTTCCGCCGGTCGGCCCGGTCTGTTTCCAGCCGTTCCGCTCAGCTCTTTTCTTCAGCGCCTCGATCAGGCGATAGCCATCGGACTGACGCGCCCAGACCAGCCGATCGCAGCCGAGCTGGCGCTTGGCGAAGCCCTCCAGCGCTGCCTCGCTCCGGTCGGGCACCTCGCCCAGCTGGTAGAGCGAGATCCACAGCGCCCGCGCCTTCTTAGCCATCGAGTGCTGCGCCGCGCGCGACTTTGTGGCGGGTTTCGCACCGAGCGCTTTCAACCGGTCGAGGATCTGCCCGAGTTCCGTCTCGCTGCATTTTGCGAGGCTGGTCTGGCCGCTCACGTCCGCGATGATCTGACGATAATCGTCTTCGTCCATCGCCAGCGCCTTCCGGTCGACGTGAACCTTTCCGATCATCGCACGGCGGCGTTGCTGGGTGCGATCGAAGCTGGCGGGACGCGCTGCCTTAGTCGCAGGCATAGGGCACCTCCATCGCGCAGCGGCAGGCCTGCACAAAGGCATCGCTGACGCGCTTGAACTCGGGATCGCTCGCGCGCAGGTGGGCCGCGCGCGTCTGAAGGTTGATCAGCCCCTTGTGGTCCCGGTCGCCGATCCAGCGCCCAATTGCGGGATAGCTGATGCCGGGGCGCAGGTGCTTGACCAGCCACACGAACATTGCCCGCGCGTTGACAAGGTGCGGGGTCCTGCGGCGCGATTCCATCTCGGTTCGGGAAACGCGGGTCTCCTGCATCACGTAGCTAAGCGCGAAATCGACGAACGCGATCGCCGCCGCCGTCTCGGCGGGCGGATCGCTCTGATCGACCTGCGGGCCGATCAGGACCGGGGCCACGGCGTTCACAGCGCCTCTCCGAGGGCATATGCGGCGAGGATGCTCAGCACGTAGAATGACGCCGTGGCCGAAAACACGGTCAGCGCCTCGCGCGCGGTCGCACCGCGACCGAACAGCGCATCATATTCGCGCACAGAGCGGCGCAGCTCACGAAACACGCGGATCATGCCTTCACCCAGCGGGTTGAACGCGCCATCTGCGCATCGCGCAGGTCCGTGACGGAGAGGAACTCGCGGTCTTCTCCATCGGCGATCAGGGAAGCCGCCTCGATCAGCTGCTGGCATTCGCCGAGCCCGCCTGCATGCGGTGTCAGCGCGATCCGGCGCAGATAACCGCGCATGTCGCCCTGCTTGATCCCCCAGGCATCGCAGAACGTCTCGACATCACCTTCGGTCGGCACCTTCTGGATATGCCGGTGCGAAATCCTCCGGTTGAGCCGCGCCAGCTGGTCGGACTTACCGCCGCTCTCGATCTGCGCGATCAGCTCCTCGTTTCCGAACAGCGCAATGCCCACGCCGGTTTCGTCATGCCAGCTGCGCAGCTCCTCGATCGCCTCGATCGAAAGGTAGTTGGCTTCGTCGACCACCAGCAGCGCCTTGCGATCGATCAGCTTGTCGATCACCATCTGCGAGGCGTCCCGCGTCGGCATCCGCAGCCCCGGCATCCCCAGCGCCTTTTGCACCTGCTGGATCATCGGCAGCACCCGCTGCGAGCTGGGCCGCATCGTCGCGACGTAGCAGTTGGGTGCCTTCTGCTTGTATTCGCGGATCGACATCGTCTTGCCGGTGCCGGGGCCGGTGCCTGCGGCAGTGATCCGCCCTTCATGGGCCATCAACAGCAGGCCTTCGAGGCGCGCCGAAGTCTCGGTCTCGAAGAAGCCGGGGTTGATCGGCAGCTTCTCTTGCCGCTTGGTCTGCGCCTCGATCGTCTGACGATAACCGAACAGCTTGCGCGCATACTTGGCGTTGTCGCCTTTGTAGCTGCCCTTCAGGAACGCCTGGAGGGTGCTCTCCGCGATCCCGACCGCTTTGGCATAGCGCGCCCAGGGAATCGGCGGATCGGTCGCCTCGCGGTGGGCAATACCCCACAGCCGGATGTCTTCGATGTCGTCGTCGTTGATCGGAAGTTGGCTTACGTTGATCATGATCCCTGCCTTCTGATTATTGGCTGTTCGCTGCGCGCTTCAGCAGTCCCGCGCGCATTCGATCGAGTGTCGCGGCGTTGTTCGCCGCCTTGGGGCGCGGCGATCGCTGCGCCTCGGCATCCGGGTGTCTGACGGGGGCGACCACGCCCGCCTCGGGCTTGGCCGACTGCGCTTTCGATCCGGCCTGAAGCTCGATCAGCGCGTCGGCGGAGATCAGCTCTTCCGCCTCGGCCAATGCCTTGGCCCGTTTGCGGTATTCGCCGGTTCGCTTGGCCGCTTCCTTCGCCCCGGCGACATCGGCAAAGCCGCTGTCCACCAGCTCCGGCGCTGCGGTGATGTAGCGCCCCTCCAGATCGTAGACGTGGACCTCGGAATGCAGATTGTCCGGGTCGAACCGCACCGTCACCAGCTCGCCACGCAAAGCGGAAAGCTCCCGATGCCAGTAGCGATTGCCGTGCAGCTCGATCTCGCCGTTCAGGCTGTTGAGCTTCTTCTGGTCCGCCGCCAGAAGCGCCCAGCGCAGGTGCTCCGGGCTCGCTTTCGAAATGCGCGAAGTGGCGTAGCTTTCGGCAAACACCTCGTCGAAGCTGCGGCCCTTGGCCGCTTCGGTGCGGCGTCCGGTGCGCGCGTTGTGGCGGGTGATCCACTCGTCCACCAGCGCGGAGAAGGTATCCCACTCCACCACTTTGGTGCCGTAGTTCGAAGGCTTCGCCATCGGGCTGGGGCCGGTGTACGCACCCTCACACTCCGGGGCCTTGCCGATGTAATTTTCCAGATCGCGAAACGCCCGCTCGATCGGCTTCGATTGGCCGTGATAGGGCAGCGCAGCGTGAACCTGCACGCCGACGCCAGTGAGCAGCCCGACAGGCTCCTCCTGCTTGACCTTGAACCGGAAACGCTTGCCCCGGTATCCGCCAGTGATCCACTTGCTCCAGAAGGCCCGGCTGTTGTCGAGCAGAGCGTGATGCGGAATGCCCCACTCGCGGAAGAGATCGGCAAAGGCGAGGCGGGTCTGGATCGCGCTCTCCTCGCAGCCGAGGCGCCACGCCACGATCTTGCGGCTGTAAACGTCCTGGATCGCGACCAGCATCGGGCGGATCGGCTCCTTCGAGCGATGCATCGGCGGAGGTGCGACCCGCACGTCGAACTTGTGTCCGTCGATATTCACCCATTCGAGCGCGTGCATGCCGGCCACCGTTCGGCGGTTCGCGGGAACAGAGCGCACCAGCGCCTCTTCGCCTTGCCGTTTGAGCGTCCAAACCTCTGGCGGAACCTCCGCCTTCAAACGCCTCCTGAAGGTGCGCTCAACCGGGATCGAGACGCCCCTTTCCTCGGCCGCCGCCGCGACCCGCTCGTAACAGCTTGTCAAAGTGGGCGCAGACGGACGCAGCGCGAGCGACTTGAACAAAAGCCACAGATCGTCCGGGATCGCTGCCTTGGCACCGCCGCCCTTCCGCCGGGAGGCGAGCGCGGGCAGCCGGTCGGCCCGGTCGAGCCCGCGGACCTTCTTGATCCAGCCGAAAATGGTCGAGGAACCGATGTCCCTCTCTTGGGCGATCGCGGCCACTGCGGCGATTCGCGAAGCGCCAGCGCCTTCGAGTGCCTCGACCTCGGCAATGATGCTCAGCCGCTCTTCGGCCTCGCGCTTCACCTTGGCGGGCTGCCTCTCGAACCAGTTCCAAGCGTCTGCGCGCTGGGTCGCTGCGTCGGTCTTCGGGGCTTCCTCCGCGACCACGCCGCGACGTAGCAGCTCAAGCCGAGCTTCGCCGGGCAGCAGAGCGAGGTGATACTCGGTCCCGCCGCCCCGGCCCGTGCGCTTGCGCACCAGCACTTCGCCATCATTGCCGACGCGGGACGCCCAGCGCTCTTCGCTCGCCCGCAAATTGATCCCGCGCTTGTTCGTCGGCAGGCCCGGCAGCGCCAGCTCCGCCAGCTCCGCTGCCGAGAACCATGCTTCCTCCTGCGTCATCGCAGCGATTGCCAGTTCTGCGCTCATTCGCTTGCCCCTCCACGGCGGATGGGCTGAGCGGTTCGGCGCAGATCGCGCGCCTTCGCCTGGAGCGCCCTGATCTCCTGTTCGATGCTGCCGAGTTCCACCGTCTCCAGCTCGCGTCCGGTGATCACGCCGCAGCCGGTTTCGCGCAGGTGCGCGTCGAGCAGATCGTAACGCCGCGTGACGACAACGATCGCCATCAGGCGGGAGAAGGGGATTTTGTGATCCTCGCGTGAGGGGCTCGCATAGGCGTCGAGCATCGTCTTGGAGACTTCATCCGCCAGCAGCTTGCTGACCTCGGCTGCGATCCGGTAGCGATCGCGACCGTCGCTATTGAGCATCTCGCCCACAAACACGTTGGTGCGCTTCTCGAACCCCGCGAGCGCGGCCTCGCCCGACGGCACCGCAGGTGCGTCGAAACAGAAGCCGATCTGATCGGGGTGCGATTTCGCCTTAGCCATCGCCGCCCGCTCCATCGTGCAGGGCGTCCCGTAAGGGCGCGAGGGAACCGGGCGCGTGACCGGACGGCAGAACCGTAATGACGCGCCCTTCAAGGATCACGACGCGCTGGAGACCCGCCAACTTCACATAGCGCGCGCCGAACTCCGAAGCCCGCTGGAACACTGGCGCGTTGAGACGAGCGCAGACCTCCCGCGCAGGGACGTTCTCGACCCGCTCCTGGTAGCGCATGATCGCGTGCGAAGTGACGAGCAGCCGAGCCATCCTCACCGCCTCCGCTGCGTAAAATGATGGTTCCAGCGGACGCGCGGAGCTGCCGGATCGCTCGGCGCTTCGACCGTCCGCAGATCTTCGATCAGCTGCGCCGCGTGGGCGTGGCCCGCTGCGGTCAGGCGGTTGTCGCTGCCCAGCAGGCCGCGTGCGCGCAGGTCCTGTCGCAGGGGTTCGATCCGCCCGCTCACAGGATCACCTCGAACCCGCTTGTCCGGGCGAGATCGATCACCTCTTCGGCAAGCATCAGGTCGCGCTTTCCGGTCACCCGGTACTCACGGACCAGCGCATCGCGGTTATGCACGTCGACCAGAATGCCGCGCCTGCGCAGATGCTTGGTCGCCGCGTCGATATTCGCCTTGCGCAGATCGAAAGGGATTTCGCGCGCGTTGGGACTCGGGAGAACAGCCGCCTTAAGCATCGCTGGTCTCCCCGCCTGCGATCGGGCAGGCCGAATAGTTGCACGGCACCGTGCGCAGCTGCCCGCACGCGTCACATTTGGCGTAGGGCGCGATAGGCACCTGCATCACGCCCTTGCCGTAGGCAGGCCGGTCGCCGACGATTTTGGCGACCACGCTTTCGGTCAGCCCGATCGGGGCGGGTTTGACGTTCGACATCGGCTTAGTCCCTCATCATCCAGGGTTCGTCGGGAAGATCGCGCAGCCGCTGCGGCGCAGCCGTCTCGACCTTGGGCGTGCCAACGGCTCCCTTGTCGCGGCGGCGAAGCGCGAAGCGCGCCTCGATCGGCGTGCAGCCAAGCTCCTGTGCGAGGACGAACTCGCGCCGATGCTGGCGATATTTCTCAGCGAGCGATTGCCGGGCCATCACGCGTCTCCCCGCTCCAGCTTGCGCGCGATGCGCGCTTCGGTTTCGGCCTGCTCTCGCGCCCACAGCCGGCCCGCCAGACGACGTTCCAGCAGCGCCTCTTCGGCGCGCTCCTCGGGCGTCAGGGGGCGAGTGCAGCGCAGGCGCGAGAGTTGCTCACGGCGCGCTTTCTGCGCAGCTTCCTTGGCAGCATGCCGTCCCATCACGGGGCCACCCGGACAGGGCAGCGCACGTGCTGCTTGCGGATCAGGTCGGTGAAGGCACTCTCCGCCGCGATCAGTTCGTCCGCGCCGGGACGCACCTTGCGGAAGAAGCTCGCGTCGAAGATCTTGCCGGGGTAGCGATCGAAGCCGAGCCAAACGATCATCTCGCCCCTCACGGGGCATCGTTTGATGCGAACCTTGGTGACAGTGCGCGTCTCGCTCAGACGCGGCCCACCGGTATCCTCACGGGAGACTGCGCAGATCCACTCGCCCTGGACGATGCACTCGGCCATATCGCCCGCCTGCCACTGCTCGGGATCAATCGCCTTCTGCTTGGGGAAGAGGCCCATCAGCCACGCCCCCATACGAAGCGCGGATCAAAGCCGATGTCGTTCCTGAGCTGGTTTTCCCAATCGATCAGCGTGTCGATTGCCGCGTCGAATGCGCTCCCCGGATCAGGGCGATGCGGATCGATACCGGGCACCTTCAGAGCGAGCTGCTCGTCGAAGTGCCAGAGGTCGGCTCGATCGACGATAAGTTCCGCCAGTTTCTCGACCGCATCGTCACCGTGCGCAACGCATACCAGGATCGAACCTTCGGGCTCGGACTGCGCGTCCACGAACTCGATCATCCCGCTGGCCCAAACGACCATACTTTGAACGTGCTGCCCCATCAGCCTTGCTCCTCATCCAGCAGCTCACGCAGCTGCGCTTTCATGTCCGGGGTCAGCTGCTCGACGAAGCTGGGCAGGAACCTGCGCTTCTGGCCGATGCTGAGACGGCTCCAGCCGCCGAGGATCTGATTGACGAACTTCTGCTGCGGCGCAGGCGTGGCATCCGGTCCGCGCTGCGCGACCTCGGCAGCGACCAGCGCGTCCTCGACCTTGCTCTCAGGATTTTCGAGCAGCGCCTCGATCACCCGCCGCCGTGCGGCTTCGTCTTTGATCTCGGCAATCTTCTTCAGCTGGCTCGCATTCTCGCCCACCACCGGATGCTGCGAGAGCGGCTCGGCCAGCCGGGGAAACGGCTCGACCACCAGCCGATAAAGCGCCAGATCGCGATGGATTGTACGGCGCGAAATGCCCAGCGCATCGCCAACCGATTCCTCCCAGCCGTATACGTGTGCCATCGTGGCATGCGTATCGTCGGCCTCGGCATTGAGCGCCTTCTCAAGGTCCTCTTCGCCGTGCTTGACCCGCGCCCAGCGGGCCTTGATCGCCAGCTCCTGCTGCGAAACATCGCCATGCTCGCGCGCGATCCGCTCCTGCGCGGCGCGCACCAGCGCGGCGGTGAACTTGGCCCGCTCGATCGGCGGCGGCGTCCTGCGGTGCAGGTTCTCGCTCGCCTCCATCTGCTCCAGCTCGGCAGGTGTGCCGTCGACCACCAGCGCATGGATGCCGATCCCTTCGATCCGCGCGCCCATCGTGCGGTGCAGACCAACATGCAGCCGCCAGGGGAACTCGCTTCCCTCGGGCTGTGCAGAGACCTTGATCGGGTCGCGCTGTCCGTCGATCGCCATCAGCCTGCCGAACGCGGCTGCCTTGTCAGGGAAATAGAAGCCGATCCGGTCGAACACGTCGATCGTGTTCGGATCGAGGACCACGGCCTTGGCGCTCTCCAGCACCGACTTGGGCGCAGGAGCGTTCATTTGGCCGCTCCACATAGACGATGACCGGCATCGGTGGCGCGATTAGCTTCCTCGGCGATGTCGCGTTCGGCGGCTTCACGCATCGCACTTATCGAAGGGAAATCGGGATGATCCTCGAAGACCGCGTCAGCCAGCTCGAAGAGGCGCTCCGCAAGATGGAGGCGCAGCTCAGCGCGCTTGGCACCCTCGCCATCGCCACCGAGATCGTGCTGGACGAATACGTTCCGGACTTTGAGCAGAAGCGCCTTGAGGCACTTGATCGGATGCACCGGCAACAGGTGGCCGATGGCGAGCACCACAAGGCTGCGGTTCTCAACGGTTTGATCCAGCAGCTCCACCAGAAGCTCGGCGCGTCGGCGAACGACCAGTGACCGCCTTTCGTCCCCCACCCGGCGCGAAACCTCGACCGACCGTGCAAGTGCCTGTCGCATCGCGCCGTGGGCGGCGAAGCCAACATCGACCATGCGATCGGCGGAGGCGAGGAAGTGCGTCCCACGCCACACCTGAATGGCGTCGTCCTCAGCCTTGGGCACCATCACCCGCACCGTCCACCCGGCGAAACGAGACAGGTCACGCGACCAGTAGGCGCGTCCGAGGACTTCGATCTCACCGCGCGCCCCGACGGTTGCGAGGACTTCGGTTGGGAAGATCTGAGACGCGCTCATGCCGCCACCCCGCCGTTC
>CEPH01018701.1_pt1 | contig 20591 bp, 16 predicted proteins | sample 530571 | NCBI WGS metagenome assembly CEPH01 (sample SAMEA2620413, study PRJEB7988) | marine metagenome | biome: marine biome (ENVO:00000447); feature: surface water layer (ENVO:00002042); material: "saline water (ENVO:00002010), including plankton (ENVO:xxxxxxxx)" | depth 5 m | reverse complement strand
AGACGCTGCCAATTTCCGCCGGGTCGGGATGGACGTGGATCAGCGTGCGCTCCTTGTCCTCCAGCGGCGGGATGCGGTAGCCGTCGGTGGTTGCCTCGCCCAGCCGCGCGCCGACCACCAGCAGCAGGTCGGCCGCCTTGACCCGCTCGACCAGCTTGGGGTTCGGGCCATAGCCCAGGTTCCCCGCATAGACCGGAGAGGACGGCGAAATCGCATCCTGCCGCCTGAACGCTGTCGCCACCGGCAGGCCCAGACGCTCGGCAAACAGCTGGAAATACTCGCGGGATTTGGTGTTCCAGCCCGCCCCGCCGATGATCGCGAGCGGCGCCGCGGCATCGCCGATCAGCGCCATCATCGCCTGCATCGCATCGGGGCAGGGGGCCTGCGCGGGCCGCGTCACAGCCGCCCGGGGAGGCGCCTCGGTCGCGTCGTAAAGCATGTCTTCGGGCAGGGCGAGCACCACCGGGCCCGGCCGCCCGGAGATCGCGGTGGCATAGGCACGCGCGATATATTCGGGAATCCGGTCCGCCCGGTCGATCCGCGCGCTCCACTTGGAGATCGGCGCGAAGAAGGCGGGGAAGTCGATCTCCTGAAAGCCCTCGCGATCGCGCATGTCGCGCCCGACGTCGCCGATGAACAGGATCATCGGCTGGCTGTCCTGCATAGCGACATGCACCCCGATGCTGGCATTGGTGGCGCCTGGCCCGCGGGTGACGAAGGCAACCCCAGGCCGCCCCGATCCCGCAGCATTCATCGCGCCGTCGGCGCAGGCCATGAACGCCGCGCCCCCTTCCTGCCGGCAGGTCGTCACATTGATCTGCGGGACGTCGACCAGCGCGTCGAGCACCGGGAGAAAACTCTCGCCCGGGACGGTGAAGATGCGATCGCAACCCTGCGCAGCAAGGCAATCGACGAGCAGGCGCGCAGCCTGCGGAGTTTTGTGGTCAGCCATCCGCCCGCGTCTAGAGCGGGCTGCGGCGGTGGGCAATCATCCCGCGTGTTAACGCTTGAACGCGGGCAGTGTCCCACCGGCGGACGGGTGGGAGGGGCCGCTCGCCAATCCTTACCAAAAGGTTAAGCCTCGTTCGCATGAGACGTTCGCTTGTCCTTACCAACGAATCGGCGCGGCACCCTTTCCGCGCTTCGCTGCCCGTGCGGCCCGATCTGAGGCGCGACCTGATGGTCCGGCGCACGCGCTGGTCATTCGGGCGAAGCGACTGGGCCGGCTTTCTCGGCGCCTATGTCGTGTGCCTTGCCGGCGCGCTGATGTTCATCTTCTAGTCGAGGTGGACGCTCGGCAGATGCTCCTCGGCGTGGAGCTTGCGGGCCATCCAGCAGGTAATCAGGCATAGCGCCACGCTGGCCAGCAGCTGTTCTGCGATCGATATGCCGAGGTAGGTCATAACCAGGGCCAGCACCGATCCGAACACCATGTAGCTGGAACTGATCACATTGGTCGCAGCGATGGTGCGCGATGCCATGTTCCCTGCCACCCGGGTGGTCAGGAAGGCATAGAGCGGCACCACGAAGATGCCCCCGGCGACCGAGATCATCAGCAGGTTGATCATCAAGACCCACGCCAGCGGGTAGGTCAGAAACTCGGGCACCGTCAGGAAGGGGCCTTCGAGACCGGTCGGCCACTGGCGCACGAACACGTAAAATAGGACGAGGAAAAAGCCCATCGCCACCACCCCTGCGGGGGCATGGCGGGCCGAAACCTCGCCCTTCAGCAGATGATTGATCACCACCGATCCGATTGCGATCCCGATCGAGAACATCACGATGAACAGCGTCGCGACTTCCTTGTTGGCGTGGATCACGTTCTTCACCAGCGGAGGGAACTGGATGAACAGGATCGCGCCGACCATCCAGAAGACGCTGATCGAAAGCGTGGCCAGCCAGACGACCCGGTCTTTCCGGACCGAGCGGATGAGCGCGATAGAAGAGCGCAGGATGTTCCAGTCGATCGGTTCGATCTCGCCCAGCGCCGGGGCTGCCGGAATCTGGCGGCTCATCGCGTAACCGACCAGCGCGGTCATGATGATGGCCACCATCGCTGCCTCCACCGGAATCCAGCCTGCGATGATCGTGCCGAAAAGGATCGCGACATAGGTGCCAGCCTCGACCAGGCCGGTGCCTGCCAGCACCTCGGTCTTGCGCAGATGCTGGGGCAGGATCGCGTATTTGATCGGCCCGAGGAAGGTCGATTGCAGCCCTGCCAGAAACAGCGCGAACAGCATCAGGGGCACCGCAACGCTGTGCACCAGGGTGTCTTGCCAGGCCAGGAAAAGTCCCGCTGCACCGATGGTCATGATGCCGATCTCGCACAGCTTGACCGTGCGGATGATCTTCGCCTTGTCGCGCATGTCCGCCAGCTGACCGGCGATCGCGGACACCAGGATGAACGGCCCGATGAACAGCCCGGTCGCGATCGCGCTGAAGACGGTTTCCGTCTCGGGGTCGCTGTAAACGGCGTAAACCACGAACAGGACCATCGCGGTCTTGTAGAGATTGTCGTTGAAAGCGTTGAGCAGCTGTGTGCAGAACAGCGGCAGAAAGCGCCGCCGTCGCAGCAATCTCAACGTCGTCATAAATCCACTCCGGCGCGCTTGGCCGCACCACTTGCCTGCGCCGCGTTAGAACAGGCCAGCGGCATGCGCAAAGGGTGATGACGCTTTTTCTGGGAGCCTGCATCGACTAGGGGCATTCACCAAGAGATGCTGACACTTCCCAACCTGCTCACCCTGTCACGGATTCTCGCCGTGCCCTTGCTCGTCCTGTTCCTGTGGTGGCCGGACTGGCAACTCGGGTATGCGCTGGGCTTCGTGCTGTACTGCGCAGCGGCGATAACCGATTATTTCGACGGCATGCTCGCCCGTTCGCAGGGGACCGTCTCCAAGCTGGGCCAGTTTCTGGACCCTATTGCGGACAAGATCATGGTTGCGGCGGTAATCCTGATCCTTACCGCCAAGGGCGGTCTTACCGGGCCAATCGTCGGCGATGCGCACGTTATTGCGGGGCTTATCATCCTGATGCGCGAGATTATCGTGTCGGGTCTGCGCGAATTTCTCGGCGGAATTCAGGTTTCGGTCCCGGTCAGCAAGCTCGCCAAGTGGAAGACCACGCTGCAGCTGATCGCGCTGGGCACGCTGATTCTGGCCGGGGTGTTCCACGAGATCGAACCGATCCGGTGGGCCGGGCTGGGCGCCTTGTGGGTTGCCGCGGTCCTGACCTGTGTGACCGGCTACGATTACCTGCGCGTCGGGCTGCGCCACATGGATACCTGATTCGCACGCAAGAAATTGTGCGACTCACAGCCCGACTTCTTTCGGTTTTGTCTAAGTGACCGTTCCAAAACGGGTAAAAATTCTTCGTGCGGTTAGCATCGATTAAAGCTTCTTCGCGCCATAAAGGGGCATGGCGACGAACCCTACGATAGAGGCGAACCAACCTGTAGCGACCTTGTTGCAGCGAATCGGGCTGCCGCGCCTGCGGTGGCCGCGTCTGGTGGCAGAAAACTCCGAAATGCCGGCATCTGCACAAAACGATCCGCGTGCGCGTCGTCGGTTGCTGGACGAAATCAGCAACTTCCTGATCGAGAGTGATCTTGAGGTCACTCCGTCCAACCTGCTTGCGGCGCATGAAGCCTGTTCGGGCATCAATCCACGGCTGGCACGCAGGATCGAGTGGCGTCGCGAACAGGGCGAACCGATCACCCAGACATGGCTCGAAGAGGTGACCGCGGTCGACCCTTTTGCTGGTAAGAAATCGATAGAGGACCTGGCGAAGGATATGGAGCGCGGGATCGACGAGCTGTCGCGCACGTCCACGTCGATGCGCCGGGCGACCTCCGACTATGGCGACGAGCTTGAGCGGCGGGTCGATGACCTGCAGGGGCCTTGCGACACTGCAGAGCTGATCTCCACGCTCTCGAATTTTGCCGAGGCGATGATCGCGCGGTCGCGCCAGACCGAGGAAGAGTTGAAAGCGAGCGAGCGCGAAACGGCCAAGCTGCGTAAGAATCTGGACCGCGCTCGGCAGGATGCGCAGGTCGATTATCTCACAGGGCTGCCCAATCGCCGGGCCTTCGAAGAAGTTCTGGAAACATCCTATCTCGAGGCGCAGGACACGGGCGAGCCTCTGAGCGTGGCCTTTTGCGACATCGACCAGTTCAAGGCGATCAACGACACACACGGCCACGAAGCGGGCGACCGCATCATTCGCGAGATTGCAGAGACGCTGTCGAGTCTTTGCACGAAAGACTGCTACATCGCGCGGCATGGGGGCGAGGAATTCGTTCTGCTCTTCAGGGGCGTGGAGCCACAAGAGGCACTCGCTCAGCTTGATGAAGCGCGCGAAGCGCTTGCATCGCGGCGAATGGTCAATCGGCGTACCGAAAAGCCGTTCGGCATGGTGACCTTTTCAGGCGGCATAGCCGATGTGCTGCAGTGCGCCGATCCGCGCGAAGCTCTCGCTGCTGCGGATCAGGCGCTTTATTGTGCGAAGCGAAGCGGACGTAACCGGATTCACCTGGCAGGCGGGCAATCGCGCGCTGCCTAGGCTATAGTGCGTTGCTGATCGCGGCGCGGAAATCCTGCCGCGTCCGGCGCAGCACGCGCGCTGCGGGTCGGTTGCTGACAGACGTGCGGTCCCGCTTGTCGAACGACAGGTTGAGATCGTCGAGCAGGCTCGCAATCTCCTTGCGGCTCGATTCCTGCGGCCGGATCATGTCGGGGATCAGCCCGAGATCGAGATGGGTCAGGCCGAACTGGAACAGTTCACGAAACGCCACCCTCTCCGTCAGGCCCTGACCGATCCGGAAATCATGCGCGATCGAGAGCCGTTCCAGCGCGTCGTCGACTCTGCTTATGTGGCGCTTTTCTGCGCTGCGCACGCGGTTCTTGACCACGATCCACTCGATCGGGCCCATTTCCTGCGTCAATCGCTCTTCGCGCAGTGAGGCGACCGTCTGGCCGAAGCAGCCGGCCCGTTCGGGAACCCCGCTGACCGGGTTGAGATGCCCGAGCAGTTCGAGATCCAGGAACGACGCGTTGACCGGCGTCACCAGCGTGTCGGCAAGCGCGACGGCCCGGCGAAAGATCGCCGAGTCAGATCCGGCGGCGTCCAGAATCACGAAATCCGCGTCGCCGCCCAACCGGTTGATGGTCTGAAAAAGCGATGCGGTACTTGGCTGTTCGAGCACGGCGAACTGCGGTGTCGGCAGCCTGATGCCAAGGTTGTTGGCGGTGCCCTCGCGATAGGTCAGCCCGCGTTCGAGCGTGCGCTGGCGCCGGTCGAGATCGACCGCGACGACCTGCTGGCCAACATGGGCGAGCGCGACTGCGACATGGAAGGCGAGGGTCGACTTGCCGACGCCGCCCTTTTCGTTCGCAAAGGTGATGACGTGGGGATGCAGTCTGGGGCGCATGGCCAGATCGGCGACGACGTTGCGCGGAATTTCCTCGTCGGACCAGCGCGGGTTGATCCGCGCTGCCAGGGGCGGCTTCGCCCCTGAACCTTTCCACATTGCCGTCATCCCGTACGCCCGCCCCGATTGCTGTGGTCCGGATGTGCGGTGATCCTGGTGCGCTGCGACCCGCCCCAAATCTCTATTTTTAACGCCTGCCGATCACCGACGGATCGAACACCTGCCATAAAAGCCCCGCGCCAGTCACGGTTTTTCTGGACTTTTTGGGCATTCAGGGTGCGCCGGCCGGTCGATCAGCCGGCCCGTAATTCATCGGCCAGCAGGCGGAAGTCATTCTCTCTAGGGCTGTTCTTTCGCCAGATCAGGGCGATGTCGCGCGCCGCAGCAGGCGCATCGAGCGGGCGCGCGATTACGTTCGTGCCCTTAAGAATGCCCGCCTCCAGCGCCATCTCGGGCAGCATGGTGACCCCCAGACCGTTGTCGACCATCTGCACCAGCGTGTGGAGACTCGTGCCGATCATGCTGGTCGCGGCGCGCAATTCGGGCCGGTTGCACGCGGCCAGCGCGTGTTCCTTCAGGCAATGCCCGTCTTCCAGCAGCAGCAGCCGCCCGTCCTCGATCGTCTCGGGTCGGATTTCCTCGGGCAGATCGCGCGGCTCGTCACCGGGATAGGCGACGTAGAAGCGATCTTCGCCAATGATCTCCTGCTCCACCTCGCCGGTGGGGAAGGGGAGGGCGAGCAGCACGCAGTCGACCCGCCCGTGGTGGAGCGACTCCACCGCGTCGCTGCTGGTCTCCTCGCGCAGGAACAGCTCCAGCTCGGGCCGTTCGCGGCGCAGGCGTGGCAGGATGCGCGGCAGCATGAACGGCGCGATCGTCGGGATCACGCTCATCCGCAGTGTGCCGGTGAGAGGCTGGCCTGCCGCGCGCACGAGGTCCGACAGGTCTTCCGCCTGCCTAAGCAGGGCGTGCGCTTTCTCGACCACCTGCTGGCCGAGCGGAGTGAAGCGGACGACCCGCCGGCTGCGCTCCACCAGAGTGACGCCGAGCAGTGTCTCCAGCTCACGGATGCCTGCCGACAGGGTCGATTGCGAGACGAAGCTCGCATCCGCCGCGCGGCCAAAATGGCCATGCTCGTGCAGCGCGACCAGATATTGCAGCTGGCGGATCGTCGGCAGGTAGGTGCTCATCCCGGGCTAGTCCTCGACATCGTCGATATGGGTCATCTTCAGCTTGCCCTTCTCGACCGCGAAGGCGAGCTTGCCCTCCACCAGGTCGAGCGCGTCGCGGCCGAAAACCTCGCGCCGCCAGCCTTCCAGGATAGGCAGGTCGCGCACGCCTGCCGCCAGCTGCTCCAGCTCGCCCGAGCGGGTCAGCAGGCGCGGAGCGACGTCGATTTCGCGCGCGCGGATCTTGAGCAGAAGTTTGAGCAGGTCGGCGACCAGCGCACCTTCCTTGCCCAGCGGTGCGCCGCGACTATTGCGCGCGGGCATCTCGCTGTCGGGCAGCGGCTCGGCGTTCTCCAGCACGTCCATCAGGCGGTTGCCGATGTCGTTGTCCTTCCACGCGTTGGAGAGGCCGCGCACCTTGGCGAGGTCGGCCTGTTTCTTGGGCGGATGGGAAGCAATGTCGGCCAGCGTTTCGTCGCGCATGATCCGTCCGCGCGGGATATTCTTGTGCTGCGCCTCGCCCTCGCGCCATGCGGCAACGGCCTTCAGCCGCCCGAGCCCCTGTGCGTTGCGCCCCTGTGCGCGGATGCGCTTCCACGCCTTGTCGGGCTCGATCGCATAATTTTCCGGATCGGCGAGCTTTTCCATCTCGGCGTTGAGCCACATGCCGCGATCGGTCTTCATCAGCTTCTTGAGAATTCGCGGGAAGATCTTGGCCAAGTAGGTCACGTCGCCGATCGCGTATTCCAGCTGGCGGTCGGTCAGCGGGCGGCGGCTCCAGTCGGTAAAACGCGCGCCCTTGTCGATCGTCTTGTCGAGCCAGTGTTCGACCAGATTGGCATAGCCGATCTGTTCGGACTGGCTGATCGCCATCATCGCGATCTGCGTGTCGAAGATCGGGTGCGGGGTTTTGCCGGTGAGGTTGTAGAAAATCTCCACGTCCTGGCTGCCTGCGTGGAAGATCTTCAGCACGTCCTCATTCTCGGTCAGCAGGTCGAGCAGGGGTTTGAGGTCGATCCCTTCGGCCAGCGGGTCGATCGCCGCAGCCTCGTGCTCGTCGCCGATCTGGACCAGGCACAGCTCGGGCCAATAGGTGTTTTCCCGCATGAACTCGGTATCGACGCAGACGAAGTCGCCTTTGCCGAGCCGATCGCACAGGTCGGCCAGTGCATCGGTGGTCGTGATCAGGTCGTGGATTTTCATATTTGATCTTTCTTTGCCGGGCGGAGTGCCGCCCTCGGGCCGTGGTGGCCCCTCCAATCGAGCGCGCCCGGCTTGACAAAACCGGGCCATTCGCGTGTTAGCGCGCGCAAGCTTTCAGGGCTTTCGCCGTCCAGCTTCGGCACGCCCCTAGCGCCTAATCCCCGAACCGGAAAGTTCCACAATGCACGCCTATCGCACCCATACTTGCGCACAGCTTCGCGAAAGCAATGTCGGCGAGACCGTTCGCCTGTCCGGCTGGGTCCACCGCAAGCGCGACCATGGCGGTGTCCTGTTCATCGACCTGCGCGACCACTACGGCATCACCCAGATCGTCGCGGACGAGGATAGCGAGGCGCTGAGCCTCCTCGACTCGCTCAAGTCCGAGAGTGTCATCACCATCGATGGCGTGGTGAAGGCGCGTTCGCAGGAGACGCGCAACGCCAACCTGCCGACCGGCGACATCGAAGTCTTCGCCAAGTCCGCCACGGTCCAGTCGATGGCGGAAGAACTCCCGCTGCCCGTCGCAGGCGAGCAGGAATATCCCGAGGACATTCGCCTCAAGTACCGCTTCGTCGACCTGCGGCGCGAGCGGGTTCACAACAACATCATGCTGCGCAACAAGGTCATCACGAGCCTGCGCCGCCGGATGATCGACCAGGGCTTCTCCGAATTCCAGACGCCGATCCTTGGCGCATCGTCGCCTGAAGGCGCGCGCGACTATCTGGTGCCCAGCCGCCTGCATCCGGGCCGCTTCTACGCGCTCCCGCAGGCACCGCAGATGTTCAAGCAGCTGCTGATGGTCGCCGGCTTCGACCGCTACTTCCAGATCGCGCCGTGCTTCCGAGATGAAGACCTGCGCGCCGACCGCAGCCCGGAATTCTACCAGCTCGACTTCGAGATGAGCTTCGTCACGCAGGAAGACGTCTTCCAGGCGATCGAGCCGGTGCTGGCTGGCGTGTTCGAGGAATTCTCGGGCGGTAAGAGCGTGACGCCCGCAGGCGAGTTCCCGCGCATTCCTTATGCAGAGGCGATGCTCAAGTACGGCAGCGACAAGCCCGACCTGCGCAACCCGATCATCATCACCGACGTGACGCACCACTTCGAGAAGAGCGGCTTCGGTATCTTCGAGAAGATCGTCGGCGGTGGCGGCATCGTGCGCGCGATCCCCGCACCGAACACCAATGAGAAGAGCCGCAAGTTCTTCGACGAAATGAACGACTGGGCGCGGCGCGAAGGCTATTCGGGCCTCGGCTACGTCACCCGCAAGGGCGGCGAGTTCGGTGGGCCGATCGCCAAGAACCACGGGCCCGAAGAAATGGCCAAGCTCTATGACGAGCTGGGCCTGGGCGAAAATGACGGCCTGTTCTTCGCGGCAGGCAAGCCCAAGGAAGCCGAGAAGCTGGCGGGTGCCGCGCGCACGCGCGTTGGCGAACAGCTCGAACTGATCGAACAGGGCTGCTTCAAATTCTGCTGGATCGTCGACTTCCCGATGTTCGAATACGACGATGATCAGAAGCGCATCGATTTCAGCCACAACCCGTTCTCGATGCCGCAGGGCGAGATGGACGCGCTGGAGAACCAGGACCCGCTCGAGATCAAGGCGTGGCAGTACGATATCGTTTGCAACGGCTACGAGCTGAGCTCGGGCGCGATCCGGAACCACCGTCCGGACATCATGTACAAGGCGTTCGAAGTTGCCGGCTATTCGAAGGAAGACGTCGACGCGAACTTCAGCGGCATGATCGAGGCGTTCAAGCTGGGCGCGCCGCCGCACGGTGGCTCGGCGCCGGGGATCGACCGGATCGTGATGCTGCTGGCAGACGAGCCGAACATCCGCGAAGTCATCGCCTTCCCGATGAACCAGCGCGCGCAGGACCTGATGATGGGCGCGCCGTCGATCGTCAGCCCCAAGCAGCTGCGCGAGCTTTCGATCCGCACGGTCGAGCAGCCGAAACCGGAGGCGCCCGAAGCAACCCGGGTCGATCGCGCCGGCGACGCCTGACGGGGCCGGGTTACTCCCCATCTTGCCGCTTCGCCCGATGCCTGTAAGGTTCGGGCGAAGCTGGTGAGGAGGGGAACTCATGCGGACTTTGAAGATGGTCGTGGTCGGGCTTGGCCTGGGCACGCTTGCCATGCCGGTTTCGGCGGAGACCTTGCGGGTCGTCGGGGTGTACCCGGCGCATAATGGCGATGCTGCCGAGGTGCAGTCGATCGGGATCGAGCAGTTCGGCGGGATCGACGGTCCCACGCTTTCCATCAAGGCCGCCGACGCACTGCGCAGTGCGTCGATCGATGGCGAACCCTATTTTCGCGTCGCCCCGGCAAGCGTGATGCGCGATGGCGACGCGTTGCTGAGTGGCAGCGTGGCCACCGACGTCGATATCTACCGCGCCTCGCCAAAGGAGGTGGAGACCTGCGTCAAGCGCGACGACAAGAACAAGTGCCTCGAAAAGCGCAAGGAGAAGGTTCCCTGCGAGCAGCTGACGCTGTCGGTCAGGCCGACGATCCGTCTGTACTCGTATGACGGCGCGCTGATCCACGACGATGATGCGGAGTCCCAGCGTCAGGTGCGCTACTGCGCCGACGAGAGCGAGCCGGCGATCGACCCGATGGTCGACGAGGTGCTGGACGAGATTGCCGCGAGGCTGCGCTACGCGCTCGCACCCCAGCAGCGTGCGGAAGACATCCGCGTGCTCGAAACGCGCAAGGGAATGGATAAGGAGCCCGGCCGTGCGTTCCGTGACGCGATCGCGATGACCAAGCGCGACGAGGAAATGGCATGCGATGCCTTCGCCGCGCTGGAGCCGACCATCGGCGAGCATGTCTCGCTGCTGTTCAATATCGGACTATGCGCGGAAGCCGGGGGCGATTTCGACCGCGCGCAGGAATATTATCGCCGCGCAATCAAGGCGGACCCCTCCAAGTCGAATGCCGGTGAGGGGCTCGACCGGATTCGGGCACGGCAGGAGGCCGAGCGGCAACTGGCGATCCACTACGGCGACTGATTGGCGAAAGCCGGCTGGCCTGCCGCAGCTACAAACAGAAAGAGGCGGCCCGCATCGGTGCGAGCCGCCTCTTCTTTCGTCATCTTGGACCCGGCTTACTGCGCGAGCGGCGCATCCTCTGCCGCGTCGTAGGGCAGGCCGCCCATCTCATCCACCAGCTTGGTGTACGCGTCGAGATAGGCGAGCACGATCACCTGACCGATCTGCGTGTTCTGGTAGCTGCCGCCACCCGCACCGGCGAGACCGCCCCACCAGCCTGCGCCACCGCCGGCTGCCCAACCGAGGTCGGTCTTGCGGGCATAACCTTCGACCAGCGCTTCCTCGACCGTGGTGCGCGAATTGACGACCACCAGCGTGACGTTTGCCTCTTTCTTCTTGATATTGATCCCGCCGACGATGCCGCCGATCGCGCCGCCCAGCAGACCGCCCAGAATGCCGGTCACCGCGCTGCCGCCCGAGTTGGAGTTACCCGAAACGATATCCGGCTGGAGGAAATAGTCGGCCACCTGAACCTGGCCGCGGCCGAGGTTGGAGCCTTCCTGCAGCTCGCCCTGATCCGCCAGCGCGCGCTCCATCGCGCGGCTCTGCATCGAGCGGCCGCGGTTGACCATCGTGAAGCAGCCCGAACGCTGCACGAACAGGCGCAAAATGGCTTCGGGGCTGCCGAGGTTGTATTCGCGCCACCACTGATCGTCGGGCTCGACGATCGCGATCGTGCCGAGGTTGCGGCTGCAACGCGGAATCTGCTGCTGGCCGCGCTCCTGCTCCTTGCGTCCCGAAGAGGCGCCGCGCGTGGTGCCGTCGCGGTTCTGCGCTCCCGACGACCTGCTCTGCGCGCTTGCTTCCGCCACCGGCGCGCTCAGCATCGCGGCCGCCGCAAGGGCCATGACAATCTTTCGCATAATTCTAAGGCTCCCATCCAAAAATCACACGGGAGCCCCTACGCGATCCAGCGCAGCCCCCCGTTTCTTCAATGTGCGACCCTGATGAACAGCCTATAACACCACGGCGGGCTTTGCACCACGCAAGGATTTGGGCCTAACAGAGTTTTTCACATGACGGGGCGCGTAGAGGGGATTGCCCCCCTTGCGCGGGGTCGAGGGCTTGGATAGGGCGGTTGGCGATTAGCAACAGCAAGATGTCGAGAGGACATAGGTAATGAGCGATACCGCCGAGCGCGTACAGAAGATCGTTGTCGAGCATCTGGGCGTGGAAGCCGACAAGGTGACGCAGGATGCGAGCTTCATCGATGATCTGGGCGCGGACAGCCTCGACATCGTTGAGCTGGTGATGGCGTTCGAAGAAGAATTCGGTGTCGAAATCCCCGACGATGCGGCTGAGAAGATCAGCACGGTCGGCGATGCGACCAAGTATATCGAAGAGCACAAGGGTTAAATCCTTCGGGGCTAAATCCTTGATGCTCTTGCGGCGGCTAACTGCCGCCGCCATTTGCAGGCCCGACCCGGTTAGCGGGCCGGGCCTGTGCTGTTTTTGGAGATAAGTATGCGCCGCGTCGTTGTAACCGGTCTTGGCCTTGTCACCCCGCTGGGCGGCGATGTCGAAACCTCGTGGAAGAACCTTATTGCCGGCAAGAGCGGGGCGGGGCCGATCACCCGCTTCGACGCTTCCAACCAGAAGGCGACCATCGCCTGCGAGGTGAAGGGCAAGGATCACGAATGGGGTTTCGATCCCGACAAGCGGGTCGACACCAAGATCCAGCGCCAGGTCGACCCCTTCATCGTCTACGGCCTCGATGCGGCAGGCCAGGCGATCGAGGATGCGGGCCTTACCGAAATGGACCAGGCCACCAAGGAACGCGCCGGCGTCTCCATCGGTGCGGGTATCGGCGGCCTGCCGGGGATCGAATATGAATCGGTCAACCTGCACGAGCGTGGGCCGGGTCGGGTCAGCCCGCACTTCGTCCACGGGCGTATCATCAACCTCATCAGCGGCCAGGTTTCGATCCGTTACGGCCTGATGGGCCCCAACCACGCCGTGGTCACCGCGTGCTCGACCGGCGCGCACTCGATCGGCGACGCGGCCCGCATGATTCGCGATGACGATGCCGACATCATGCTCGCGGGTGGTTCGGAATCGACCATCAACCCGCTGGGCATTGCCGGCTTCGCGCAGGCACGAGCGCTCAACACCGGTTTCAACGACCGGCCCGAACAGGCGAGCCGCCCCTATGACCGCAACCGCGAAGGCTTCGTCCTGGGCGAGGGTGCGGGCGTGGTCGTGCTGGAAGAATACGAGCACGCCAAGGCGCGCGGCGCGAAGATCTACGCCGAAGTGGTCGGCTACGGCCTGTCGGGCGATGCCTACCACGTCACCGCGCCGCACCCCGAAGGCAAGGGCGCGGAACTTTCGATGCGGATGGCGCTGCGCAAGGCGGGACTGGAGCCGGACGATATCGATTACATCAATGCCCACGGCACCTCGACCATGGCTGACACGATCGAGCTCGCCGCGGCCAAGCGCGTCTTCGGCGACGATCTGGGCGGCGCTTCGATGAGCAGCACCAAGTCCGCCATCGGGCACCTGCTCGGCGGCGCAGGCGCGGTCGAGAGCATCTTCTGCATCCTCGCCATCCGCGACCAGATCGTGCCGCCCACGCTCAACCTCGACGATCCCGACGAGGGGACCGAGGGTGTCGATCTGGTGCCGCACACTGCCAAAAAGCGCGAAGTGAACGCCGTGCTCAACAACAGCTTCGGCTTCGGTGGCACCAATGCCAGCCTCGTGATGCGGAAGATCGACTGATGTTCCGCGCGCTCGCAGCGTTGGTGCTGATTGCGCTCGCGCTCGGCGCAGGCTGGTTCGCGTGGGGCTGGTATGGTGCCGGCCCCACGCAGCAGGACACCTCGTTCATCGTCCGCTCGGGCTCGACCCTCACGGGCGTCGCGCAGCAGCTTGAAGACGAGGGGCTGATTCGCAGCCACGAAGCCTTCCTGCTGCGAGCGAAGATCATAGGCGGCGACGATCCGATCAAGGCGGGCGAGTTCCTGATGCCGGGCGCCGCCAGCCCTGCAACGATCCTCGACACGCTGCAGCATGGCGAGGTGATCCGCCGGTTCGTGACCATTCCCGAAGGCACGCCTTCGATCCTGGTCTACGAAACGCTGATGGCAGAGGATCTGCTGACCGGGGAAATCCCGGTGCCCAAGGAAGGCAGCGTGCTGCCCGACACCTATGATTTCGAGCGTGGCGAAGATCGCGCGGCGGTGCTTGCCCGCATGCAGGCGGCAATGCGCAATTACCTCGCCGAAGCATGGCCGAGGCGGGCGAAGGACATCGCGGTCGACAATATCGAGGATGCGGTGACGCTCGCCTCGATCGTCGAGAAGGAAACCGGGGTCCCCGAAGAACGGCGGATGGTCGCCGGGCTCTATTCCAACCGGGTGAAGGACGGGATGCTGCTGCAGGCCGATCCGACGATCATCTACCCGATCACCAAGGGCAAGCCGCTTGGCCGCCGCATCCGCCAGTCGGAGATCGCGGCGGTGAACGGCTACAACACCTACACCAGGGTCGGCCTGCCGACCGGGCCGATCACCAATCCGGGACGCGAAGCGATCACGGCGGTACTCAATCCTGCGGAAACCGACGCGCTGTTCATGGTCGCCGATGGTTCGGGCGGGCACGTGTTCTCTTCCACGCTGGAGGAGCACAACGCCAATGTCGCCAAGTGGTACAGGCTCCGCCGCGAACGGGGCGAGATGTAGCCGCGCTCGATGGGCGATTCACCGCTGATCCTGACCGCGCAATTGCCCGCAGACCTGCAAAGTTGGGCAACCGCGCTGCGGAGAGAGCATTTTCCCCCCGAGCGCAATTACCTCGCCGCGCACGTAACGCTGTTTCACGCATTGCCGGGCTTCTGCGAGGGCGAAGCGATCCAGCACATGCGTCAGCTGGCGAGTGAATTTGCGCCTGTGGAGGGCCGAATCGTCGGGGTGATGTCGCTCGGCGGAGGCACCGCCATCCGGCTCGAAAGCGACGGCATGCTGCGCCTTCGTACAATGCTGGCAGAGCATTTCCACGGTCTGCTGACCGAGCAGGACCAGGGCGGCAAGCGTCTCCATGTGACTGTGCAGAACAAGGTCTCCTGCAGACAGGCGAAGGCGCTGCAGGCCGAGCTTGCTCCGCAGGTCGAACCGCGCGACTTCGCCTTTCGCGGCCTTGGCCTGCACCGCTATCTGGGTGGTCCGTGGGAGTTGGTGGAGGACGTCAATTTCCGGGGAAGGGCACGCGCTTGATCGCGCATCAACACAGCGCCTTGACCGCCGCGCAACCGCGCCCTAAGAGCGCCGCCTGCCGTCGAGCTAACCGCTCCGGCAGGCCTCATGCCTTACCTGGTATGGCAAGATTGGGGCGGAGTAGCTCAGGTGGTTAGAGCAGCGGAATCATAATCCGCGTGTCGGGGGTTCGAGTCCCTCCTCCGCTACCATTGGACCGGACTGATTTTCCCTCCCATGGCGTTGAAGTGTCCGCCGTTGCCAGCGTTCCGACGCTCCGGGCGAGCGGGTGTGCAGAACTGGAAGAGAGATGTTCCGCGTTCTGCGGTGAGGGACTAGGGCGCTCGCGCGCCGGATTGCGGCGTGTCCTCATCGACGAGTTTCTTATGAAATCCTCCGGTTACGCCGTCTTCTCGCTGGTTGCCTGCGGCATCCCTGCTGGTGCCATGGCGCAAGAGGCAAACGAGGAGCTCCGCTCCGGCAACGAGGCGATCGTGGTCACTGCGACGCGGCAGCCTCTGTTGATCGAGCGCGTCCCCGGCTCGGTCCTGCTGCTCGATGAGACTGCGCTCGAGCAGGCGGAGGGGGCCACAGGTGCCGAAGACCTCGCCGAACTGCTGCCCGGGGTCGAAGCTGCGGTGGCGAATGGTACGCAGGTTGCCTTCCAGATTCGCGGCATCGGGGCGGTCGACCATCAGGCGCTGACCCCGACCGCCGCAGCGGTTTATGCCGATGGCGTCTTCCAGGCGACCAATGTGCAGACCAGCGCGCTGCTTTACGACCTTGAACGGGTCGAGGTGCTGAAGGGGCCGCAGGGCGCGCTTTACGGGCGCAATGCGTCTGCCGGGGCGGTCAACCTCATCAGTCGTCGGCCCGATGCCGAGGGCGCGAATTACGCGCGCCTCGGATACGGGAATTTCGATCGTGTCGATCTAGATGCCGCGTTCGGCGGACGCATCGGCGAAGGGGCCTATGCGCGTCTTGCGACCACTTATGTGCGTCGCTCCCCGGTGCTTGAGAATGTCGCCGGTCCGGCCGAGGCGGGTGGAGAAACGGATGAGTTCGGCCTTCGCCTTGCGGCACTGCTCGACCGCGGCGGGCCGAGCCTGCTGCTACGCGGGCACTACGAGCAAGACAGAGGCATCAACACGATGCCTCGCAACTCCTCGCTCGAGCTCGGGAAGCATCAGATCGAATCCGCAGGCGATGGTGTGCAGAACAGCGACAACGCCTTCTATGGCGTGTCGGCGGAGTACATGGCGCCTCTGGGCGATTGGGAGCTATTCTCGCTCACCGCGTTCGAAGGCTATCGCCAGAACTACGGCTTCGATTTCGACGGAACGGCGGCACCTTTCGGCGCCCCTTCGCTGAACGCCAACCTCTCCTACGCCCGCGACTTTGCGCAATTCTCAGAGGAAGCGCGGCTGAGCCGCCAATTCACCGGTGGGTCGATGTTGCTGGGCATCTCGGCCTCTCTGGAGGACTTCAGCCAGCGCTACACCATCTGGTGCGGCGAGCTCGATCCGCAGACCCTGGTCGGCTCGTGCAACTATGTCGGCGCCCCCGGCCGCGTGGGCCCCACCCCGGCGAGCACCGCGCCCGCTTCGACGCTGGTCACCGATATTGCGCAAGAGCGCGTGTCGCTCGCCGCGTTCACCTACAACACGCTCGAACTGACCGAGCGGCTGACACTCACCGCCGGGCTTCGCCTGAGCTACGAGGATATTCGCGGGCAGGGCGAGGGTGTGCATGTCTTTCGCGACGGGGTGCGCGCGCTCAACAACCGCGATGGCCTGGGCCCGGCAAGTGGCGGCAATGTGATCGAGACGACCCGGCTTAGCGGTAACGCCGCGCTGAGCTACGCTTTCGGAGGCGCAAACGCCTATGTCTCCATCGCCAATGGCTACAAGTCGGGCGGCTTCAACGGCGAGATCGCGAACAACGCACTGCATTACGCCGACGAAGGACTGTTCGCTGCCGAGACCGTCACGACCATCGAGGCGGGAGTGAAGGGCAAGACGGCTACGCTGCGTTATTCCCTCGCGGGTTTCTACAGCGATTATCAGGACCCGCAGGCGAGGATCTTCGTCGAATTCGCATTGCCGGACGGATCAAGCATCGTTTCGAACTCGCTCTCCAACCTCGATGCAGCGCGGTCCTATGGTGTCGAAGCGCAGCTGGGATGGACGCCCATGTCTGGCCTCGAGCTTGAACTGGGAGGGGTCTGGAACCGGGCGCGTATCCGGCAGGATAACGCGGTGGGCGGGAATGCCGACCTGTATGATGGCCAGCCGCTTCCCTTCGCACCGGAATTCTCGGCCAACGCCCGTGTCGCTTACCAGACTCGGGTGAGCCGCGACGTCCGGCTTGGGCTCAGCGGAAGCGCCAATTTCCGCAGTCGCTTCTATCTCGATCCGTCGGGCCTGCCCGAGCGCAGCCAGGGCGATGTGCTCACGTTGGCAAGCCGTGCAAGCCTGGCCTTCGAGAGGTCCGGGATCGAGATAAGCATCTGGGGCCGCAACCTTACCAACCGCGACTACGCGGTCTCGGGCTATGGCTTCATCGGTTACAACACCTTCCGTTCGGACCCCCGAACCTTCGGAGGTTCGGTGTCCATCACGTTCTAGGGCAATGCGCTGGATCGAGGGGGCTCGCCGTCATCCGGCTCGCCACCAATTCAGCGATCCCGCGGGCGAGCCTTCTTCGGCGCGCCCTTGCCTTTCGGGCCGGGCCGTGCGCCCGCGTCGTTGTTCTTGCGATGCGGCTTGGGCTTTCCGTTGTGCCGACCCTGGGGCGGGCCCTTGCGGTTGGCGCGCGCGGCATCTCGCGGAGCCTCGGCCGATGCTTCGATGCGGATGTCGTCGCCATCGGCCCCGTCATCGGCGGTGCGGGCCACGGCAGCGGAGAACTTGTCTGCTATCGCACGCGGGATCTGGAAGAACGTCTCGTCCGGGCCGATCCGGATCGCGCCGACCTCGTTGCGGGTGATGTGCCCGCGGCGGCACAGCAGCGGCAGGATCCAGCGCGGGTCGGCATTGCGGCGGCGGCCGATGTCCATCTTGAACCACACCGTATCCTCGAAGCCGGGACGGTGCTTTTCCGCCTGTGCCGCGCGCCGTGCCTCGGGCGTGTTGGCGATCAGGTCTTCCGGCTCGGGCATCTTGGCCCGGTGCGAGGCGACCAGCATCGCCGCGAGTTCGCGCGGGGTGCGCTGTGCGAGCAGGGCGTCGACCAGTTCGGTATCGCCTTCATCGGGCTCCACTGCCGTAAGCAGGGTCTGCATCAGGCGGTCGCGATCCTTGGCCCTGATCGCCTCGCGATCGGGCGCGTCGGTCCACTTGGCGTCGATCTTTGCATTGCGCAGCATCTGCTCAACCCGGCGGCGGCGCGAAAACGGCACCACCAGCACTGCAGTGCCCTTGCGGCCTGCACGGCCCGTGCGGCCCGAGCGGTGCTGCAGCGTCTCCGCGTCGCGCGGAATTTCGACATGGACCACCAGGCTCAGCGTGGGCAGGTCGATCCCGCGCGCGGCGACATCGGTGGCGACGCACACACGGGCCCGCCGGTCGCGCAGCGCCTGCAGCGCCTGGTTACGCTCCGACTGCGAGTTCTCGCCCGAAAGCGAGACGACTGCAAAACCGCGTTCCTGCAAGGTCGCGTGCATGTGGCGGACCTTTTCGCGCGTTCCGCAGAACAGGATCGCGGTCTCCGCCTCGTGATAGCGCAGCAGATTGACGACCGCGTTCTCGACCTCGGGCGGGGAGACGACGACCGCTTCGTAGGAGATGTCGCCGTGGCCGCGATCGGCACTGACGGTCGAGATGCGCAGCGCGTTGTTCTGATAACGCCGGGCCAGCGCTTCGATCGGCTTGGGCATAGTCGCGGAGAACAGCAGCGTGCGGCGGCCTTCGGGCGTCGCGTCGAGGATCGTTTCCAGCTCTTCGCGGAAACCCATGTCGAGCATCTCGTCGGCTTCGTCGAGCGTGACTGCCTTCAGGGCCGAGAGGTCGAGCGCACCGCGCTCCAGATGGTCGCGCAGGCGACCCGGGGTGCCGACGACGATCGTCGCGCCCGAGCGGAGCGCCTTGCGCTCTGCGGACGGGTTCATCCCGCCCACGCAGGTCGCCACGCGGCCACCCGCTTTGGCGTAGAGCCACGAGAGTTCGCGGCTGACCTGCAGCGCAAGCTCGCGCGTCGGGGCGATCACCAGCGCGAGCGGCGCGACCGCGAACGGCACCTTGCCGTTTTCGTCGAGCAGCTGGCGGGCGACGGCCAGCCCGAAGGCAACCGTCTTGCCCGAGCCGGTTTGTGCGGAGACGACGAGGTCCCGGCCGCGCGCTTCGGGTTCGAGGACGGCGGCCTGCACATCGGTCGGCTCGGAATAGCCGCGCTCTGTAAGGGCGGTCTGCAGGGTGTCGGGGAGTTCGGAGAAATTCATATCAAAACCTTGGCAAGCAATGCACGCGCGGCAGACGCCTCATGCGGCTGAAAGTGGCCATCGACTATATGGGATGGGGTATCGTCGAGCGTCTGCCGGTCGGCGATGTTGAAGGCCCCTTACGCTATTATTGTTCTTTTGGCTTGCGATTTCTTGCGCGCAGGTTTGGGCGCGCGGGAGTGGCCCCGCGCGCCGTTGCCTGGTGAGGATTTGAGATGAGCGAGAGAGGAGGGGAGGGGCGCATGCAAAGCCCCTCCCGGGCCCGGTCAGAAGTTCAGATTGACTTCGATACCTGCCACCCGCGGTTCGGCTGAGCGAGCGTCGCCCTGCGGCTGGAGCTGGGTGATGTACTGCTCGTTCAGCAGATTGCGCGCGAAGGCGTAGACCGAGAAGAACGAGCCTTCGTAGCCCGCCTTCAGATTGGCCACCACGTAGGAGGGGATCGCGACCTGCCGGCTGTTGCACGGGCTTGCGGTGCATGTCTCTATGCCGCCCACGCTTGTCGAGCGGGCCGGATCGTTGATGAAGTCGGAGAAGTGGTCGTCGACGAGGTTGACGTCGCCCAGCAGTCGGAAACCCGCTGGATGGCGATAGTCGAACCCGGCGGAAACCGTCACCGGCGGCGCGTAGGGGAAGGCGTTGCCATCGAATTCGGCATCGTCGGTGACGTAGTCGGTGAACTTGGTGTCGAGCAGGCCGAGCCCGCCATAGATCGTCAGATTCCGGGTCGGGCGCGCCTCGAACTGGAGTTCCGCGCCGTAGAAGCGCGAGGCACCTGCATTCACCGCGATGGAATCGTTCGGCTGGCTGGGATCGATCAGCTTGTTGACGATCTGGTCCGACCAGTCGGTGTAGAACACGTTGGCGGTGACGCTGAACTTCCGGTCGGGCGTATGGACGCGCAGCGATCCCTCATAGGTCCAGGTGTGTTCGGGATCATAGTTGTAGACGGTCTGCGAGATCGCGCTGATCCCGCTGCCGCCCGCGCGATAGGCCTTTTGCGCAGTGAACCCGATCGTCGCGTTGTCCGACAGGCGATAGCGAAGCCCCGCCTTGGGCAGGAAGGCGCTGTAATCCGTATCGGTTTGCAGCAACACGTCGGGGGCGAGCCGC
>CEPH01063508.1_pt1 | contig 20662 bp, 20 predicted proteins | sample 530571 | NCBI WGS metagenome assembly CEPH01 (sample SAMEA2620413, study PRJEB7988) | marine metagenome | biome: marine biome (ENVO:00000447); feature: surface water layer (ENVO:00002042); material: "saline water (ENVO:00002010), including plankton (ENVO:xxxxxxxx)" | depth 5 m | reverse complement strand
TCGTCGAGCTGCGATTCGTCGTGCCGTTCGATCCCGCCGCCGATGCTCTCGGTCCACAACTCGCCGGGTCGGTTGATCCAGATATCGGTCACGTCCTCTCGCGCCAGCCACGGCGAAAGGGGGGCAAGGAAGCTGTCGAGGTAGTAACCGGCCTTCACGTTCATCCGCCGACATCCAGAAAATCGAGGTCCCGCGCGACATAGACTGAGATGCTCGTGCCGTGTTTGACGGTGAGTGTGGGGAGGACCTGCTGCTGGTCGATGCGGGTGATGTTCTGTGTCGAACCTGGCAACGCGACGATGAGGCCGTCTGTCGCCTCCCGGGTCGCGATCCCGACCCCGATGTCGAGCACGGATTGCAGCAAGGCGCCCCCGAAACGCTGGAGGAATTTGCTGTCGACCCGCCCTTTTATGCCTGCGCGACCGAGTTGGTCCGATGCGTCCGACTCCAGCGCGATCGTCACCCCGTCGGGCCGCATCAGTCGCGTCCATGTGATCAACGCCCGGTTCTGTCCCGCCTTCAGATCGCCTTCGTACTGGCCATAAAGGCGACTGCCCCGGGGGATCAGAACCCGCGATCCGTCAAAAGAAAAGATGTTCTGCTGGATGATCGCACGTGCGGAGCCGGACCGGGTGGAGTCGAGCGCAGTCTCCAGGACAGCTGGCATGATCGTCCCCAACGGAACGGTATAGCCGGGGTTTTCGAACCGCTGGGCCTTCACCCGGTCGACGCTGCCCGCTCCGCTGCTTTCCAGGCGGGTGGCCGGGGCGGGCGGGGTGGGACGCTCGCTCGGCCGGAAGGACTCGAGTGGCCGATCAAGAGCGGAAGGTCGCGCTTTAGAGGAAGGCGGAGACAGTGCTGCTTGTTGGGGGGCGGTTGATCCAGCGACGCGCGGAGGCAACGGCACAGGAACCGGCGCGACGCGTGCGAGGCGGGCGGGCGCGGGCTGTCGGCTTGCTTCCTCCACTGCCCGAGGCCGCGTCGCGAACCGCGCGGGCAACTCGGGCGGCGGCGCGGCGGTGATGCGACCGCTTGCGGCCGTGGGCTCCGAGATCGGTGGCACTGCCGCCTGCTGCCGTGCGGTGTTCATGAGCGAGAATATCCAGACGCCGCCAAGGACGAGCAGCACGGCAAAGACGACCAGCCCAACCTTGCCTGAGCCAGGGCGCTCCACAATCGGGGTGGGATCGCTTGCCACCGCGCCCGGCGAATGAGATTGTATCGTGTCAGCCATCAGGCTGCTCGTTGCGCTTCGCGGTCGCCTTCTTGCGGTCGATCCGGAAAACCAGTTCTTCCCATACCTGATCGAGCACGAAGTCCTCACCGCGCATATAGCCATTGGTCAGCGTCTCGTCGCCGGTCGGGCTGATAGCGAAAATCGCGGGAAGAAGCTGGTCGGGAGAGAAGCGGATATAGGTCTTCTCCCCATCGTCGCGCACGCTTGCAGGCTTCAGTGCGTCCGCGCCGCGCACTTTATATGACCACCACCGACCGGCTTCGGCTGCGCGCAAGCCTTGCATTAGCGACACATCCGCTCGCTCCGATCGCTGCTGTGGGGGCAACTCGCTCTGCGATCGCGCGCATGCCGCGACCGAGACCGCCAGGGCAAGGATTAAGAAGCAGGCAGGCTCTCTCACTGCCCCCCTCCCAGAGGTGCCACTCTGGATAGCGCGGCAGGTGGGGCGGTTTCAGGCAGCGTCTCGGGATCGCGGCGGTAGGATAGCACCTGGAAGCCGAGCGGATTGAGGAGCCGGTCGCGCTCGCTCATCTCTGCCGCGCTGAACCCATAGCGCACGACCGCCGCCCAGTATTGCGGTGGCTGCGCAGTGCTGCTCGGGTCGTTGCGAATGGTGGTGAACCGAACCAGCGCGCGCTCCGCATCAAGCTGCGAAATACTGCGCATCTCGACCCTTATCGTGCCGCCTGGGGGCGTGAAGCTGAGCGGGCTCGCCGGATTATTGGCGCTCATCTGCGCGATATACGCCCGTCGTTCTTCCGGCCCGCTCATCAGCGTAACCTTCGAATAGTCCTGATCGAAACTGTCTGGCACAAAGCTCTCGCGTGCGGTTACATATTGCATCAGGAAAGATCGGGTGAGCGCCGTGTTGGCCGAGATCGTCTCTTCCGTTAGCGGGTCCAGCGCTTCGACATTCCCCGTCTGCCGGTCGACCAGCAACGCATAGGGCTCGACGGTTTTGAGCGGTAGCATCAGGACCAGAGCGAACACGAGCAGCAGCGCAATGACCCCGAAAGCGGCCGCGACGATCCATGCGATCCGTCGCGAGCGTTCGAGATCATCGGTCACGCTGCGGCTCCAGCTATCGTCGATGAAAGGCTCTGGCTGCTCGATTTTGGGCGGGGCGTTCATCGCCGGTCGCTCCTGCTTTGGGCAAGGCGTGAGGCGCGCGGAGTAGCGCGGCGCCATGAATCGCCAAGGCGCTCGCGCGGTACGAGCGGCACAGACGTCGCTTCTCCGTTAGTGTTCCGGTCACGCGAGGACACGGCAAGTGCTCTGATCTGGGTGCGCTCCGATCCACCCGATCCGGCCGAGAGGATCTCAGTTTGTTGAGACGAATTATTTTGGATCATCGTGCTCCCGGACGCAGTACTGCGAGAGGAAATCCATTCCGAGTGATGCTGTCGGGAGGTACCGGTCTCCGCGATGCGAGGCATGGATATCCAGCCCCGCATAAAGGCAACCTTGCCCAGCAGCCAGACAAAGCCGAGCTGAGCCAGCGCGAAAGATAGAGTCATAGCCATCAACTCGGTCGGCGCGGATGGTATCGCATAGCCCAATGTGCGCACCCGCAATGCATCTTCGAGCCAGGGTGTCAGCACTGCGATCTCGACCGTCAGTAGCACGCTTGCCCCGATCGAGCCGACCAGCGCCAGCACCAGCCCGCGCATCCAGCCTGCAAAGAGTCCGCGGGTGGCATCGAAGAGCAGTAGCCCTGCGGCGAGCGGCGTGAGCGCCAGCAGCAATCCTGCTGCCAACCGGAAGAATGCGACCGAACCGATCACCCCTGTCAGCCAGAACAGGCGCGACCAGCCCAGTGCGCTCTCATCCTGCATCGCGATCCCCCGGAACGAGGCACCCGTTCCTGCCTCATCGATAAGGGCTCCAGTCGCGCGCCCCGTTCCCAATTCGGACAACTTTACGATCGCCCCATCGATGGCTTGCAGCCGTTCGGCGAAGTTGCCGTCGGCAGTCGCGACGATCCGTCCGGCGATGTCGGCCGGTGCGAGGAACACCACATCATAGATTAGCGTCCGGAACGCGGGCCACGATAAGGCCAGCGTCAATACCAGGCCGATCTTGAGCACATCGAAAACGATGTCGCGCGTCCCCGGTGTGGGGCCGAACAGCAGGCGCAGTCCGAACAGGGCAATGAATAGCGTCAACAGGCCGGTAGTGATCGTCGAGGTCAGCGAACCGGGTTCGCTCAGCGACAGCCAGCCGTAGCTGCCGAGCAGTTGAGCCTGACAGTCGATCTGGCCGAGGATGCGGACGAGGAAACCATCGCCGGTATAAGTGGTTGGGCAGGGCATGACCTCAGGCCACCCTCTTCAGCAGCGGGCCCATCCAGCGTTCTGGGTCCTCGCCATGCTCCTTCACGATATCGTCGAAGCTGCGCATGGTGGATTCGCGCCCTGAGAGGATGGCGAGTATCTCTGCTTCGCCGGAGAGGTCGAGCCGCGCGACCACGCTGTCGTTGCCGTGGCGGATCAGGAAGCTATGCGAGCTGTCGGGCAGGGTCCGTACCAACTCGTATTCATGCGCAGAGAGCCCGAAGCCGTTCACATAGTCTTCGGCACGCGCCTTAGGATTGATCATGAAGATCTGCGTCGCCGCCTGCTCGATGATTGCGCTGGCGATACGGCTTTCGAGAGCGTCCTGAGCGCTCTGCGTGGCGAAGCCGACGATCCCGTTGCGCTTGCGGATTGTCTTCTCCCAGTCCTTGATCCGGCGCACGAACACGTCATCGTCGAGCGCCTTCCACCCCTCGTCGATCACGATGATCGTCGGCGATCCGTCAAGACGTTCTTCCACCCGATGGAAAAAGTAGAGCATCGCGGGCGTGCGCGCGACCGGGTCATCAAGGATTGCAGTCATGTCAAAGCCGACTGACTGCTCGGAGAGGTCGGTGGAGTCGAGTGGGTTGTCGAACAGCCATGCGCGGTCGCCGCTTCCCCACCAAGGCTTCAGCCGGCCGTAGAGATCGTCTGCACGCGGGCGGTCGCCACCGCGGAAGAGCTCCACGAAATGTCGCAGGCGTCGTCGCTCCGTTGGCTGTAGGAAATTGGTGTCCAGCGCATCACGCACCAGCTCGGCCTCGGTTTCGTCGAGCCCTCCGCCGAGCGCCCGCAGCCATTCGATCAGGAAGGCGCGGTTGCTTGCCGTGTCTTCGAGCTGCAGCGGGTTGAGCCCCGACGGCTCGCCCGGACGAAGGCGATCATAGCTGCCGCCGATCGCGCGGATAAACAGCTCGGCTCCGCGATCCTTGTCGAAGAAGATGATGCGTGGATCGTATTTTCGGGCCTGCGCTAGCAGGAAGTTCAGGACCACGGTCTTGCCCGACCCGGAAGGCCCGATCACGGTGAAGTTGCCCAGATCGCGCTGGTGGAAATTGAAGAAATACGGACCTGCCGCAGTCGTTTCGAGCAGCGTTACAGCATCGCCCCAGTGGTTGCGGCGTGCGCTGCCGACCGGGAAATTATGCAGGCTGGCTAGTGATGCGAAATTAGTCGTCGAAACCAGCCCGCGGCGAACGATATATTTGAAATTGCCTGGGAATTGCGCCCAGTAGGTGGGCTCCAGCGCAATATCCTCGCGCACGCCATTGATGCCCAGATCGGCGAGCAGCGCGATCACCTCGGCCACTTGCGTGTCGAGTTCGGCGAGATCCTCCGAATGCACCGCGATGGTGGTGTGGTGTTCGCCAAAGCCTGCGCGCCCCGCTGCGACCTCGTCCTTCGCGTAGACGAGTTCGTCACGCAGCGAGATCGCCTCGTCCTCGGCGGAGCGCATTCGCCGCAGGACCAAGTTCATGCGTCCCAGCGCCTCGCCACGCTCCACGAAGGCGAAACTCTGCGTCATATTCAGCTCGAACGGCAGCCGCGCCAGTTCGTCGAGCATGCCGGGCATAGTCTGCGAGGGCCAATCCTTGATCGAGACCAGCGCGACGAATTTGCGCTGCTGCCCACCGGTGGGGCCCAGTTCCGCCGCGTTGCGCCCAAAGCTGATCCGCCGGGCGGGGATGTGGCGACCGATATCGCCATGCGGTGCGGCCATCGGACGCATGTCGCCGTTGAACAGACAGGAGAGGAACTCGATCGGTTCCGAGCGGATGCCGCCTGCCTCGCTCTCGTAACGGGTCAGCAGCACCGGATCATATTGGGCGAGCGCCGCCATGAGCGCCTCGCGCGCATTGTCGAGTGCGGTCAGCTCGCCCTTGAGCGCCGCTGCGGTGGCGCTGGCCGAGGGGCTGCGAAATAGCCGCGTCAGCCGGTCCGCAATCCCGACCCGCCCCTGCAACGGGCGGCGCACCAGCGTGAGGAACAGCTCGTTGACGTAGAGCTGGCGGCGTTCGCAGCGTTCGCGCCAGCGAGCGTCGAGGCGGCGGGAGAACGCGTCGGGGAACTCGCCTGCCAGATCGGCTTCGACGCGCCGTCGCACGATGTGGTGATAAACTGCAAAGCGCGATGTGCCGATCGCGCGCAGCATCGCATCGCGCAGCTCGGCGCGGTAGTTCAGCTCGTCGCTATCGGCGGTTTCGAACAGGAGGCCGCGCACGCGGATGGTCTGCATCAGCAAGCCATCGCGGGTCTGGATCGTGGCGTCGTTCAGATGACGCGCGTAGGGCAGGTGGCCGCCTGCTGGAGCTTCGCGTGCGACCGTCTTCGGATCGCTGGTCAGGGCCGGTAGGAGTTGCATTGCCACAGGCGATAATTCTTTACACGCGGGCAGTATCGCACGCGAGCGATCCAAAGGTCGAAAATGCGCGGCTCATGCAGCGATAGAAGCATGGCAACCCCATGCAGCACGAGCGCAATCAGCAGCACCCACCAGGCGCGGAAGATCAGGAATAGCTCGACCGCGAGGATCGTGTTGATGACGAAGAAGCTGTAGGTCACGCCCGCAAACATCTGCGGCCGCGTGAGCGCGGTGAATAGGGTGGTGCGGTGAAGCGATGTCGGCAAGATAATCCGCCCTCAAGGTGGAGGCTCAAGAAGTGGACGGTTACGAAAGGAAGCGTACGGGGTCCAGGGTTTTGGCTAAGACTAGAGGCCCGGCCGTCTGTTTTTTCCGAGTATGATATTCCAAGCCGGGCCGCCCGCCGGGCGAATTGCCTAACGACTGCACTTCTCAAAAGCAGCTACGGAAGGGATTGGGCCGGAAGCAGTCGGTCCGCTTCTGGTGAAGACGGCAACAATAGCCGACTTAGCGAAAGATGCGAACACACCACCAACCGCCTCGTCATGGGGGGCGAGAAGACGCTCCGCCGCACATTACTTGCCGTCATCGATTAGAGCGAAAGATCCTTCAGTCTTCGCCAGGCTTGGGATTTCCGTAGCTCGGGCTGTGCGTCCCCAATCGCATCCAAGATCGTCGCGAGGCCATATGGAATTGTCGGACGACTCTCGTCGATGAAGGCATCGAGTGCGAGGAGAGTTTCCTTGGGGAATTTCGTTGAGAAATCATCTTCGCCTTCGTCTTTGGAAAACTGGTACGAGAACATATCGAGGTGAGGGACTGGGCGCACCAAGGGCATGATGATCTTTGCTACATCGGGAAAATCGTCGCCTGATTCAGCCAAGAGACTGGCAAATGCGCGTGACGACAATTCGCCCTTGTATTGTAGCTGCCTCGGCCATGCTCTCTTGAGGAATGGCTTCACGAACGTTTTCCAAGTCCCCTTCTCTTTCATCAAATAGGATAGCATCGAAACGGCTTCGGCTCGGCCTTTGTCATCCACTGCGATCAGGACCTTTCGTGCTTCGGCGAATTTGATGATCGCTCCCTTTTGCAAGTCGGGCTGCGTCAGGGCGACAAGCCGTCGCAAGTGATGCCGGTATTCGCTGTCATCCAATGCCCAAGCAGCCTCGCCTCCGAACAAGTCTAGGAGGGACGCGTGCATCTTTTTGAGCGACGCATGCGACAATCCGTTCCGATCGTATGCGAGACCGTGCCAGGCAGCTTCTGAAAGCGGGTTCTCCAAGTCGAAAAGGGGCAGGAAGGTAGAGTGCACCCAAGATTGGTACCAGTAGTCGAGCCATCCCAGACGCTGAGTGACAACTGCGACTGCGTGACCGCCGCCATAACCCGGAAGACCAAACAATTGCGCATAGCGTTTGCGGACGTCGGCAGGCATGTCGCGCTTCTTGCGAGGCTTTGGCACTAGCTCCCAGAGCGCTCTAGCGAACTTGCCGCCCGGGCTGTTGATCGCCTTGTTGATCGACACTTCGGAGCGTTCAACTGCGACGCCACCGACTGCTGTCGAACCTATACCGCTCTTAAGATTCTCCGGATCTGCGGAAAGGTACGGTGCCAAGATCTTATCAAATGATCGCAGCGCAAATGAACGATTGTGTCTCCGCAGGGAGTCAATATTCTTCTCGAGCCAATCTGGCGCATAGTGACGAAGCGCCAGCGCATTCTGCGCCTCCAAACCAGCCAGCGTCCCGATGAGCAAACGCTTCAATCTGAGCGACGTATCATCCGGCCATTCAAACAGCAGGTTCTCCCAGAACCTTTGCGGAAACTCGCCTTTTCGAAGCCCGCACCTCAGAGCAGACAAAGCGCGGAATGGTGCTTGCTTCACCAAACCGACAAACGGGCGATAGTCGCGCAGTTCCCTCAGACGATCTTCAGTTTTGCTTTCGGCTGCAAGAAGAACATTATTGATGGGTTCTTTTTCCAATCCTTGCGAGGCCGTGATCCGCGCGACCATTCCGCCGCGTGCCCCGAGACTATCATCTGCATCCTTTGCCCATTCATCCGACCACCTTGGCGCAGCTCTCTTCTTGAGCTGTGGCAACTTCCTCTCAACCGCCTTGGAGAGAGGCAGGCCTTGAAGTTGCATCCATCGAAGTCGGGTAAGAGATTGCGTAGCCTGCCGGTTTCGGTGCTCTGCAGGTTTTTCGGCAGGCCATTTTTTCTCCCCTGCGACGATACGCTTCTCAATGACTCTTCGAGACGTGATTTTGAGGTGCGGCCAAATTTCGCGCAATGCGAAGAGAAGTTCACGCTGACACCCGCGGTCCCAAAAAACGTCGTCGGAAAGCTTAGTTAGGAGTGCTGCAGCCTCATTGGGAGCGAACAGGCGGGAGTCCGCGGCGAAGAAGGTTACCAAGCGTCCGAAGAAGATCGGATCGTCATGGCTCCAGCGATGCAGTTCGGCTCGTGCGGTTGCAGCATCCTGCGCGATCAGTTGCTCGAAAAGAGACTTGAACCAAAGAAAGAACTGAACTTTGCGTCCGGAAAAGTGCTCGCCGGCTTGGCCAGTTGGATGAAGCGTTGGAGCGCTCCACCAGACTTTCCCAATTTCGGCCATCAATCGGGCCGTTTCCTCCAAGCTTCGCCTCACGATCGATACGACAAGTGCGAGGTACTCGTTTGGAACCTCAATCTTGTCGTTATGTCGATCCAACACGCGAATATCGAGGTCGGCACAATCCCCGAGTCTGACCTCGTCCCATGTTCCAATTGGCGGCACTGGCTCGCGCATGGGAGCGCGCTTTATTTGGACATAGGGCCGTGCGGATCGTTCAAGAAGCCGCAGGCTCGACGTCGTCCACCCTTCACGTTTGACAATATTCGCGAAATCATACCATCGAAGGTCGTGGCCCACTGGGTGGAACTGACTGAAAGAATCTTGGTAGTACCTCCAGAATGCGATGACCTCTTGAGGCATCGAAGTTTCAGATTCTTCCAGACCTCTTTCGATATACCACCCAAGATGCGGATTGAGATGGCTGCGGCCCGCCGCCCACCAGATCGCCCCAGGCTGATCTATGACCCGCCTGAACCAAGACGCGATCGCGCTCAGCCGGGGAGGGAAGGGGCTGGATTGGAGCGGATGCCAGAATGCGAAGTGCACATGATCAGTGACATTGCCATCGGCATGTTGCCACCCAAGGAAATCGCGACCGGGAGGAGCTGGTCGTTCATGACCTTCCCTGATCGGGCGCGGGGGATCATCGTCGATGCAATAGAGGTCGAAAGGATCTATTTCGGTTCCGCCATCCCATATTCTGCCACCAGGCTCAGCATATCGGCAGTGAGGATCGAAGACACAAAACCAGTCAGCACTTGGCACTGGATCGGCCTGCGCAAACGCTTTCGCGCCATCTGCTGAACTAACAAGATAGCAGACCTGTCCGCGTTCGTGTGGCCGCAAGCCACGCGGCGGCTCTTGCGCCAATTTTATAGTTGAGGCTTTCCACCGCTCGGGCTCGCGAACCATCGCCGCCCACGCCTCAATTGACTGCCAAAGATCCGAATGGTCGCCAGCCCTGTTTTGATATGTGATCGGGGTAACGCCACGTTCCGCCCATAACTCTTTGGCATCGTGCTCCGTGCCTGGCGTAAAGGTGTAGATCGGATGACTGTATCGGTCATCGCGAACACTGTGCAGCCCTTCCAAAAGGTAACGAACGGGCGGGTCCTCGGCTCGATAGCCCACCAGGACGATCGCGTATTGTTCTCGAAGCGATTTGATGAATCGGGTTGCCCACCCCTCCGAAAGGTAGGCCCTCCCAAAATCGCTACTGCTGACAATGTAATTGGGTTGCTCCTTAGAGCGCGGAGACGTCAGACGTCCGTGGAGATAGACGAGTCCGTGGAAAACGTTCTCGGCGTCAAGGTTTGGCATTACCGGGGGAACGTTGACTCTCAAGCCCCTTTCAGCGCGCTCGAAGAGAAGGTCAAAGTTAGTCGTGACAAGGCGCGCCTTACCCTCCGTCGAACGAGAAAGCGTCAGGAGGTTTTCGTGGTTGGAAAGGTCGCAGTGCCACGGTTTACGTAGATGTTTGAAAAGCTGCGTATCGATCTCATCCCGCCCAAATTCTCGGACGAGCGCGTTGAATGCTCGATCACACTCTTCTCGCTCGAAAGCTTCGATTGCTTTTTCCGACCCAAGCTCTTTGATGATGGAATTCGTTAGACCGTTGAAGCTCGGCAGACCTGCCGGCATGGACACTCCAGCTCCACAAAAGAAGATTGCCGAGCCACTGGCTTGCTGGCTGATGAGTTCGTCAGGAATATTCGGTCCGTCGGCAGAAAATCTCATTACGCAGTGATACGACCAGTTTTGGTTGAAGGGTATCCCTTGGGTGCAAGAGGATTGATATTTGGCGAGCCCGCTGAGTTCCTTGGCCTTGCTAGGCTCCCTGAATCTTTAGAAGTGACTTTTGGTGTTCGCGGCAAGGAGAAATCTTGCGAGCTTATGGCTATGAAGGATGATTGCTGCGCACTCGATGTGAAGGCAGCTTTCGGGAAGGTGCAAAAAGCTGTGTAGTGGCCGATGTTAGGGCGCAAAGCCGCCATTGGCCGCTAGAGCATGTTCCGCTCGACTTCCCCCGCAAACGAAGCATTGGTGCGTTCACTGAAACGCGGCTTAGGCGAGCCGCAGCCCCGACACTCTAAGTATCCGGGGCTCCGGGTGGTGGGAGCAGCGGTTGGCGCTGCTTCGACGAAAGAGAACCACCCATGTCTCATGCAGAAGATGTAGGCACCTCAAACGTGAGCGCCTCGCTGGAAGCGGTCTCAGCAAAGCTTGCCGACGGTGAGCCGCGGACTTCAGCAACGTCGGGCGAAGAACCCGGGCGCACCGCCGGTACGAAATAATCCAACAAGAAGTCCGTTCGCAATGAGGCCGGAACAACCAAGACCGCGACCGTCGAAAAACTCTTGCAGCGCAAGGCGGGCGCGAGCATCGACCAGATCGCCAGGGCGACCGGCTGGCAGGAGCATACCTGTCGCGCCTTCCTGACCGGCCTACGCAAGAAAGGCCGCGATGTGGCCCGAGAGACCGGGAAGGGCGGTCGCAGCGTCTACCGTATCGCTTCCGCGGCCCGTGGTGTGAAGGCTGACTGATGGCTCGCCCGAAACGCATGCCGCTTGAGCGGCTCGACGCGCTCCCGGTGGCGGAACTCAAACAGGAATGGGCGCGCTCTCACGGCGCTCCCGCCCCTAATCTGTCAGCAGACCTGCTGCGGCTCGGCATTGCATACCGGCTGCAGGAGAAGCGCCATGGCGGGATCAGCCGCGAGACCAGGTGCATCATGCGCCATTCGGCCCGCGCGATGGAGGACGGCAATTCGGCTCCCGTCTCGGCTCCCCGGAGAAAACTCATGCCGGGCACTCGCCTCGTGCGCGACTGGCGCGGGATCGGGCACACCGTCACGGTGCTCGACGACGGCTTCGAATATGACGGGAAGGTCTGGCGCTCGCTGACCGCGATCGCGAAGGCCGTCACGGGCACGCACCGCAACGGTCCGCGCTCTTTCGGACTGACGTGATGGCCAACGCCAAAAGGATGCGCTGCGCGGTTTACACCCGCAAATCGAACGAGGACGGGCTCGAACAGGAATTCAACAGCCTCCACGCCCAGCGCGAGGCATGCCAGGCCTACATTCTCAGCCAGCGTCATGAGGGCTGGGCGCTGGTCGGGACCCATTATGACGATGGCGGGTACTCAGGCGGTAACATGGAGCGTCCCGGCCTCAAGGCGCTGCTCGCGGATGTCGAAGCCGGGGTGATCGACGTGATTGTTGACTACAAGGTCGACCGTCTTACCCGCAGCCTCGCTGACTTTGCCAAGACCGTTTAGCGCCTGGATGCGAAGAACGCGAGCTTCGTGTTGGTTACGCAGGCCTTCAACACGACGACCAGCATGGGGCGCCTGACCCTCAATGTCCTCCTATCCTTCGCCCAGTTTGAGCGCGAGGTGACCGGCAAGCGGATCAGGGACAAGATCGTCGCCTCGAAGAAGAAGGGCCTGTGGATGGGCGGACCGGTTCCCTTGGGTTATGAGGTGGTCGACCGCAAACTCATCCCCGTTCCCGAAGAAGCTGAGCGGGTCAGGACAATCATGCGGCGCTATATTGCTTCGCGCTCCGCCAATGAGCTGATCACCGAGCTGGAGACTGAAGGAATCCGGACCAAGGTCCAGAAGCGGACGAGCGGACCTCATAGGGGCGGTATTCCGTTCCGCCAAGGTAGCCTGTTCCACCTGCTCAAGAACCCGATCTATCACGGCAAGATCGTCCACAAGGGACGGTCTATGACGGCGAGCACGAAGCGATCGTCGACGAGGAACTCTGGAACGAGGTGCAGGAGCGATTGCAGGAGAAGGCACCGCCTCGCAGGCGTCCGAGGAATGATCCGCAGCCATCATTGCTGCGGGGCCTGCTCACTGTTGTAAGGGAAGACCGATGGTCCCGACTTATGCCATCAAAGGATCACGGTGCTACGCCTATTACGAAACTCGCAAGGATTTGGCGCGACAAGACAATGCTTCAGCGATCCGGATCGGACAGGGCCAGCTTGAGCGGCCCTGATAGTCCAGATGACCGATCTGCTTGAAGACGAACAGACGCTTCGCAGAATATCGGGTGAGGAAGAGGGCGTCGCCCTCCGGGACCTGTTCTCGAAAGCCAGATCGATCGCCGCTAGGCTGACGCTCGATCACTCTCGCCAACAGGTCATCGCCGAACTGATTGCCGCTATGCAGATGGGCGAGGGCCGTATCCATATTCGGTTAAACGCCGACGCGCTCGGCTGCAGCACCAGCAATCAGTGGAACTGGAGTATCCCGCTCCCGCAGCGCAAGCCATTCCGAGAAGTGAAGCTCCGGATCGATGCAGAAAAGGACCAAGCACCCGTCAATCACAAACTGATCGTACTGCTCGTTGAGGCGCAACAGGCTCGCGACCTTGTCCTCGCCAGTCCCCATCTTAGCCTCAACCAGATTGCCAAGCGCGACGGCCGGTGCCGCACGCAACTCAGAAACTTAATTTGCATTTCACGGCTGAGCCCGCGCGTCGTGGAAGCGATCGTCGCAGGCAAGCAGCCAGATATCCTAGGTCGAAGGCAACTGCTCGAGGCCAACCTGCCAGCGAGTTGGGGCGCGCAGGAGCAGATGCTCGGTCTTCCGACTCAAGCCTGAGTGACTGCGCTTGCGGTCAGTTTTTCCTTACAGAGAAACTTGAGGAATAGGGCTAGAAAATCCGGCTCATTGAGGGTGCTCTGGCACATCAGCCAAATCAAATGGCCTGAAACCCCGCGGAGCCGCGCACTTTACGACGCGGGCCGAGCGAGCTCGGGGTTCTCCGGTTCCCTCAGAAACTGTTTGGTGCGGTCGAGAAGACTCGAACTTCCACGGCCTTGCGGCCACAACGACCTCAACGTTGCGCGTCTACCAGTTCCGCCACGACCGCACACAAGCCCGTAAGTTTCGGGCTGCATCCGGGGCCAGCCAGTCAGGCTCTGCCCCGTGAGGAAGCGGCCCACTAGCAGGGGGCGCGGCACCCCGCAAGCGGGTTTGCGGAACAATCTTGCAAGAATCTCCACACGCGCCTGCTGTGTGGCTTTTGCGTCAGGACGGGCTCCAGCCGATCTCCGCAAAACGCGCCGATTTGGGCAGGTCGGTGATCGCCTCGTTGATGCTGAGCGTCTCGCCCGGCTGCAGGCGGCCCTGCCGGGGGAGGATTTCCCAGTTGTAGACCTTGCGGTTGCGCGAATCGTACAGGACGATCAGCACCGGCGGCACCGTCTTGGTCTCGCGCCCGACATTCTTGATCTCGCCCGCGACGCCGAAATATTCGCTGCCGTCGGGCAAGGTACGCCGATCCTGCTTGCTGGCCGGGAATTCGAGCACCAGGTCGGGCTCTTCCATCGCGAAAGTGGGCCGGCTCACGGGCACCCAGTCGGGCAGGCCCGCATAGCTTACCGCCGCGATCGCACCGACCGAGATGACCGCGAACAGGCTTGCCGCCATGCCCCACATCTTGAGCGGATTGCGCCGCGGGCGGAACGGCGGTTCGGCCGAGAACTGGGAGCGGTCCTCGCTCGCCCGTTCGCGCGGCTCGGCAGCGGCGATCGGAGGAACGTCGTGCCAGGGCTGGCGCGCGGTCGGCTCGTCCTCGACGCTGGTCGCGGTGCCATCGCGCTCAAGCTCTTCGAGGTCGAGTTCGCTGCCCGACTGGAACCAGCTATGGCGGCACCGGGCGCAGCGCACCGTGCGTCCTTCGGGGCCGATCGCGCTATCGGGTACGGCATAGCGTGTATCGCAGGCAGGGCAGGCGAGTATCATAGTGTCTTTTGCATTACGCCCGGCAAGCGGCGGCAGGCAAGCTTCCCGTCGGTGGACGGGCCGGTTTTGCGCCTTTTGTCCACACACAATGCCCCCTATATCCCCTGCTTGGTTAACGATGGGACGGGTCGACAGGTGATGAGGCAGCACGATGTCGGGGGGTGACGGCGAAGTCGCGTTCTTCGACAATGTCGGCCTGCGTTACGGGACCGGCAAGGAAATCCTGACCGACGTCAGCTTCTCGCTGTGGCCGGGCAGCTTCTATTTCCTGACCGGCGCAAGCGGGGCGGGGAAGACGAGCCTGCTCAAGCTGCTGTACCTTGCCCAGCGCCCGTCGCGCGGGATCATCCGCATGTTCGGCAGCGACGTCATCACCCTGCCGCGATCCCGCCTGCCTGGCTTCAGGCGGCGGCTGGGCGTGGTTTTTCAGGACTTCAGGCTGGTCGACCATCTCTCCGCGTTCGACAATGTCGCGCTGCCGCTGCGCATTGCGGGGGTCGACGAGAGCGAGCTTGTGCAGCCGGTATCCGACATGCTCGAATGGGTCGGCCTCGCGCATCGGGCCGAGGCGCGGCCCGAGACATTGTCCGGCGGGGAGAAGCAGCGGGTGGCGATCGCGCGTGCGGTGATCGGCCGGCCCGACATGCTGCTGGCCGACGAGCCGACCGGTAACGTCGATCCCGACATGGCATTGAAGCTGATGCGCCTGTTCGAATCGCTCAACCGGCTGGGTACGACGGTGATCGTCGCGACCCACGATGTTCACCTGCTGCAAAACGTGCGCAGTTCGATGATCATGCGGCTGGACAAGGGGCGCTTGGCGGACCCGACCGGCGCGCTGCGCTATCCCCCGCGCAGCCCCGCGGGCGGGAAGACGCCGCGATGAGCCAGCCACCGCTCAGCGATGCGGCGCGCGCAGGCCATTCGCCCTTTGCGGGCGAAAAGGCGCGCGCGCTGATCCCGCAGGCGCGGCTGGCCGGGCCGATGCCGTGGGTGCTGGCGATCATGGTTGCGCTAACCGTGTTGGCGGCGGGCGCGGGGCTGTCGCTCGGCAATCTGGCGGGCGATGCGCGTTCGGAATTGTCGGGCGGGGTGACCGTGCAGATCCTCGACGCCGATCCGCGCAGCCGGGCCGAGCAGGCGCAGGCTGCGCAGGCCGTGCTGCAGGGCATGGATATGGTCGCGCAAAGCCGGATCGTGCCGCAGGAAGAGCTCGACCGCCTGATCGAGCCGTGGCTGGGCAATGCGGGCGATGCAGAGACCGTGCCGGTGCCCGCGCTGATCGACGTGCGGCTGGGCGGCAAGGCGACCCCGCAGGCGATCGAGGCGCTGGCAGACGCGCTCGCCGGGACCGCGCCCGATGCGCGGATCGATGCGCAGTCATCCTGGCTGCAGCCGGTGTTCAGTGCGCTCAGGTCGCTCCAATATCTCGCGCTCGCGCTGGTCCTGCTGCTGGCGGTGACCAGTGCGGCGGCGGTGTTCCTCGCGGCCAGAAGCGCGCTGGGCAACAACCGCGCGACGATCGAGATCGTCCACCTGCTGGGCGGGACCGACGGGCAGATCGCGCAGCTGTTCCAGCGGGCGGTGCTGGTCGACTCGATCCTGGGCGGTGTTGCCGGGCTGGTCCTCGGGCTCGCCGCGGTGCTCGCCCTCGGCTACCAGTTCGCGGCGCTCGACAGCGGGATGATCGCGAGCGCGGGGCTTGACTGGATCGACTGGATCGTGATCGCGCTGATCCCGGTTTTCGGGGTGTTGCTGGCGGTCGCGACTGCCCGCTTCACCGTCCTCGCGGCAGTAAGGAAGATGTTGTGATCTGGCGTGTCGGTCTTGCCATCGTGCTCGTCTGGGTGCTCGGCTTCATCTGGTTTGCCGGCTGGCTGCCGGGCCCTGCGCCGATGGAGCGGACCGATGCGGTGATCGTGCCCACCGGCTATGCCGGGCGGATCGAGCGCGGGCTGGAAGTTGTCCAGACCGACAGCGCCGACACCCTGCTGGTCACCGGCGTCGATCCCGAGGTCAAGCCGGGGGAGTTCGCCGCGCAGTTCAAGGTGCCCGAGGATGTGATGGAATGCTGCGTCACGCTGGGCTTCGCGGCGACCGACACGCGTGGCAACGCGCAGGAAACGCGCGAATGGGCGGAGGCGAACGGAATCAAGAGCCTGCGCCTCGTCACCAGCGACTGGCACATGCGCCGCGCGGCGACCGAACTGCGCCGCCAGCTGCCCGACGATGTGAAGCTGATCAAGGATGCCGTGCGCAGCGAGCCGAGCCTGTGGCTGCTGCTGATCGAATATCACAAGTGGCTGGTCAGCCGCACGGTCGGGCCGCTGTTCTCCTGATATGAACCTGATCCGTAGCCTCCTGTTCTATGCCGTTTTCTACGCTGGCACGCTTGTGTTGCTGGTGCTGGTGCCCTTCCAGGGGCGGCATGGGATGCGCCGGATTGCAGGCGCGTGGAGCGGGCTGCATCGCTGGGCGCTGCGCCATATCCTGCGCATTCGCGTGATCTGCGAAGGCGCACCGATCGATCGCCCCGCGCTCTACGCAATGCGGCATGAGAGCTTTTTCGAAGCGATCGACTCGGCGAAGCTGTTCGATGCGCCGGTGGTGTTCGCGAAGCAGGAGCTGCTCGAAATTCCGGTCTGGGGCGGGGCCGCGACCAAGTACGGCATCATTCCGGTCGCACGCGCGGACGGGGCCAAGGCGCTGCGCGATCTGATGCGCGCGGCGAAAGAGGCCAAGGCGGAAGGCCGCCCGTTCCTGATCTTCCCCGAAGGCACCCGCACCCCGCATGGGGAAGAGGGCGATATCGTCTCTGGCTTTGCGGGGCTCTACAAGCTGCTCGACCTGCCGGTGGTGCCGGTCGCGGTGAACAGCGGGCCGCTCTATCGCAGCTTCGTCAAGCGTCCGGGCCAGATCACCTATCGCTTCGGCGCAGCCATCGAACCGGGCCTGCCGCGCGAGGAGGTCGAGGCGAAAGTGCGCGAGGCGATCAACGCGCTCAACCGGTGATGGCGCGCTCGATCGCGTCGCCGACCACCGCCATATCCTCGGCGCTGCCGATCGTGATGCGCAAGGCTTCGCCCAGGCCCTGGCCGGGCAGGTGCCGCACCGCGTAGCCTGCATCGGCAATGGCATCGCGCACGCGTTCCGCCGTCGGCTGGTCGGCAAAGCGCACCAGCACGAAATTCGCCTCGCTCGGCACGAGAGAAACGCCGCGATTGCCCAGACCCTCCAGTCGCGCGACGAAATCCGCGCGCACGCGCGCATTCGCCTCGCGCGATCGGCGCACAAAATCCTGGTCTCCCAGCGCGGCCAGAGCCCCGGCCTGCGCGGCGCCGGTCACGTTGAACGGCCCGCGAATGCGGTTGAGCGCATCGACCAGATGCGGCGCGCCGGTCGCCCAGCCGACCCGTGCCGAGGCGAGGCCGTAGATCTTGGAGAAGGTCCGGGTGACCAGCACGTTCTCCGCCTCGCCCGCCAGAGCGAGCCCGGGCGCGCCCTCGTCGTCCAGATATTCGGCATAGGCCTGGTCGAGCACCAGCAGCACGTCGCCCGGCAGGCCCGCGTGCAGCCGCATAATTTCCGAATGGGGCAGCCAGGTGCCGGTCGGGTTGTTGGGGTTGGCGATGAACACGATCCGCGTCGCGGGCGTCACTGCCGCGAGCAGCGCGTCCACATCGGCCCCGGAATCCTTCGCCTTGGCCTCCACCGGCACCGCGCCCACACGCCGGGCGGCGATCGGGTACACGGCAAACGAGAATTGCGGCATCAGCACTTCATCGCCCACCCCGGCAAAGGCCTGCGCGGCGAGATTGAGCAGCTCGTCCGAGCCGGTGCCGCACACGATCCGCGCCGGATCGATCCCGTGCAGTTCGCCCAGCGCAGTGCGCAGCGCCACGCTGTCCGGATCGGGATAGCGCGCCGCCTCGCGGCTCTGCATCATCGCCGCCAGCGCCGCCTGGCTGCACCCCAGCGGGTTCTCGTTTGCGGAAAGCTTGGTCAGCGCGCGCCCGTCCGCCGCCTTGGCAACGCCCGGCACATAGGGCGCGATGTCGAGGATATAGGGCTTGGGCGTGGGGACGGACGGGTTTGTCATGGACCCAAGCGCTTACGCAAAATCTGCACTTTCACAAGCATGCGAAGTGACGGTAAGGCGACCGGCGACAATGCCAGCCTGTAATCCCGACCTGTGCCTGACGCTGCCCGATCCGCTGCCGCTGGATAGCGGCGCGACGCTCGCGCCCGTCACCATCGCCTACCAGCAATATGGCGAGCTTTCGCCGGAGCGCGACAATGTGGTGCTGATCTTCCACGCGCTGACCGGCGATCAGTATGTGGCGAGCCCGCATCCGGCGACCGGCAAGCCCGGCTGGTGGGACCGGATGGTCGGCCCCGGCAAGCCGATCGACACCAACCGTTTCTGCGTGATCTCTACCAATGTGATTGGCGGGTGCATGGGTTCGACCGGCCCAGCGAGCGAAGGGCCCGACGGTGAGCCCTATGGCCAGCGCTTCCCCGTGGTCACGATCCACGACATGGTCCGCGCGATCGCGGGCCTGCTCGACGTGCTCGGAATCGACAAAGTCCACGCGGCGGTTGGCGGGTCTATGGGCGGGATGCAGGCGATGGCCTTTGCGTCCGATTTTCCGGGGCGGGCAGAGCGCGTGCTGGTGCTGGCCAGCGCCGCGCGCCAGTCCGCGCAGAACATCGCCTTCCACGAGGTCGGGCGGCAGGCGATCATGGCCGATGCCAACTGGAACGGTGGCGCGTACTACGATGGCGCGCATCCCGATGCAGGCCTCGCGGTGGCGCGAATGGCGGCGCATATCACCTATCTTTCCGAAGCCGGGCTGACCGAGAAGTTCGGGCGACGCCTGCAACAGCGACCCGATGGCAGCGATGGTGCAAAGTCGTTCGGGTTCGAGGCGGATTTCCAGGTCGAATCCTACCTGCGCTATCAGGGCAGCGGCTTCACCCGCCGCTTCGACGCCAATTCCTACCTCTATATCACCCGCGCGATCGACTATTTCGATCTGGCGGAAACACACGGCGGGCGGCTGGCCGATGCCTTTGCGCACACCTCTTCGCGGTTCTGCATCGTCAGTTTCGATACCGACTGGCTCTACACGACGGAGGAAAGCCGCCACATCGTGCGCGCGCTGAACGCGGCGGGCGCGCCCGTCAGCTTCGTCGAGCTGTCGTCGCCTTACGGCCATGACGGGTTCCTGCTCGATACGCCGGGGCTGGACGAGGTCGTGCAGGGGTTCGTGTCGTGACCGAACTCCCGGAAGGCTATGACCTGCGCGATGGGGCCGATGCCCGGTCCGCGCACGCTTTTCTGACGCAAAGCTACTGGTCGCCGGGCATTCCGCTCGAAACGGTCGAGCGCGCGCTGGCCAACAGCCTGTGCGTGTCGGCACTGCATGGCAGCGTGCAGGTCGGCATGGCGCGGGTCATCACCGACCGGACGACCTTCGCCTATCTCGCGGATGTCTACGTGCTCGACGGGCACGGAGGCAAAGGGCTGGCCAAGGCGATGGTCGGCTATCTGCAGGAGCATCCCAAGTTGCAGGGGTTGCGCCGCTGGATGCTGGCGACACGCGATGCGCACGGTTTGTATGAAAGCCTCGGCTGGCAGTCTCTTCCCGACCCGAGCCTTTTCATGCAGCGCCATTTCCCGGACATCTACGCATGAGCACGCTTCCCGATCTGCGCCCCGATCTTGCGGCGATTGCCGGGACGATCCCAGACGGATCGCGCGTGCTCGATATCGGCTGCGGAGAGGGCGCGCTGCTTTCCGCGCTGGCGGAGCACAAGGGCGTCGACGCGCGCGGTCTGGAGATCGACCCGGAACGCGTGGCGACCTGCGTGTCGCGCGGGCTATCGGTGGTACAGGGCGATGCCGAGGCCGATCTGGTGCATTACCCGGACGACGCGTTCGACTACGCGATCCTCGGCCAGACGATCCAGATGGTCGATCGGCCCGCCGAGGTGATCGACGCATTGCTCCGCGTGGGTCGCTCCGCCTTCGTCAGCTTCCCCAATTTCGCGCACTGGCGGATGCGGGTCGCGCTGGGGCTGGGTGGGCGCATGCCGGTGACACCCGCGCTGCCCGAAAGCTGGCACGCGACCGGCAATATCCGCAATCTGACCGTGGTCGATTTCAAGGAACTGGTGAGCGATCGTGGCGCCCGGATCGAGCGCGCGTGGTATTTCGGCAAGGGCCGCGAGATCGGCGAGTTCGGCGCAAACCTGCGCGCCGAATTCGCCCTGTTCCTGATCGGGCGCGGTTAGGCCCGCATTTCTCCCCTCCCCCTGGGGAGGGGCAGGGGGTGGGGGGG
>CEPH01082670.1_pt1 | contig 20808 bp, 19 predicted proteins | sample 530571 | NCBI WGS metagenome assembly CEPH01 (sample SAMEA2620413, study PRJEB7988) | marine metagenome | biome: marine biome (ENVO:00000447); feature: surface water layer (ENVO:00002042); material: "saline water (ENVO:00002010), including plankton (ENVO:xxxxxxxx)" | depth 5 m | reverse complement strand
GCTCGTGTCCGACATCGAGCGGATTGCCGCCGCTGTCTACGGTGACGGTCACGGTGCCGTTCATGCAGATGTTGCGGTCGACGACCGATCCGGGGAGGGCATCCCCGCCGTCTTCGGCGTGCCCGGTCTTGATGAGCCGCCCGACCGGATCCCGCGGCCCATCGGCATCGCCGACCATGACGATCCGCACCCCGGGCTGACGCGCCCCGAAGACGTCCGAAGCGTTGGCGAGCGCCCCGGCGCGGATGAGATCGACGAACAGGTCGTATTCGAGCTGCTCGTTGCTGCGCGGATCGTCAGAGAGTTCCTTCGCCGCAGCACGGTCGGCATCCGAGATGAACCGCGGGCCGCCCCGTCGGGGCCGCAGCGCGGCCGCGAAGGTCGACCGTAGCCACAGCGCCATTTCATCGTCGAGCACCAGATGCCCGTGATGTTGCCCGTGCTGGTCGATCCACATCCGGAGCGACCGCTTCTCGTACCGCTCCTGGAAGCGGTTTTCGGCGCCGACGGGGTCGAGGATGTCGCGTAGCTGCCGCGCCCGGGCGCGTAGTTCCTCAACGGATGCCCCCGCCACCGCCTCATCGACGAGGGTTTCGGCTGCGACCGACCAGGCGAGAGCGGCGGATGCCGGGTCCACCCCGTCAGCCTCGGGCTCACCCAGACCACCACGGATCGCGTCGTGCTGAGCAGTCGTCAACCGACCGGCCCACAGGGCTGACTGCAGCGGAGCGTGCCACGGCGCGCGAGTGGCGTCGGGGGAGTCATCCGTCATCGGCGCCGCGTCGGCATCGGGAGCAACACCAACACACGCATCCGACGCCGCATCCGAAGCTGCACCGTCGAGTAGCGACTGCCCGACACGCACCTGCCGCAACGCGTCGGCGCGCGTGCCGCCGGTGATCGACTGCACCAGGGCAACGGGCGACGCGTGCCCTTGGGTGGCGGCGAGCCCGGAATGTCCGTTCTCGCGCTTCGACCGCTGGGCGGCGACACCCGCAACCACGGACTGCAACCGTTCCGCATCGTTCGCGATGCCGGTGACCTCCCGCAGCACCTCCAATACTGACGCATCACTGAGCGCCGCGGCACCTGACGGGAGGCCCGAAGGCTCGACATCCAGCTCAGCGAACACCGTGAGGCGGTCGAGCCGCTCGCGCATCGCCGTGAGGATGTTCATACGCTCACTCTCTCACCGACCTCCGACATTCATCGCGGGCCGAGTCCGACCCGAAAACAGCCTGTGGACAGGTCATTTCCCAAGCCGCCTGGGGAGGAACCGACGCCCGCGAACGCACCGACCTAAGCTCGACACAAGACCGAGATCGGTGCACCCAGGCCCGGAAAAGGAGTGGCATGAACAACCCCACCCGCCCACGCCCCGAGCCGCCGATCGACACCCCACCCGTGCCGCGCGCTGACCTCGCCGTCGCGGCCGTGGCCGTCATCCTCGCCGTGGTCGCCCTCGTCGCCTCGAGCCTGCAGTCGGGCTTCGCGCCGCTCATCACGCTGACCCTCACCCCACCCGGAGTCGCACCGGCCGACGGCGGGATGCTCATCCTCGCCACGCCGACGCCCGTCGTGTTGCCCGGCGTCCAGATGGGCGCAGCGATCGCCGTACTGCTGCTGTTCGTCGCCGCCATGCGCCTGCTGCTGCTCGTCCCTGCCCTGCGCCGACGTCACGCCACGGATGCCGCGGCCGACCGCCACACCTGGCGCTGGATCGAGTACTCGCAACCCGCTGGCGTCGGCACGTTCCTCGTCGCCCAGCTCAACGGCATCACCGAGGTCACGAGTCTCGTCCCGATCTACGCGCTGGGCGCCGCCGGAGCGCTCTTTCTCATCGTCCACGATCACCGCGCCGCGACCGGCCGCTTCGGTGGCGCCGCTTTCGCCGTCGGATCCGCAGTCGCGATCGTTCCCTGGGGTGTCATCGCGTTCGCGCAGATCGCGACGCTCCTCGCAGGCTTCGAGGTGTCGGCATCCATTCGCATCGTGACTCTGCTGGCGCTGGCGGCCTCGGCATCCGTCTGGGTCGTGACCGGATGGCGTGCCCGCCGCGATCCCGAGCGAACAGACGGATGCCGCACCGACGCGCTCCTCGGCTGGGCCATCCCTCTCGCGCCCGCCGCGCTCGTGCTCGCGACGGTGTGGGTGGGCTGAGGCTCTCCGGCCGTCACGGGTAGGTGACGGCGGTCCCGCGAAGAGGCGTGAAAACCTTCGGGAACGTCAAGTGCATCGTGGAGGGGATGAACTCTATGCCTCGCGCGCTCGGGGGCAACGCAGCGATGACATAGGGAAGGACCGAGATGGCGATGAAGCCCGCGATCAGCTTGTCCATCATCGAGGTGAGGATGTTGGCCGAGAACACGGCGCCGATCACACCGTGGCCGAGCGTGACCAGGTTCGCAGCGATTCCCTGGGCACCCTCGTTGATGGATACTCCTCCCCACACGATCATGATGATCGGCGTCGCGACGATCGTGCAGCTGATCGCGACCATGATATTGAGGAGGAAGTACCGCAGCGGGGTTGTGCCCATCCGCCGCGCGCGCACCCCGTACCCCCAGATGAGGGCGCCGACAATGTTGACGATCATGAATGGCAGACCCTGCCATTCCCATGCGAGCAGCGCCACGAGCGAGTGGCTCAGGATCGCGACGCCGACGCCGAACCACGGTCCGAGCGCGATCGCGGCGATCGCAGTGCCGATCATGTCCAGGTAGAGAGGCAGAGCGAACGCGACGGCGAGCCGTGAGCCGCTCACATTGACCAGCGCGCATGCGATCACGATCAGCGTCAGCACGGTGATGGTCGCGCCGCGCTTGCCGAGCGTTCGTGTGAGCCAGTTCCCCTGGCTGTTACTCGAACTTTGAGGCAGCTTCGTTGGAGTGTGTGCGAGCGCGGTGGCGCCGCGACCTGCGGCGCTGCGAGCGTGGGCGCCATCCTTGCTCCCGGCGCGTGCCGGGTCGGATGTCGCGTCGCGCCGTCGCTGGTTCTCGTCGGCCCGTGCGCGGATGCAGTACTCCCGCCACCGCGCGGCACTTTCGGCATCCTCACCCAGCGCGCTGGCGATGTCGGCGATGAGGTCCGGACTGATCCTGTGCCTGCCAGGCTGAAATGCGTCGTAGATCGTGGTGCGGCCGACGAAAGCGGCCGATCCCGTTTCGCCGCGGTTCTGGCGGAGTTCGCGGACGCGGTCCGCGATCTGCGAATAGCTCACGTCGCCGGCATTGAGCCTCAACAGTTGCAGTTCCGCGACGAGGCGGTCCATCACTCTGCCTTGCTCAGCTTGTTCATCGATATGCATGGCGTGTCCCCCCGGACTTTCCACTGCCGACATCCTCGGGCTTGATCGAGATCGTAGCGAAGTCCTCTGACGCTGTTCGGCTTCGTTCGGCAAGACGCCGTCGCAAGGAATGGGAACTGTCGAAGGTCCTGGTGACTTTTCTCAGGGGCGGATCGACGCCGAGTTCGCAACCGTCGGCGGGCGCTGGTGCCGATGTAGTTGATCGGGATTACTCGGCGAGGTTCTCGCTATTCGGGATCGTCCGGAATCGTTCGGAACCTCCGCACGGTGCCAATTCGCCGCAGCCGCGGCCCCTAGTTTCGACACTTAACCGCCGACCGATCCCGAACTCGGCGGAGAGCGAAGACGGAAGGACGCTCAGTGCTCGTGACAGCCCTCGTGCCGATTCGCTGCCTCAGAGCCCGACACGGTTGCCTCTAATGGGGACGGATGAGGCCCTGCCCACGCCCGAAGCGAAGCCAGCGAAGGAACTGGCCTCCAGCGAGCAGGACTGGCACACGGTCGCTGAGAAGCTCGACGAACTCACAGCTCAGGTCTCCCGTTTTCACGAACGATCCGAGCGGCATGAAGAGATCATCCGCGCGATGAATGAACGGATCACCGAGCTACAGGGCGACCAGATACTTGCGTTGCTTCGCCCGACGATCCAGCGGCTCGCAGGCTTGCACGCGCAGGCCTCGGACGCACGCGCTGCCGCAGCCGAGCTGGGGGAGAAGTCTGCCAACGACTTCGCGTTCTTTGCCCGAGCGATTGAAGAAGCCCTGGGGTTGATCGATCTGGATTCCGTTGGAGCGGAGCCCGATGGTCCGTTTGACGCCACCGCTCACCACGTCACAGCCACTGTCCCCACCGACGATCCAACGTTGGATCGACGAATTAAACGTGTCATCCGGCAGGGTTTCACGTTCTCTGGAGCCCGGCGCGTCTCGGTGCCCGCTCAAGTCGTGCTCTACTCCTACGCGGCACCGCCGTCTCCCACAGTTGAACCACCCTCGCCCGGGGAGAACTCCGAAGACATCCCACACGTAACCGACCACGAGCAGAAGGAGTCCGAGAGTTGAGCGACAAGGTCTACGGAATCGACCTGGGAACGACCTACTCTGCGATCGCGCGGATCAACGACCTCGACCAGGCGGAGATCATCCGCAACACCGAAGGTGACTTCACCACCCCATCGGTTGCGTACTTCGAAGAATCGGGCAACGTCGTCATCGGCAAGCAGGCCAAGCAAGTGCTTGTAGCCGACCCAGACAACGGGGCAGCCCTTATCAAGCGTCATATGGGCACGGTCTATCCCCTGGAGTATCGGGGAACGACCTATACGCCCGAGTCGGTATCCGCGCTCATCCTGAAGGAGATCGTCGCTGCGGCGAATATCGAGACAGGTGAGGACGTCACGAAGGTTGTCATCACCGTGCCGGCATACTTCGGCATTCAGGAACGTGAGGCCACAAAGCAGGCGGGCGAGATCGCGGGCCTGGAGGTGGTCGGGATCGTGACCGAGCCGGTCGCTGCAGCGCTGTCGATCGGAATCGGAAGTGACCGGACGCAAACACTGTTCGTCTACGACCTCGGTGGTGGCACGTTCGACACGACAATCATGCAGGTCGGTGGTGGCAAGGTTGAGGTCGTCGCGATCGACGGCAACCGGACCCTCGGAGGTGCGGACTGGGATCAGGCGCTCGTAGATCTCATCGCTGAGAGGTTCATCGCGCAGGCCGGGCTCGGCGAGGACGACCCCCGATACGATGACGCGTTCCTCAGCGAACTCCGTAGGGATGCCGAGCAGACGAAGCAGTCGCTGACCAAACGCGATTCGGCGACAGTCCGGTGCCGTTACAACAGCGCCGACGAGCAGATCACGATCACGCGTGCAGATTTCGAAGACTCTACGAAGTATCTTGTCGACCAGACGATCGAGATCTGTCGCCGCGCAACCGCTCTCGCCGAGTCCAAGCGGCCAGGGCTGACGGTCGACAAGTTCCTCCTCGTTGGCGGATCATCGCGGATGCCGATGGTTGCCGCGGCCCTCAAAGAGCAGCTCGGGCTCGAACCGATCCCGACCGACTATGACCTCGCCGTGGCCAAGGGTGCGGCGATCTACGGTCAGACCGCGGTTGACGAGGTGCTCTCCACTGATGGTGAGACTGCGAGTGCCTCCGAAGAGCAGGCGACCGCTACGCCCAAGCACTACCTGGGTGGGGCGTCGACGCTGCAGGTGTCCAACGTCATCTCGAAAGCCTTGGGCGTTCGCTTCTTCCGTGACGAGCACGACAAGACGGGCTACATCAGCTTCATTGCGCACAGCAACGATGCCATTCCCATGACCGCAGATAGCATCGAGGCTGCCACTCTCTCCGACAACCAGACCTCGGTGGCGCTCTCAATCTACGAGCAGCGCGGCGAGAAAGAATCCGAGGATCCAGAGAGCAACGAAGAGCTGAAGTCGGTCGATCTGTCGGTACCGCCGCTGCCTCGGAATTCCCCGATCCACATCGACTTCGCAGTGACTGCGGAAGGACTCGTGCAGTGCAAAGTGACCGATCCTGCCAGCGGGAACTTTGAGCTCATCGAGGTGCAAACCGCAGTGTTGTCTCGTGACGCCGTGGCGGCTGCAAAGGCACAGGTCTCTGGCCTGAGCCTCCGCTCGTGATGGCGCCGTCGCCAATTCTGCATGATGCCGATCGACTTCAAGGCCTATAAGGCGCAGGTCGTCGTTCCACTCGCGAAGGACCGGAATCGGATGGACGCTGTGGCGTCAGCCATCCGGGAACTCAAGTCCGGCGCGGGGGAGCAAGCGCTCGCGCCAGTGAACCCGGCAAAGCTTTTCGACCTCTCCTCCGCCGCGGACGCGGACCTCGCTGCGCACTTTCGATCGATCGAAACCACGCTCAATAAGTGGGGTGGTAACCCGCCGTCAGCTGCGCTCCTGCGCCAGTTGCTTGAGGCGATGAAGGTCGCTGCGCTCGACTTCGAGCGCGCAGAGTTCTGGGCAGGCCAGGCTACTGCGCAGGCCAAAGCGCGATCGGGGCACGTCGCGGCGTTCATCGAGGGTGTCAAAGCCGATCATCCACTCGGAGTGGTCACGCCCGACGATCTCGAGGGTTTGGCTCGAGGAGCGGGCCTTTCGGACGTGCCGGTCGACGAGTTGAGGCGGGCTGCGGAGGCCGCGGGGATGTCTGTCGAAGCAGACTTCGAGCCTCCCGCAGCCGCCGTACCGAAGGTGTTGTCGAGCATCGTTTCACACCCGGAGTTCAGGACTATCGGAGATCTGCTGGTCTTTCCAGATCGCGCCGACAAGATCTCATTCATTGATGATCTGCGCATTGGGGAGCGCCGTCTGACCGTCGCTGATGTGCACGCAGCACACCACCGAAGCGAGACGGCAAAGGACTCGAACGCCGTTCAGCAAGCCCAAAAGGCACTCGGGCTCATCAAGTCGCAGTGCAGCGACGATGCGGCACTCCATCAGCTCGTGGCCGCAGTCCTCTTCGAGCAGGCGACATCCATTGTTCGGCAGGGCGGAACACGCCTGCAGAACCGGGATGGACTGATAGCCCGCGGAATCGGCAGAACGGACGCATCTCGTGTGGTGTCCAAGCTCCAGCCGGCTGGCGGTGGATCGGCGCCCTCCGCTCCTTCCATTCAAATCCTCGCTGCGCTCGCCGCTGGTTCTCTGGGGGAGGCGCAGCGCCTCGCGCAGACGCTGCCCGAGCTGGCTGATGACACCGCGGAGCGCGCCGTGGCCGTTTCCAAATTGCAGGAAGCAGTCAGCAAGAAGGAGACAGCCAGGAAGGAATACGATCGTGCGCTCGCGGCCCGAGACTTTGCGACTGCCGCGCGTGCTCTCACGGATGCAATTGCGATAGACGCCGGCGACAGCGATCTTCGAATGAAACTAGAGGCACTGCCGCCAGCAGCGCCGCAGACCCCGGTGCTTCGCGCCGAAGGGACATCCGTGCTGGCGTCGTGGCCGGCCGTAGCGGACCGGAACGTCTCCTACACAGTTGTGCGGACGGACGGCAGCGTCGCGAATACCCCTTCTGACGGTGTAGTCGTCGCACACTCCGTCACGGCACCGTCGGCGGTTGACACGGCTCCTCCGATCGGTCGCAAAGCCCGCTACTCGGTGTTCGCAACACGCGATGGTCAGCAGTTCTCAGACCCCGCATCCGCAGAGCTGATGATCACGCCGGCTCCTAGCGGCCTGATGGCAGTGGTTACGGATTCGGAGGTGTCGCTGACGTGGGATATGCCTGACGAAGCGATCGCAGCAGAAATCAGGCAGGAGACGTCCGAAGGGACCGCCCAGTTTTTCACCGTCCCGCAGGGCCGGACTCTGACTGTTTCAGGTCTGACGACCGGGATGAAGTACGTGTACCTCGTGCGGGCTGTGTATGTAGCAGCAGGAGTGCGGGTCAACTCTGATCCAGCTCAGGTCGACGCCACTCCAAAGGGGTCCATTGCCCCAGTGGCAGACTTCCAGGTGCGGGCGGTCGAAGACCCGAATCAGCACGAGGTGGAGATCTCGTGGACCGAGGTTGCGGGCTATCGCACCGAGATCTGGACCTTCCCGGTCGCGAAGCGCTCACAGCTGAGTGCGCTGTCGACGCCGGATCACTTTGCGGCAGCGGGTGGCCGACGCATCCAGCCCCTCCCGGGCGGCAGTGAACGTGGGGGCGGGGTAACTCGCCGCTATGCCATCGACGACGGGGTCCAGATCTTCTTGCCCTATACGTTCGAAGGTAACGTGGGCGTCGTCGGGCCGGGTGTTGTTGCCGGCTCCGCGCCGACTGTTCGTGAGTGTGTGGCAGAGAAGTTCGGCGATACGGTCAAGCTCTCGTGGCGGTGGCCGGACGGCGACTACCTCATGCAGGTGTCCTGGCATCGGGGAGGGCTGGATAGGACCGCGCGCGTCACCCGCGCGAAGTATCGGGCTGACGGCGGATTTGTGATCAGTCCGGGCGACGGTGTCACCGACATCGGAGTGGCGACCGTGATTAAGTCGGCCGACGAGGAGTGGGTCTCTGCGCCCGTAGCGGTGGCTCATGCCCAAGACCGAATGTCGGTCAGCTATCGACTCACGATCAAGAAGGGCATGTTCAAAGCGCCGTCCGTGGAGGTTCGCCTCGACCCAGGTGAGTACTCCGGACCCCTCGACTGTCTCGTTGTCTGCGCCGCCGGGCCTTTCATGCCGACGAGCCCAGCCGACGGGGACGTCCGCGCGAGAGAACGACTCGAACTGCGTGCCGGCCGGGCGGCGACACTCGAAGTCGCGCTCCCAAAGCTGCCCTCGCCCTTCTGGGTGCGGGTCTTTTCTGATGGGTCATCCTCCGCGGATCTCGTCGACCCTCCGACCGACCAGATGAAGGGCTGACCAATGGGGATATTCAGTAAGTCAAAGGTGCCCTGTCCCTATTGCTATAACGAACTCGACTTGAACCGCGTCGTTTTTCGGTGCACGGGCCAGACGCAGGCGGGCCGCCAGGCGTGTACGCCTCGGCCGGACACGTTCAGAATGCAGTTTCTTGGCGACGGCACACCGACGATGCCGATCGTCCAGGCTGGTGGCGCGGCAGTCACGGGTCGCGATAGCGCAACGTGCGCTGATTGTGGTGCGCGTACGGCAGTGAGATGCTGTCCGAGCTGCCACTCGATGCTTCCACATTCGATCACTGCGGAGTCGCCGCTCTTCGGCCTGGTAGGGGTGCGGGCCTCCGGGAAGACGGTAATGCTGTCGGCGCTGCACAGCGAACTGACCAAGACTGTCGCGCGCCGGTTCGACGCGGCTATCGACAACCCCGGCGGGGGGACTGGGCTCGCGAAAGTCTTGCAGGACCTCAATGCTGAGATGGCGCATGAGGGCGGGCTCTTGCCGCAGCAGACCCAGGTGGGGCAGAAGTCGGCCCCAGCGGTCTATGAATGGCGCTATGCGCAGAACGGCCGTACACGCTCGACAATCTTCTCATTCTACGACAACGCCGGAGAGGATTTTGCCTCAGAGGACCGGGCGCTGAGCATCCACTATCTGGGTCAGGTGTCGGGCGTGATCCTCCTTCTGGACCCTTTCTCGTTTCCGGAGAACGCCGCGCGGGCTGCCGATCGCGGCGTTTCGCTGTCTGCATCCGACGGCCCGGAGGCGGTACTTGGTTCTCTCACGGCAGTGCTGCGTATGAGCCATTCCGTGAAGCAGAACAAGAAGATCCCGGTCCCGGTCGCCGTTGTCGTCTCGAAGATCGATGCATTCTTTGACGAGATACCTCACAACCATCCGCTGAGACAGCCCGCTTCGAAACTTCCGCTCTTTGACGAAGCCGAGTCGAAGTCGTTGCACGATCACATGGCGGCGCTCATCGCGCGGTGGGGCGGCGACGGTCTGCTCCGCTCGTTAGAGCAGAACTACGACACCTACCGCGTATTCGGAGCGTCGGCGCTGGGCGCTGAGCCGGATTACCGAGCGGGCGTCATCAATGCCCGCGGTCGTTTGCCCCATCGCGTCGCAGAGCCGTTCCTGTGGCTGCTCGCAGAGCGCGGATTCTTGAGGAAGCAGAGCTGAGATGGCTTTCGAGGTCGCGACCTTCACTGATGTCACAGCAGCGGAGTCGGTGAACTCTAGCGACGGCTTCCAGTTCCAGGCGGTCTCTGCGGGGTTCGATCGCCAGGATCAGGCCGTTGTGCAAGGGGAGTTGAACTTCGTACCCGCGCCAATGTGGGCGGCGGCGCACGGCGGCGACCCGCTCTCGCATCCGCTCCAGTGCACGTATGCCGTGCGTGAAGGGCGGATGTATCTCACGCAGTCGCGGGCGCTTGGGCTCACTGCGAACGGCCGTCCCGGCAACCAGCTGACCGAAGCTGCTGTGACCGATGATGTCGATGACTTCGTTCCGTACTCGCCCGCCCAGCTCATGGCGGCGTCCGAGTGGACGTTGGAGAAGGCCGCATCGAAAGTCAGGGACGCGTGGGTGACACCACTTCAGATCGCTCCCTCGCTCGATGCGGAGGCGATCGAGAGGTTCGCCCGCGAGGACCCATGGACGCTGACCGCGTTGGCAGGATTCGTCACGATGCTCCAGCGGTCCCTCGCCGAGGAGGGCAGCAGGGTGTTCATCGAGCACGAGGACCTCACAACGGTGCTGCGCTGGATCGCTCTGGGCTCTATGTTCCTCGGCGGAGAGGCCGTAGCTCGCCTGACCTTTCGCGTGTTTCACGCATCGCCTTGGGCAGGATCATTCAAGGTCGTCGGTGTCCACCCAGAGCTGGTTCAACTGCTCCGCCCGGCCGACTGGCGGCAGTCTCCATCCGCGTACTGGATCGCCCCTGCTTCCCACGAAATCGGGCCGATCGATGCGTCTCTGCTTGCGCGGGAGGCTGTGCGATGGTTTATCGAGGGTGGAGCGCTGCGTGCGGCAGAAGGCATCGACATTACCCAGCGGCTGGCCGTACTCGGTGATGCGGGCGCTGCGCGTGCCGCCGACCTCTTGATCGATGGCGGAACCGGCGCGGCCGAGCGTGACTGGCGCACCGCTGTGCACGTCGTGGCCGCGCTTGCAGCTGCCGGTCGCGGCGATCTCATCGAAATGTACGAGGATGACCTGCTTGACGCTGTCGCGCAGTACCGGCCCCGCAATGCCGAGGAGTTCGCGTTGGCTGCGAAAGCGATCACCGGCGGCCTTGCCGTCGGTCTCGCTGGGGTCGCGGCGGGAGTTGCCGGCCCGACCCTTGAGGCACTCGCGGGGGCGACAGAGTTCGCTGGGGCGTTCGCGGCGCCACTCGCGCAGCCGCGCGAACCTCTCGTCTGGCCGGATATCGACGCGCGGGATGCAGCATCTAGAGCGTGGGCGACGGTGCTTGCCGGGGCTCCCGAGAGCGAGCTTACGGCGCTTTTCGGCGCGACCGATCGTCTTGGACTCGACATAGAGGAGGCCCTGCTGCGCCCAGCGGCGGAGCGAATCTCAGCACAGTGGGCCGCGAACCCGTCCCTGGGAGCCGCAAGCACGCGCTGGTATGGGCGCGCGCTGATCGAGCGGCTCACGGCCGAGAAGGTTGGTCAGCAGCTCGCGGCGGGGGCGCCGGCACAGCTCGATGCACTAATGCAGGGCATGTGGTCGCCGCTGGGCGCGGTGCCTGAATCGCCCCTCGACGGTTGGTTCCGCGCTCGTGAGATCGCGACCATGCAGCCAACTGCGCGGGTCGAAGCGCTCCGCACTGCGCACGCGAGGTCTGTCCCTCGAGAGTCTTGGCGCATACTCTCGCGTGATACCGCGCAACCTGTGGACACTGTGCTCTGGGGTGCGATCGTGCAAGCGGTGGGCCTTGACGATGCCGGCGCAGCTGCGCTGGTCGGGATGATCCGGGATGACCTCGTGGCGACGCCGACCGCAGAGGGTCCGCGCGTGCCCGCCCTCTGGGGGCCGGTTTTCGACGCGCTCATCGTGGCGCGCACGTCCGGTCCAGAACTCCCTCACGCGGTTCGCGAACTTACCGAGCGGCTCATCGAGGCTCGATCTGCGTGGGTGCACGTCGTCAGCGATCTCGACGTCGTGCCGAACAACGCCTTGCGCAACGCCGACGCGCAGGTTCGCGTGTGGGCACTAGATGATCTGGCCGCCGTCGGAGGGATGCTCGTTTGTGCTGCGGATCGTGCCGCCGCTGTGAACGCGGCTCGTGCGCTCGGTGGCCTCTCTCGGCCGACGATGGACGCCTTCTTGCGGGTCGAGACCAGCGCCGATGATGCTCTTGCCGCGGCGGAGAAAGCCTGCAGTGCTTTCGCTGTCGCAAGCGGCGAGTTTCGTACTCAGCTCGGAGGTGCGATGCGGGCTCACTTTGACGCACATCGCAATCATGTGCGTGCGCTGAAGAAGCAGCCGCATACGGCCGAGATCGTGGATCTCGTATTCGCCGAGTTCTCTCCCGAGTCGACGCCCTCCTGGCGTGACCCGTCGTCGTGGTTTCAGAGGGGGCATCGATGAGCCGCAGTATAGGAATCGACCTCGGCACAACGTACTCGTGCGTGATACACCGCTCGCCGGAACACGGCGAAGTCGTGGTCGAGAGCGCCGACGGCAAGGAGCTGACCCCATCGGTGGTGTATTTCGCATCTGACGGATCGGTGCTTGTCGGTGACCGTGCGAAGGACCACCTTGCCGACGATGCGGAGAACGTTGTCGTCGGGATCAAGCGTCAGATGGGACGTCAGTTTCCGCTCTCCTATCACGGCAATGAGTTCACTCCCGAGGCGATCTCGGGAGTGATTCTGCGCAGACTGGCCGAAGATGCGGCGGCCGCTCTCTCAGTGAGTGCGGCTGAGCTCAGTGCCGTCGTAACCGTTCCCGCCTACTTCGGAGTCGGTGAGCGGGAGGCAACATTTGCTGCGGCCAGTATTGCCGGTGTGCGGTGCATGGAGTTGCTCGCTGAACCCGTAGCCGCGGCCTACGCATATGGACTTGCTGACGAACCGCACCTCACTTCGCTGGTCTACGACCTCGGCGGCGGGACGTTCGATGTTGCGGTGGTGGGGATGCACGCGGGTCGGCCGCGCGTGTGGGCGGTGGACGGTGACACCCAGCTCGGCGGCTTGGACTGGGATGCGCGCATCGAGGACCTGCTCTGGGAGCAAGTCGAGCAACTCGAGGATGGGAGTGATCTTCGATACGACGACGAAGTGATGGGCCTGATCGGTGCGGCATCCGAGATGCTCAAGCGACGCCTCACAACGCACAGCGCCGTCACGGAGCGGGTGTACTTGCATGGGAGAACGCTTGAGCTGGCAGTCTCGCGAGATGACTTTGAGCGTGTGAGCGAAGACCTCGTCTTGCGCTCGCTCGAGACCGTCGACCGTGTTCGGGCCGCCGCATCCGCGGCAGGTGCCCCGCCGGTTGATCAGGTGTTACTCGTCGGCGGGTCGACTCGAATGCCGATGGTGCGGCGCTCACTCGAGACGCGATGTGAACTACCGGTAAAGCTTGCCGATCCTGACAAGGCAGTTGCCCGAGGCGCGGCGGTACTCGCCGAGCAGTTGGCTGATGCGGCAGTTCCGCGTCTCGGCCCCGCCGAGGTGCGCCCTGGCGCGGGCGGCGTGACCCGGATTACATCTGTGCTTCCGAAATCGCTCGGCGTGCTCACGCACAGCAGCGGTGAGCCGCTTCGCGAGGAACCATATGTGCATCACGTGCTGAAGGCGAACACGCCGTTGCCCATCATCGGCTTCGAGCACCTTGTCGCGACTGTCGTGGACGCTCAAGACCGGGCTCGCATTCAGATCTACGAACAGGCCGGTGTACGGGAGTCGATCGAGCCGGGTGACAACCGATTGCTGCTCGAAGGGGAGATCCTTGGGATCCCCGCCCGCCCGGCGGGCAGTCCGGTACGCCTGCGCATCTCGGTTGCCGTCGACGGCCGAATCACCGTCGAGTCCGCAGACGGCGAGCGCCCGATTCAGCTCGAGGTGGAGGCGTTCTTGCACGGTGTGCTCGACGACGCCGAGGTCAGTGCTCAGGGATCGGTCGTGGCGGGATTGAGGTTGGTGTGACGTGGCGTCGTGGATGAAGAGGACGTTTTCTGCCGAAGGGGTTACCGAGTACCCGCCAGGATCCAACCTCGCCGCGTTGCAGACCCGGTTCGGCGGATCCGGGGTGGTGGTGCTGTGCATCGATGTGAGTTTTTCGATGTCTGGGGATCCGCTGGAGCAGGCGCAGCGGGGTGGTCGCGGCTTCATCGAGGATGCGGTCGCGGGAGGCTATTCGATCGGGCTCGTGCTCTGGGACCATGAAATTCTCGACGCCGTGCACCCGACGAGGGATGCCGCAAGGGTGCACCGAGCGCTCGATGCTGCCACCGCACGCGGGGGGACGCAACTCGTGCCAGCGCTTACGCTCGCCGAGCGCATGCTGATGGACTCCGATGCCACTGACAAGGTGTGCGTGATCTTCAGTGATGGGTCTCTGACGGATCAGGATGACGCCGAGGCGGCAGCATCACGACTCAGATCCCAGAGGGTGCGGATTCTTACGATCGGCCTCGGCCCGGTCGCCTCTCGCGGGCTCGATCCGCTCGCGAGTCCCAGCCAGCCCGCGACGACGACGTCGACTGCGAAGACGCTGGCGCACGATATGCGGCAGATGGCGGCAGGTCTCAAGAGAAAGAACCGCTCATGAGTGGGTTCTGATGCTCGCGAACTGTGACTTATCCCGTGTGAAAGGAATGCGTCCGTGCCCTACCTGATTCTTCTCTTCCTCGCTCTCTTCCTCCTTGGCGCCTACATTGTCGCGTTGGGATTCCTTCTGTTTCTCATCGCGACGTTCGCGATCGTGCCGCTGGTCGCGATCGCTGCGGTAGGGGCATACGCCGTCGCGGCGATCTTGCCGCTCATCCTTCTGGTTAACAAGGGGCTGAGCGGGATCGACGGCGACCTTGCGACACCGGCCGAGGTTGTCGGCGGACGGGTGCTGGGCGCGAGGCCGTCCGGAGAGATGGCTGCGCACGGTTGGGATCCCGCGTGGCCGCTGTATTTCCCCTATCAGGCGAAACGCGATTTCAAGGCTGTTGCGGCATGGATGATCGGGTTCAACCTTGCGGCTCTGAAACTTCCTTGGCGGTGGGTCAGTGCTCTGTGGCTCCGTTCCAAGGGGTTCTCAAGGTGGTTGTGGTGGGTCCCGGTGATCGTCTTCATGATCCCGACGGTCGCGCTACCGATCACGTTGTTCGCTGTCTTGGAAACGCTTGCAGGCGCGATCTTCATCGGATTGCTGTGGCTCGTGATGACGGCCACCACCTACCTGGCGCGAGCGGGGGGTGCCGCGTACGGCGCGACCGAGCGGTCGTCTCGCCGCAGGGCGAGCAAGGAACTGGTCTGTCCGACGTGTTATCGCACAACGTTGACGCCGGGCTACCTCTGCGCAACGTGCGGTAGAGCGCATCGACTGCTGCAGCCCGGCCCGTTGGGAATACTTACCCGCACGTGCGAGTGCGGGTCGAGGCTCCCGACGACGGCGACTCGTGCTGCGAAAGCGCACCTCGAGGTGGTATGTCCCTATTGCGATGGTCAGTTGTCGGCGACCGCGGGCGCGCGACCGACCGTGTTGATTCCCGTGGTCGGTCCGGTCGGAGCAGGAAAGACCACCTTCTTCGCAAGCGCGGTCGTTGGGATGCAGGACTACGCCTTGGGCGCCGGGGGAGCGTTCGAACCGACTAATCCCGCGGCGACGCAGTTCGCGTCGCTCGCCAGCACGGCGGAGTTGCTTCCGAAGACCGCGTTCGCTGGCCGGCCCGAGGTGATGACATTCGAGGCATCCCGCGGCGGATCCACTCACGATATCCAGCTCGTTGATGCGGCAGGCGAGTTCTTCGTCGATTGGGAGTCCGCTCAGGCTCTCACCTATATCGACAGTGCCACCGGATGGGTCTTCGTCATCGATCCGTTGATGTTGCCGGAGGTGCGGGATGTGATCGAACGCAACGGGGTCGACCTTGGGCAAACGATCGTGGGCACGGGCGACATCGGCGGTGCATACGCGAGCGTCGTCGACCGCTTCAAGGCCTCGGGAGGTCGCCTCAAGGACAAAGCGCTCGCTGTCGTTGTGTCGAAGGCAGACCTCCTCGTGCAGGTGCCGGAGTGGTCGCAACTGAGGGAGGCCAGCGCTGTGCGCCAACTGCTCTTCAACCACGGTGCAGACAACTTGCTGCGTGGAGCAGAGCTCGACTTCGAGAAGATCAGCTACTTCGCTGTCGAGTCGCGAGACCGCGAGGCTCTGGATCCGAGCCGTGACCCGGTCCGCGTCATCGACTGGGCGCTCGCGCAGAAGCGGCTGAAGCTGTCTTTCATGCCCGTCGCTGCACAGCCGGCGCCCGTTGAGGATGCGGCGGCGCACCACGACCCAATTGTCCCGACAAAGTGAGGATGCGCACGAATGAGCGTTGAAGTTCCAAAGTCCTACACGGTGTTCCGGATTCTCATGGGGTCTCTGGTGCTGCTCATCGGTGGCGGCGTTGCTTTCGCCCTCGTGACCGTCGTCACCGGACTGATCGGCTAAGGCGGCGCCATGGCTGAGTTGTTGTCTGTCGCGGGTGCCGTATGCGCCGTGATCGGCGGTTATGTATTGGTGCGCTGGCTGTTCACGCACAAGCGATTTACCGCAAAGCGTCCCCGTCGCTTCTATACGGGGCTCGGACTGCTCGGAATCGCGGTTGGGCTCTTTGCGATTGCAGGCTACTTCGTCCCCTGACGCGGTCTCAGTTGGAGTGGTGATACGAGAGAAGGGATCGAGACATGAGCGCAGAACAGGATGCGCGCCGCGCTGAGTGGGCACGCGCTGCCGCAGAGCGGGAGGCTGCACAGAAGGCAGCTCAGTCGCGCAAGGAACAGTTGGTGGGGGAGTTGCGTTCGATCGCGAACGGTTCGTCGACCTCGTGGGAGACGACGACGCGCGTGAAGAACATCTCCGGTGAGTTCTTCAAAGCGGGCTATGCAGGCAAGGGCATCAATGAGGTGTTGAAGCAGCGGCACGACGAAGCGAAGGCCGAGTATTTTCGCAAGGTTGAGGCCGCACGCAAACGCGAAGAGGAGAAGCGCGACCGAGCGCGTCGCGAGATGGAGCATCAGCTCTACGTTCTTGAGCGGATCGCGCACGCGGACGTCCGTACTGATCGATGGAATGCCTGGAAAGAAGCATCCGACAAGTTCTTCAAGATCGGATACCCAGGGAAGGACGCGAAAGCAGACCTGATGAATCGATTCGGCAAGCTCCGAGACGATCTGGGCCGAGGTCTTGAGCGGGATCGCGCTCACAAGGCGGCGCAGAGAAAGTCGCGCTGGTAGCAACGGCGAGGTGGGCCCATCTGATGGAGTCACTGAGCCGCCGCTGAATCGAGCCGTCGGTGATGCGCGAAACGCGGCCGCTCGCTCTGCGGGATCCATCGCCGATTCATGTCCTGTTTGCGAACCTGATGCAGCGACACTCCTGGCAGGCTTCGAGGTGGCGGCATCCGTTCGCGTCGTGACTCTGCTCGTGCTGGCGGCCTCGGCATCCGTGTGGGTCGTGACCGGATGGCGCGCCCGCCGCGATCCGCAGCGAACAGACGGATGCCGCACCGACGCGCTCCTCGGATGGACGCTCCCACTCGCACCCGCCGCGCTCGTGCTCTCGACCGTGTGGGTGGGCTGAGGCGCGCCGGTCCATCACGCCTCGGGCTCGCCAGTTCGCCGCCCGGTACGCGCCGCCAACGCACCTGCTGCCCCGCGCTGGTTGAGCCCTGTCGCGAATGATCCTTGTATCGCGATGCGATACGCGATACGCTCCGATGGTGATCGTGAGCTTCCGACACAAGGGACTCCAGGCGCTCTACGAGTCAGGCTCGAAGAGGGGCGTGCAGCCGGCACACGCGCCGAAGCTCACTCGCATCCTGGGTCTTCTCGATGTCGCGCAATCGTCCGCGGACCTCGCGATCCCAGGATTTCGGACACACGAACTGCGGGGAGACCTCGCTGGACACTGGTCGATCTGGGTCAACGGTAACTGGCGAGTGACCTTCAGATTCGTCGGGCAGGATGTCGAGCTCGTCGACTACCAGGACTATCACTGAAGGAGGAGCATCATGATGAAGAGCCCACCGCACCCAGGGCAGATCATCGGGGAGGACGTGCTCGGCGAACTGGGGCTGACTGTCGCGGAAGCGGCCGCACGACTCGGCGTTTCGCGCGTCACGCTTAGTCGTGTCATCCACGGACACTCCGGGGTGAGTCCGAACCTCGCGGTCCGTCTCGAGCGCGCGGGCGTCGGGACGGCCCGCGCTTGGATGGCGCTGCAGACCAGTTACGATCTCGCCCGCGAACTCGAAGGCAAGAGCCACGATGTTCAGCCCCTCGTCGTCGCGTGACAAACGTGGAGGCTCTCGAAGCCTTCGTGATGGCCCAGGATATTGCGGCGGACTGAGGATGACGGCACCCGCGTGACCCTCGATGAGTTGCGCACCGACCTCGCTGGCTTACAAAGACAGGTGAAGCCGCAGGGCGTCGTCGAGAGCGCCGAGTGATTCGCCGGTAAGGCGGCCGGTGACGCGGCTCACACGCGAGATCGACACTGCGCGCACCTGTTCTGCTTGGGCTTTGCTGGGCCGGGGGAGTCCCGATTCTTCCGGCGAGAGAAGCACCTGAAACGGATGAACCGTCGAAACGTTCGAGGTCACCGGCACGACCGTGATCACCCCGTGCCCGGTGCGCGCAGCGCTGAGGTTCGCGGTCGCGTTGCTCACAACGATGGCCGGGCGAGTTCGCGCGGCTTCGGATCCGACGGCTGGATCGAGATCGACGAGCACGACGTGACCGCGTCGCAACGCGCGCACAGGGTCTGTCACGGCCGCGCAAGTCCGTCGCCGGATGCCGCATCCCACGCGTCGTCTGCAGGTTCGGCGAAGGCGTCGGCGTAGGCATCCGCGAGTCGTTCTTCGCGCAGCACCCGCACGGCGTCTTGCACCGCCGCGGACCGACTGGAATAGACGCCGGTTCGGGTCTGGTCGTCGAGGAAAGCGAGGTCGTCGGTGCTGAGGCTGAGGCTGACTTTCACATGCACCATTCTTCGATGCTACCGAAGTAGCAAGATCACGGGTGGGCGAGCTGGGGATCCGGGACAACACGAACGCAGCAGGGGAGGAGTGCATGCAAAATGCAGGCATCCCTCCCTGCAGCGGTGCGATGCCAGTGGCATCCGTTTCATCAAACTCGACCCGCACAACCCGGAGTGGTCAGCGGCCGCCGAGGCGGAGAGGCTGCGGTGGGCGGGGCGGTACACCCCGGTGCCGCGGGTGCTCGAGTCAGGGCGTGACGCGGCGCACGAGTGGCTTGTGACCGAGGGTCTGTCGGGGGAGAGCGCGGTGTCGGCGCGGTGGCTGGCCGATCCGGCCACGGCGGTGCGGGCGATCGGTGTGGGTCTGCGGGCGCTGCACGAATCGCTTCCGGTGGAGGAGTGTCCGTTCCGGTGGGATGTGCCGACACGGCTCGCGGTTGCTGCGGCGCGCGGCATCCGTGTGCCCGATGCTCTGCGCCCCCCCGCCGCTGGTGGATCGCCTGGTGGTGTGCCATGGCGATGCGTGCGCGCCGAACACGGTGGTGACGGATGCCGGCACCTGGTCGGGTCATGTTGACCTCGGTTCTCTCGGCGTTGGTGACCGGTGGGCCGACATCGCGGTGGCCGCCATGAGCTTGGAGTGGAACTACGGTCCCGGGTGGGAGGACGCCCTGCTCGTCGCGTACGGCATCGATCCCGACGCCGAGCGGATGTCGTACTACCGCGACCTCTGGAACGCGGCCTGAGCCGGCCCTAGCGCACGACGGCCCACCGTTCGCACGACGGCATGAGGCAGGCTGTGAAGCATCACCGCCAACGAGCCTGGGACACCCGCGATCGGGTGACGCCCATGGAGTTCGAAGCCAAGCTGGCCGAGCCGCTCACACTCGCGGCCTAAACCGAACCTGTCACCGATCCGTTCCTCACGCCCCTTCTCACGCGCTTCCGACCGAAGAGATCGCCCGGATGCTTGTTACGCGCGTCCCCCCGCCGCAGGCGCGTATCACCCGGGCGAAGAAGGCGCTTGCCGACACGCAAGTGCCGTTCGAGTCGGATCCCGCGAGCGAGTGGCGGGCGCGCCTCGCCCGTGTGCTGGGTTTCGTGAGTCTTGCCGACCGCACCACAGTTCGCCTCGAAGCTACAGCTAGACGCTTCCGCCGAGCTGCAGGCCCAATAGGTCGAGCTGCAGGCCTAATAGAAGGTGACGACCTCGCACGTGTGGGTCGCTGCGAGATACTTCATTCCAACCAGATAGCGACGTACGGATCCCGATGCGTGCGGGAACTCCACCTGCACCGTGAACATCATTGCATCCAGAGTGCTGTCCTGCACTCCGCCTCGCTTGCCCTCGACAAAGCGCAGGTTGTAAATGAGCCCGAGGTCGAGTTTCGCCCGAATAGCTTCGGCTAGCTCCTCGGGGTCGAGCCCGGCCAATCCGGCACCGGCAAGTGAGCCCCCGTGTCCGTTCGACAAGTACTCGATTCGCCGCTCATCGATAATGACTGATGTCGTCGACATGGGCTGGCGGTCGCCGCCAAGCACAGTTAGGGCGATCGAGCTATCTTCGTCCGCCCACTTCGGTACGCCGTTGTCCAGCCGGAACCCGAGGAGCGGTCCGTAGAGCTCTTCTGCAACGCCTACGATCGCGAAGCCGTTCTCCTCGAACGGATAACCCACTTGGTTGGGGGTTCCCACATCGTCTTGGTCCGTGATTATGGAGTCTCGAACTCGAAGCGCGACCTGAGGGAGAGACAGCCCGAGCTTGAGCACGTTCCAGGTCGAACAATCGACGTATCCGAGATATGCGCCGCTCGATCCTTCGAAATCCGCGTGCATTGCCCGCAACTGTGCTGGGGAGATGTTCGTCATATACACGACGAAGTACAGCTCGGTGGACTGAGTATTCGCGCTTCTGAGGGCCGCTGATATTGGGGTTCGGGGCCA
>CEPH01045453.1_pt1 | contig 20903 bp, 16 predicted proteins | sample 530571 | NCBI WGS metagenome assembly CEPH01 (sample SAMEA2620413, study PRJEB7988) | marine metagenome | biome: marine biome (ENVO:00000447); feature: surface water layer (ENVO:00002042); material: "saline water (ENVO:00002010), including plankton (ENVO:xxxxxxxx)" | depth 5 m | reverse complement strand
GACGCGCGTGGTGCGTCTCGAGGCGGCCCGCGTGGACCGCCGGCTGCGGAAGCGCGACGGCGGCCATGTCACACCCCCGCGTGGAAGGTGCGGCTGATCACGTCGAGCTGCTGCTCGCGGGTCAGTCGGACGAAGTTGACGGCGTAACCCGACACCCGGATGGTCAACTGGGGGTAGTTCTCCGGGTTCTCCATCGCGTCTTCGAGCGTTTCCCGCGTGAGGACGTTGACGTTCAGGTGGTAGCCGCCAGCTGCCATCTGCGCATCCAGGAGCCCGACGAGGTTCGCGACCCGCTCGTCCGCGGTCCGGCCGAGGCCTGCGGGGACGACGGTCGTGGTCAGCGAGATGCCGTCCTGTGCCTGGTCGAAGGGGATCTTGGCGACGGAGAGGGTAGCTGCCAGCATCCCGTGCGTGTCTCGACCGTTCATCGGGTTCGCTCCCGGTGCAAAGGGGGCTCCGGCGCGGCGCCCGTCGGGGGTGTTGCCGGTGGCCTTGCCGTAGACGACGTTCGAGGTGATCGTCAGCACGGACTGGGTGTGCACGGCATCCCGGTAGGTCGGGTGCGAGCGCAGCATCTCCATGAATTCGGTCACAAGCTCCCGTGCAATGTCATCGACACGGTCGTCGTCGTTGCCGTACGTGGGGAACTCGCCCTCCACGACGTAGTCGGTGACCAGGCCGGTCTCATCGCGAACCGGGGAGACCCGAGCGTACTTGATCGCCGAGAGGGAGTCCGCCGCCACCGACAGCCCTGCGATACCGCAGGCCATCGTGCGCAAAACCTCCCGGTCGTGCAGGGCCATCTCGAGCCGCTCGTACGCGTACTTGTCGTGCATGTAGTGGATGCAGTTCAGTGCGTCGACGTAGGTTGCGGCAAGCCACTCCATCAGCGTGCGGAACTTGCCGCGCACGTCGTCGTAGTCCAGCACGTCGCCGGTCACGGCCGGCATGACGGGGGCTACCTGCTTGCCGGTGACCTCATCACGGCCACCGTTGATGGCGTAGAGAAGAGTCTTGGCGAGGTTCACCCGTGCACCGAAGAACTGCATCTGCTTGCCGACGCTCATGGGCGAGACGCAGCAGGCGATGGCAGCATCGTCTCCGCACAGGCCCCGGATGAGGGCATCCGACTCGTACTGGATGGAGGACGTGTCGATCGAGACCTTCGCGCAGAACTCCTTGAACCCGCGGGGGAGGTCATCCGACCAGAGCACCGTCAGGTTGGGCTCGGGTGCGGGGCCCAGGTTGTACAGCGTCTGCAGGAAACGGAACGCGGTCTTGGTGACCAAGGTTCGCCCGTCAACGCCCGTGCCCCCCAGCGACTCGGTCACCCATGTCGGGTCGCCGGAGAACAGGGCGTCGTACTCGGGCGTGCGCAGGAACCGCACGATCCGAAGCTTGATGACGAGGTCGTCGATGAGTTCCTGCGCTCCCGTTTCGTCGAGGATGCCGGCCTCCAGGTCGCGCTGGATGTAGACGTCCAGGAACCCGGTGTTGCGGCCGAAGCTCATCGCTGCGCCGTTTTGCTCCTTCACCGCGCCGAGGTAGGCGAAGTAGAGCCACTGCAGCGCTTCGCGGGCGTTCGCGGCGGGACGCGCGATGTCGTAACCGTAGGTTGCTGCCATCCGGGTCAGCTCCTGCAGCGCGCGGATCTGCTCGGCGTTCTCTTCGCGGCTCCGGATGATGTCCTCGGTCGAGAAGTGCATGTCGAGCTCGGCGTGTTCAGCCTTCTTCGCGTCGATCAAGGCGTCCGTTCCATACAGTGCGACCCGGCGGTAGTCGCCGATGATGCGGCCGCGGCCATAGGCATCCGGAAGCCCCGTGATGAGGTGGCTGCTGCGTGCCCGGCGGACGGCGGGCGGGTAGACGTCGAACACGCCGTCGTTGTGGGTCTTGCGGTAGGTCGTGAAGATCTTCTCCAGATCCGCCGGCACGTCGTAGCCGTAGGTCTCCAGGGCACCCTTGACCATCCGCCATCCACCGTTGGGCATGATGGCCCGCTTGAGCGGGGCGTCGGTCTGCAGGCCGACGATCAGTTCGTCGTCACGAGCGATATAGCCCGGTGCGTGCGAGGTGATCGTCGAGGGCGTCGTGGCGTCGACGTCGTACACACCGCGCTCACGCTCTGCGGGGAACATCGCGGTCAGTGTCTGCCAGACTCGCTGCGTCCGTTCGGTTGCCCCAGCCAGGAACGAGGCGTCACCGCTGTAGGGCGTGTAGTTGCGCTGGATGAAGTCGCGGACGTCGATGGCGTCCTGCCAGGGGCCGGCGACGAATCCGTCCCAGGCTGCGGGGATCGCGTCTGCCTGGTCGACGGGGGTGGGGGTTACGGTGCTCATGGTGACGCATCTCCTTCGTGGGTGTCGAAGTGTGGGTCACTCGTCTCGGCGACGGATTACGCCGCCGCGGGAGTGCTTCTGACACCGACGCTAGACCCGCGAAGGAACCCCGTCGGAAAGATGCACGAATCCCTACATCCATGTGGTCTGACCACACACATGTTTGTGGTCAGACCACAAGTGGTCAGCTGCGCTTGCGCCCGAAGATCAGACCGAACAGCAGGAGCACCACGATCGAGCCGATCAGCGCGAACACCCAGCCCGAGAAGTTCCAGAACGTCGTGTAGACATCCAGTCCGAACAGCCCGGCGATCCACCCGCCGACCATCGCGCCGAGCAGGCCCAGCAAGATCGCGACGAACCAGCCGCCGACCTGTTTGCCGGGAAGGATGATGCGGGCGATGATGCCCGTCAGGATGCCGAGAATGGCGAAGGCGAAGAAACCCACGGGACGGTCCTCTCGAGTCGGGCGAAGCGGGGTCAGTCGGGGTAGGGAACGGGCCAGCGTGGCTCGGGCACCGGCCAGCCGGCCTCGCGCAGCGCGCGGCGCGACAGCTCGCGCGCCGAGTATGGCGTGCGGACGCCCCGGATGTCGCGGTAGTCCTGATGGCCCGGCCCTGCCCAGAGGATCGCGTCGCCGTCGCCGACGAGCGCGACAGCCTCGACGATCGCCCGCTCGGGCGGCGAGTACTCGTAGATCTCGGCATCCGGACGCGCTCGCCGTGCACCCTCCAGCAAGGTCGCCCGAATCGAATCCGGGTCCTCGAATCTCGGGTGGTGGTCGGTGATGACCAGGATGTCGCTGCCCTCGACCGCGGTGCGGCCCATGTCGTGGCGTTTGCTCTTGTCACGGTCACCATCGGCGCCGAAGAGCATGAGCACGCGCCCCGGCGTGACGCGGCGGACCGCGGCGAGCGTCTTCTCGAAGGCATCGGGGGAGTGGCCGAAATCGACGTAGATCGCGGGACCAGTGGGGCCAGAGACGAGCTCGGTTCGACCGGGCAAGTACGCGCGGATGACGTCATTGTCGAGGGCCCGCGTGATGCGTTCCCAGTCGTAGCCGGCCTCGAAGATCATGACGATCGCCTGGGCGGCGTTGGCGGCCATGTGGCGCCCGATCACCGGCACCGTCGTGGACAGCGAGCGACCTCCGGGACCCGACAGGCGGAAACGTGTGCCGTCGGGCAGTTCGTCGAGGATCTCGACAGTCCAGTCAGCTGCTGCTGCCGCATCCGGGGCGGCGGCGATCGCGGGGGTTCCGATCGTGACGTAGGGCACCTCGCAGGCAGCGACGACGTCGGCGCCGGAGGCCGAGTCGAGGCAGATCACGGCTCGGCGCGAGCGGTCGGGGCGAAAGAGCGGGAGCTTGGCCTGAAAGTACTCAGCCATATCGGCGTAGTCGTCGAGGTGATCGTGCGAGAGATTGGTGAAGCCCGCAACGTCGAACACGATCCCGTCCACACGTTGGCGGCTCAGGGCCTGGGCGCTGACCTCGATGGCGACTGCCTCGACGCCGCGCTCGCGCATGAGGGCGAGCAGGGCATGCATCTCGTAGGCCTCGGGAGTGGTGAGGCGGGACACGATGACATCGCCGGCGATGTGGCGTTCGGCGGTTGATGAGAGTCCGGCGGTGACGCCGAGCTGCGTCAGGATGCCCTCGAGCAGGTGGGACACGCTCGTCTTGCCGTTCGTGCCGGTCGTGCCGAACAGGATCGGAAGCGTGTCGTTCGGCCCGGTCGCATAGACCCACGCCGACAGGGCGCCGAGGCTCCCGCGGGGGTCGGGGACAACGATCGTCGGCAGGCCGCTGGCCAGGGCACGCTCGCGACCCGCGGCATCCGTGACGACAGCGACGGCTCCTCGTGCCGCGGCATCGGTCGCGAACTCCGCACCGTGGCGCGTCCCGCCCTGGACGGCGACGAACAGGTCGCCGGGGCGAAGGTCTGCGGTCGCGAGGGTGAGACCGGTGACGGATGCCGAGGCGTCGGTGTCCGCATCCTGATCGCCGCCGCCGACGCGCTGCTCGATCGGTGCTCCGAGGTGTGCCGCGAGGTCCGCGAGGCGGTGCGCGGGCGGGTTCTGCGGCCGGAGCACGGGCGGCAGGTTCGCGGGATCTGTCGTCATGGCGCCTCCATCTTCTCACCCGCGCACTGGGCTGACTCAAAGGCAGAGCCGATAGCGTGGCGGCGTGGATGTGGTCGCCTTCATCGTCGGTGTCGTCGTGCTCGTTGTGGGCCTGGCGGTGTCGATCGCGCTGCATGAGATTGGGCACCTCGTCCCCGCGAAGCGATTCGGGGTGCGCGTCGGCCAGTACATGGTCGGTTTCGGACCCACGCTGTGGTCCCGTCGCCGCGGCGAGACCGAGTACGGCGTGAAGGCGATACCGCTCGGCGGCTACATCTCCATGGCTGGAATGTACCCACCCTCGCCGGCTGCGCGCGCTGCAGACGGCGGAACAGTCTCGGGACGTGCCGGGGGCGGCTTTTTCGCGACGATGGTGCAAGATGCCCGCGCGGCGAACGACGAAACACTCGACGGCGCCGACGACGACCGCGTCTTCTATCGGCTGCCGGTCTACAAGCGCGTGATCATCATGCTCGGTGGTCCGCTCATGAACCTGGTTTTCGCGGTCGTTCTGATGACGCTTGTGCTCAGCGGCATCGGTGTGCAGACCGTGACGAACACCGTCGCGTCGGTGAGCGCCTGCGTCCCCGCCGAGGCTGGCCAGGAATGTCAGGCCGGCGATCCGCCGTCACCGGCGGCGGCAGCAGGCATCCAACCCGGCGATGTCATCGTGTCGGTGGGTGGTCAGGAGGTCTCTGATTTCGCCACGGCAGCTGCCCTCATCCAGGCAGCTCCGGGCCAGAGCGTACCGATCGTGGTCGACCGCGACGGCCAGCGTCTCACTCTGTCGGTGACACCCGACACCGTGACCCGTCAGGTCGTCGATCAGGACGGGCAGCGTGTCGAGAACCAGGTCGGGGTCATCGGCGTCACCGGGACTCTTGACTACGTGCGTCAGCCGATCTGGTCAGGCCCCATCGCTGCGGTTGACAATGTCGGAACCGTTGCCGGGATCATCGTGCAACTTCCTGTCAAGGTCTACGAAACGGCGGCGACGCTGGTGACCGGTGCCGAGCGTGATCCGAACGGGCCGCTCAGTATCGTCGGCGCCGGGGCGATCGCGGGAGAGGTCGCGGCAACCGACGCCCCGGTCGTCAATCGCATCGCCGTGATCCTGTCGCTGCTGGCGTCGCTGAACATCGCGCTGTTCGTGTTCAACCTCTTGCCACTTCTCCCCCTGGATGGTGGTCACATCGTCGTGGCGCTGTGGGGCGGCATCCGCAACTGGTGGGCGCGGATTCGCGGGCGTGCTGAACCGGCCCCGATCGACGCGACCAGACTCGTGCCCCTGACGTTCGTCGTGGTGATAGCCCTGATCGCGATGACCGCGGTCCTGATCATCGCCGACCTCGTGAACCCCATCCCGCTCTTCGGCTGAGCGAGTCGCGCGGCCGACGCGCCGCGGGGATCACTCCGGGGCGAGGGCCCACTCGATGAGCTGATGCAGGGTCGACATGCCGTCGCGCGAGAGGATCGATTCGAGGTGGCCCTGCACCGAGGCGAATCCGGTGCCCCGAAGGGCGTAGACGTCGCCCGTTGCCGGATCCGCTGCGATCTCCACACCGGCAATCGTCGTTCCCGAAGCGCAGCGCGCCGTGAACGTGTTGTAGAAGCCGATCGAGGCGGGCTGCCCGAAGATATCGACGGTCAGCTGCAGGCCCTGGTGGGGTTGCGCGAGCGGAGCGAGGTCGATGCCGAGCTCGCTGGCGAGGATCTGATGGCTCAGACACACCGTCAGCAGCGGTGCCGATGCCGCGCGGCGCCGCGCGATGATTTCTCGCAGCCGGGCCATGCGGGCCGACGAGGGATCCAGCGGGTCGCCGGGGCCGGGGCCCGAGACCAGCAGCTCCGCCGCGCCGATGTCGTCATCGGTAACGGCATCCCACGGCACAATCGAGACGTCGAGGCCGAGGTGGCTCAACTGGTGCGCGAGCATCGTCGTGAAGCGGTCTTCGGCATCGATGACCAGCGCGCGTCGCCCCGTGAACGGTCCGGCGCCTGCCTGTTCCTGCGGGTTCAGCCAGAATGGCGCGAGCCGGGCGTTCCGGGACTCCAGGAGTGCGGCGATCGTCGGGTCGTCAGCCAACCGGGCAGGGGCAACGGTGGGGGCATCCTCGTCGAGAATCACAACAGCGGGCCGGACTTCGCGCGGGATCGCGCCGATCGCGCCCAACACGCCCGCAGCCTTGCCATGTGTTTCGCTGACCTCGCCGTAGGGGTCGGAGTGGCGCACCAGCGTGGCGCCGACAGGCACCCGCAGGCGTCCGTTCTCGATATAGGCGGTGCGGATCAGGATCGGGGCGTCGAGGTCGTGGGTGACAGCGTCAGTTCCCTGGCCGGGGGCGGCGTCCGTGCGTGGCGTGAACAATGCGGCGACGCCCGAGTAGTAGCCGCGGGGTGTCGTCTCGTGACGGGTGATGACCGTGCACGCGTTCTGCATGGGGGAGCCGGTGACCGTGGGTGCGAACATCGTCTCGCGCAGGATGTCGCGCGGGTCCAGCTTGCTCGAGCCCCGCAGCATGTACTCGGTGTGCGTGAGACGGGACATCTCTTTCAGGTGCGGGCCGGTGATGCGTCCGCCGTCCGTGCACACGGCGCTCATCATCTTGAGCTCTTCGTCGACGACCATGAACAGCTCTTCGGTCTCTTTCGTGGAGCGCAGGAACTCGCTGAGGTTGTCGACGGTGGCTCCACCCTCGGGGTGGCGGAATGTCCCCGATATCGGATTCATCGTGACGATGCCTGCCTCGGCGCTCACGTGAGCCTCGGGACTCGCTCCGACCGCCACGTGGCCGTCGGTCACCACCGCGAAAGTCCAGTAGGCGCCGCGCTCGTGCTCCAGGAGGGCCCGGAACCAGGCGAGGGCCGCGACCCGCGGGTCAGCATCGACATCTGCCGTGAAATCGCGACGGATGACGAAGTTGGCGCCTTCGCCGCGCCCGATCTCATCGGCGATGACCCGGCGCACGATGTCGGCGTACGCCTCGTCGTCGATGTCGAACCCGGCGTCCCGCAGCGGGATGACGTCGTGGGGAAGGACGGCCAGCGCTTCGTCTCGCGGATACGTGGCGCGCTCCGTGATGACAAGACACCGCAACGGTGCGCCGTCATCGTGGCACGCGAATCCGCGCTCTCTCACCTGTCGGAACGGAACGAGCGCGAGAACCTCTCGCGGCGTGCCGTCGGCTGCCAGGAGCGGGATGTCGCGCAGCAGCTCCACGTCGATAACCTCGCCGGTGAGCACCTCGACGGTTGCGGAGTCACGGGCGAGGATCGCGAACGGCATGTCGCTGGTGGCGAGTCCGGCGAGGGAGGGAAGGGGAGTCCCGGTCATGGATCGGTCTTTCGTCGTGGGGCGGCCACCCTCACAAAGAAGACCGCCCCGGGGGCGGTCTCAGGATCAACGAGCACACCGCCTCAGACGGTGGGCCACCATGGGGTGCTCGCGAACATGCGCCGAAACTACCACAGCGCTGCTGCGCTGCGCCGAGTCTCTGGCGCTCGGGTGCCAGCTCGCAATACATTCGAGACATGACAGATCCGCAGGGTAGTGGTTCCGACGAGCTCCGCCAGCGCGCGGTCGCAAGTCTTCGCGCAAAGCAGGGGTTCTGGTACACCCTGGCGACATGGGTGGTGCTCTCCATCTTTTTTGTTCTCATTTGGGCGCTGACGGGGATGGGGTACTTCTGGCCCGCCTGGCCGATCGCTGGAATCGCGATCGGGGTTGCCTTCGCGGGCTTCAACGCGTACGGTCCGACCCGCGGCGCGCTCGCCGAGAGCAAGATCCAGGACGAGATGCGCCGACTGCAGTAGCGCCGACCCACCTCGGCGACCTCGGACTGCCACCCAGCCGGAATGCGTAGGCTGGTCCCGTGCCAGCTGTGAACATCGGAATGCCGAAGGTCCCCGAAACCCTCGCTCCGCGCCGCAAGAGCCGCCAGATCAAGGTGGGTAAGGTCCTTGTCGGCGGAGATGCGCCCGTCAGCGTCCAATCGATGACGACGACGCCGACGACCAACATCAACGCCACGCTGCAGCAGATCGCCGAGCTCACGGCATCCGGATGCGAGATCGTGCGCGTGGCAGTGCCGTCGCAGGATGACGCTGACGTGCTGCACATCATTGCGGCAAAGAGCCAGATCCCGGTGATCGCCGACATCCACTTCCAGCCGAAGTACGTCTTCCAAGCCATCGACGCCGGTTGCGCGGCGGTTCGCGTCAATCCCGGCAACATCCGCAAGTTCGACGACCAGGTCGGGGCGATCGCGAAGGCCGCGCAAGCGGCTGGGGTGTCGCTGCGGATCGGTGTCAATGCCGGGTCGCTCGACCGGCGCCTGCTGGAGAAGTACGGCAAGGCGACTCCCGAGGCGCTCATGGAGAGCGCGGTGTGGGAGGCCTCGCTGTTCGAAGAACACGACTTCCACGACTTCAAGATTTCGGTCAAACACAACGATCCCGTTGTGATGGTCAAGGCCTACCGGTTGCTCGCCGAACGGGGTGACTGGCCGTTGCACCTCGGGGTGACCGAGGCCGGTCCCGCCTTCCAGGGCACCATCAAATCCGCTACCGCCTTCGGCATCCTGCTGGGTGAGGGGATCGGCGACACCATCCGCGTTTCGCTGTCTGCGCCGCCCGCCGAAGAGGTGAAGGTCGGGCACCAGATTCTGCAGTCGCTGAACTTGCGTGAGCGAAAGCTCGAGATCGTGTCGTGCCCCTCATGCGGGCGAGCCCAGGTCGACGTGTATTCCCTGGCCGACAACGTCACCGAGGGACTCAAAGACATGACGGTGCCGCTGCGCGTGGCTGTCATGGGGTGCGTCGTGAACGGACCGGGAGAAGCCCGGGATGCCGACCTGGGCGTTGCCTCCGGCAACGGCAAGGGTCAGATCTTCGTCAAGGGCGAGGTCATCAAGACGGTTCCCGAGTCCGAGATCGTCGCCACTCTCATTGCAGAGGCCAACCGGCTCGCCGACGAGATGGGCCCCGACGCCCCCCTCGGTACTGCGCAGGTCGTCACGAGCTGAGAAGCCCCGGACTCCCACGCGCCTGGGTCCGGGAGTCTAGGACCTCGCAACGCGTTCGAGCGCCTCCAGCGGGATCGAAACCCACGTGGGCCGGTTGCGGATCTCGTACATGACCTCGTACACCGCCTTATCAGCGACGTAAGCGTCCAGCAGCACACGGTGAGGCCCGGTGAGGTCCGCGCCGGTGTCGCCGTCGCTGCCGTCATCGGATGCCGCAGCCGCGACGTACGCCGCGACGAAGTGCTCGCGAGCGCGGGCTGACCACTCGCGCGCGCGCTCTGCTCGCAGAGCCCCCGCCTCATCGGTATCGGTGTCCGAAGCCCAGGACACCTCGATCATCGCCGCCGCGTAGTCGAACGAACGCAGCATTCCGGCAACATCCCGCCACGGCGAATCCGGAAGAGAGCGCTGCTCGAACGGCCGGCCCGGTTCACCCTCGAAGTCGACGATGCGCCATCCGTGCGAGGTACGCAGAGTCTGGCCGAGGTGCAGGTCGCCATGCACGCGCTGAACCTCGAGGGTGTCAAGTGCGGCGACAGCGTCATAGAGGGCGTGCAGTTGCGGGACGCTGGCCTCAAGCCCGGGGACCGACCGGCGCGCGTGGTCGAGGCGACCCCGCATCGCGTCGGCGAGCTCCGCCGTGGTGCCGGCACCGCGGCGCTCGGCGGGAAAGCGCGACCGCATCAGGGCATGGACCTGCGCGAGGGCCGCACCCAGACGCGCGGCCTCGCCGGCGAAGTCACCTCCGGAGTCCTCCGCACGCTGCTCGGGATCTGCGAGGAGCGCGCGAACGCTGGCGACGGCCAGCTCGAATCCGTCGGTCGCCGTCGCCAGGAACTCTTGCAGCATCGCCGTCTGCAGCAGCTGCCCCTCGACCTCGACCTCCACCCAGCCGTACAACTGTGCGATGTGTTCGGAGCCGCCGCGTGTGAGTTCCTCATGGATCTCGATGTCGGGGTTCGTTCCGGGGCTCACCTTGCGGAACAGCTTCATGATCGCGGTGTCATCGAACCGCGCCGACGAGTTCGACTGCTCACCGGTCATCGGTGACGAGACGAGCGAGTCGTCCAGGGGTTCGCCGCCTGCGACACGGTGGAAGCGCAGCCGATCGACCTGCGCGGTTCCCGTGGCCTCCGCCGCGATGAACCCGTCCAGCCAGATGCGCATCGCCTCGCGGTCGTGCACCGCGTCGTAGAGGTGGATGTGGCCGGCATCCGTGTCGATGCCCCCGAGGTAGGCGTGGCTGATTCGCTCTTCAACGTCGGGGTAGCCGCTCAGCGGCACCTGATATAGCTCGCTGTCGGCATCCTGATCGCGATAGGTCACCGTGAGGAGGTAAACGGTCAGAGACGGCCGCCCCTGCCGAGCAGGCACGTCCGCGATGCTGCGTACCTGTTCGACCTCGAATGGCCGCCCCTTGCCGCCGAACCAGCGGGTGCGTATCAAATAGCTCTCCAGGAGAGCGGCGTCGGGCGCGGTCACAGCAGCCCCACCTCCTCTGCATCGTCGGCCGGTGAGTGCAGTTGAAACCAGAAGAACCCGTGACCGCCGAGGGTGAGCAGGTAGGGCAGCTCACCGATCCGGGGGAAGGGAACGCCGCCGACGAGCTCGACCGGCACGAGCCCCTCGAAGCGACGGAGGTCGAGTTCGACCGGCTGGGGGAACTGCGACAGGTTGTTGACGCAGATGATGACGTCCACGGTGCCGTCGTCGTTGGTGTGCTCGCGCGTGTAGGAAAGCACTGACGGATTCGACCCGCCCAGGTCGTTGAAGCTCCCGAGTCCGAACGCCGGGTGGCGCTTGCGAGCCTGGATCATCTGACGCGTCCACTGGAGCAGCGAGGAGCGGTTCTCCTGCTGCGCTTCCACGTTCACAGCGAGGTATCCGTGCACCGGGTCCTGCACGATGGGCAGGGCAAGCTTGCCCGGGTTGGCGGTGGAGAACCCGGCGTTGCGGTCCGAGGTCCATTGCATGGGTGTGCGCACGCCGTCGCGGTCACCGAGCCAGATGTTATCGCCCATGCCGATCTCGTCGCCGTAGTACAGCACCGGCGCGCCGGGCAAGGAGAGAAGCAGCGCGGTGAACAGTTCGATGCGATCGATGTCGTTGTCCAGCAGTGGTGCGAGGCGGCGACGGATGCCGATGTTCGCCTTCATGCGCGGATCCTGCGCGTACTCGTTCCACATGTAGTCGCGGTCTTCGTCGGTGACCATTTCGAGGGTCAGCTCGTCGTGGTTGCGCAGGAAGATCCCCCACTGGCATCCGGACGGAATCGGGGGAGTCTCCGCGAGGATGTCGCTGATGGGATAACGGGACTCACGACGCACCGCCATGAAGATGCGCGGCATGACCGGGAAGTGGAAGCACATGTGGCATTCGTCGCCGCCGACGTCCGGATCCCCGAAGTAGTCGACGACATCCGCCGGCCACTGGTTGGCTTCGGCCAGGAGCACGCGTCCCGGATACTCGCGGTCGACGATGCGGCGCACCTTCTTCAGGAAGTCGTGTGTTTCGGGGAGGTTCTCGCCGTTGGTGCCCGGGCGCTCGTAGAGGTAGGGGACGGCATCGAGGCGGAACCCATCGAGCCCCATGTCGAGCCAGAACCGCATCGCGTCCAGCACCGCGTCGTGGACCCGCGGGTTGTCGAAGTTCAGATCCGGCTGGTGCGAGAAGAAGCGGTGCCAGAAGTACTGCTGCCGCACCGGATCCCACGTCCAGTTGCTCGGCTCGGTGTCGACGAAGATGATGCGGGCGTCCTCGTAGAGCTCGTCGGTGTCGCTCCACACGTAGAAGTCGCCGTATGGCCCGTCGGGATCGCGGCGGCTCTCTTGGAACCACGGATGCTCGTCGCTGGTGTGGTTCATGACGAAGTCGATGATGACCCGCATGCCCCGCTCGTGCGCGGCGTTCAGAAAAGCCTGGAAGTCTTCGGTAGTTCCGAGGCCCGGCTGGATGCCGGTGTAGTCGGCAACGTCGTAGCCACCATCGCGCAGGGGGGAGGGAAAGAAGGGCGGAAGCCACAGGCAGTCGACACCGAGCCACTCGAGGTAGTCCAGCTTGTCGATGAGGCCCCGGAAGTCGCCGGTTCCGTCGCCGTCACTGTCTTTGAAGGATCGGACCAAGACCTCGTAGAAGACCGCCGTCTTGAACCATTCAGGCTCCGCGCTTCCGGGTGTATCGGGGAACGGCTCCTGTGTCAGGATCGGGATGGAGACGGTATTTGTCGTCGGTTCCGCGGCGGTCATCTGTTCCTCCCGTGGTTCCGGATGTCGGAGGGCCTGTCGTCTGCCTAACCTGCCACACGCGCCTGTCCGATGCCATCCCCTTGCGCTCGCGCGCTCAGTCCCATAGGCGCCAATAGGCGTTGATCGCGGGCTGCCCGCCGAGGTGGGCGTACAGCACCGTCGAGTCTTGGGGAATGTCGCGGCTGCGCACCAGGTCGATCAGCCCGGCCAGGGACTTTCCTTCGTAGACGGGGTCGGTGATCATGGCCTCCAGCTGCGCGCCGAGCGCCATCGCGGCCATTGTCGAGTCGACCGGGATGCCGTACAGGTCACCAGCCCAGCCTTCGAGCACCTGGATCTCGTCGTCTCGCAGATCGCGGCCTAGTTCGATGAGGCTGGCGGTGTTCCGCGCGATCCGCGCTACCTGCTCCCGCGTCTTCTCGATCGTTGCCGATGCGTCGATCCCGATTATCCGGCGGCGCACTCCGGTCAGCTCCTCCAAGGCTGCGAAGCCGGCGATCATGCCCGCGTGGGTGGACCCGGTCACCGTGCAGACGATGACCGTGTCGAAGAAGACCCCGAGCTGCTTCTCCTGCTCGGCGACCTCGAAGGCCCAGTTGGCGAATCCCAGTCCGCCCAGCGGGTGCTCTGACGCTCCCGCCGGGATCGGATACGGCACGCCGCCGGCATCCTCGACTTCCTGCAGCGCCGTCTTCCACGAGTCCCGGATGCCGATGTCGAACCCCGCGTCGTCGAGGCGCGAGTCTGCTCCCATCATCCGGGAGAGCAGGATGTTGCCCACTTTGTCGTTGGTGGGGTCCTCCCACGGCACCCACTTCTCTTGCACGAGCCGGGCCTTCAAACCGAGGTGGGCCGCAACAGCTGCCACCTGTCGCGTGTGGTTGGACTGGTAACCGCCGATGGACACGAGGGTGTCTGCGCCCGAGGCGATGACGTCGGGGACGATGTACTCGAGCTTGCGGACCTTGTTACCGCCGTACGCCAGGCCGCTGGAGACATCCTCGCGCTTGGCCCAGATCTGCGCGCCGCCGAGGTGGTGGCTCAGGCGAGCGAGGTGGTGGACCGGGCTCGGCCCGAACGTGAGCGGGTAGCGGGGGAACTCATGGAGCTTCATGCGTGGGAATCCTCGGTTTCGTTGCTCGTGCCGGTGTCGGCGGTGGCGGGGTCCGAGACGTTGGCATCGCCCTCGGTAAGCAGGTAGGTCCAGATAGACTCGGCGATCTCCGCAGCGCCCAGCGCGTCACCGAGGGCGCAGCGCGCGATCAGCTGGTCGTGGCGCAGTGTCGAGAGCTCGGCGTGCTCCGACGAGAATTGTGCGCGTTCTGCTCGCAGGAGGACCGGTTCATACAGGCGCAGCACCGTTCGTATTGCATCGTTGTCGGCGATTTCGACCAGGATGCCGTGAAAGAGTTCGTCGGCGGCGATGGCGCCGTCGATGTCACCGCACCGGAGCGCTGCGGCGAACAGGCGATTCGCAGCACGCATCCGCTCGATCGTGTTCGAGTCGAGTCGCGGCACTGCTGCAAGCGCAGCGAGACGGTGCATGGCCGCTACGACATCGCGAGCCTCACTGGTGGCCCGACGTTCGATCGGCGAGATGATTGTCGCCCGTCCCGGTGTCGTCTGGACGAGTCCCGCGTGTGCGAGCTCGAGCAGCGCCTCGCGAACAGGTGTGCGGCTCACGCCCAGCCACTGCGCAATGTCGGCGTCACGCACCTGTTCGCCCGGCGCGAGGGTGCCGTCCACGATGGCGGCGCGCAGCCGTGCTTGTACCTCGTCGCGGAGGAGGGGGCGGTGGGTGCCCGCTGTCGAGGGGACCGGCATGCAATATATTGCATACGGAACGACGCTTGTCTGTCAACTCCGACCGGCGGGGTTCAGGCCAGGTGTCCGGCGGGGACGTCGAGATCGCGGGTGTACGTCAGCGTCGTGATCACGGCGATCTCGAGCGCGCGCGTGATGTCGGCTTGGGGGAGCGATGCCGCGCCGGGTGGTGCGTTCTCGGCATCCCATGGCACATGGATGAAGCCCGCCCGCAGTCCCGGGGTGTTCGCGCTCACGTGTGCGAGCGTGAAGAATACGTCGTTGCAGACGAACGAGCCTGCCGATAGCGACACGGAGGCGGGGATGCCGCTGGCCGCGATCTCCGTGGCGATCGCCTTGACGGGGAGCGAGGATGCGTACGCGAGGGGCGCGCCGGGGATGCTGGCGGTGTCGACGGGCTGATGCCCCGCGTTGTCGGGAATGCGGGCGTCGCGCAGATTCACGGCGATGCGCTCCGGCGTGATGGCGTCGCGACCGCCGGCCAGGCCTGTCGCAATGACGACATCGGGCCTGTGTGTGGCGACGAGCTCGATCAGCTCTGCGCCAGCGCGCGCGAAATCCACGGGAAGTACTGCCGTGACCAGTCGAGCCGGCCCGTTCCACGCGGCGCCCAATCGCACTACCGCGTCGCCTGACGGATTCGTCTGATCACCGGCGAACGGTTCGAAGCCGGTCAGAAGCACGGTCGACATGCCTTCACGGTACGTCGAGGATGCCGGTAGAATATGCTGACACGATTTAGCAACGCGGAGAAGGTCGTCAGGACCGAGCCGCAGACGCCTCCGGAGTGCTCCTCATGACCCATCCGATCCAGCTCATCGCCTATGCCGACCGCCTGGGAGGGACGATTCCCGCGCTCGGTGAAGTAGTACGCGACCGATTCGCTGGAGCCTTCGGCGGCGTTCACATCCTTCCTTTCTTCACGCCCTTCGACGGCGCCGACGCCGGGTTCGACCCCGACGATCACACGACAGTCGACCCTCGGCTGGGCACGTGGGACGATGTCCGCGCCCTCTCTGACGACCTCGATGTCATGGTGGATGTCATCGTCAATCACGTGTCTGCCCGCTCGCCGCAGTTCCGCGACGTCATCCAGAACGGGGACCAGTCGCGCTACGCGGAGATGTTCCTGACGATGGGAACCGTCTTCCCGGACGGTGCGACAGAAGCCGATCTGCTGCGGATCTATCGGCCCCGTCCCGGGCTCCCGTTCACTCCGTATCCGTGGGGCGAGTCGACCCGGCTGGTGTGGACCACCTTCACCGCGGCACAGGTCGACATCGATGTGCGCAGTGCTGCGGGGTCCGCGTACCTCATTTCGATCCTGGATGCCCTGCGCGATGCTGGCACACGGATGATTCGCCTGGACGCTGTCGGTTATGCGGTGAAGACGCCGGGCAGCTCGTCGTTCATGACGCCTGAGACCTTTGCTTTCATCGATGAGCTGACCGTGCTGGCGCACGAGCGCGGGCTTGAGGTCCTCGTCGAGGTTCACTCGTTCTACCGTCGCCAGATCGAGATCGCCCAGCGCGTCGACCGTGTGTACGACTTCGCGCTTCCGCCCCTGGTGCTGTTCGCTGCCGCGACTGGAGATCACGCGCCGCTGGCGCGCTGGATCGCTGAGCGGCCCGAGAACGCCGTGACCGTGCTGGACACTCACGACGGCATCGGCATCGTGGACGTGGGGCCCGACGCGGCGACGGGGGAGCCCGGGCTTCTGGATGCCACCCACCTCGACGCGTTGGTCGAAGCGATCCACGACGCCACGGGCGGGCAAAGCCGGGCGGCAACGGGCGCGGCGGCTTCGAACCTCGACATCTATCAGGTCAACAGCACTTTTTACGACGCCCTGCGCCGCGATGATCGGGCGTACCTGGCAGCACGTGCGGTGCAGCTGTTCTTGCCCGGCATCCACCAGATCTATTACGTCGGGGCTCTCGCTGGAACCAATGACATGGATCTGCTCGGGCGCACCGGGGTCGGGCGCGACATCAACCGCCACATCTACAGCGACGCCGACGTGACGCGCGACCTCGAGCGGCCTGTCGTTGCCGCTCTGTTGGAGCTGTGCCGATTCCGCGCTGGCGCCCCGGGGCTCGACGGGGCCTTCCAGTCGCGGCTCGATGACGACGGATGGTTGCACATGCGGTGGGAGTCGGCATCCGGATGGTCCGAGCTGCGGGCGCGGCTGGACCAGGGCCAGGCCGAACTCCGCTGGGCGCGTGCCGACGGGCGCGAGCACGCTACGGCGGACCTGCTCGAGCAGCCTCCCACCGATGGGTGAGGCCCGGACGCGTTCGGCTCGCCGTTCGCTGAGCCGGTGCGCCGCCGCGGCCTAGACTTGACGCTCGTGGTCACCCGTCTCTCGCATTACTTCCTCCGCACGCTTCGCGAAGACCCCGCCGACGCCGAGGTCACCAGCCACAAACTCCTGGTGCGCGCCGGCTACATCCGGCGTCAGGCACCCGGCATCTTCGCGTGGCTGCCACTGGGCCTGCGGGTCAAGGCGAAGCTCGAGCAGATCATCCGCGACGAGATGGCTGCCGCGGGAGCCTACGAAGTGCACTTCCCGGCGCTGTTGCCCCGGGAGCCCTACGAAGCGTCGGGGCGCTGGGAGTCTTACGGCGACGGTATCTTCCGCCTCCAGGATCGCAAGGGCGCCGACTATCTTCTCGCTCCGACCCACGAGGAGATGTTCACGCTCCTGGTGAAGGACCTCTACTCCTCGTACAAGGATCTGCCGCTGGCGATCTACCAGATCCAGGACAAATACCGCGACGAGGCTCGGCCGCGCGCGGGGCTACTGCGCGGGCGTGAGTTCACGATGAAGGATGCCTACTCCTTCGACTACACGGATGCCGGGCTCGATGCGTCGTACCAGGCCCAGCGTGACGCGTATGAGCGAATCTTCCAGCGGCTCGGACTCGAGTACGTCATCGTCAACGCCGACAACGGGCTGATGGGCGGCGCTCGGAGCGAGGAGTTCCTGCATCCGACCCCCGTCGGGGAAGACACGTTCGTTCGCAGCGCCGGGGGATACGCCGCCAATGTCGAGGCCTTCACCACGGTCGTTCCTGCACCCCTGCCGTTCGATGGCCTTCCGGACCCGGTGATCTTCGACTCGCCCGACACCCCGACGATCGCCACGCTGGTAGACCACCTCAACGCGAACGAGGCTGCCCCGGCTCCCGGCATCGCCGGTCCCGCCACGGATGGCGACACGACGTGGACGGCAGCTCACACGCTGAAGAACGTGGTGCTCGCGCTGACCCACCTCGACGGCACCCGCGAGATCGTCGTGGTCGGTATCCCTGGAGACCGCGATATCGACGACAAGCGCGCCGAGGTGGCCTTCGCGCCCGCCGCCGTCGAGGCGGCGACGGCTGACGATTTTGAGAACAGCCCGTTGCTCGTGAAGGGCTACATCGGTCCCTGGTCACCGACGGGGGCGATTCTCGGCGAAGAGTCGGCGACCGGCATCCGGTATCTCCTCGACCCGCGTGTCGTGGAGGGTACGTCGTGGGTCACTGGCGCGAACATCGACCAGAAGCATGTCCACTCACTCGTGGCGGGACGGGACTTCAGCGGCGACGGTTTCGTCGAGGTGGCGAACGTTCTGCCCGGCGACCCGGCACCGGATGGCTCGGGACCCGTCGAACTGGCGCGTGGAATGGAGATCGGTCACGTCTTCCAACTCGGCCGCTTCTTCGCCGAGACGCTTGGCCTGAAGGTTCTGGATGAGAACGGCAAGCTCGTGACGGTGACGATGGGCTCCTACGGCATCGGCGTCACGCGGATCCTTGCGATCATCGCTGAGCTGAGCAACGACGAGAAGGGTCTCATCTGGCCGACTGCCGTGGCACCCTTCGATATGCACGTCGTCGCCACGGGCAAGGACGCCGTCGCGTTCGACCTTGCGGAACAGGCAAGCGCGCGACTTGAGGCGGCCGGTCTCGAGGTCGTTTACGACGACCGCCCCAAGGTTTCTCCGGGGGTGAAATTCGGCGACGCGGAGCTTGTCGGCGTGCCACGCATCCTCGTGGTCGGACGGGGAGCGGCGGCCGGTGAGGTCGAGCTCTGGGATCGCCGCACCGGCGAGCGCGAGACGATGACGCTTGACGACGCCATCGCTCGCCTCGCGCCGTGAGGTATCAGTAGGCGATCTTCGCGTGCCGGACGATGTCGTCGTCCGGTGTGTCGCGGGTCACCAGCGCCTTCAGCATCCCGGCGGCCTGCGCCAACCGGTTCTGTCCGGGTTCCCAGAACTCCACTTCGACCGGGCTCACCCGCAGGAGGGTGATCCCGGGCGTATCGAGCCCGTCCTCGAACCACACCTCCAGCGACGGCGAGTACAGCTCTTGCATGAGTGCATCGTCGTGGACGACGCGGGCGTGACCGGCGACCGAGACGTAGCGCATGCCCTTCGGGTCGCAGTAGGACAGTCCGACCTCGTCATCTGCTTCGGCCTCGTCGACCTTCTTGGTGTGCTCGGCCGTGAAGAACCAGATGTCTCCGTTCTCGTCCATCCGGCGTGTGCTCATCGGGCGGCTGACCAGATTGCCGCCGTCGTCGCGCGTCGTGAGCATCGTGATGTCGATGTCTTCGACGAGTTCCTTGGCGCGGGTGCGGGCTTCGGTTCCTGTCAATTCCGTCATGTCGGCAGGATGTGGGTCATCCCCTCGCGCGCGCGAGGGGATTGACACGGGTCACAGGTCTGCATATCGGGCGCGGAAGAAACAGAAGAGCCCGTATGCGGCGAAGCCTGTGCCGACGCCGATGACGAGTGCCGGGCCGGCCGGTAGCGCGAGCAGGGAGTGGATCGCTTCGTCCAATCCTCCGGCGGCGTCTGGGTCGGTGGTGACCGCCGCGATCACGACCAGGATGCCCACGACGGCAAGCGCGAGGCCCTTTGCGACGTATCCCACGATTCCGAGCACTGTCACCGTCATCCCGAGCCCCCCGCCCGGGTATGACATCTTCTTCTGGAAGCCGCGGGTCACGCCGACACCGGCGTAAGCAACGCCGGCGATGAGGATGCCGATCCCCAGGATGCCGAGCACGATCGGTCCCGCGAACAGCGAGAGCACGCCCTCGCTGGCCTCCTCCGCGCTCTGTTCACTGTTGGGCCGCGCGCCCAGTGCAATTGCTGCCGCCAGCACCGCAAGGATCAGGTAGACGACCCCGCGGCCCCAGGAGGTTATTCTGCGCCGCCACCTGTCGGGCTCATCAGAGCCGCGTACGACAAGGCCGTCCGCGAGCTGATGGGCGCCGAGCACGGCAAGCAGCGCGGCAATCACCCAGACGAGGATGATGCCGAACGGCGCCTCGGCCAGTGCGGTGAACGCCCCGCTCTGGCTGGTCTGCTCGCTCGATCCTCCCAGCGCGACAGTGATCACGAGGGTGCTCAGGAGCAGATGCACCAGGCCCATCGCGACGTATCCGCCTCGGGCGAGCGCTCGAACGGCGGGATGAGATTGCGCATCGCGCGCGGTCTTTTTCACGCTGCCGGGGGCCATGGGGCGAGCGTATCTGCGGTCGGCACGGTCGCGGAGACGGTTGACGTCAGCGCGAGCCGATGCAACAGGCGATCGTCAGTGGGCTCAGAGTCCGAACTCCGCACGCACGTGGTCGCGGATCTCGACATACTGCGGGCGATCCCAGAAGAAGAGAAGCTTCTGCGCGATCACCGTGTCGTCGTCGGGTTCGGGCTCGAGCACGAACGTCATGAAGCTCTCGGCGAAGTCTTCGACCACATTGGTGGCGGCGTAGTCGCTGACGAAGTCCTCTTCGTGATCGAGATAGAACTCGTAGGCGAGGTCGGCGTCTGCATTACCAGGATCCGGAGCATCCGACCCGTACCGGGCCCAGAACTCCTGGTCGAAGCCCCACAGCGCCGAATCCGGCTCTGCGCACCCCTCGTCCAGCTGCAGCGTGTCGCAGCTCCACGCATCGGGGTCGGTCTGGCCCGGAGACAGGCTCAGAATGTGCGCGTACTCGTGGATCATCGTGGGCAGCAGCACATCTTGGTCTGCCCCGTCAGCGAGGTTCACCACGAGTGTCCACCGCGCGGGATCGTCAGTCTGGCGTACGTAGGCCCCCAGGTCGCTGGACTCTGAATCTCCGACACGGAAGTCGCGGATGACGCTGCCTGCCACCTCGGGGGTCGCGATCCTCACGAACATGTCCCAGACCGACTCGGTGGTATCGTCCCCGGTGGGTGACAGCGAAGCATCCGGCTCGACGGTGTAGACCTGGACGACGCCGAGATCCTCGTCATCCTCGGTGTAGACCTCGCCGTCGCTGTACTGGCCGGAGCCGCTCTCGTCGACGACGCCGAAGTCGGTGAA
>CEPH01077892.1_pt1 | contig 21040 bp, 18 predicted proteins | sample 530571 | NCBI WGS metagenome assembly CEPH01 (sample SAMEA2620413, study PRJEB7988) | marine metagenome | biome: marine biome (ENVO:00000447); feature: surface water layer (ENVO:00002042); material: "saline water (ENVO:00002010), including plankton (ENVO:xxxxxxxx)" | depth 5 m | reverse complement strand
GATGAAGGCACCCGCCTGCCCCTGCCCGACCGCACGATCCTGTCCGTCCGCAAAGGCGATCCGCACCGTGCCGACCTTCTTGGTCACCACCGAGCTGCCACCGCGCAGCACGACGGAGAAATAGGGCAGCTCTACGGTACGCGCGCCGCGGGTGTCGCTGCGGGTCGCGTACACATCGAAGGTGGCGTTGGCATAGATCCGCTCGCCCTGCTCGTCGCACGTGGTGCGCAGGTTTGTCATCGTCGCTTCGACGTCCATGTCGCGCGCCAGGCGGCTGGTCGGCGAGCTGAAGGTGGTGATATCGCCGGTGTAGTCCGGGATGCCCACCGCAGGGCACAGGCTGCGAACCGCCGTGACCCCGACGCCCTGGTTGACGACCAGATCGCCCGGCTTGGCGCAGGCAGACAGCGCGAGAACCGCAGCAGCGGGGGCGATAAGGCGAACGGCAGCATGCATATTTCGGTCGTATCCCTCACTCGATCGAGCATCGAACGCGTCAAACTCGTCCCGGCACCTAGCGGCGCGCGAGCAGAATGGCTAGATAGCGGCTTATGAACGCCGCATTTCCCGCTGAACAGATGCCCGCCGATCAAACTCCCGCCAAGGGGGACGACCGGCCAGGCCTCACGATCCTCATCGCCGCGCCGCGCGGCTTTTGCGCCGGGGTCGACCGAGCAATCGAGATCGTCGAGCGTGCGCTCGAAAAATACGGCGCGCCGGTCTATGTTCGCCATGAAATCGTCCACAACCGCTATGTGGTCGAAGGCCTGAAGGCAAAGGGCGCGATCTTCGTCGAGGAACTGGACGAGGTGCCCGACGACGCGCCGGTGGTGTTCAGCGCGCATGGCGTGCCCAAATCTGTGCCCGCAGAAGCGGAACGGCGCGAGCTGCTGTATGTCGACGCGACCTGCCCGCTGGTCAGCAAGGTTCACCGCCAGGCGGAACGGCTGCTCGAAAAAGACAAGCACATCCTGTTCATCGGCCACGCCGGACATCCCGAAGTGATCGGCACCATGGGTCAGGTCGCCAAGGGCGAGATGACGCTGGTGGAAACGGTGGAGGACGTCGCGAACCTCCCCTTCACCAGCGAGGACGATCTGGCCTTCCTGACCCAGACGACACTCTCGGTCGACGATACCGCAGAGATCATCGCGGCGCTGCAGGCGCGCTTCCCCTCGATCGCCGCCCCCAAGGCGGAAGACATCTGCTACGCCACGTCCAACCGGCAGGCAGCGGTCAAGGAACTCGCGCCGGGCAGCGATCTGGTGCTGGTGATCGGCGCCCCGAACTCTTCCAATTCGCTCAGGCTGGTCGAAGTGGCAGAGCGCTGCGGCACCACCGCCAAGCTGATCCAGCGGGCGGACGAGATCCAGCCCGAATGGCTGGAAGGCGTCGGCACTGTCGGCCTGACAGCAGGTGCCTCCGCGCCGGAAACGCTGGTCCGCGAAGTGGTCGACAAGCTCTCCGAATGGCGCACGGTCGAAGAACGCCCGGTGCTGGTGACCGAGGAGAAGATGACCTTCAAACTGCCCCGCCAGCTGGCAGACTGACGCACGCCTCGCCGCGATCGTGGCCGTCTACACACACCTCACCGCGGGCGAGATCGCCCGGTTTCTCGCCCGGTTCGATGTCGGCGTCTTGCGCTCTGCCAAGGGCATTGCCGAGGGCGTTTCCAATTCGAACTGGCTGATCGAGACCGAGCGGGATGGTGCAGCGCGCCGCTTCATCCTGACCGTGTTCGAAGCGCGCACGGAGGCGGCGGACCTGCCGTTCTTCCTCTCCCTGCTCGATCACCTGGCAGGCAAGGGCCAGCCAGTCCCCCGCACGATCCACACCCGCGACGATGCCAACATGACACTGGTGCGCGGCAAGCCCGCCGCGCTGATCGAGTTCCTGCCCGGCGTCTCGATCGACGACCCGGACGAGGCGCAGGCCCACGCCGTGGGCGTCGCGCTGGCGGACCTGCATCTGGCAACGCGCGATTTCGCACAGACGCGGCAGACATCGCTCGGCATCCCGACCTGCGTCGGGATGATCCGCGACCATGCGGCGCGGCTGGGGGAGGTCGATCCGGCGCTGCCCGACATCGTGCCCGATTGCGGCGCATCATTGCTGGAGTCATGGCCCGAAGGCCTGCCCGACGGGACGATCCACGCTGATCTGTTTCCCGACAACGTGCTGTTCGTGGGCGAGCAGGTCACCGGGCTGATCGATTTCTACTTTGCGTGCACCGGGCTGCTCGCCTTCGATCTTGCCGTAACCCACGCCGCGTGGAGCTTCACCGCCACGGGGAACGACTTCCGTCCCTCGATCGGCCGCGCGCTGATGGCGGGGTACGAGAGCAGGTGCCCGCTCACCCGGGAAGAGCGGCGGGCGCTGCCGATCCTCGCCCAGGGTGCCTGCCTGCGGTTCGTCGCCACGCGGGTGGAAGACTGGTTCGCCACCCCGGCTGACGGGCTGGTTCGCCGCAAAAACCCGATGCAGTTCGCGCAGCGGCTTGCATTCTACCGTGACCGGGGCGAAGCCGCGTTCCAGAGTTAGACGGGTCAATCATGAGCGACGTACAGATTTTCACCGACGGGGCCTGCAAGGGTAACCCCGGCCCGGGCGGCTGGGGCGCGCTGCTGCGCAAGGGAAAGACCGAGAAGGAGCTTTCCGGAGCAGAGCCCGACACGACCAACAACCGGATGGAAATGACCGCCGCGATTCGGGCGCTCTCCGCGCTCAAGCGGGGCTGCACGGTCGATCTCTATACCGACAGCAAGTACCTGATCGACGGGATCACCAAGTGGCTGCCCGGCTGGCAGAAGCGCGGCTGGCGCACCGCCGACAAGAAGCCGGTCAAGAACGAGGATCTGTGGCGCCAGCTGGCGGAACTGACCGCGACGCACTCCGTCACCTGGCACTGGGTCAGGGGCCACTCCGGCCATGCGGAGAACGAGCGGGTCGACAGGCTCGCCAGCGATGCTGCGGAAAGCCTGCGCTAGAGCCCCGGGCTAAACCGGCCTCAGGAGTTGTCGATCACCTCGGCACCCGGGCCGTTACTCTTGATCGAATCGATCGCGTTCTGCGCACTCGCCTTCGAGGAGTAGCCCTCGGTCGAGAACATGATCTCGGAATTATATTTGAACCGGACGCGAAACTCCCCGGCCTTGTCTTTGTAAATCTCGAATGTGTGGGCCATTTTGTGCCTCTCCTCGTTCGATTGGGTTCGCGGGAGGGCTCTCTAACCGATCGGCCGGCTGATCTCTACCCGAAGCGGGCTGGGGAGAAGCTCTGCTCGTCCAGCGCCTGCGTCATCGCATCGCGCGGCCTTTCAAGTAAGAGCTGGCTGGCGAGCCGCGCGGCGGCAGGCGCGGTCTGGATGCCGAAGCCGCCCTGCCCCGCAAACCAGAAGAAACCGGGCAGCCGCGGGTCCCAGCCATAGACCGGCTTGCGATCGGGCGCGAAGCTGCGCAGCCCGGCCCAGGTCCGCTCGACCTTGCGGATATTGGCGTCGATCACTCCCCCGAACCGGTCGATCGCCTGCGCAACCGCCAGCTCTTCCGGGGCAGCATCGACGGGCGGCACCGGAGTTTCGTCATGCGGGCTGAGCCACAGACTGCCGCCACCTTCCGGCTTGAAATAGAACCGCCCGGATATGTCGAGCGTCAGCGGCCCGTCCTTGGGCAATGGCGGATCGACCGACAGCTGCAGCATCGTGCGCAGGAGCGGCTGGATACCCAGCGGGCGCGCACCCGCCATGCCCGCAAGCGTATCGGCCCACGCGCCTGCGGCGTTGACGATCGCCGCCGCGCGCCATTCGCGACCGTCGGCGCAGCGGATCGCCCAACCCTCGCCCTGGCGGTCTAGCGACTGGACCAGCGCACGAACTTCCAGCCGTGCTCCGCCCTGTTTCGCCGCCTTCAAATAATGCTGGTGCAGGCTCGCCACGTCGATATCGGCGCAATGCGGCTGCCAGATCGCCTCGCACCATTGCGGCAGCAGGCTCGCCACGTAATCGCGCGCCGCACCGGTCGCCAGCCGATCGAAGCGCGCGCCGCTATCGGCAAAGCGCGCCGCGAAGGCATCCAGCTTCCCCGTATCTTCGGCCCGCCCGATATACAGCGCGCCGCGCGGGCTGAGGAAGCCGCCCTCACGCAAAAAAGTTTCCGACGCACGGCTGAGCGGTACCAACTCAGGCCCGCCGTAGCATTCCTCCCAGAACGCCGCCGAACGCCCGGTCGTGTGGTAACCGGGCGCATCCTCACCCTCCAGCAGCAGGACGCGGGCATGCGGCGCGATTTCCGCGGCAAGGCTCGCCCCGGCTATCCCCGCGCCGATAATCGCAAGATCATATTCGGCCATGGACGCTATCTAGGATTGGCGCGGCGCTTTGCGATCGAGAAAGTCGGCAATGCCATCCATTGCGCGTCCGCGTATCTCATCCACCTCACGGAAAATCTCGTGATGGGCCTCGTCGCCGAATTGCAGCAGTTCGGCGAAGGGCAGCCGCGCCGCCGCGCGCGCAATCGCGTCCCACGCGACCAGTTGGTCGTTGGTGGTGCCGAACAGGAACACCGGCGTGTCGACCCGTTCCAGCGCCCCCTTCGCCTCGATCACCCGCATCGAAGCGATCGCGGCGGCCACCCAGCCCCAGCTTGCCGGGCCCATCGCGACATCGGGCCGCGCATTGCGCCACCACAACTCGTCCGCATAACGATCCGGATCATGCGTCAGCAGCGCACCGCGATCTTCGGGCAGTGCGCCGGGCTTCTCGCTCGTCTTCCATGCCGGTTGGCGCGGACCGCGCAGCCGCGCCATGCCCCTGGAGACCGCGCTCAGCAGCCAGAGCGGCCCCGGCGTGCCGACCAGGCCGAGCATCGGGGCGGAGAGCACCGCCGCATCGGGTGTTGCGCGACCTTCGACCAGTGCGCGCAGCACCAGATGCCCACCCATCGAATGGCCGATCAGTACGTGCGGGCCGGGCGTTTCCGCAACCCACTTATCCCACAGCACCGCCAGATCGGCGGTCCAGATCCCGAAATCGTCGATATGGCCGGTCAACCCGTCCTTGCCGAGACGGCCCGAGATGCCCTGCCCGCGCCAGTCGCTGGCGGTAACGTGCCAGCCCTCGCGCGCCCACTCGTCCAGCGTTTCGAGGTATTTCTCGTAGTGATCGCCGCGTCCGGGCATGAACAGGATCGATCCCCGCGCAGTCTCCGCCGCGACCGGCCAGTCGATCCGGCGGATCCTGGCGCCATCGGCGGTCTCCCAGTGGCTCTCACTCGCGGTGTCGGGGATGGCGCGGCGATCGAAGGATGTGCTCGGTTCTGGCGACATTGGTCTGAATGATCCGGAGGTTCGTGGTTACTTTTTGGTAAGCGCGGACGGGTAGCAGGTTTGTCCACCACTAGGGAGGCCTGCGGCCCATCCATGCTGAGCGACTATCTGCACTATGCACTGCTGATTGCACTGGCAATCGCGCTGGTCACGGCCGCGATCACCGATCTCAGATCGCGCAGGATCGCCAACTGGCTGACCGGTGGGGTTGCGCTGGGCGCGCCGCTGTTCTGGTGGGCCAGCGGCCTCTCGCTGTGGCCCGGCGTGGCGTTGCAATTCGCGGTCGCGCTGGCGGCCTTCGCGATCCTCGCCGTGCTGTTCGCGCTGCGTGCGATGGGCGGCGGCGATGTGAAGCTGCTGACCGCGCTCGCGCTGTGGATCGCCCCGCTCCCCTTCCTGCAACTGGTGTTCGTGATGGCGATCCTCGGCGGTGTGCTGACACTGGCGTTCGGCGCGTGGCACATCATGCGCCGCCGCAAGGAGCGACTGGCGATCCCCTATGGGGTGGCGATCTCCGCTGCCGGCCTGTGGATCCTGAGCGTCCACTACTTCCCCGCTGCCGGTGCAGCGATCGGCCTAACCGCCTGAAGATGCAGGCTCTGCCCGCAATGCCGCAGCAAAGCGCGAGAAGTTCAATGAACTCCATTTTAACCAGTTGTCGCTTAGTCAAGCGAGCCATCCCGCCCTTCGGCGTGGATATGTTCGATCTGGGGGACTTTTAAGTCATGGATAGGAAGAAGCTGGTTCTGCTGCTGGCGGCACTGGTCATCGCAGCGGGCACAGCGTTCATCGCGCGCAGCATGTTTGCCGGCGCGTCCGCCCCGGAAGTGGCTGCGGCAACCGGCCCGGTGGAGCCGACGGGCCCGCGCGTGCTGGTCGCCCAGCGCAGCCTGCCGGTCGGCACGATCATCACTCAGGACGCCATCAGCTATCAGGCCTGGCCACAGGAACTGGTCCGCGACGCCTATTTCATCGACGGCGAGGCCGACGTGTCCAAACTGCTGGGCACCGTGGTACGCTACCAGATCACCGCCGGCGAACCGGTCACCCAGGGCGCGCTGGTCGCGCCGGGCGATCGCGGCTTCCTGGCCGCAGCGCTTGGCCCCGGCATGCGCGCAATCACCGTGCCGGTGAACGCCCAGACCAGTGTCGCAGGCTTCGTCTTCCCCGGCGACCGGGTCGATCTGATGATGACCCACGAGACCGAAGGCGTGAAAGCCACCGAAACCATTTTGCGCAATCTGCGCGTACTCGCGACCGACCAGTCGACCTCGCAGAACACGGTGGACGGCCAGACGGTGGTCAACGGCTTCAGCACCGTCACTCTGGAGGTGACGCCCAAGATCGCCGAAAAGATCGCGGTCGCGCAGACCGTCGGCACGCTCAGCCTCTCGCTGCGCTCGATCGCGGACAACAGCACCGATCTGGAGCGTGCGCTGGCTTCGGGTGACATCGCCATCCCCGACGATGCGACGCCCGAAGAAGAAGCGCGCCTGCTCGCCCGTGCACGCAACATGCCCAGCGACACGGGCGCCTCTTTCGTCACCGGCGCCGACGTCTCGCGCTTTGAGCGGCGCGTTCCGCAACCGCAGAACAACGGTGGATCTGCCCCGCAGGTCGCTGCCGGGCCGGTTGCCGTGCCCGATGGCACTCCCGTCGGACCGCCCGTTTTCAGCGGCCCCGTCGTGCGCGTGATGCGCGGCCAGGAAAGCACCGCCGTGCCCGCCGGCAAGACCGGCACGGTCAAGACGGATACCGCGCAGACCAGCCAGCTCAGGCGGGACTGATCATGGAAAAGGCAAGCATAATGAACGCCACCACAAGCACTGCATCGCGCCCCGCAGGCAAACGGGCGCGGCCTCGGCTGCGGCCCATGCTGCTCGGTGCCGCGCTGTGCGCCGCACCGCTTTCGATCGTCCCGACGATGGCCGACGCACAATCCGTCGTCCGCCCGACGCAGGACATCGTCCTGTCGATCGGCAAGGGAGAGCTGATCAACGTGCCCGGATCGATGGCGGATGTGTTCATCGCCAATGATTCGATTGCGGACATTCAGGTGAAGTCGCAGCGCCAGCTCTACCTGTTCGGCAAGTCGGGCGGTGAGACCACCGTCTATGCCAGCAACGCTGCGGGCGATGTGATCTGGGCTGCCAACGTGCGGGTCGGCTCCAATATCGGCAGCCTCGATCAGATGCTTGCGCTCGCAATGCCGCAGGCGAAGATCTCTGTCGCCACGATGGGCAGCAACACCGTGCTGCTGACCGGCACGGTCGCCAACCCGGAAGATGCAGCCGAGGCGGAGCGTCTGGTTTCTGCCTTCCTGGGCGATGAGACCAATGTGATCGCCCGGCTGACCACGGCGACGCCGTTGCAGGTCAACCTTCAGGTCCGCTTCGCAGAGGTCAGCCGTTCGCTGGTCCGCGCGATCGGGGCCAACCTGCTCAGCTCGGATGCCACCAACGGCTTCCAGTTCGGGGTCACCCGCGGGCGCAACTTTGCGCCGCAATACACCCCCGGCGGCCCCGTCGGCGTCGGTGTGACCGGCGGTAGCGACGGCTCTACCGTCATCACCGGCAACGGCACCGGAGCCACCATCGCGGGGCTGGGCAGCCTGTTCGGTATGGACCTCGCTGCAGCGCTCGACCTTGCCGAGACCAACGGCCTCGTCAGCACGCTCTCGCAACCCAACCTGACCGCGCTGTCGGGCGAAACCGCAGATTTTCTGGCTGGCGGCGAATTCCCGATCCCGATCAGCCAGGGGCTCGGCGCGACCTCGGTTGAATATCGCAACTACGGCGTCAAGCTGACCTACACGCCCACGGTGCTGGCCAATGGCCGCATCTCGATCCGCGTGTCGCCCGAAGTCAGCGAGCTGTCGTCGCAAGGCGCGGTCTCGCTCGACGGGGTGCAGATCCCCGCGCTGATCACCCGCCGCGCATCGACCACGGTCGAGCTTGGTTCGGGCCAGAGCTTCATGATCGCCGGGCTGATGACCAACAATTCCCAGAGCACGATCGACAAGGCGCCGGGCCTGGGCGACGTTCCGATCCTGGGCAACCTGTTCCGCTCCAACAGCTTCCGCAAGGGCGAGACCGAACTGGTCATCGTCATCACCCCCTATCTGGTGAAGCCGGTCGACGGCAACGACATCCGCCTGCCGACCGATGGCTACAACAGCCCCGACACGCTCAGCCAGCTGGGCTTCAAGGAAACCGTCCCGCAGGGCGGCGTGCCCGATCGCCCCGGCCCCACCACCAGCGACCGGCAGTCACGCGGGCCGCAGATCTCGCAAGGGCAGCAGCCCGGTCCGCAGCGCGCCGAAAAGCCGCGCAAGCGGCAGCGCAGTGCGTCTGCCGCGCCGGGCTTCAGCCTGAACGATTGAGAGGACCAGTGACCATGAAACGCAACGCCCGTCTTGCCGCCGCCATGCTCACCTCGGCCCTCGTACTGGGCCTTGGCGGATGCGCCGCACCCGATTTCAACCGCAGCCTCTACAGCCTCAACCAGCCGGTGGTGGAGCGCACGCATTACACGCTCGACGTGGCCGCAGGCCCGGGCGGGTTGCCGATCCCCGAACAGCGCCGCCTGGCGGGCTGGTTCGAGGCGCTCGATCTGGATTACGGCGATCGCGTCGCGGTAGAGGCGGACACCGCCAGCCCGGCGACGATCGCGGCGGTCGCAGGAATCGTCGAACGCTACGGCCTGCTCCTGAGCGATCAGGCCCCGGTGACCGAGGGCTTCGTCGAGCCCGGACGCACCCGGGTGGTCGTCACCCGCTCGGTCGCCACCGTGCCGACCTGCCCCAACTGGACCGACGATGGCGATGGCAATTTCGCCAATGCGACCAGCCGCAATTACGGCTGCGCCACCAACAGCAACTACGCGGCGATGGTCGCCAATCCGGAAGACCTCGTGCGGGGACAGTCCAGCAGGGGCGGCTCCAGCGTCAACGGCTCGAACCGGGCGATAGAGGCCTACCGCAGCGGCGGCTCGCCGTCCGCGAGCAGCGCGCCCGCAACGGGTTCGGGCAGCCCGGACTGAGCCACAGCGATTGAACGAGGACACACGATGAACGCTCCGTGGAATTCAGGCATGTCAGGCAATCGCGATCCCTTCGCCGCCTTCCTGTGCGACGACACCGCAATCGATACGCTGCGCCCGGTCGTCGCCGAACTGGGCTGGGCGCCCGAAAAATGCGCCAAGGGTGGCCTGCGCAATGCGATCCAGTCGCTCGCGGTTGCGGCCAGCCCCAATATCCTGGTGGTCGATCTTTCCGAATGCAGCGACCCGCTGACCGATATCAACGCGCTCGCCGAAGTGTGCGAACCGGGGACCGTCGTGATCGCCGTGGGCCAGGTCAACGACGTGCGTCTGTATCGCGACCTGATCGCCAGCGGTATTCACGACTATCTTCTGAAGCCTCTCGCCTCCGGCCAGGTGCGCGATGCGCTCAACGAAGCGCAGGCGGTTTTCTCCGCGCCCAAGGCCGTCGATGCACAGGCCGCTCGCCGGCATATCTCGACTGCGGTCGTGGGCACGCGCGGCGGCTCTGGCGCATCAACCGTCGCGACCTCGCTCGCATGGCTGTTCAGCGACGAGCACAAGCTGCCGACCGCGATGCTCGATCTCGATGTGCACTTCGGCACCGGCGCCCTCACGCTCGACCTCGAGCCGGGTCGCGGGCTGACCGACGCGATCGACAATCCCGGTCGGATCGACGGCCTGTTCATCGAACGCGCGATGATCCGTGCAAACGACAATCTGTCCGTTCTGTCTGCCGAAGCGCCGATCAATTCGCCGTTGATGACCGACGGCGCGGGTTTCGTGCAGCTGGAAGAGGAATTTCGGCAGGCGTTCGAAATGACGGTGATCGATATGCCGCGCAACATGCTGATCAACTTCCCCCAGCTGCTGGCGGATGTGAACGTTGTTGCGCTGGTGTGCGAATTCACGCTCGCATCGGCGCGCGACACGATCCGCATTCTCAGCTGGCTGAAAACGCACGCACCCCACGCACAGCCGCTGCTTCTCGCCAACAGGGTGCAGAACGGCCTGAGCGAAATCACCCGTGGTGATTACGAAGCGTCGGTCGAGCGCAAGGTCGATTTCGTCATCCCCTACGACCCGAAGGCGGCGACCACCGCCGCCAAACTGGGCCAGGCTTTCGTGGAAGCGAACAAATCGAGCAAGGTCACCGCGCAGCTTCGCACCGTCGCGGACCGCATCCTCACCGCGAGCGATGAAGAGATCGATACCGGCGCATCGACCGACAAGAAATCGCTGCTCGGCTCGATCGACCTCAAGAACCTGCTGTCCTCGTCGAAGGGCAAGCCCAAGGCAAAATCCAAGAAGGGAGCCGCGAAGGTCGACGCATAAGGGCACGCGCGCCCGCAAAGGTCGCGTAACGCCCCGCACGCGTACGAACGCAAGCCATCATGGACGTCATCCAGCTCTTCATTCTGTCGCTGGGCTTTCTGGCCGCGATTGGCCTGGTGGCCGCAGCGCTGGCCGGTCCGTCGACCCGCAAGCAGTTGCAGCGTCGGCTCAGCGGTGTGCGCACGCGCCACACCGACGATGCCAATGCGCGGGTCGAAAGCCAGATGAAGAAGGCGCTGGCTGCGCGCAAACCGAAGATCCAAAAGGCCGCCGGCAACGGCTCACGCTCGCAGGCGCTCGCGCTGCGCCTGCAGGCCACCGGCATGGGCTGGACCGTCAAGCAATATGTCTACGCCAGCATCGGCCTGGCGGTGATGATCGGCCTGATCGTCTACGCTCAGACTGGCGTGCCGCTGCTCTCCGCCATTGCCGGGCTGCTGATCGGCGCAGGCGTGCCGCACATGGCGGTCGGCTTCTTCATGAAACGGCGTACTGCCCAGTTCAATGCGCGCTTCCCCGATGCGATCGACCTGCTGGTTCGCGGCCTGCGGTCGGGCCTGCCGGTTACGGAGACGCTGGCGGTGGTCGCGCAGGAAATCCCCGGCCCGGTCGGGATCGAGTTCAAGGGCATTATCGAGCGGATCAAGATCGGCCGTTCGATGGAAGAAGCGATGCAGGAAAGCGCCGACCGGCTGGGCATCGCGGAATTCAACTTCTTCGTCATCGCTCTTGCGATCCAGCGGGAGACCGGCGGCAACCTTGCCGAAACGCTCTCCAACCTCTCCGACGTGCTGCGCAAGCGCGCGCAGATGAAGCTGAAGATCAAGGCGATGAGCTCTGAATCCAAGGCATCGGCCTACATCGTCGGCTCTCTCCCATTCCTGGTGTTCGCAATGATCTGGTGGGTCAATCCCTCCTATCTCGGAGCGTTCTTTATCGACGAACGGCTGATGATCGCCGGTATCGGGGGGCTGGTCTGGATGAGCCTGGGCGTCTTCATCATGTCCAAGATGGTGAGCTTCGAGATCTGATGAACGGCGCAATTTCCCTTTCTGCCGGCTTCCTGTTCGGTGCGCCCGCAAACCCGACCCTGATGGGTGTGGACGTGATCGCGGTCGCCACCGTGCTCGCCGGAATCGCAGCAATGGCGGTTATGCTGGCGATCTACGCCGCCGTGACCGTGCGCGACCCGATGGCCAAGCGGATCAAGGCGCTCAACGAGCGGCGCGACGAGCTTAAGGCCGGGATCGTGCGGGAAACCGCGCGGAAGCGCAAAAGCCTGGTCCGGCGGACCCAGAAGACCGACAAGGTCAAGGATACGCTTGCCAACTTCAAAGTCCTGCAGCAGAGCCAGCTGGAGGTGGTGCAGCAAAAGCTCGCCCATGCAGGGATCCGCAACAAGGAATACGCGGTCTACGTTATCGGCGCGCGTGCGGTGCTGCCGATCGTGCTCGGCCTGATTGCATTCTACCTCTTCTACGTCTCCGACATGTTCGCCGACTGGGGCAGCTTCAAGCGGCTCGGTGCGCTCTCGATCGCGGTGTTCATCGGTTACAAGGGGCCCGAACTCTACATCGCGAACAAGGCCAAGAAGCGCACCGACGCGATCCGCAAGGGCCTGCCCGACGCGCTCGACCTGCTGGTGATCTGCGCCGAGGCCGGGCTGACGATCGATTCCGCCTTCACCCGCGTGGCGAAGGAACTGGGCCGCGCCTACCCCGAGCTGGGCGACGAATTTCTGCTCACCTCGATTGAGCTTTCCTTCCTCAACAACCGCAAGATGGCGTTCGACAACCTCGCCTACCGGGTCGATCTGGAAGCGGTGCAGGGCGTGGTCACCACCATGATCCAGACCGAGCGTTACGGCACCCCGCTGGCATCGGCGCTGCGCGTCCTCTCGGCCGAATTCCGCAACGAGCGGATGATGCGCGCCGAGGAGAAGGCCGCGCGTCTGCCTGCGATCATGACCGTGCCGCTGATCCTTTTCATCCTGCCGACGCTGTTCATCGTCATTCTCGGCCCGGCAGGCTGCTCGATCGCCGACGCGTTCAGCGGGTAGCCGCTATTCGCCGAGCACCCGCCCGGCAATCGCGTCCAGCTTTGCCATTAGCGTTTTGTCGCGCATTTCGGGTGCGGTGATGATCGCGTGTTCGAGCGCGGTGTCGACCGGGCTTGGGGCGCGGGTATCGGGCAAAGTCGCAACGAGTTCGTCGAGCATCGCGCGCGCGCGGTCGGCATTGCCCTTGAGCACCGACAGGATATCGAAAGCCTCGACCCCGGCCTCCTCATCGCGCCAACTGTCATAGTCGGTGACCATGCCGATCAGCGCGTAGGGCAGCTCCGCCTCGCGGGCGAGCCGCGCCTCGGGCATTCCGGTCATCCCGATCACGTCCCCGCCCCAGCCGCGATACATCCGGCTTTCGGCGCGGGTGGAGAATTGCGGGCCTTCCATCGCCACGTAGGTCCCGCCGCGATGCACGGTCGATCCGCTGGACTCCGCCGCATTGGCGACCAGCGCGGCGAGCCGCGGGCAGACTGGATCGGCCAAGGAGACGTGGGCCACCAGCCCTTCCCCGAAGAAGCTGCTCGTGCGCCCACTGGTGCGATCGATGAACTGGTCGACGCCCACGAAGTGCGTGGGCGCCATTTCCTCACGCAGAGAGCCGATCGCGCTGATCGCGATCAGGTCGGTCACGCCGCAGCGCTTCATCACGTCGATATTCGCGCGATAGTTGACCGTGTCGGGCGACTTCGCGTGCCCCACCCCGTGCCGCGCCATGAAGGTCAGCCGCACGTGGCCGACCGTGCCCGTCGTTACCGCGCCTGAGGGTTCGCCAAAGGGCGAGGAGACGTCGATCTGCTGCTGGTTCTCCAGCTCGATCCCTTCGTAGAGGCCCGAGCCGCCGAGGACTCCGATATGCCAAGCTTCACTCATTTATATTCGGGCTCCTGCCACCAGGGGTAGAAATCGGGCATGTCGGTGCTGACCTTGCCGGTGAAGTCGGGCGGGCGCTTTTCGAGGAAGCTGGCAATGCCTTCCTTCGCGTCGGCCCCGCGCGAGAGGCGATAGATCGACCGGCTGTCGATCCGGTGTGCCTTCATCGGGTGATCTTCCGCCGACAGCCGCCACAGCATCGCACGGGTCATGGCGACCGAGATGGGCGAGGCGTTCTCGGCAATCTCGGTCGCCAGTGCGCGCGCAGCATCCATCAGCTCGCCCTGCGGATGGACCGACCGGACCAGCCCCGCATCGAGCGCTTCCTGCGCGTCGAAGATGCGGCCCGTCATGCACCATTCCAGTGCGGTCGACATGCCGACAAGACGCGGAAGGAACCAGCTGGAGCAGGCCTCCGGCGTGATCCCGCGCTTGGCAAAGACAAAGCCGAACCGTGCATTGTCCGAACACAGCCGCATATCGAAGGGCAGCTGCATCGTCGCGCCGACGCCCACCGCCACGCCGTTACACGCGCCGATCAGCGGCTTTTGCGAATTGAACAGCCGCAAAACCAGCCGCCCGCCGCCATCGCGCACCAGCGGATCGGACAGGTCGTCGACCGTCTTGGGGTCGGAGAACACGTGCTTGTCGGTGCCATCCGGGTTCTTCGGCGGCGTCAGGTCGGCCCCGGCGCAAAAGGCGCGGGTCCCATCGCCGGTTACGATCACCGCGCGCACCGCATCGTCGGCGTCGGTGATATCGATGGCCTCAATGATCTCGTCACGCATCTGGTGCGTGAAGGCATTCATCTTCTCGGGCCGATGGAGCGTGATCGTCGCAATCGGGCCGTCGATGTCGAGCTTGATCTGTGTGAAGTCAGGCATTCGGGTCTCCTCCCTGACACACCTGACACACAGTCCTGGGGTAGAAAACAGGCCGGTGCCGTTCAGTGCCCGATTGATCGTCTGAAGAGGGGGCAGCGGCGCGCGACATGCCCATGCGATAGAGCAGGCGCCGCCCGGTAGGAAAGGCCGCAGACGGGTGCCAGATCCTCCCCGTTCATCCTGACGGAGAAACGGGGAGGATATTGCTTAGCGAGGCGCCATGCGGATCGCGCCGTCGAGGCGCACGTCCTCGCCGTTGAAGTAGGTGTTCTCCAGCATCACCATCGCCAGCTTGGCATATTCTTCCGGCTTGCCGAGCCGCTTGGGGAACGGGACCGAGGCGTTGAGCGCTTCGATCGCCTTTTCCGGCAGGCCCATCAGCAGCGGGGTGTGGAAGATGCCGGGCAGGATCGTGTTCACGCGGATGCCCTCGCCCATCAGGTCGCGCGCGATCGGCAGGGTCATGCCGACGACGCCGCCCTTGGATGCCGAATAGGCCGCCTGGCCCATCTGGCCGTCTTCGGCAGCGACCGAGGCCGTGTTGACGATCGCACCGCGATTGCCTTCTTCGGTCAGCGGGTCGAGCGTCATCATGCCCGCTGCCGACTTGGCGATGCAGCGGAAGGTGCCGATCAGATTGACCTGGATGACGAAGTCGAAGGCCGAGAGCGGGAAATGCTTGATCTCGCCGCTCTGTTTGTCGCGGCTGGCGGTTTTGATCGCATTGCCGATGCCCGCGCAGTTGACGAGGATGCGCTCCTGCCCATGCGCCTCACGCGCCTTCGCAAAGCCCGCATCGACGTCTTCGTCGCTGGTTACGTTGACCTTGCAGAAGATGCCGCCGATGTCCTTTGCGACCGCTTCGCCCTTCTCTTCGTTCATGTCGAAGATGGCGACCTTCGCGCCCTTTGCGGCGAGCGCGCGTGCGGTGGCCTCGCCAAGACCCGAGGCGCCGCCGGTCACGACGGCGGGAGTGTTGCTGCTGACTTCCATGGATTGTCCTCTCGATTCGATGTCCGGCAACGCCGGATTGGGTTTCGGATGAATATGCCTAGCGGGTCGCGGCCCCGGCTTCTACCGGGACCGCACGCTCCGCCCTAAAGGGCTTCGACGATTGTGACGTTGGCGACTCCGCCGCCTTCGCACATGGTCTGCAGCCCGTATTTCTTGCCGCGCGCCTTGAGCGCGTGAACCAGCGTGGCCATCAGCTTGGTGCCGCTGGCGCCCAGCGGGTGGCCCAGCGCGATCGCGCCACCATTGACGTTGAGCTTGTCCGGATCGGCGCCCGTATGCTTGAGCCATGCAAGCGGAACGGGGGCGAAGGCCTCGTTGACCTCGTACAGGTCGATGTCGTTGATCGACATGCCCGCGCGCTGAAGCGCGCGATCGGTCGCGAACAGCGGTTCCTCGAGCATGATCACCGGGTCGCCCGCGGTGACGGTCAGATTGTGGATCCGCGCCAGCGGGGTGAGGCCGTACTCCTTCAAGGCCTGTTCGCTCACCACCAGCACCGCGCTCGATCCGTCGCAGATCTGGCTGCTGCTTGCGGCGGTGATCTTGCCTTCGGGGCTGAGCAGCTTGACGCCCGCAATGCCTTCCAACGTGGCATCGAAGCGGATGCCCTCGTCCACCGTATGACACTCGGCACCCTCAGCGGTTTCGATGTCGACGCCGACGATTTCGTTCTCGAAGGCGCCCGACTTGGTCGCCGCGATCGCCTTCTCGTGGCTGGCCAGCGCGAAGCGGTCGAGATCGTCCTTGGAGAAGCCGTGCTTCTGCGCGATCATCTCCGCGCCCATGAACTGGCTCCACTGGATGCCGGGGTACTTCTCCTCGAGGCCGGGCGATTTGTAGTTACCCAGCCCTTCCTTCATGTGGAACATCGCGGTCGACCCCATCGGCACGCGGCTCATGCTTTCCACGCCGGCGGCAATGACCACGTCCTGCGTTCCGCTCATGACGGCCTGCGCAGCGAACTGGATCGCCTGCTGCGAAGAACCGCACTGGCGATCGATGGTGACCGCGGGCACGCCTTCGCCCAGATGCGTGCTGGCGAGTACTGCATTGCGCCCGACCTGCATCGCCTGCTCGCCGCCTTGACTGACACAGCCCATGACGACGTCGTCGATCGCCTTGGCTTCCAGCCCGCTGCGTTCCATCACCGCATCGAGCGATGTCGCGGCGAGATCGACCGGGTGTACTCCGGCAAGGCGGCCACCGCGGCGGCCGCCGGCAGTGCGGACGGCTTCGACGATATAGGCTTCGGGCATCGGCATCCTCATTATAGGTTTCTAAACAGGACCGTTTGCGTAAGCCCACCTTACGTAAACGTCAAGCGATCTGCGCGGCTTTGTTTTCCCGATGTGTCGAACGGCGCCGCAGACGCGCAATTTCCGCCAAGCAGGAGGTGTGACCTGCGCACCACACCTTCAGCCTCAAACCTGCCAAAATGTAACAAAAGCTTTGCATTCGGCGCGTCCCTAAAGGCACATGCCAGCTTCCACTGGAGGGAGTGGATATGCTTTTCGTCGATTGACGATTGCGGATGTCACATCCCTCCCAGGGGTTCCTTGGAGATCCGACCTCAGGGGTCGGTCGATCAATAGAGGGATTAACAGAGTGAAACTCCACACCTACTTCAAAGCAAGTGCGGCACCCGCTGCCCTTGGCCTTGCCCTGCTTTCGCAGCCGGCAATGGCCCAGGTCGGTCCTGCCGACGAAGCGACCGTCGACGATCCGACGGCAACCTCGACGGGGGCGATCGTCGTTACCGGTTCGCGTATCGCGCGTCCCGATGTCGACAGCGCTAGCCCGGTCACCGTCGTCGGTGCGGCCGAAGTCGCCGACACCGGTACGGTCCGCGTCGAAGATCTGGTCAACTCGCTGCCGCAGGTTGTCGGCGGCCAGAACGCCTTCATCGCCAACGGCGCTTCGGGTACGGCCACGGTCGACCTTCGCGGTCTCGGCACGTCGCGTACGCTGGTTCTGATCAACGGCCGCCGCCTGCAGCCGGGCGATCCCGCCGTTCCCGCAGCCGACCTTAACCAGATCCCGGCTTCGCTCATCGAGCGCGTCGAAGTTCTGACCGGCGGTGCTTCGGCAACCTACGGTGCCGACGCTGTGGCCGGTGTTGTCAACTTCGTCATGGACACCGACTTCGAAGGCGTTCGTCTCGATGCGACCTATGGCTTCTACCAGCACGACAACGGCACCAGCCAGATCGTCACCGATGCTGGCGATTCGATCCTCGACCGGAACGCAGCACGCGGCTTCACTCCGCCCAGCGGCAATGACGTCGGCGGTTCGCAGTACAATGTCGAACTGACGCTCGGCGCTTCGTTCGACGATGGCCGCGGCCACGTCACCGGCTATGTCGGCTATCGTGAAGTCGACGCGCTGCTTCTCGGCGACCGCGACTATTCGTTCTGCGCACTCACCGGTTTCGGCAGCTGCGGCGGTTCGTCGAACGCGATCAACGCGACCGTCACCGATGCGTTCTTCAACTACACCTTCACCACGGGCCCGACCCTGGTGGCGGATGGTTCGGACAACTTCGGCGCACCGTTCGAAGCGTACAACTACAACCCGATCAACCACTTCCAGCGTCCTGACACTCGTTACACCGCAGGCTTCTTTGCGGACTACGAGATCTCGCCGGCAGTTACGGCCTATGCCGAGTTCATGTTCATGGACGACCGCTCGCAGGCCCAGATCGCTCAGTCGGGTACCTTCTTCGCCGAAGCTTACAACATCTCGTGCGACAGCCCGCTGTTCAACGATGCACAGGGCGACTATCTGTGCGGCCTGATCGACGGCAACGCCGACTCGGGTGACACGGTCGTCGACGGCATCATCCCGCTGTACATCGGTAAGCGTAACGTCGAAGGCGGTCCGCGTTTCGACGACCTGCGTCACACGGCTTATCGCCTTGTCGCCGGTCTTCGTGGCCCCGTTACCGACTCGATCCGTTACGATGCATCGATCCAGTACGGCACGACGATCTTCCAGCAGAAGTACAACAACGACTTCTCGGTTTCGCGTCTGCGTAACGCCCTCCAGGCAACCATCGACCCCGACACCGGCGACGTTGTCTGCCAGTCGGTGCTCGACGGTTCGGATCCGAACTGCCAGGTCTACAACCCGTTCCAGGGTTCGGGCATTGTTGCCAGCGGCGATCCGCGTGACGGCATCACCCAGGCAGCCATCGACTACGTCAGCATTCCGCTGCTTTCGACCGGTGAAGTCGAAGAAGTCATCGCCAACGCATATCTCGCAGGCGATCTGGTTTCGATCGGCAACAGCACGCCGATCGGCTTCGTCCTCGGTGCCGAGTATCGTGAAGAGCTGATTTCGACCCGCAACGACGCTGGCTTCCAGACGCAGGACGGTGCCGGCCAGGGTAGCCCGCAGCTCGACGTGTTCGGTAAGTTCGACGTCAAGGAAGTCTTCGGCGAACTTCGTATTCCGATCATCGAAGACAGCTTCGTGGACCTGCTGGCCCTCGAACTCGGCTATCGCTACTCGGACTACAGCACGGGTGCATCGACCGACACGTACAAGATCATCGGCGAGTTCGCTCCCGTCGACTGGCTCAAGTTCCGTGGCGGCTACAACCGCGCTGTTCGCGCCCCGAACATCCTGAACCTGTTCGCACCGAACCGGATTGCGCTGTTCTCGGGCAACGACCCCTGCGCAGGTGCCACCCCGGTTTACTCGCAGGCACAGTGTGTGAACCTCGGTGTTCCCACCGACCGTTATGGTAGCGTTCCGGTCAGCCCCGCTGGCCAGTACAACCAGTTCATCGGCGGTAACCCGGACGTTGAGCCCGAAAAGGCCGATACCTACACCGTGGGTATGGTCGTCGAGCCTGACGCTTTCATTCCGGGCTTCGTGATGGCTGTCGACTACTACGACATCAGCATCGACAATGCGATCTCGACCATCGGTGCGCAGACCACCATCAACCAGTGCGGTATCACCGGCGATGCGTTGTTCTGTGACAATGTGAACCGTGCCCCGGGCAGCCTCGCGCTGTGGGTCAATGGCGGTTTCGTCAACAACACCACGCTGAACATCGGTGGTGTGGAGACGAGCGGTGTCGACATCTCGGCGTCGTACAACCGTTCGATCGGCGCAGGCCGTCTGAACCTGTCGTTCAATGGCTCGTGGCTCAACGACTTCACGATCGACACCGGCATCAGCACGGCGAACACCGACGGTCGTTTCGACTGCACCGGCTACCACGGTAACAACTGTGGCACGCCGCTGCCCGAATGGCGTCACCAGATGCGTCTGGGTTACACCTTCGACTTCGGCTTCGGTGCGTCGATCCGCTGGCGTCACTTCGGCGCTGTCGATTGGGATCAGCGCAGCAGCGATGCCGATCTGGGTACGGGTGCCGCAGCTTCGGTTGGCGACATCGGTGACCAGAACTACTTCGACCTGACGCTGTCGTATGACCTCGACCCGGTCATGCTGCGCCTCGGCGTCAACAACCTGTTCGACAAGGAACCGCCGATCATCGCCAGCAACTACGGTGGCACCAACGGCAACACCTATGTCGAAACCTATGACCCGGTCGGTCGTCGCATCTTCATGAGCGCGACCCTCCAGTTCTAAGCTTCGGCTTCACGAACACATGGAAAGGCGGGCTTCGGCCCGCCTTTCTTTTTGCCTATCCCGCGTCTGTTGCAGAGAAACAGGCAGCCGTTTGCAACGAGCCCGGAAAGGGGCACGGAAGTACGATCAGGTTTATCGATCAGCTCGGCGGGGCTCAGCCGAGTTCCGCGTCGAAAGCTACCGTCAGTCGTTCACCTGCGGAAAACGGCCGCGTCCCATGCCACGCCCACGACGGGAACAGCGCCAGCATACCCTCCTCTGGCCGCACGAGACGGAGCGGCTCCCAATCGAGCCCGAATTCGCGCGGAGCCTCTCCCACGAACAGCCAGCCATCTTCGGGGCCTTCGACCAGGCTGTCTCCGCTGCCGAGAGTTTGGGGCAAGGCGATATAGCAGGCCGAGCTCACGTCACCGCGATTATGGATATGTGCGACGTGATACCCCGAGCTCTGCAGACGGACCGACCACGATCCGGTGAAGCGGCGAACTTCACGCGGCAATGAAAGCCAGGGGTGCTTCGGATCGTGGGGTGGAAGCTGTGCGAGATACTCCGCAACGGCGTCGGCGATCGCATTGCGGAGTTCATCGATTTCGGGAGACATCCGAGCAAACAACATGCCGTCGGTCTGTGTTCCGCCCCGCAACGACTGTTCAAGTGGTTGTTGCCGTGCGCTGTGTACTCGTCGCAAATACTCTGCGAGCGCACTGAGGTCGCGTACCCGCCCGCCGATATCCAATGTTCCTACCAGCGCGCCGTCACGTTCGAGCCAGTGCCAGCGCTCGGGATCGCTGCCTCGCCATGCAAGCGAAAGGTAGGGCAAGATGTCCCGCGCATGCCCTGCCCTGAGGAGTTTCTGTCCGAGCCGCGAAAGCTCGTCCCAGCGGTGCATCCGGGCCAGCCAACG
>CEPH01086594.1_pt1 | contig 21166 bp, 20 predicted proteins | sample 530571 | NCBI WGS metagenome assembly CEPH01 (sample SAMEA2620413, study PRJEB7988) | marine metagenome | biome: marine biome (ENVO:00000447); feature: surface water layer (ENVO:00002042); material: "saline water (ENVO:00002010), including plankton (ENVO:xxxxxxxx)" | depth 5 m | reverse complement strand
GCTCCATCAATAAAAGAAAATAAAGAATTTATATCCTTGCTCATGGAAGAAATGTCTTTCCCAAGAGCAATGCCTTTCTTTATTGCAGTAAACGAAACTAGTGCTATCGATATAGGGTCTATTGTTCTATCTCCTTTAAGCTGTATATGTACCATTTGATGTGAATGTTATTACTTTATAACTTCCATCAGTTGTTACTGTAGGGCTACCTGTTGTAGTGCCAGTATAGTTTGCCGTAGGCACTCTAAGTATTACAACTCCAGAGCCACCTGCTCCACCAACATTACTGCTTACAGAACCACCTCCACCACCGCCAGTATTAGCTGTTCCAGCTTGTCCAGTTCCGTTCACGCCATTACCTCCACCTCCGTTTCCACCAGAACCCGGAGTACCTGCTAGGTGAGAAGCACCACCTCCACCACCAGCATAAGCTGTTGAACTACCAGTAATTGAGTTAGTTGCACCAGTACCCCCAGCACCTCCATAACTTCCTGTAGCATTTGACCCAGCAGCACCTGCTCCACCACCACCAGCAGCGTAATAAGGTGAGCCTGTGTTGCCTCCATTGCCACCACCAGCATAGCCAGACGCAGAGCCATTGAGTGTGCCACCTGTACCTCCGTTAGTGGTACGTCCGTCACCAGCACCGCCTCCACCACCAGAACCAATACCTGATGTTAAACTTGCACCTGTTGATGCTCGTCCGTTTCCTCCATGAAATTGAGATGAGTTATCAGTTGAGCCACCATAACCTCCTCCCCCAGCAGTTACTGTTGCAAATGAACCATCATTAGAGGCTAGTGTACTATCTGAACCAGCAGAAGCATCAGTTGTGTTATAAGCTCCTCCTGCACCTCCAGCACCAACAGTAGCTGTCCAAACTGTTCCGTTATCAGAATTTACTCCTGTTCTATAAAGAAGTGCTCCTGCACCACCACCCCCTGATGATGCACCACCACCTCCACCAATTACAAGGTAATCAATAGAATAATTAAAAGCTAGTGATAATGTAGAGGTAGATGTAGCTACATGTACGCCGTCGTTAGCAATCGCTCGAAAAGTGAAGCTTCCTGCGTGAGCAGTATTGGTGCTTGGTGTTATAGTAAATCTATTAGTATTATCTCCAGTGCCTTGAGCTATAGATGCAATACTACCTAAGCCTGTCGTATCAAATGAATAGGTAATTGGAAACCCATCATTGTCGGCAGCAACAGGTGTTAGTACAGTTGCACTGCCATCAGTCGCTAGGCTGTAAGTTGTATTTAATGCAGTCGTAAATGTTGGTCCTTCGTTTGGTCCAAGATAAATCTCTTCCCAGCTACTTCCACTTCTCATATAAGCAGCTGGTACACTTGAACCATTTGCATCTAGCACATAAACTATGTCACCATTCGAAGGTGAGCTTATCGCATCTCTAGCAGTAATATCTGCGACTACTGTTACACCACCTCCACCACTTGCAGATAGACTTATCAAAGTATTTATTTGACTTGACCCTATTGAAGAAAGTGATGCAAAATCTCTAGCTCTACTACTCATATTTCATACTCCTCATTATGCTGCATATGTTATTTTAGGTCTGTTAGTTAAAGATTCATCATCTAGTAATTTAAATCCTCTACGCTCTGCAAATACTTTAGAATCGTTTGCCCATTTATCTGCACAAGCTTCTAACCATCTCATTGTCATTTCATGTGTTGGCTCTTTGCCATTCTTAACAAGTTCGTTTTCGGCTGATAAATAATTGTAAACTTCGAGTTGTGCTTGAGCACCATTAATACCCAAATCAAAAATATAAATCATATTACCCTCATCAATGCTACCTCCTCTTGGTCGAGCTGAGTTTAAGGCTTGTTTCATGCAAGTCATAATATGATATTTATATTCCTCTTTCTCGTACATTTCTTCTGTAATTTCGGTAACCCCAAGATGCTCAAGCAAACTTTCATATTGATTAATAAAAAAGTTCATCTTTCTTATTGCAGCTTGAACATTATTTTGAGCGTTTGCCAAACCTGTTTGAGCTTCAAATATCTTTACCTGTAGCATCTCTCTATCTAAATCATCTTTACACTTTAATAATTTTCTTTGTTTCTTTTTTATTTTTATCTTTTGTTTTTCCATATTAATTTGAGCTTCTTGCAAAGCACTTTTTGTTTTTTCTATTTCAGCTAAAGAATGTTTGATTGAACGTATTGGTGTGATAGCTGTAACGTCAAGCATAACATTCATAAACTGTGAGTGGGATTTATAAAAATTACTTGATGCTTGTTGTACGGCAGGCATTTTATCTTCTATGTTTTTTAACATAGTCCTATATTCAGGTTTTACATCTGTAAGTGTGTTTTCTAAATTTTTAACAGTTAAACTATTTTTCATACTATCCACCATTTAAAGTTGTTAAGTCATTCCACATTTTTGTAGAAGCATCAGCAGGTACAAAATCTTCTTCACTTCCATCACTTGCTAGTTGTGTCCAACCTTTACCATTACTTGCTGTTGTAAGGTAAGTAGTTAAGTCGTCTTTACTAGCTATTTCTCCTTCTGATGTTGATATGTCAGCTCCATCATCTGCTATACCAAGCATAACATAATCTCTTGGACTAGCTGTGCCACTATCAAAAACAGGGTACATTCCTCCTGTTCCTTGTGGCACACCAAACTTTAAATAAGTAGGTATTGTACCATTTGCCTCTAATCTATATTTTACTACTTTATATGCCATTATTGAAGTCCTCCGTGTGCATTACTTGTTGCTCCAATACACTGTTTTTTAGCAGCTTGTAAATCTCCAAAATCAGTTGCGTTGCCAGTAGAGCCTATTGTTATGTAATCAATTATATTTAAATGAGTCGTTCCATAATCATCACTAGTACTTCCTATACCCCCAGCAAAAACACCTCTTGTTGCATTTGAAACTCCTCCAGTGTATTGCGATTTTCGTGTTAAATCACCAAAATCAGTTGCGTTACCTGTTGAGGCTATTGTTACATAATCTAAAACATTTTGTTTTGCAGTTCCACCTGAACTTCCACCAAGACCTCCAGCTAAAACTAACCTTGTTGAATTAGCTGCATCTCCTACCCCTTGTCTAAAAACGGATAGATTTCCAAAATCTGTTGCGTTTCCAGTAGATGCTATTGTTACATAATCTATAACATCAGTTCTATTTCCTAAAGTGTTCTGTCCTCCAGAAGTTATAGACCTTGTTGAATTAGACCCTCCTGCAGCTTGATTTCTGTTAACAGTTAAATCGCCAAAATCTGTTGCGTCTCCAGTAGATGCTATTGTTACATAATCTATAACATTTAATACAGAAGAAGAGTCTCTTCCTGCACTAAAAATAGCTCTTGTTGTACTCGCTCCTGCTGATTGATTAAAATAACGTCCAACTGTAAGGTCTCCAAAATCTCCTTGAGTTCCTACATTTGACATATTGTAATATTGTATCTGATTAAACGGACTAGCATTTTGTCCACTTAAAACCAACGCTCTTGTTGTATTACTTGTAGACGCACCATCTCCTGCAGTAGACAAATCACCAAAATCTATGGCGTTTCCAGTAGTTGCTATTTGTACTCGGTCAATAGTAGCACTGTACCCTGAGGCATCTTCACCACCAGCCCAAAAACCTACATCACCAAGAGGTTGTTGCCAAGTTTCTCCTTGAGTATTTGTTAACGCTTCTTGTATCTGCCACACTCCACTAGAAGCAGTAGAGGTAGGTGTTTGTTCAGTAGCTGTTATATATCCACCTAGATAGCGAGTTGACATTTAATTCTCCTTTAAGATAATTCTTCATATGTAATGTGACAAGTTAAATCATTTCCTGCACTTGCTGTAACACCTATTGAAGTATCTTCTTCTAAATAGTAACCCATGTTTTTATCTATTACAACCAACGTAGCGTCAGCAGGAACAGATATTGTTGAAGCAATAAGAACAGGTGTACCTGCTATATCGTCTTGAGGATAAATGCCTACTGTAATAGTAGCTGCATTTGTACCATCTACGTTTGCAACAACAAGTGAATTTACTTTAATTACTTTTCCTGAACTTGCCGTGTTTTCTAATAATTTTGTAGCACTTGTACCAGTTAGTAACAGAGAATCTGATTTGGCTGTTATTGTTGCTACATTGACTAAATTTGGTGCTGCCATTTTTTACTCCTTTTTATCCAAAAATTAAAGCCATAGCGATTGCTTTTCCCTCATTTACTAATGTTCCTGTTGTATTTGGCAATGTGCTTACAACATTTCCAGTGTAATTTGCATGGGCAGGTGGCTGTAAAGTTACTTTGTGAGCATTAGAACTTTCACAATACAAATCAATTTTAGCTACAGCACCTGAATTACTTTTTAATTCAATCAAACCACCCTCTACCTCTAATGCTGTTAGATTTGATAGTGAACCACCTGTGATAGTTACATTGCTACTTGCTTGGGTTGCCATAGTGCCTAAACCTAAATTGGTTCTTGCTGTAGAAGCAGTAACATCTGATAAATTGTTTGATAGCTGTGCATACCGAGCATCACTGCTAGTTTTAGTATAATGATTTGCAGAGTCAAAAGTAGAATATGCAACTGTCTGTAAGGAATCTCCTGAAGATGCAGCAGAACCTAAAGTTATAGTTGTTCCATTTGTTGCTGTAAAATCTGCTGGAGCTAATTTAACTCCATTTAAATATACATCTACAAAACCCACATCATACGTAGCAGGAAAAACAGTGGTTGAGCCAGTATAAGTTCCAGCAGAAGTACCTACAGTAAAACTACCTCGTTCAGATGTAGAGTTAAGAGTTGACCCAGTCATATATGTTTTTACTGTCTGAACGGAGGTCATTCTCATTGTTCCGTTGTCGTTTATGAGTATGCCGTCGCCATCAGCTACTGCTGTTGTGCCTCTCGCTGTATCTCCATCTAGTAGATTTAGTTCTGCACCTGTAGCAGTTATTGCTGTACCTGCGTAGTTTAAATTACCTGCAGCAATATTTACTTCACCTGTGCCTTTAGGTGTAATATCAATGTCTACATTACTATCGTCACCCATTGCTCCTATAACAACTGCACCACTTGTTGCTGCATTTGTTACTTCTAATGCATTTACGGCTGAACTTACAGTTTGAAACACTAAAGCCTCTGCACCATTTGCATCAGCTATAAAACCACCATCAGCGAATTTAGGTGCTGTTAGGGTTTTATTTGTTAGTGTTTTTGTTGTTCCAGCAAAATAGGTATCAAAAGTATCAACACTTGTTTGACGCATTGTACCATTATCATTTGTGACAATACCATCACCACCTGCAACTGCTGTTGTGCCAACACTTGTATCACCATCAGATGTAGTATTAATTTCTGCTCCTGTGGCACTTACACCCTCTACATTTTTATTTGCATCTACATATGCTTTAATACTTTGTTGTGTAACTAACTTAGTTGCACTATTAGATGCCATGTCATCTTCATCAGCAATGTCTGTAATTGTTACAGTTCCATCAGATAAAGAACCAAAAGTTACTGTTCCTGTGGTTGTTATAGCAGACGAACCATTATTGATTGCACCAAATCCAGAAGTAATACTACCACTATCTAAAGCACCTACAGTTGTAGCTGCAGTGGTAACTAAATTAGGCATAGCAGTTATTTCATCATCAAAATAAGCAGCTAAGTCTGTAACAGCTACTTGAACCATAGTACCATTGTCATTCAAAACAACTCTATCTGCATCAACTATAGTTGTGCCAGTAGCACTTGTATCTCCGTCCATTATATTCAACTCGGCTGGAGTAGCTGAGATAGCTGTATTACTTGAGGCTGCAAGAACTGGAAGTGTTCCTGATTGATTAGGTAAGTTAATTGTTCTATCAGCCGTAGGGTCTACTATAGTTAGTGTAGTTTCATGTGCATCAGCAGTTGCTCCTTCAAATACAATAGCATTTGCTGCATTCATTGTAACTGTGTCAACTACAGTTTGAGTTCCCTGCACTGTGAGATTGCCTGTAACTGTCAAGTTGTCGGCTACAGTAACTTCAGAAGTTGTGTGTCCTATAGTTACAGGTACGCCACTTGTTTCTGTAGCAATCTTTAATGTTCCTGTAGAATTAGATATTAAAGAGTCTGTTCCATCATGTTGTATTTGTAAGTCATCACCTGTACCTAATTTAATTATTGCAGAGTCTGGCATATCTAAATGACTAGTAGGACTGACAGTTCCTGCAAAAGTAACATTTGCTCCGTCAAACGTAGCTGATGTTGTTGAACCAGATTTAATTACAAGATTGCTACTACTATTTGTAAATGCACCATATTGTGTTCCGTCGTCTTTGAGTACAATATCTGCACCATCTGCATCTAAGTTAATATCTCCTGCCACATCTATAGTCATATCGCCAGATGATAATGCTATAGTTGTTCCGTCTATATTGAAGTCGTCAATATCAATACCACCATCAGCAGTAATTTTTCCTGTAACACCTAATGTGCTACTCATATCTACAGCACCATTTATATCTATGGTAGTTCCATTTATTTCTATTTCATTGTCAGATACTAAATCTAACACACCATCTGCTGATTGATGAATGTATGTTCCACTGTCTCCAAATTGTAACTGTCTTGTGCTATTTAATAAAACACCTGTATCTGCAACATGTGTTATCGTTACATCTTGGTCATCACCTAAATTAATAATACCACCATCAGCTAAAAATAAATCACTAAACTGTAAAGATGAAGTACCTAATGCAGCACCATCAGAGGTATCAGGAGCAAAGGCTGTAGTGGCAGTTATAGTCGTACCTTGCACTGTGCTTGAACCTGTAAATGCTCCTGTTACTCCTAGTGTTCCAGCTACAGTTGCATTTTCATCAACATCAAGTGTGTCTATATGTGCTGTTCCATTTAAAAATAAATCTTTATATTCTAATGACGCTGTTCCTAAATCTATATCATTATTTGTTGTAGGTTTTATTGACCCATCTGCTATTACAACTTGTTCTGTTCCACCTATGTCAAAACGAATAATATCTTCATCTGATGATTCTTCTACCTGTATTTTAGTGTCGCCATCAGCATCTGTGACCACAGTTATAGGACCACCCTCTGCAGCAGTTCCGTCATGGGAGTGACCTGTTACATTGTGAAATGCATCAAGTATTTTATTAAATTCTGAATTTAAAGACGAGTGTTTTACTACAAGTCCTGATTGTATCTCTGATTCTTTTTGTCTAGTATATCCTGCCATTACCTTACATCTCCTATTCCATAAGTTACAGTATAACCTTGTATACTATGACTAGCATTTGTGTCGTTTGTTACATAGTTAAATGAAACTGATTTACCTGAACCTGTAAATGTGCTTCTTTGCACTGGGGTGGGATTACCACTATATACATCTGTTCCTGTATAATTTGCTATATTAGTTCCTGACGTATAAAAAGAAGCTGGGTTTTCATTTATTATAGATAAATCTGATGGATTTAAAATATCCGTATTATCATAATCATATGACACACCTAATGACAATGATATTACTCCTTCTGCTATCATATAAGTAGAAATACTTTGAAAAGTTTTTCTTACTTCTGGGTCTTCCATATATATAAATGGAGTCTTATATATACTTAAAATATTACCAGTGTCAAATGAAGTGCCTGATTCTTGTCTAAATACTTTACCATCAGACTCTCCATGAATTATAAATTCATCTTGACCTAAATAACCACTTGCTGCACATGTACATTCAATTCCTGATAATGTACTAAATTCAAAACCATAGGCATTTCCTACCTGACGCAATGCACCTAATATACCTTGTGACTCAGAAGCTGAAAAGAAATATCTAAACTGTGACTTTCTTCTTATTATAACTGAAGATAATGTAGATAAAACTTCATTAGATAATACTGAATTTATTGTAGCTTGTATATTTTTTGACACTGTTTCTAAATTAACGTCACCAATTTTATTTGTGCCTGATATAGGTCTAATACCATCTGGTGCTAAAAATATTAAGTCACCACCTAATTCTACCACACTATCTATTGCAAGGCAACCTAAATTTGAAGTAACTGTTTCTAAAACAAAATTTTCTGATACATTACCTGTTAACTTTTTTATATTATTTTGTCCAAATATGTACAGTACATTACGAAACTTTTTAATAGCAACTATGTCGTAACCTACATTTATGACTCCTGCACCATCAGCAGAACTAAAATTTCTTTCATCTTCAGGTGCACTAAAATATAAATTTTGTTTTTCGTTCGGGTCTCCTGCTAGAAATAAATGGTTTTGAAAAGACTCTGATACAACAGGGTCTGATGGGGGTGAACTAAAATTAGTTGACGCTGCTGAAGCTGTAGCTGACTGAGATGAGTCACCTCCTGTTAATACGTTATTTGCAGAGTACGTTCCTGAAGTTACTTCTATTATTAAAAAGTCAGAACCCTTTGCAATTACTGTTCCTGACGTTGCTGCTGTGGCATCACTAGAACTTACGACTGAAGTTATTGCTTCTCCTACAGTAAAGTTTAGTCCAACGGCAGATGTTAATGTTACTTTTAGTCTTGTTAATATTTGTTTATATGTTGAGCCATCATATGTTGCTGCAGGATTAATACCATCTGTTAATACAATTTTAGGAGTACCAAAATTTAATTCTGAAAACCTAACTTTATCTACACCTGTCATTGTGGGTAAGCCACTTGTTGTAACTGCTGTCCAACCTATAACAGTAGGTGTTGAAGTAAGTGCAGTGCTTGTTGAAAAACTATCATCAGATATTGCATTTCCATTTGTAAATACTGCTGATGGTAGCCTTCCAAAATTTACAACAATAGTATTAGAATTTTTTGATATAAGAACTCCTGTAACTGATGTAACTGTACTAGCATCTCCTGCACTTGTTCTTTCTGTTATTGTTTGTCCTACAGTTAAATTAGCGTCTGACGCTACAGTAAATTGATGATAAAAATTCCAATGATGTAAATAGTTATTTCCTGACGAAGGTGTTCTACAACCAAACACACCTTGATTTATACCATCAGAAACAAATAAACCTAGCACTGAACCTGTGCCTGTAATTGAATCAAAACTATGTGAATAACCACTTATCTTTCTATATCCACCTTCTAAGTTTGGTTCATAGTTAATTAATTGTATAGCAGAACCTGTAAAAGAATCACCTAATGTTAAAACATCATTGCCTGTATTTAGTCCACCCTTACATATAGATTTAAGTGTTCTTAGTGAATCTGCCATAATTAAAAATTATTATTTAATACATTTGTAGCAAATGCAGGTCTAACAATCATGGTAGACCTAACCGATATTGGGTCATCTAGTAACAGCCTTCTCATTTTTTTAATACCTTCATTAAATTTAAGTTGATGTATTTGTGCACTCTGTTCATTTGAACGAAAACGCATTAGATACACCATAGCACCATCTGTTACAATATATTTAAATCTGTCAGGTATAATCATTGTATCACTAAATAAAGTTAAATCATCTGGAAATTTAAAGTACACATACTCTATAATATAAGAGTCATCTGGTATTGGCGTTACTCCAAATTTATTTTCTGCAGTTTGATATATTAAGTCAGGTGCAGTTCTTCCACCTGTACCACTACTGTCTTCAATAGCTCTATATCTTTGTGTGTACTCTTCAAATGTTATAGTACGCAAAGCCTTCGCTGTATTTGACTTTGACTCTAGTGTTTTTAAATAAAATGTATCCCAATCAACACTTGCTAAATCTGTAGGAAAATCATACGTTCCTGTTCCTGCTGTTAGCGTTTGTGTTGTGGTTGTTTTTAAAAAAGGAAATTGATGTCCGTCTTGTAGTATTTCTCTAATAGAATTATTTACAGCGTCCTTTGCGATTGCCTGAACATTTGTTGCTGTAGAAAAATCACTACCTGAAGAATTTAATTGAACTTCATTTAATCTACGCAGTACATCATTGGTCAATGTTAAAAAGGTTGTTGCCATATTATATTCCTACTTGATATGTAATGAGGACAAGTTGCCTTGCCCTCACTATGTTAGTTTAAGCTAACTGGTCTCTATCAACCTCGTCAGCTAATTGCTGATGCTCTCCATTACAGTCAATAACACAAGCATATACTCGTATTTTTCCTGCTGTAACGTCAGCAGATGAAGCAATCAACTTTATATCAATCGTATCTGTAGTAGATATAAATTGTGTAAAAGTAGATGCAGCACCTGTTGTTACATCATTAGCCTGTCCATTAGAACCCTCTGCTAAGAAGCCTGTTGAAGTAACGTCACCGCCATCAATGATATCGTCACCCTCTGCAAAATCAATATCTACAGTTGGTGAAGAGCCATCAAAAGCTGTGAGTACTTCTGCTCCTGCAAAAAGCACTAAAGTACCTGCAGGTATTTCAAGTAACTGAAAGATATCTCCATTTGTACAAGAATAGTCTGTTATCTTACTGATATCCAGAATGTTCTCTATCATACGCATAGAAGTACCATTTCTGTTAGCAGGAAGAGCAGCAATGGAATTTGAGTTTACACCTGCTGTTGAACTAGCAGTCATGTCAAAAGTAGCCATATTCTAATCCTCCTTTATATTGAAGAAACATATAAAGCCCTAGTCAATGCTTCAGGTCTTAATATTTTTCTTCCGTATAGATGCATTCCTCTTACAATATCTGCAAATGAATCTGGGTCACGATATGTTTCCGTTTTGTTGATTTGCTCTGCAGATGCTACTGCTGATGAATGCCCTGCACAAATGACACCAAAATGAGTACTTCCTGTTGCAGTAGCTCCTGTTGGTCCATTACCTTTTGCAGGTAAATTGTTTGACATATACACTTTAAAGCCGTGTATATTATTAAAGATTAATCCATTTTGCAATCCTGAACCACCGAAGTCAGAGTCTAACAAACGTGAGTCCTCGTCCTTTAATAATTCAGCGAACACTGGGTCAATAACTAACCAACGTCCTTGAGTGTCAACAAACTGTTGGTCTAGTTTTCTTGACATTCTTGCAATAATAGATAATGGTGAAGCTTTAGCTGTAGTAGTATTTAAACTATCTCCACCTGCTCTTGGTACAGCCACAATAGAGTTTCCTGATGAACCCCCATTAAAGTCTGCTGCGTCTACTTGCATGGACGCTAACAATTCATCTGAACCTGCTGTTGATACAGCTTTTGTACCAGATACAGTTGTATTAGCTGCACTTGCTACAGTGTTCAAAGCAGATTGTTTAAATCCACATAAATATCCAAGAACTTCTTGGTCGAATTGGTCTGCGAGTCGATATGCTGCTCTATCACTTGCAAGACTTTGAAAGTTTATATGAGAATGTGCTTCCTCAATGTCGTCAACTTTAAAAGCATAATAGTTTGCTTTGTCAACAACAAGAGAAAAATCCTCGTCGTCAAGGTCTTGTGGAGTGATTTGAACACCTCTAGCATATTCTTTCACAGTGATTTCAGGTTCTTTGATAATCTTAACAGTATCTCCGAGTCCAGAAATCTCCCCAAAATAATCAGAGTTAGTGATAGCTTCCACAACAGATGACTTACGAAATGCAAGTTGCACCTGTTTGGAATAGATTACTGGAGAGAAATTGCCGTTAGGTAAATTACCATAACCTGCTGCTGTTTGAAAAGCCATGTTATTCCTCCTTTAGCTTTATACAGATGCGAAACTACAATTCATTTTAGTGGCTAACTTGTGTAAGGTGCAGATAAAAAGTGTATGCCTACACTATTTAAATGGGCTTAACAATATTAGGTAAACTTAAACTGATTGACGTTTGCCAGTTTGTATGTGTAAGTGGTCATGCAGAGGTTACACACACATTATTATACATACTTAGTTATACGCATAAATTCTTTTTTGTCAACACTTTTTTTAACGTGCACTACCAGAAAGGTCATAAATAAACTTACCACTTCTAATTGCTTCCATAATAGAGTCTGCTTTCTTTTCGTATTCATTTGCTGTCATTTTCTGAACGTCTGACTCTTTTATAAAAGATTTAGTTTCGTCTGCTTGTGGTGTGTTTCTTTCACCTTTCGTTGCTATAGATTTTGCTGCGTCTTTACTTGTTGACTTTTTACTTTTTGATATGCCTTTGTCTGCTTTGTATAAATCTATTGCCCTTGCTGCAGACCTAGCATCATTTTCATTTTCATATAGAGCGTCTTGCACCCATTTCGGTTGTGTTTCTGCCCAGTCGTGAAACTCGTCTGTTTCTTTTATTTCATTAAAATCTGGGTGATATTTTAATAATTCTGTTTCAGCTTTTTCTCTTGAAACATTTTGTTGCATTTCGTCTATTTGTTTTACACGTTTTTCAAGTGCGTCTGATTGCTCCTTTGCTTTTTTAATTGCTATCGTTTCTACTATAGATGCAATGTCAGGATATTGTTTTGTCCACTCTTCTATTTCTTCTTCAGAACTAGGTAACTTTATTTCTTTTTTTGTTGCTTCTTCGAGTTGTTTTTTAAGTTCTTCAAACTGTTTTTTATTTTCTTTATCTTTGTCTTGCATGTGTCTACGCAAATCACCATAGCGTTTTTTAAAAGTTTTTTCTTCTGCGCTAAGTTTTTCGTCAGACTCTTCAACGGACTTATTATCAACTTGTTCAGTGCTGTCACTAGACTTTGCTTTATTTTCTTCAATAAGTTTAGCAAGTTCCTCTTCCTCTCTTTTTCTTTTTTCTTCATTGGTATATTTTTGTCGTTTTAACACCATAGCTTTTGGTGGCTGATTGTCTTGTGATTTAGTTTCTGTTACTTGTTCGTTCATTTTATATTCTCCTTTTGGGGTAACTGTAGTCCACATCTACATGTGGGGAGTTAGTTGCCAATGGGGTGTAGTGTACTATTTAATATTTTCTTTTCATAAGACCACCTTTTTTAAATCTTCCGAGGTCTTGTGGGGTAATTTTATTAGGCTTTGTTACCCCTATTCCTTCATCATAATACTTAAATGTTTCTTCTAATAAATCATTTTGTAATTCTTTATTATCAGGAAATAATCTTTTTATATAATCTATTATATTTTGTGCAGCAAATTTTTTATTTTTTTCAGATGATGTTTGTTGTCTATATTTTCTATCTCCTCTTTTTTCTGTTAGTGATGGTGAATCTCCAATTACAGGTAATGTTCCTGTTTCTTCTAGTGGTGAAGATAGTGTTGGTGAATCTCCTATTGCAGGTCCTGCTGATAATGATGAGGGTAAATCTACTGTTCCTCTTAGTGATGAAGATAGTGTTGGTGGCACTGTATTTACATTCACTGCATCTGTGCCAAATGGAGCACCACCTGTAAGCTCAACTTCACCTGAGGGAGGAGGACTCATTGCACCTGTTTGAGTCGCTGTTTTTTGACCTATGTTTGCAGGTCTTGCTAGTGGTGTCTGTGGTTTTTCAGTAATTACTGCAGGACTAAGTGTTTTTCCCTTTTTAAAATTATCTAAACTTCTATTAATTAATTCTTTTTTTTCTGACAATTCTAATGGCAAACCTGCTACTCTATTTTTTATGTCTTCTCCTGCCATCTTTAATCTTTCTGAAAAAGTTAAACCTTCTAAAGACTTATCAAAATTTGCAAGGGTTGCTTCTTGTTGGTTTTTTCTTTCTTGTCTTTTTGTAAGTCCTTTACGTCTTTTCTTTTTTAATCGTGCCTGTTCATTTGCAAATGCTTCAGGGTCAAGTGCACTTTCAAATAACATTCTACCTGTATTAGTATCTGCATATCTATTTATTGTTTCTTGTAAACCTATGTCTGCAATTTGTTTTTGAAAACCTTTAGTATTTTTTAATCTTTCAGCTTCAGAATTGGTAAGTCTACGTCCTTTGTAAAAAATACCAGACATACCTTCACTAACACCTTCATTTAAATCTGTGTCTTCTTCTTCCTGTTCAGGAGGTGCTGGAGTTAATTTTCCTTTAACAATATCTAATTTATTTGAGATAGGTCTGTCTAAATAGTCTACTGTAACTTCTACTTTATTTCCGTCTGCGTCTAAATAATTTTTTTTGTAAAATTTATTTTTATCTCTTGTGCTTACAACGTCTGTGCCGTTACTCGCAGTCAAAACACCACCCTCAGACATTTCTTTTTTATCGTCTTTCTTTTCTTTTTTGTCACTTTCCATAACAATAATGTCAGTTACACCAAATGGTAAGTCGTCAGGTATTTCTGCTTCTTCAGAGTTGCCCATCTGACCCATCTTTTCCATTAACTTTAAACCCATCTTAGCTTCTTGTCTCATTTGCATTAATTTATTTAGTCCAATAAATCTAACAACGTCAGCAGGAAAAACAAATTCACCTTCACTTAACATAGCAGGTATATCGTCACGCACCTCTTTTTTTAAAGAACCAGAAGGCACTTCATTACCAGACTCTTTGTCAATAGTTCCACCTTCGTCTTGAAGTCCTCCGTCTTGCATAAATGCCATTTCCATTTGTTCTTCCATTACTGTGCCTCCTTTATTAAATTTATATCTTACATCACTAGGGATAGCCACACCTGTTTGAGTTGGAACAGGTTGAGGAGCTTCTGATTTCTTCCAGTATTCAACTCCTTTAGCAAACACTCGGTCACCAATAACTGTTGCTTCTTTAGCACCCTTAACAGCTTGTCCTGTCTTTAAATCAATAAATAAGTGGTGTACTCCCGGATTAAAACCAATTTCTACTAAGTCTTCATCACTATCTAGTAGATTCTTATTAGGTACATATTCACCATCTACAGACATAGCATTAAATTTACTTTTAGCTTCTGGGGTATCAATACCTTTTATTTTAGATGCAATTCCTGTTCTACCAGTTTGACTTACACTAAAGACTACATTCTTAACTGTAGCGAAAGGCAAGTAAGATAAGGCTTTACCACTAAAAGAACCTTTGTGTAGTGTCTGAAGTTTATCCAAACCTTTAGGCATGTCAGGAATTTTAGAGTTTAGATTTAAGCGAATTCCTACTTTTGTACCTTCAGGCACTTCAGCATTCATAAGAGCATTTGCCCTAGTGTTTCCTGCTGTAGCATTCTTAGCTTTTTCTGTCATCTCAACAGCAATAGCTGCATCATATCTTTTTAGAAACTTACCATCTTGTAGTTTTTTGTTGATACCAATTTCTAATGGTTCAGAGGGTACTACATCAGGTTTTTTACTAACAACTGATGTTGTATCTGCAGGTGGTAAATCTGTGTCTACTAGTTTTTCTGTGTTGCTTTTAGGGTCAACAATTTTAATATCTTGCTCTTCTATATCTTTTATTTGTTGTTTTAATACATTATCATCTAACTGTTCTGTTTGTTGCACAGTTTTTTTAGGAACTTGTTTTTTAATCACTTCTTTAAATAACTTACCTAGAACTGCCATTTATTTCGTCCTTTAATTTTTTTAATGTACGTAATGTGTTTACAGAACCTTGTGACCTATTTAAAATAGTAACACTGTCTGTCTGTTCCATTATTCTGTGTTGTTCAGTAATTAAAAAATCTAAATACTTACTGAACTCTTCCCACTGGTGGTGATTGCTCACCAGTGCCTTGAGCTTCTTGAGGTGCTCCTGCTTGTTGTTCATTACCTGTAAATCCTTGTTCACCGGGAGTTGGTGCTACTCCTGTTCCTATTGTGCCACCTCCTGCACCAGTTGGGTCATTTGGGTCTGCTCCTGCAGGTGGTTGTTGTTCTTGTTGGGGTGTTGTGTCAGGTCTCATTGCTTTCATTAGTTCAGCTTGTATTGCTGCTTCGTTCATATTATTTGTTACTTTATCTGGGTCTAAGTCCATTGTCTTTGCAATTTCTCTAATAATATATTGAAACTTAGCAAAAGGTGCAAGTGCAGGATTAGAAGCAACTCCTAAAAACTGCATGAGTCTTTGACTACGCACTTCATTTGCCATTAAACTTTCTGTTCCTCTAGCTTTTATTTCTAAGTCACCCTGTATTTCTGGGTCAAAGTCAAACTGCATATTAAATTGAAAGAAACCCTCGCCTAAAGGTCTTAGTAAATAGTCATCTATATTTTTAATTACAGTTTTTATGTTACCACTTGCAGCGTTCATTAACATAGATATACCACTGGCTGTTCTTCCAACACCTGTAATACCTGTTTGCCCATGTGCAAAAGAAGGAAAGCCTGTGCTTTCGTCTGCTAATTGTCTAGCTTTATCAAACAACTGCATATTTTCGTTACTTACATTTGGAAACTTTGTACCAAATATAGCTTGTCCGGGTGCACCTCCCTGTCTTCTAAATACTTTTCCGGGGTACACACTTAGGTCTTGTCCGGGCACTAAATTAGTTTCGTCCACTTCTATTAAAAGATTTCCTGACAACACGGCATTGTCAACTGCCATACGCATAAATCCGTTCATTAGTGTCTGTGTGTCGTCCATGTTTTCTGCAAGACCCACACCAAAAAAACTATAGGGATTAAGTTCATAAGGTGCTGCCATGTAAGGTATCTTCATAGGCTTAAATGGGTTTAAAACCATTCTTATTAATTTATTATTACAAATCCATACGTTTGCTTGTAGTTCGTCAAATGTTTGTAACTCCTCTGGTATTTCTATATCTTGTTCTTTTAGTAAACTTGTATCTACCATACCCCAATATTCAAATACTTCAAATCTCTCAATGTAATGTGAGTCAGCGTAATCTCCTAAATCGTCTTCCCAATATTTTTTATTATAGTCTTCCCCCATTGCAATACAGTCATCTATAACCTGACTTCTAAAGTATGGACGTTTTTTAAGTGCTCTTAATTGTGAACGAGACATCTTGTGTCTTTCAATAGCATATGTTGCTTCGTCCATGTTACTTGCGTCTGGGTCAGGATAAAAATTCCACACAGATACATTAGATAACTGTGGTATTGTTTTAAACTCTGGGTTGTAATCACCTTCTTCATTCCAGTTTGGATATTCTTTATCTACAGCAAAAGGTCCTTTCATTACACCAGTTCCAAACAACGCCATTTCAAAAGACGTAGTTCTTAAATGTTTGTTTGCACCTGACTCTTGTAATTGGTCGTGTATTTTCTTTTGCATTTTTTTAGCTGCAATCATGGCAGGACTAAACGTAACTGAGGTAGGTGTTTGACCTGCACCCTGCTCTAGTCCATCTATGTCCTCTAATTTTTTAGATAAAGGACCTAGTTTATCATTTAAAGAAGTTTGTGTAGCACCAGCAGGAAAGTCCATGCCGTCACCTGCAAAACCATACGGACTTTCGTTTTCATCTTGTTTTATAGCGTCTGGTTTTTGTGGGTCAAAGTTTACATTTTCAACAACACCCTCTGGTAATTCTGTTGGCTCTACTGTTAAAGGAAATTTATTACCTGCAAATAAAACGTCAACAATTTGTCCGTAAGCAGCAAGTGTTTTTGTTTTTGTTACTTTTATAAACACCCTAGACTTTTCAGCTTCTGTAAATTGAATATCGGAACTATATAGACCTCTGTAATTTTTATAGGCTCTTAACCATCTTTGTTCGTCATTATATCTATAGTCTTCTGCTTTATGATATCTACCCATTACAAAAGGCACAATATTTTCTACGTCATAGTCCTGTTCATTTTCTTTTTCAGAGTCTGCCAACGATACAGCGTCGTCATCTATCATTACTTCATTTTCTTCTGCCATGATTAATTTTCCTTGTTTACGCAGTCTAATTGTATTCTATAGTACTCATTGCTTTCGTGTTTATTCCAGTTGTCTTCATTAATAATTTTATTACACTGCTCTAAAGTAAATAGTTCTTTTAGTATGTACTGATTACCTGTGTACACCCAGTCTTCTCCATTGTAACCCCATATACTAATTAATAATAAATACATTTTCATTTTTAATATCCAAATGTTTGGTCTGCGATTGGCATACTATTTGGTCTTGATGCGTGTGGGTCATAGTCAAAAATACTAAATCGTGGTCTTGACATAATACCATATCGTAGAGCGTCATACAAGTGGTCCTCTGAATTAGTGTCTATATCTTCAGGGTTCTTTTTATCCAACGGAATAGCAGGTAACTGAGATATAAGATTAGTACAATTATTAAATATAACAAGTCGAGGCTCTTCTGTAAACTCGTCCACTTGTAGTCTTCTATGTATTTCATTTTTACCTGCAACTCTTGACCCTTTACTTCTATCTGATTGTCTCCAACGACACCCTTTACTAATCATTTGCTCTGCTAATGAAGGTCCTGTATCTCCACGTTTATGCCATAAACTACTGTCTAGCACTCCGTATCGTATGTTTCCGTCTCCTGCTTCAGCTTCTAGTATCATGTCTGCTAAGTCCGTTGCAAGTACTTTTGAAACATAAAGTTCTCTGTATACCACAAGTTGCTCACTAGGATTAACAGCAATCCAAACAACTGCAGACTTACTTCCATACCCATAGTCACATGCCCTAAACTTAACCCAATTATTAGGTATATTAAAAGGTTCAATAACATGTACGTCACGATTAAACTCAGTAAACGCTGCTCCTTCTTTAATATCCCAATCCCCATCAAGTAGTTGTCTTCTTTGTTGTTCAGGTAACGAAAGAAGCATTGCTTCATAATCTCCTTGTTCAGAGAGATATGGATTGTCAGTAAGTCTAGCTGGTATAAACCTACGTTTGAACAAAGCTTGACCTGCTTTTTTATGACCTGAAGGATATCGTAATGTTTCTCCTGTTTCAATATCTTTTGCCTCAAATGATTCTCCTGCAGGCGCAGGGTCAATAAACATTTTTTTTACCCAGTGATGACCCCTGCCTCCGGGGTTTGTTGTTGCTCTCATGTACACTGGTAAGTCTGGTGATGTGCTTCTTAAACGTGACCTCATGTAATCCCAAGCAAAAGGTGTAGACCATTGTGTCAGTTCGTCAAATCCTATCCAACTAAATGCAAGTCCTTGATATCTTAATACGTCGTCGTCTCTGTCAAGATAGGATAGCCACAGTCTTGCACCTGACGGAGCTACCCATTGCATTTTTCTTTCAGACCATTTTATTCCTTTCCAGATTTTTGGGTATAGTTCTTGAGATTTGAATATAAGTTCACGTAACTCCTCCGTAGTGTGACGTAAAAGCAACCCACTAAAATGAGGGTGACCCATATATCTAAGTGGGTCTGAAAGCATAGCATAAGATTTTCCACCACCTGCACTACCTCCATATAAAACCTCTCTTTCACTTGCAGCTAGAAAGTCTGTCTGAGGACCTTCATTAGGTTTAAAAACAACATTGTAAGTTTCTTCAATAGGTAGTTGAGTACTAATACTAATGGACTGTTTTGTTTTCTTGGGTTGCACCTGTTCTTTCGGCTTCGATTTTCTTCGCTTTGGCGATAGCCTTTTCTGCATACTCTGCCCACTTGCGAATGCTTCTAGCTTGGTTCTTACGTTTTTTTTCATTATGTATTCGTTTCCTTAAACCTACGTGAGAAATGTATCGTCCTGTTTGTGTTGTCAGCCAGTTTGCTACTTCACGAAATGAGTATTGTTTAACATAGTCTTTTGCCATTTCGAGTTTATCAAGCTCATTTATAACAGGCTGTAATAGTTCAGGGTCTTTTTCGTCAACCACATAACCAAAAGGTATCTGCCTTGCTATTCGAGGTATGGGTATCCACTCTTTATCTTCTTTTATATCTACTGGTTGTGGTAGTTCCCAACCTCCTAAACTTCTACTCGTCATCTTCTTTTGCCTTCGGTGGCATAAGCATTACTCCACCTGACGTTTCAACCTGCACCTTCTCTGTTTTAATCAAACCTGTTCGGTCTAATAACTCTTTTGCTGCCGACATCTTGTCTCTAATACCAAGTTCTGTTGGGTCTAACAGTCCACCTGCTAAAGCAACTGCAGCTTTTGGAGCATTACGAGCCATATAAGACTGTGTTGCTTCCATTATTTCCTCTTTTAAGCCATTTACTATTTCCGTTGTAGAACTTCCTTCTGCGTAACCTGCTAGTTTTTTTGCCATTACAACGTCTCCTGCAGCTCCGTCAAATAAAACTTGCATAAACTTTTGTTGTTTTTCCGTTAATTGCCTAGCCATTATATTTGTTCTCCTATATTAAATCTTTGACACATAGGTTGAGTATACTGAAAAGATGGCACTAATTCTAATGTCTTTGCAGCGTCTGCAGCTACATGATAACACTGCTCTCTGGTGTTTGGTTTAATGTCACCTTTTGTAATAATTACACAAGAATCTGCAAACATTGTTGTACACGTAATCACCATTGCTACCCACATAGTTACACACCACTTAATTCAAAATGAGGTCCGTCAATGAAAGGTCTTCTACCCTGACTTCTTCTCAGGTCAATATATTCATTCATTACTTCTTCCATACTTAAATTAGTATTTGCTATGTCTTCTACATGCCAAGCTGCACCCCAACGTATTTTTACGCCCTCTAGCTTTGCAGCTTCCTTCATAGCGTCTGCTATGTTGTCGTAGACACTCAGTTCCCATGAAGCCCTCCCTCCTACATACGCCATTAAGTCAACTGCTAATCCGTCAATATGTTTTGACTTCATAGTTTGACTAGCACCTTTTTCTACTAAAGCTTTTTGCTCTTCAACTGTTCTCAATCCACATATAACTCCAAAGTCTACTTCTGTTAATGTTATAGCTTTTTTAACAACCTTAACTAAGTTTTCGTTTACCCCTTTTAACTTTGATAGGCTCTTCTTTGATAGTTTGAACGTCATCTTTTTTTACCTCTTTATTTATTTTTTCAAATCTACGTCTATCTTCTTTTTCTTTACAGGGAAGACAAACACTATTTACTTTCCTAAACTTCTTTTTTTTATATGTGTATACGTCAAATACTTTAACAGGTTGTTTACAAATAGAACAACTAGGCACTAACTTTGTCCTTCAGCCTGTCCTTGCTTCTTTTTGTTTTCTGTTGTTCCGTATCTCTTTGTAACTTTACCACCTTTATACATTATAGTCATTCCTGTTACACTTTGTCTATTTGGTTTAGGCACACTATATACACTTCCTCCAAGCATCATTTTTTTCTTTTGTTTCATTTTGTTAGCCCTTTCTGCTTTTCATAAGTCCTTAAACCGCCAATCCCAAGCAATCCTCCTAACACAGGTAAAAGTGTAGACATATCAAACTCTGGAAGTTCAGGTATTTCTGCACC
>CEPH01005273.1_pt1 | contig 21387 bp, 30 predicted proteins | sample 530571 | NCBI WGS metagenome assembly CEPH01 (sample SAMEA2620413, study PRJEB7988) | marine metagenome | biome: marine biome (ENVO:00000447); feature: surface water layer (ENVO:00002042); material: "saline water (ENVO:00002010), including plankton (ENVO:xxxxxxxx)" | depth 5 m | reverse complement strand
ACTGGCTCGATATCTAAGGGGGACTATGACATTTTGATGAGCGATTTGGCCAAAAAAGCTCCCAAAAAGAGAGTAATTGCTGCACTTGGAGACTCAATAACTGCAGGTGGATATGCCAGGTATCTAAAGGACATTGTGCCCAACTCAAGGCCTCATACTTTCGGCTATGGTGGAAAGCAAACGGGCTTTATTATGAAAAAGCTTGATCTAGCCTTGGCTAAGAATCCGGATGATATAATAATATTGGCAGGAGTAAACGACATTGCTTCTGGAAGAAGCTTTGAGCATATTACTGGAAATTTAAAAAAAATGTATGATAAAGCCCATAAGGCCGGAGTAAGGGTTATCGCAGTCAAGATACTTCCATGGCATGCAAGAAAGAGTAGTAAAGGCAAGGAGGCTTTGACCAAGAAAGTTAATGAATGGATAGATTCACAGCAGGGAACGGAGCAGGTCGCCGCAGTTGTTGAAGGCAAAAAGATGTTATCTGACGATCCGTCAAAATATGAGATTGCCAAATATGAAATGAGCAAAAAATATACAGGTGATGGAGTGCATCCAAACAAGGCTGGCAAAAAACGCTTGGCAGAAATTATTGCAGAAAAAGCATTTAAAGAAAATATGACAGAAGAAAAATTCTTAGAAGGGTTAAAAGAAGATTCAGGTCTTCTTATCGCATAGGATCAAGAAATGTATAGTAAAAAAGTTTTAGATCATTATGAAAATCCAAGAAACGTCGGCACTCTTGATAAAGAAAGCTCCAATGTTGGCACCGGCCTCGTCGGCGCACCGGCTTGCGGAGATGTTATGAGGTTGCAGATAGAGGTCTCTGAGTTGGGGATTATTAAAGATGCAAAATTTAAAACTTATGGCTGTGGATCTGCAATAGCCTCATCTTCCCTCGTTACAGAGTGGATAAAAGGAAGAACGTTAGATGAGGCTATGAAGATCAAGAATACAGATGTTGCAGAGCATCTGAGCCTTCCACCTGTTAAAATACACTGCTCTGTTTTGGCAGAAGACGCAATAAGAGCTGCAATAGAAGATTATAAGTCAAAGAGAAACTTAAATAAGTAGAAATGCTTTATATTCTTACTCTTATATTTTCTTATTTTTTCCACGCATATCTTCACGAATATTTACATCTAATATTCACAAAAATGACAGTCGGTGTTGACAAATATAAAATAAAAGTATACCCTCACATAGATTCAAAGCTTGGATTTGTGTGGGCATCTGTTTGGACAGTAAGATCTAGTGTAGCAAATAAATTTCAAAATGGAATGATTTATTTTGCACCAAGATTTGCAAATATATTTTTTATTGTATCAATCATATGCCTGCAGAAGTTTGAGCTTTCAATATATTGGAAAATATTTATAGCAAGCTCTATGGTCGACCTCTTTGTGGGAAGTCTTGGCATTAGTGAAAAATCTGATCTAAAGATGTATTCAAAATTCTGGAATTTAAATCCATGGGTTCCAAGGTTAGTAGGAATAGCTGCATCAATATTTTCTTTGGTTATTTTAATTTAAGAAAATTGGGAGCTAAAATGAAGCATATTTTAAAAGTAATACTTATTATTGCCTTACCAGGCTTATCCTATTCTAAAGATTTAAATAGAAAAACATCAGAATATACAGCGCCAGTACCAATAGTTAAACTATGGCAAGATCAACTTAAATACTCAGGAATAGGAGGCACAGCTTGGCTGGGCCCTATTGATGGCAATGGGACTATAGATCTAAAGCATCGATTTAAAAAACGGAGCACCCTAATATTTGTTCCAAGCAAACACGATCTAGCTAAAAATACAGATATCATCATTTGGCTGCATGGCCATTGGGGCTTTAATAAGTTTTATACCAGAATACTTAGGCATATTGATAATATATATTCTAGTGGAAGAAACGTCATAATAATAGCGCCCGAATTACCTTGGTCTGCTTGGACTAAAACCCCCACGAAAAGAAATGGAACGGGGCCGTTTAAAAATTTCGAGGAGTATCTAATATGGAAGCGCAATGTTATTAAGATACTAGAAAATAAATTTGGAATAGAAGAAAATCGAATATCAAAAAATACTGCAATATACGGCCATAGTGCTGGTGGGTCTGCAGTTAAGTCAATGGCGATTGTTGGCGCATTGAGAGATATTCAGCCATCAGAAATTATATTTAGCGATTCTTCATACGGAAAATGGCTTGATGTTACTTATGACTACTATATAAAATATCATCCAGAAGTAAAAGTATATGCTATGACGGCACTTCATGGTTCTCCAAGGCGGAATGCAAAAAGGTTTTTAAAAAACAAAAAAACAAAAAATAATATCGTACATATGATCATGCCAAAGGATTGGACGCACAAGCGCATTGGTGATAACTGCCTCCTTATGTCCTCTTCAAATGATTTATTTTTATCGATTATACGTGATAGCAAGTAGAAGATAATTCTGGTATAATATTGGGGTAATGCCTATATTTTCTCTAATAATATTATCTGGACTTGCCGCACTAATGTCATCTATTTTTGGAATAGCAGGTGGAGTATTTCTTCTTGCCGGACTTTCAATGATAGCTGCTCCTGCTAGCATTATTCCTATGCATGCAGCCGTCCAAACTTTTGGAGGTATAGTTAGGCTCGCGGTATTTAGGCGACATTTAAATTTTAAAATAATTAAATATTTTTATATATGGATGTTTCTTGGAGCAATTATTGGCTCTATATTACTATATATAATTCATTCTATAAATCCAAGTTTTTTGTTGATTATAATAGGTTTGTTTATTGTATATTCTTCAGTTTCTATTGGGCGTTCTAATAGAAAGATTGCCATAAGAAAAATTTCTACACTTGGGATTATATGCGGAGCACTAGGGCTTTTTGTTGGATCAACAGGGCCGATGGTTTCTATTTGGCTGCTTGATAATGGAGTGGTAAAAGAGGAGCATATTGCATGCAAAAGCGCAATTGGAATCGGACTGCATGCTTTGAAGATTCCAATATTTATTTTTTTACTAGACTTTGATTTTTCTTTATATATAATCCCCATATTGATAATGTGTTCTAGCGTGCTTGTTTTTTCTGTAGTTGGAAAGTCTATTATTAAAAAATTTGACGATTCAAAATTTATCATAATAGTAAAGCTGCTTTTATTTGCCATAGGAATCAATATAATAATGAAAGAATTATTAGGATTACTTTAATGAATATAAAATTTTATCGTGAAATATCAAGTGATAGCTCAGATGTACAGCGGCAAATGCTAGATAAGTATTCGGGCGCTCATAGGTTCTTTCGAGCCTCTGGTCCACTAATGCAGATTAGATTCGCTGAATTGGCAAATCTAGAAAATATTCCGAAGATTTTAATACATGGGAACCCTCATATTGCAAACTACTGCAAGACATCTCGTGGCGCTGCAATGGCAGATTTTGATAGATCTAGAGTTGGCCCGTATGCATACGATATTGTAAGATTTCTTGTATCAGTCTCGCTGTGCGGGCCAGATGATGACAATGATTTTTTACACCCAGTTGTTATAGATCACTTTAGAAGAGGATATCTTTATGGATTATTTGCAAATAAAAGATATGAACACGAAGAAATGCATGAACTAAGAACTCAAGAGCCAAGAAGATGGCAAATGAATCCAGTTGACTACCTTGAATCAAAGAAGAAGTGGGCGAAAAAGCTATTTGAAAATACTGTAGAGCTATCCAAAAAGAGACAAAAGATGTTTGATAGTTACCTGGAGAGCATTGACGGCAAGTTTGACATGGACAAATATACTATAACAACTTGCTCTGAAGTTCCGGGCAGTATGGGAAAGATGCATTATCTATATCTATTAGAAGATACTGATAAATCATTAGAGCCAGTAATTATAGATATAAAAGAGGTTTATTCCGAGTCTGATAATGATTGGTTTAGCAATCCATTTGAGCATCATGGAATAAGAATGAATAAGGCTGGAGAAATTTATGCTCCAGGCTGGGAGCAAATGCCGGGCCACGCCACCTATAAGGGCGAACAATTTTGGTGCAGGAAGATTCCAATACAACAAGTGAAGCTTGCGGCCCCAATAGAAAAAATAGATCAGTGTGATCTATGTTTTTCTGTAGCTGCAGAGCTTGGAAGGGGTCACTCGAAAGCTAGCCAAAAGTATAATGCAAAAGATATCTATAAAGATTTTGGCGAAAAATTTGATATGTATGTTGATGTATCAAAAAAAATACAGCTTGAATTATTATCTGCTCACGAAGTATACTGCGCACAAATGGTGCTAGCAAAATATGCGATATAATAAAGACAGTCTTATATTATGAATAAAAGATTTTCAGTAGGAGACATTATTAGTGATAAGAAAAATAGGCTCGGGATAATCTTGGCAGTAAATAGTAATTGCACTAAATCAATAATAATGTGGCTTCAAGATGATTTAGATTTTTGGCACACGGAGCCAAAGTTATGTAAAATAAGGGCTGTATTAAGTATGGATAATTTTAATATAGTTCCTGGAAGGTGGAATGTATAAAATGTTAATAAAAGATTTGGGACTAGGCTATATAGTAGAATTTACAAAATGCTATAATGATAAGTGTAGCTGTGTTTTTTGCGATAATGGCCAGGCAGAAGGTATTGTCAGATCAATCAATCATCAATACCGACCAATAGAGGCAGAGCTAGAGATAAAGGGAACAAGCATAACAAAATATAAATTATCACAATCTGATTTGGATGACCCACATATAGTTAGTGCGGTTTATAAGCCGATAATAACTTATGAAAAAATTAAAGAAAATAGATTGGAAGAATGAAGACTACTAGCAAAAAAACAATCTATTTATCTCCAGATGAATTAAAAGAAGCTGTTATAAACTACCTAATAGTAAAAGATAAAAAAGATTTATCAAAACATTTATCAGATAATGGCTGTGAAATGGGATGGTCAGAGAGCGGTGAGGAGTTTACTATCTCTATAGATGGCGAAATAAAAGATTCAATAAGACCATTTGTTATTAACGCAGTTAAGGGCACAATAAAAAAAGCATTAGATTATAAATCAGATAATAAACATATTAAGTTTTTATTATTTACGGCAAAAGAAATGGTTTCAAATAGAATAAAATTAGATTAAATTTATACTATTATATATAATAATTATAAAAATTAACTCGATTCAAGAATATAGAATGGATTAAAGATTTTGAAAAAAATAAATAAACCATGGGGTTACGAATTAATTTGGGCAGAGACCAAAAATTACATAGCTAAAATAATATTTATAAATCAAGGCTGTAGACTGTCCCTGCAATATCATGAGAAAAAAGAAGAGACAGTCTATGTTATGGAGGGTACTCTATTCAATGATGATAATCATCATCAAAAAGAATATAGCGCAGGAGAATATTTACATGTTCCACCCGGAAAAATACATAGATTTTGCGCTCCAAAAGATAGTCCAGTAAAACTAATGGAAGTCAGCTCTAATCATCTAGATGATGTAATTAGAATAGAAGACGATTACGGCAGATAGTTTTTATTAATATTCAATCAAATAATGAAATAAACTTTGCACTGAGAGATGTTTATGGAGCACCCATTTACAGAAAGTAAGCTTACAAAAAATTCTTTTATAAGAAAATTTTCAAGCACTATAGATGGTGATGAGCTAAACTGGCATATGGATAAAAATGATAGATCAATTTTCGTTATATCTGGTGAAGGCTGGATGTTTCAAAGAGAAAATAACTTACCCTTTGCAATGGAGAGGGGTAGAGCATTTCATATAAAAAAAAATAGTTGGCACAGACTTATAAAGGGTAGTAGCGAATTAGTTATTTTGATAGCTGAGGATAATTTATAATGAAGAGAATAGAAAAAATTGCAAAAATGCATTCAATTGCCAAATCTCCAGTACTAACTAAATCTGCATCATCTTTAGATATTCACGAAGGATTGGACTATCATATAAAAAATAAAATACCTTTACATCTAAATATTTATAGATATGGCTCCCAAGAGTATTGTAGATTGATAAATGAAGCAAGAAAACTATGGAAAAGCGGGGGATTAATAGTCTGCGACGAAGATATGGAAATATTAGCATCTGACGCAGGGATTCTAGATAACTATAACGGAGAAACTGTTCTCCTCGACACTCCAATGGCAGATGACGAACACTTGTACCTTGAGAAGTCTGCGAAGAAAAAAAAGCAAAAGAAAAAAGATCCGCCTCTTAGAAAGCCAAAGCGTGGGGGTTCAAAAAAGTTTTATGTACATGTAAGATGTAACGGTAAGATAAAAAAGATATCATTTGGAAGCCCAGATATGCCCCTGAGAGTATCTGATGATGATAGAAGAAAATCGTTTGTAGCAAGACACAAGTGCAAAACTCAGGCTGCAGCAGACCCATGTACTGCAAGATACTGGTCATGCAGAATAGGAAGATATCCCAACCTTACTGGTGCTAGCAAAAAATATAAATGGTGGTAAAATGAAGTTATTTTTAGAAAAAGTAAAATATAATTATAAAGATCTATCTCCATCAATGTCCTCAGAAACTCTTGAATATCATAGAGATAATTTAGCTGCTGGATATGTAAAAAAGTTTAATAATAATGAAGGTGACAAAGATTTTAATGAAGCTGGCGCTTTCTTGCATAATATATTTTTTCCACAACTACAAAAGCCATCCGGAAGAAATAAGCCTCATGGTCCATCTCTTGAAATTATAAATGATAATTGGGATAATTTTGCTGATTTCTGCGAAGAGTTTAAGTCAATAGCTATGGGAATACAAGGGTCTGGATGGATTTATTTAGCTAGAGATGGCAAGATAAAAACTATAAAAAATCATCAAATAAAAAATGATATAGTACTGTTAGTAGACTGGTGGGAGCATGCATGGGCTCTAGACTACCAAAGCGATAAAGCAAAGTATTTAGATAATATTTGGAAAATAATTAATTGGGAAGTAATTAATGATAGATTAAATATAAAAAAATCTTCAAAATATAGATCAAGTCAAATAAGTAAATTTTATAGGTCGGTTAATTAGCCATGAGAGATAAAATATTAAAGTTAGCAAGATACTTAAAATCAATTAAATGCTATGATGAACTTGATTACCTTGGCACCGTATATGGCATGTACTCCGGGGAGTCAATTGGCGGATCAAAGTGTATCCCAATTGAGCAATGGGAAGGGGTTCCAGAAGGATTTAAAATATTTACGCATAGTACAGGAAAATCTATTCAAGACTTTAACGGAATGATTAAGGAGGGGTTTAGAGTCTCTAAGAAAGGCACTGGTAGATTAGAAATAACTTTTCTCGAAGAAACAGGAGCGAGCTCTCTGACCGAAAATTTGCGACGGCGTACTAGTTCTGAAAATAAAAATTATAACTTAGGCCCCACAGTTGTCATTGCGGCCATCAATCCAGAGCTATTAATGACAGAAGGGATGGATGATGAGACTCTAAAGTTATACAGTGCCGGAGAAGGAGATCCTCTTGGCCCAGTTTTTCTTAAAAATGTAAAAATATTCGAAAAGTGGGATGATGATCATAATTGGAGAGATAATGCTTGGAAACTTCCTGGTAGATTTTTATATGCCGCATATGACGGAATTAATGACACAATTTGTATAAACCCTAATTGGGATGGCTCAATTGGAACAGCATATGGGGAGAGGTTGGCAAAAAATAAGGAAGAATTTTTATCACGAGATATGCAAAATAGTATGGCAGAAACAAGTGCGAGTCAACCGAAAGAACCAGGTGTCATAACTTATGAGCCTGAAGATGGCTTTGAAGATAATCCTGATATATTCTGAGTTTATTTTTTATTCTTCATTCTAATTTTATCCCTCTTTCTTGCTAAAAAATATATTTCTTCTTCCAGCTTTCTAATTTTTGCCAATTTCTTAATAATTTTATCTTGGATTTTTTTGCATTTCATAATTTGTTTGTCCATTTTTGGTATAAAGTAATTGTAACATTATTCTAGTAATATTATGATAATAATTGAAATTTAAACTCTTTCAAATATTTTCGGGAGAAACCACTGTGATAAAAAAGTTAATAGATTTGGCAGACTATCTTGATCAAAACAACTTATCTGTAGAAGCAGATAAATTAGACTCATTGCTAAAGAGTGCAGCTTATTCTAAAGAGCAATTAGAAATTTTTGATGGCGATGGAGATGGCAAGCCATTTGAGCCAGAAGACTTCGCCAAACTAAGAAAAAAGAATAAAAGTAAGCCTAGCAAGAGTAAGAGCAAGCCTAGCAAGAGTAAGAGCAAGTCTAGTAAGAGTAAATCTAGTAAGGCAAAAGATAAGATTGCCAACAACAGAGGTGAGTTGGCGAATTTAATAACATTGGCAAATCATTTAGATACTAAAGGCCTCATTAAAGAGGCTGATTATATAGATATGCTAATTAAGACTTCTGATAAATATCAAGAAGAATGGGATAAAGCATGGGAAGATATATATAAGGGTCTTGATGACGCCAAAAGGCCTGACGTAGAGTGGCCAGACTTTAAGAAGAGTCGAACTGAAGATGCTGAATCTGGAGGATCTATGCCTGGAGGCTCTATGCCTGGAGGCTCTATGCCTGGAGGCTCTATGCCTGGAGGATCTATGCCTGGAGGCCCTATTGCTCCCGAAGGTACTGGGTTTGGAGGCGCTATGCCGGAAGGTGAACAGCAACCAGAAGGCGAACAGCAACCAGAGGGTGGACAGCAAATGGAAGGTGAGCAGCAGCCAGAAAGTGAGCAGCAAGAGTCTGGAGGTATTTCTGCCGAAGAAATTGCATCAAAAGTCAAAGATTTCTTAGGAAAAGTGACAGGTTGGCTGAAAAATGCCTGGGGAATAATTTATCAAGAATACTTAAAATATAAGCAATCAAATCCAGGAGAAGTAAGCGATCCGGAAAGTCTTATGCCCGTCCTCTTGCAAGGGAAGTCTGATGAGGTTATAATAGAAACCATAATTATAATAACGCCAGAGGCTGGTGCACTGGTGATTATGCAGCAGCCTGAAGATAGAAGAGTGGCGTTTATATCGGCCGTAGCAACGACGGATGCTCCAAGTGCAGAGCAAATCCAGAGTATCAAAGATGGTCTTCCGGACGAACTAAAGTCTGTGATTACTGACCAGGTTATTTCTGGCCCAGAACTGGCATCAATAATATTAAATAATATTGATCCAGAAGAAGCAAATCGAATATTAAGTCTTCTAGATGAAGAAATTCGACTAAAAATAATCGGTAAAACTTTTAAAATTAATGATTTAATAAATATGGATGATTCTGATCTTAAATTATTAATATCAAATATAGATCCAACTGTTTTGGCGACTGCTGCATTCCACTTAAACATCGATGTCTCCACTAGAATTGGCGGAGTTTTAACTAATGATCAGCGTTCAAAAATTAATGCTGCTGCCGAATCTATAAATCCAGAGCCCAGTAAAGCTGAATCAAATGAGGCAATTAAAAAAATTATTCAAATTGCTATAAATTTGGAGTCTGAAGGAAAAATAACCCTTTCTAGGTCCGATTCAAGTAGCTCTCAGCAGCCTGATGTTCAGACTCCTGAATCTCAGCAGCTTGAAGTTAGCAGTCCTGAGTCCTCAGGTGAGCCTGATAGTCTTGAGTCAACGTCAGAGGAAGCTGGGATGGCTACTGAAGCAGATATCCAAATTCTTGCTAAACAAATTAAAAATGGTTCGATCGGTTCAGATCGAGCATGGATGATTGTTGCGTCAGTTGATCCCATTTTAAGTGGCAGAATATTAGAAAAATTAGACACAGACAAACAATATAAAATTATCGTTTCAATGATTCTATCCCCTCCAATTACTCAGCAGGCACTAGACGCAATAGAGGGTGAGCTTTCAGAATACTATAGGAATGCTCTCAAGTTAAGAATTCCTGATCTAAGCAATGAAGCTTTGGCTGGAAAGATATTAAGCAACACCAGGGCAAGCGTTAGAGACTCACTGTTAATGCAACTTAATAGTGATAGTCCTATTGCTTTAGAGAGGGTGCGCAAAGAAATGCTTTTATTTAATGACTTATCCAAAGTTTCAGATAAAGATTTTAGAAATATAATGAGGCGTACGATGAGTGATGGCACACTACAGAATGCACTTACTTCTTATAGTAGATTAATGCAGGACAAAGTACTTGATAATTTAGAATTAGAAGATCGACAGCGATTTTTAGCCGATGTTGATGCAAGGAAGGGTCTTCAAGAAACAGACTCAGAAAAGGCAAGAATTGATGTTGTAAATATAGCCCTAGCGCTTGAGCTAGAAGGGGTAATAAAAATACCTCGCTCAAATGATTCAGAAGCTGAATTTGAATAATTAATATAAATATGATTACAAAGCTTATAAAATTAGCAAATTACCTCGACTCCATTGGGCTAAAATTGAGCGCTGATGAGGTAGATTATCTAATAAAAAGTGCAGCTATTTTTAATGAAAAAAGAAAGACACTTGAGGAGTGCCTCGAAGGTACTGGCATAAGCAAATCTGAGTATGAATCTATCTACAATGAAGTAGAAGCAGCATCTAATGAGGGCGATAATTCTGCGCAAAGGGCTCTTGGAATATTTGGGGGACAATGCTCAATTGTTCTCAGCATAATAGAATGGTATAAGAGTAAAGAAAAGATAAAAAATGAAGAAGATTCAATACTTAACGGAGATGCAGTATTAAAAAGGGGTAGCGAATTTAGCATAGAGTTTGTTACTTATATACAGAATATGCTAGAAGATCATGGCTATATATTGGAGCGCCATGGTGCTGATGGTGATTTCGGAGGAGAAACAGAATCATCAGTTTATGAATTTCAGAGAAATAATAAATTAAATGAAAATGGAGAAGTTAACTCAGAAACCTTGTCTACCATGAAAAGCTCTTCTGCAATAAAAAAGAAGTCAGAGATATCTAGAGACGAAAGTCAGCCAGAAACTGTTACTGCAGGTAGAGATAAGCTTCAAAGTATGAGCGAAAAAACAAAATATAGACTCTACAATTTAACGTACGCGGAGGTCGGCGGGCAGGGCGCTTTAGCTCAGCAGGCTTTTATGGAGACAGTCTCAAATAGGGCTGCATATAGAGGTGTTTCAATAAATCAGGTAGTAAGTAACTCAAGATATTATGAGCCACTCATGAAGGTTAAGGATGGAGACATCGATAATCTTACAAAAAGATGTGTTAATCCGGATGGCACCCCTGCAGAAAAAAGGTGCGAAAGAACAACTAAAAAATATGATGCAATATTATCAAAGGTTATTGGAGGCTCTAACATAACTGGGGGAGCAACACACAATGCATCCGGATCTGTTGCAAGAGATTGGCAAAAAAGATTTGATGGCAAATCTGGATCTAGAACTGATATTGGTGGAGAAACATTTTACTCAAAAACATATGAGCAAAAAAAGTTAATAAAGCTAAAGATAAGAAACTAAAAATGAGTATAAACAAAAAATTGAGTGCGCTAGCCGGAATACTTTTATCAATGGGGCTAAATAAGGCTGCCGAAGCAACGCAGGATTTAGATAAATTTCCTGTATGCAAAGGTTACTCAAAAGATAAAGATTTAGTTATAAAAATTCAAGAAAAATTAACTCAATATGGTTACACAATGGAGGCCGGCCCCGATGGAGACTTTGGAGGTCAAACCAGGCAGGCTGTTATTAATTTTCAAAAAGAAAATAATATTGAACAATCAGGATGCATAAGTTTAAAAGATTTTCAGCTACTTACTGAGGGTAGTCCAAAAGAAGCGCCACCAAAACGTATTATAGTGGCAATAGGTGACTCTATTACTGCGCAAAAATACCTCGATAAGATAAAGTCTAAAATTACTAATGCAGAGACTTTTTCTTATGGCTATATAGGTCAGGGTGCTAAATTTATATATGGGAAGCTAGACGAAGCCACTAAACATGAGCCAGAATGGATAATAATAATGGCCGGAGTAAATGATATTGCATCAGGAAGAAGTGTGAAGCATACAAAAGAATATTTAGAAAAGCTTTATAGAAAATCTAAAGAGTCTGGAGCAAAAGTAATGGCAATAGAAATTTTGCCATGGCATAAGAATAAATTAAGCAAGGACAGAGAAGATAGAACTCATAAAGTAAACAAATGGATAAGAGAGCAAGAGGGCGGACTTGTAGACGAAGTTGTTCTTGCCACCCCAATGGTTGGTGGAGATCCAAAGAAATATCATATGAATAAAGAATATACTGATGATTCAACCGGCACTCATCCAAATGACCGTGGCAAAGAAGTTTTATCAAAAATGGTGTCAGATAAAATTATTGAATCTGATAATAGAAAAATTAAAACAAATAAAGATAATAAAAATGATTAAAGAACTTATAAAATTAGCAAATCACCTTGATTCAAAGGGCTTAGTAAAAGAAGCAGACTATTTAGATAGAATAATAAAAATTTCTACATCTATTTTGCCAAAAAGAACTCATGCGATTATGGGTCACAAAATTACGGGCTGTCAAATTGGTGAAGAAAAACTGTCGAATTATTGTAAAAAGCTTATGAATGCAAAGAAAAATTTTACAAACTTTATGGCAAAGTGTAGAAGCGGAAAGTCAAAAAAACTTCATAATGAAGTATGCAAACGATTGATAGACAAAGGCAAAGGCCTTACCATCGGCATGCAAGAAGACTGGTTTGACTCAATTTGGGCAATGCATATTGATAAACCGGATGCTTTTGATGCTGGTGAAGCTGAAACCATAGACTTAACCGCAGCTGATTTACATGAGGCCCTAGTAAGGTTGATGGGTGCTGAGAAAATGAAAACACTTAATCCATATAAAGCCACTCAAAGTTTCGGGGGTTCGGTGACTGATTTGTTTACTTCAAATGAAGATAGAGATGCAAATCCTTACGGTGAATTTTTAAATGATCTCATTAGTGCTGTTTTATAATTTATAAATAAAGTGTAAAATAAAATGATAAAAAAACTTATTAAGCTAGCAGACTATTTAGATTCTAAAAATTTTGTAAAAGAAGCTAATAATTTAGATCGAATAATAAAAAAAGCATCAAAAGCTTCATCGCCAAATATTGTCTCATCAATTAGACAGACAAAGGTTGCAGCTATAATAGACGACAGCCTAGAAGATTTTCAGGGATATCTTCGCCTTCAAGATGGGACGAATTATCATAGTGCAGGCAAAGTAAACGTAGATGATGAAGATGGAACAAGTCGACTAATTGAAAAGTTTAAGGAAATAAGGGGTGCTCAAATCGAACTAGTTAGTACCTCAGGTAATGATGGTGGATATGTTGATGGTCAGCCAATAAGCTTTAGGCGTGGAAAGCTTTATCTTCCCCCATTTACTTTGGTCGGCAGGGGTGATAATCTTCTTCAGCTAATATCGAACAGTCCTCATTGGAATGTTTCAGACTCCGAAGCTTTAAATGAAAATTTTATGAATATCACCGAATGGCCAGACCTAAGGCTTAGTGAGCATACCCGTAGACATCTATGGCACTCTTTAGGAAAAGAAGCGCAGAAAAACCCCTCTGGCTTACAAGACTTTGTAGACGGCTTTGCGCATACTCTTATGGGTTATCGGGTCAGTTGGCCAGAAAGAAATTTTTTAAAAGATAAATCAGATTCTTTTATAAGGGGATATTACGCATACAGATATATACAATCAGAAAATGACCTTCGACAAAGTGATAGGGAATTAGAACTTCATGAAGGATTATATAGAATATATAAAAACAATCAGCTTGATAAAATAGCCCCGGTAGATAAGGGCCTTAGAGCGATTAGAACGATTTTGGAAAAGTTTAATGAAATTCAGAATACTGAAATAACAAAGAGTAATATTACCAGCAAGGAGTTAATTAGAATTGGAGATAACGTAAGTACTCTAGATGAAGATATTAAAAATTATATGATGGACATTATTGACATAATTAACTTTATAAAAAAAGCAGATAGCTTGGGCGTTGATGGTAGATCTATAGGTTCTAAGATAGATCTGTTGATTAAAAAATTAGGCAGCATACATGGGTATTATCATACTGATTGGGTTTCTGAGGCAGAAAAGCTTAAGCATATTGCGGCAGCCAATCTTGAAAAAGCAGAGATGTTTAGAGAGGGCAAGCAGAGTATTATAGATGATGCGGAGGCCAAAGGTGAGCCAATCGAATATAATTATAAAAATGCTATTAAAGGATTAGATATGGAAATATCTAAATTAATGAGTCGGCATCAAAAGGCAGAAGAAATTTTTCAAAACACCATGCAGATATTTCCCGAGTTAGCACAAAAAATAAATTTAAATATTTTGACTGATTAGAGATAATTATACATTGATATGGATATTGAATCAGATTAATATTTTAAAATAACCCCCCCGATAAACCCCTCCACATAGCTCTAAGCGTGTACCCCCCTTTACACCCTCCTCCACCATATAATTTTTTAAACAATTCAATATATAGTTTTTCATCAACCCCCTACGTATAATTTCAGCCCTATCCCTATACACCAGCTCCATTTATATTAATGATTTTCATAGCTTTTCTAACTTCACTAATCCCATTTTTCCCAATTTCTACCTATTTATATCCGACTTTCCCTTTAATTTTCAAAGATTTTTACCCCATTTAACACCAAATACACACTATTTTACACCTTTTACCACTTTTTTCATTTTTCGGGTGTGATTGATAGGAAGATTATAGGGGGATAAATTCATTTATTCCCTAAGGAGTAAATACAATAAATAATCCTAACCCCCAGGGGCGAGCAATACCCCCATTCACAAATAACCCCTAAGAGAATAAACCCCATTATCTCTATGGCCCCTAAGCTATTCGGAAAATTTTTTTTTATACCCTAAGACAATTACAATTTATACCCCCAGTTGCCCTACTCCTATGGGACAAAGTTTTTTTATTTTCCCCAGTGAGAACTATTTATCCCCCGGGGGCTAGGTTTCAGTGTGGACTGGTGGGAATCAATGGGGGCCAATGGGATCAGTGCAAATTTAATTTATTAGGAATCCTAAAATTTGGGGTTTACGGTCGAAGCCTGCGGGCCCGCATGTCAAGTAAAAAATGCAGCATATAAGCATTTAAATTTTTTTTTATTTTTCTACTTGTTTTTTGTTTTCTTTTTCTTTTCGCGTGAACGATTAAATAAAAAAAAAATTATCTACTTGTTTTTATTTTTTTGTTCTTTTCTGAATTGAGAAAATAAAGAATCTGCTTTTTGCAAGACTTTATTTCGTCAAAATAATGACGCTTCATTTCGTCGATTTCTAGTCGGAAAAATAATAAGTTCTCCTAATAGGGTGGAAGCGATACCGCAAAAGTTTGACAGGAGTTGAGAGCATGAAAATCAATAACCTAGATTTTGAAACCTGGACCGACGCACAAATCAGGCGATTTTTGAACAAAATCGTTGAGGCTACTGCGGCGTCCTATTGTATCATGGGCGTCATTTTTGCGCAATCAATTATTGCGTTTGGCCACGCCTATGGCGTGAACCTTGGTCATATCTTGGCCGATGAGAGTCGAATTGACCGACGCGAAATCCTTGTTACCCTACTGGGGAATTTTATCAATTTCGGTCGAGGGATGGGCATGTTCGATGCTGCTATCCCTACGGAAATGGGTCCAGTGCCTGTAGCCTTTAAGTCGGGGAGTGCCAGCGATATAACGATGGAATGCGACGAATTTTTCCAGCTAGAAAAGGCTGGTGCGCCATTCTGGTTAATTCAGGTTAATGGTGATGCCACTGTCCCGACCCGCCTTGTAGGTGAGGTCGAGCCAGCCGAAAATCTGACCATGCGACGAATCAACCTGATGGACTTGGTTCGCTATGAGCGGAGCATCGGCAACGACCCACGCAAGGTAGCCGAAAAGGGTGTTAAGGATAACCGAGCGATTTACACTCGACTTGACCGAGGATACCCACGGTTGGCAATTCGTTGGAGCAAGGTGCCTGCTCATGTGTGGATGGATGCTGAGCCTGTACCATTCGCAGCCGAGCTGCCTGCGCCGAGTCGCGAGATTGTTCCTAAGAAAATTCGTCCCCTCGTATGTCGCGGACCCTTCCGAGTGTTCATGCACAAAATCGAGATGGATGGCGAGGTTGTGACCTTGCGCAAGGGCGAGCGTGACCTGCTTCGAGCGATTTGCCTGGCTAAGTCTGGCGAGTTCGTCGAAGCCAAGAATCGACAGACCATCAAGACCCTACGTGAGCGCTTGGGTGTGCATGGCGAACTGATTCAGACCAAACGGAGCGAGGGGCTGTACCTGGCGGTATAGCTCCGAGGGTCTGACGGCTACCCCTAAAGCCGTCACTTTTTTAATAACTCGCATACGTGCGAATAGGTGAATGGATAAATAAAATGATTACAGTTACAATCGAATTCGAAGGTCATGTTGTAAATGGAGAAGCAAACTTTGTTGGTCCTCACGATGAGTGTGATTGGTCAGAAGTTACTTCGGTAGAACCCGCAAACGCGGACGCGGGCTTTATGTCCAGGGCATTGTTAGCCGTTGAGAATGAGGCATACGAGGAGCATAAGTCAAATCGTTCTCGTCGCGTCTGCCACTACGACGACGATTATTATCGTAACGCATGAGCGTATGGGTTTGGCGGCTACCCCCAAAGCCGTCACTTTGTCAAACTTTTGCACACTCATGGAGGTGAATGGAATGAATAAGTTTTTATATATGAAAGTCGTCCAGGGTAATTATGGTTATGGTCATGGCTGGGAAGATATATGCATGAGTGCGAGCCTACGGGAAGCGTACAATGACTTGAACGAATACTTAAATAGTGGCTACAGTGGTAGCTTTAGAATTATCAACCGAAGGGTTCCAAATCCTAAATACACGTGTGGGGGTGACAAAAATGCTTAAAGGAATGTGGGATTTTTTCGCCAAGATTTTTGGTGGGTACGAACGTGGGTTTAAGATTTTATTCTTGACATTTGCGATTTTCGTTTTCTCGTTTGGTGGATTGAATATGCTCATGTATGCGGGCATCTCAGTTCTGGTTATGTGTGTGGTTGCTGCCCTGCTGGGTGGGAAGGGTAAATGATGGAAACTATTTTGTTGATTCTTTCGATTGGGATTTTGTTCAAGGTAACCGTATGGGCATGGGGATGAGTACATATATTGTTCTTAAATCCGCTGGGATCTTTATCTCTTTGCTAACTCTCTGCATTGCGCTGATAATTGCCCTTGTAGAGAGATGATGATAAAAAGGGCGTCATTTTTTTGACGCCCGCACACCCGCAAAAGTTTGACGTTTCGCCAAGTTTTGTCAAACTTTTGCGGAGCCACCGTGTTCCTTATCGGATGATTTCTCGATTTTGCAAAAGTTTGACAAATGTTTTGAGAAAAACTAGTTAGAAAAATATTAAGTTCCCCTAATAAAGTGAGACATGAAGGAGCCTAATTATGAACGAACAAAGAAAAATTTTCATCCTTTTTATTTTGGCCTTGGTTATCCTTGGGTGTGGACATATCGATTTGCTGATCACTGGCGGTGATGGCATTTCTTTAATGCCCTATCACTTTGGCGCTAGTCTAGTGGCATTCTTGGCAAGTCTCTTAACCTTGCGGGCGTCGTTCCGTGCGATTGTAGGAAAATAATAATGTTTTGTATCAGACTCGAATCAAGGAAATACCCTGATAGCCCCACCTTTATCGATGGGAATGGTGACAGGGTTGCTTTCAAAGACTGCGATGTCAAATGGCGATTAAAAAATCATTTTCCGCATCATGTTTTTGAATGCAAAAAATCAGCATTGAAAGCATGGAAGGCTGCCAAGGCTCGAATTTCTTCTGATGATTATCCGAATACAATTCGGTCCAGCTTCTGGTGTCGCTTCGGTGATGATGCGCCCGAGAAAATCGCTGATTATATTCGTGACCTTCTGGTGAGATTGGAAATGGCTGAGATTATTCATATCGACAGTGTTGGAGCATAACAGGTGAATCCAAGGGATAGAGAAGTATTTTCGGTTCTTGTTGCGATGATTATTGGCGGGTCCGTTGGGCTCGTCATTCTCCATCTTTGTCAAACTTTTGCGGGAGGTTGAAAAATGTGGAATAAATTATTTATTATTTTATTCTTGACTTTTTCTTATGGCTGCCTTGAAAGTGAGGGGGAAAGGGAACATTGCACAATTTCAAGTGAAAACTATCTTTATACAAATTTTGATTGTTTTCACTATTCTGTTGACTATAAATTATGCCACCGTCCAGACCAAACGGATTGTGTTGACTTTGCCCCCGAAGCTACAATGGGACATTGTGAATCGAAAAACATTTGTCAAACTTTTGCGGAAGGCTGAAATATTGCGGTCAATAGCTCCAAAAAAATCGGAGCTATTTCCGCAAAAGTTTGACTTTTTGGCACGGCTCTTATTTTGCAAAAGTTTGACAAAACTAATTGAGAATGATTATCAATATCATTGGTGTCGTTTATTTCACTTGACAATCTACAAAACTAAAATTCCTCTCATTAAGTTTTTTGCAAAAGTTTGACAAAGTTTTAATAAAAACTAGTCAGAAAAATAATAAGTTCTCCTAATAAGGTGCAAGGGGTCGATGGTCGGCTACCTAGAAAATCAGGGGTTTGTTATGAGCAAGTTAATCGAGAATGATACAAATAAACCACGAAGCATTGAGGAGCTTAGTGATATTGAGCGCATAGCATTGTTAAAATGCCTTAGCCCTAGAGGGGTAAATGATGAGACGGTATTGCCACCAAACTCTTCTGAAGAGGTAAATTTTGTTGTAGAAATTGACGGTGTGATTTCTCGCGGCAAAAAAGGGGCTCCTAGAAGGGGTACGAATCACGCCCTTACTTCGCTTGCTGTAATTGCAACACTGACGAAAATGGGGTTTATTCGAGACCATATTCCAGCGATTCTGGTTGAAACCTGGGCGGAGTTTGGCGGTATGACAAAAAAGGAGCTGGAAAGCTATCGAGATAATCTCGACCCTCAATCTAAAGCTCTATTCGAAGATTGCGAGCAGTTGTTCGAAGAAAAGGTTGTTGATCAGCTTCCCAAGATTGAGCAGAAGGGATATTTGAAATTTTATCCGAATGACTAAAAACCCCCTGTGATACGGGGCGGGGTGGAATCCTCCCTCCCTTCGGGTCTCGCCCCGTCTCGTATCTTTTTAATTGTCAAACTTTTGCGAAAACTTAATAATTGTTTGGAGAAGAAAATGCCAAGTCGAATCAATAATGGTGGATATGTGTGCATGTATGGGAGTAGGACTTTTGTAACAAAGTTTGAAAAGGTTGCGATGCTCTTAAACATTGCTGAAGAAATCCGAAAGCAAAGTGGCCCCGACGAGGCCAGAAAACTTCTGAGCACTGCCCTGGAGGAAGAGAATAAATTGTCGCGCATGTATACGTCAAACTTTTGCGGAGGGTGACCCATGCTTAGGGCAAAATTAAATCAAATAGATTCAAAGATAGATTTTTTGATGTCCGGCGGATTTAACCTAAATAGTGGCGATATGGATGCGCTTGTGAATGCTCGCGAAAATTTAAGTCGCATTACCTATGCGATATCGCTAGATGCTGATTTGTTCGACGTGCTTCCTGCTGCAGTCTTTATATGCAAGCGCATCCATGAAGAGTGTGGAAACTCAAGTTATGGGCCAGAGCTTCAACCATTGGTTAATGAGCTGATTAAGATGGTTGAAGAATACGAAATTAAATATTCCTAAAAGGAGCGGGGTAGCCCCGCAAAAGTTTGACAAAATCTGTTTGATAATAATCATTAATACTTCGCAAAAGTTTGACAAAATTATACTTGACTTCTGGGTTTTATATAAATCTGCAATTTTGCAAAAGTTTGACAAAGTTATACTTGACTTTTATGAAATATTTTATTTTCAACTTTTGCAAAAGTTTGACAAAGTTTTAATAAAAACTAGTCAGAAAAATAATAAGTTCTCCTAATAAGGTGAAGGCAATGACGCTAACTAACAGGGGGCTGTTATGAGCAAGCAAAAAATCGAAGAGTCAAATCAGGAAATCACGAATCTCATTATTGAGATGCTGGAAAATGGTCAGGCAAATGGAAAGTTTGAGATGCCCTGGAACCAGACCGATGGCGCGCCTCATAACCCTATCACTGACCGAATGTATTTTGGAAATTATAATGCACTGATTTTGATGGTGCATTCTATGAAGTGGGCCGACACTCGATGGGCCGGTGCTGGTCAATGGAAAAAGTCTGGTAACCTTATTAAGAAGGGCGAAAAGGGTACGGCGATTTTCTTTCCCCGTCTCAATTGCTCAGGCTGTAGCAAGCTGGTCGGCTTTGCAAAAAAGTGCAGCGGTTGCGGAATGGAGTTTAAGAAATCTGCTGATAAGTATTGTTCTGGCTGGGGTAGCAGCTATGTTTTCAACAATCAGCAAACTAATAATCCGCTCCCTGCTGTGAAGCGTGATGAGATTCATCCTGAAAAAACCTTTCAGGCTGCTGCGGCTTTTATTAAAAACATTGGTGCCGATGTTCGAGACGGTGGCGGACGTGCTTTCTATCGTCCATCGGATGACTTCATTGGAATGCCTAACTCGAACCTTTTTAAGGATGCGGCTGGCTACTGGGCGACTAGCTTGCATGAGCACGTACATTGGACTGGGCATGAGTCTCGGCTCAAGCGGGACGGAATTACAAAATTCGCTGGCTTCGGCTCTGAGAGTTATGCTTTCGAAGAGCTTGTTGCTGAACTGGGTGCTGCATTTTTGTGCACGCATCTGGGCGTAAAGCGTGAGGGATTGATTGACAATCACGCCGCATATGTGGGATCATGGATTAAAAGGTTGAAGAGTGACCCCAATGCAATCAGAGATGCATCTGTGCAGGCGGGTGCAGCCATGCGGTACTTGCTGGATAAGGGTGAAGGTGCGGGGCGGTAGCCCCCACCTGGGGAAATGTAAAACTTTTGCCGAAAGGGGCTAAAGATGGATGAGAAGAAAATTTATGCTGAGTTTGTTAATGAGATGGAAAAGTGTGGGCATAGGCATAGGGACACGTATGCGATGCTTTTAGACATTCAGCATGAAACAATTAAGATTAGGCAAAAATATGGGCTAAACTCTTACCAGCTTGCCGATATTATTGACAGGCAAAAAAATGCTCTTTAAGCTGGCGAAAGAATGTATTGTTAGGGGCGCGTGCTTGGTTGCGGGTGTGGCGCTGGTTGGAGCTGTTTTGGTTGCCCCCTACATCGTTGGCAATGGAAAATAGTGTCAAACTTTTGCAAATGCGTACGCATGAAAGTTAGTTAGAAAAATAATAAGTTCTCCTAATAGGATGAAT
>CEPH01012053.1_pt1 | contig 21547 bp, 23 predicted proteins | sample 530571 | NCBI WGS metagenome assembly CEPH01 (sample SAMEA2620413, study PRJEB7988) | marine metagenome | biome: marine biome (ENVO:00000447); feature: surface water layer (ENVO:00002042); material: "saline water (ENVO:00002010), including plankton (ENVO:xxxxxxxx)" | depth 5 m | reverse complement strand
GACTCATCGCTTCGTTCAAAATAAAATCTGCGATGTCATTAAAGTTAGCGCTTAAGCAACTATCTTCTTGAAAGTTACGGGAACTACCATAGTTAACTGCTAATTTCGGAAATGTTTTGCCTACAATAAAATCTAGCCATGGTGGTGTTTTATTACTCTCTAAGGCTGTTCTTATGTTGTTTATATCAGAAAAATAACCCATCATTGTTTGATTATTTCTGGCGTATTGCTTGAAAGAATCTAGTCCTTTTTTACAACTAACATACGGACAATTATTTTTTCTAGCTCTTACACTTTTCACTGCGAATGGTTTATTTTCATCACTTTTATCAAAAGAAACTTCTACTTCAAAAGCAATATTGTGTGATTTTGTTCCTGTGTCTAGAAAGCCTCGCAAATCAAAATCGTTCTTATTTAATAGCGCATCAAGTTGTCGCACAAATTTTTCAATTCTTTCTTCTGCGTAAAATTTTATATAAAAAGGATTACCAGATTTTTCAAAATAAATAGAACCGTTTTCTTCTCTGTAGAAATACGATTGGAACGTTTTAAATGAATTCATCGCAGATTGAAATCTTTGTATTGCATCCATAAACTCAGGAGGTTTTATAACGATTTTGTCTTTTGAAGTATCCATAGAGCCTAGATCTGGTGCATTGGGCACTTCGTTGAATTTATTTGCAGGTATCCCTACATGCACGATCATAATCTTAGAAGGCGTTATAAACGTATAATCTTTAACTCTAGCAAATAGCTCTAATGCCTTTGCGTTTTTTATGTCAGGCAACATGGTTAAAATCTCTTCATCCACCTCGTCAGTATTAAAGGATTGCGGGATTGCAGCCTCAGTTAATTGATCTTGTCTTTTAACGTACTGTTCGTAGTCCAAACCAAAAATACCTTTACATGTTTGTCCTGCGGATCGTGGAGGAGAGGCGCAGACTATTTCATCTGTATCTAACTTATCATAAAATCGTAGTATTTTACGAACTGCTGGTCTTATGTAAGACTTTAATAGTGTTTTAAAAGGATAAGGAGAGTCGGATAAATTAACAAAACTGTTTCTTTTTGTGCCTTCTGGTACCACGGTAGAAGCCACCAATCTCTGTGTGTCGTCATAGTACACATCAGCGTCGATGTTTATCATTACTTTTACTTGATATTCGCACTGCTTTTCATTTAAATATGGGTCTTCTGATTGAGTCCAATCTGGTTCGATGTAGTTTGGATTTGGTATACACGTAGGACAAATCTTATCTGGTTCTTTTAATTCTTCTAAGATTTCTTCTGGTGTTTTAAAACAAGCATCTTCTTGTAATTGTTTAAATTTTGATTCTGACATTTTTTACCTCACGTTGTAAATACAGAGTCGCTTAAAATATGGTTTGCGCCAGGCACAAGATCACTATCTAATGCATTTATATCATCAAAAAAAGTGTTCAAAGTTTCGTTTATTGTATTCGCCATTTCTTCTATGTTCTGTTTCATTATTGGAGTAGTTCCAATTGCTGCTCCGGGTAACACAGAAACTATTCCACTTAATATTAACATGTTTGTGTTTAGCCCGTTTAGCATGTTAAATATTTTTCTTTGTGTTTTATTTTTTTTCTTTAAATAATCAGTAAGTTTGTAGCCCAGCACTAATGGATGTAATTTTTGATTTCCGACTTGCAGTTCTATTACTTGTCCTTTCAAACGTTGTCCGAGACAATTTGTCTCTCCAATTGATGCATCAAAGCCGTCAAAATTTCCTCGCCCTGCGTAGATTCTAACTTTTTCTCTACCTACTATTCTTACTTGATCTGCCTTTAAAGCAACAGCAGATTTACGAGAAGAATCCGGTCCGCCAGATGGCTTTAGTCCAAAATATCTATCAATATTTTCACATCTTTGTGTTATGTAAATTCTCGCAGCATCAGAATGAAACATAGGTCCAACTAATTCAATCCCCTTTAATGGATCGACATTGTTTTTTTTATTGTGTTCTATAATAATTTGACCTCGACCAACTACCAAATCAATCATTCCGCATTGAAGGCCCCCTTTGCCGCCAATTCCAGAGACCCATGTTGCATTTCTGTCTCTGCCTAGAATGATAGATGAGTTATGATTGCCATCAATTTTTGTTTCGCAAGGCGCTTTATTAAATTCAGGTGTTCTTTCTTCAACATTGGCACAAAAAAAAGACGATACGCCATTTTCAACTTGTCGCCTTGTATATTCATCTGTTACGTTTGCAATATTAAAAAGTTTTTTTGTAGATTCTATGCTCATTTTTTCCTCAAGTTATTTTTTATACTTTTTTATAAATCTTCCAGGTGTCTATCCACTCAAAGTGCCACCACTCTTCTAGTCCTTTCCCATCTCTCGCCCAAGGTGGAGAATGAAATCCGTATTTTGGACCATTAACCATAATCCAATTGAAAGTTTCAGAAGCATATCCTGATTTTCCATTGTACCTTGTATTAAAATCAAACGCCAATGCCCAGCCATGAGGCGAGCGACCAGGTGTTGCAGCCTCTATTTTTTTGAGTCTTGCTTTTTCCCTTATTTCTGCTTTTTGTTTGTCTGTCATTCCGGGCTTAATAGTTGCTAAAATCTCCCTACTGGCTGCGATTCTTTTATTTTTTGTGCCTATTTGTCTATTGAAAGTTCTGTACGAATCAGTTAGGTCCATTTTAAATTTAAAATGACTTTCAAAAGCCATGGCCATTCTCTGAAAATCTCTGGCTGTGTCTATTATAAAAATGCCTCTTTCAAAATTCACTCCGGGGTGGAGTATATCAGACGGGATTTGACCTAGAATTTCTTTTGGGAGCAAGCCATTTTTAATTACCTTGCCTTTAAAAGCCTCTACCATTCCATTGTAAACTCTCGTTATAGGGCTGTTTATTTTTCCATCGATTGTTTTATATGTCTTGATGTTTTCCTCTATAGATTTTTCAACATATTCGGTTACTTGAGTATCTAAATCAAATGGCCCAAGTTGAATTCCAGGTGGTGGTGGTTCATAGGGTTGGTATTTGTCTCTTTTAAACGCTTTTTGGGCCGCAGAGGCTTTTGTTGCATTTGAGGAAGCATAGCTTGCTAAACTTCCGCCACCGCCGGTCTCTACCTCAACACCCAAACAGCCTATGTTAAAATCTCGTGCCAAACCAATAGTGCTCGGCCTATATGTTAACCCTCTAAGTCTTCCATCGGATTGTGGGCCCGATCTATAGAAACACTCTACAATGTGTCCATAACCAATAGGATCAACTCCTTCTAGATTTCCACCTAAAAAAGGATAACTGGAATCTGGATAGGCAACAGGGTGAAGCGCAAGACATGTCTTGATCTGATTAGAATCCGTGAAGCTACACGGCTCAGGTATCATAAAATCATGTAAATCCAAAGGTCTCACTCTTATAATTTTTGACTCAGGTTTATTACTGCTAACAGAGAGTGTTTCTGGCAATACAACTGCTCGGAAAGAAGACTTTCCAGCAAATTTATTAAATAAAGTTTGCTCTACGGCTTTAGAATCCAATTCTTTTTGGAATGAAGAATAAGCAGCAGGAGAAGAAATTCTGTTTCTGATTCTATCGAAAAGATTTCTGTACACTTAGTCGTCCTCTTTTTTTATCATAGAGTAAATGTCTTCCATGTCATTTTCTGTCAAACCATCAGACTTTTCATTCTTTGACATGAGAGCGGCGATTTTTACAATTTGCTCGTTTGATCTCTGTAGTGTTTCGACATACTTTGCCAAAGTTAGCCCTATTTGTTGATGCCTAGCTTCATCTTTTGCAACGAACTTAATAGCATCATCTAGAAGTTCGCGTGTTATTTTGCGGTCTTCTCTAATGTTATCTAGTGCTTCTTTGAGGTGTTCTTCTACTTTTTTACTCATACTATAATTAGATTTATTTAGATTTTTGCATTATACCAGTCATCTCTAAATAATTTGTATTTTTTTCTAAACTTATTTAATTGAGTGACAATCTGCTTGGTGTTCATACCGGTTATCTCACGAAGATAAAGATAGATAGCTTTTTTATTAAAAATTTCAATCTCTTCAACAGAGTTTAACACTATTCTAATTGCTTCATAAACTTTTTTTTCGTTTTCATTCATGTCATTTGTGCCCCATCCGTCCATCTCTGTTGTAAGATGTTGCCAGAATTCTTTCTTCTCTCTGTCTTTGTGATAAGGATTGTAATACACAATTTGCTCGAAACTTAGTTCTTTCAATGCATCTTCATAATCTACTTCTCTTTTTGCCCTCTTGGTTCTTTGTTTTACTTTGTGTATAAACCAGTTCTTAGTTATCACACTAAAATAGGAAAAGGCTTTTGATCCCTTATTGGGATCGTATTTTGCTAGTATAGTAGTAAGCCAAATTTTGCAATCTTCTCTGAGTTCGTCAATGTTGGGCAAAGTTGTAAATTTGTATGTAAAAACAATCTTATCAACCATTTCACTAAAAGCAGGTTGAATTAATTTTATGTAAAGGTCTGTTTTTTCTTTTCGGCACTCTGATGTCGCGTACTTAACTATCGCGTCTTCGTGTACCTGCGTAAAATACATCCTTTTGTTGGGGTTCCGGCGTCTCGGCATTTGTGTTTTCCTCTTGTTGTGGCACATCTTCTTCTTCAAATTCTTCTAGAAAAAATTCTGGATCTTCATAATCCTCTAAAATGTTACCAATAGACACGGTGTGGTCTATCAGAAACTTTAAAGTTTCATCTCCGTAAAACATTTCCATGGAATAAACAGATTTTAAATGCGCTCGATAATTAGCAATGATTTCAGACACATCCCCTATATTATCGTATATAAAAGCAAGTTTTGTTGTGAGTTGACGAGAATACCAATACATAAGTCCGTTAAAAATTAACGAAATTGCTAATGCTATTGATATTATTACTATACTACTCATCGTATTCAATCCTTGTTTTTTTCTCTTGTCTTAAGATTTCTTTGTTTTCTTCGATGTATTCTTTCACCAAAGAACCAGTTTCCCTTTCGCCTTGTTCTTGTTTTCTCACAATAGTAGTGAGTTGAGGTATTCGGGTCAAAACTCCCTCACTACCGCAAACTTTACAGTCTTCAAGGCGTTCTGTCATACCGTGCCTTACCTCATACTCGTTCGCACAAACAGAGCATTTATAACAGTATTTTGGCACTATAGTGGCCCTTCTAGAACAGGACCCTTCACACTATTTTTTACTTCCACTTTTGGAGGATTCATTACAACCAATTGTCCGGAATCGTCAACTTGAATTTGAAATTCCTGGAGAACGGGCACAATGTCGGTTTGCTCCATAAGTGATTTTTGTAATGCCATCATGATTGCTCCAACGGCTTGATTTGATAATTTATGATCTTTCATTTTTTGTCTCCTGTTTTTAAATCAAAATTCTTTAAGTATCCTAACATAGCACAATCTCTAGAGATTCTTGTTGCCAACTCAAACACACTAGTGTTAATTGAATAATTACCGGTGACACCTTTCTTGTCAATTGTCTCGGAGATACTATCACATTCTTCTCTTATTTTTTCTATGTTTAATTGTAAATCTTTCAATAAATACATTTGCAGGTCTATTTTTTTCATTTGTCGCCACTCTTCTTGGAAGTAGCACCTTCAATTTCATTCCAGTCTAGATTTTTTCGTACTTCTAGGTTTTTTTCCCATGCTGCCCTCATTACTTTCGGATCTACACCAAGATTTAAACTTTTTTTAATTAATGCATTTAAATCTTTAGGGAAGCATTTACCTCCGAAACCCATGTTTCCATCATGACCCGGAACATCAATGTGTGAATTACCTATTCTTCCATCTGATATAAAACCATCGAGGGCTGTGTTCCAGTCCGTTTCAAGAGCATCGCAAATCTGTTTCATCTCGTTCATGAATGAAATTTTTGTTGCAAAAAAACAATTACACATATACTTTATAAGTTCTGCTGTTTTTGAATCGGTTTTTATAATTTTAGTGTAGGGAAACCTATTTCTATAGAGTGTCTCCAAAATTTTAAGATTCTCTTCTTTTCCTCCTAAAATTATTCTAGAAGTATTTATAAAATCTAGGCGAGACCTTCTTTGTGTAAGAAATTCCGGATTAAACACAAAACGTAATGACGGAAATTTATTTTCTAGTGAAACAGTTGTACCTGGTACAACTGTGGATTTTATAACAAAAACCTTGCTTTTCAAATTCAATTGAAGAGATAAAATCTCTTCAAAACATCCATAAATAATTGAAAGATCGCACTCTCCGTTTTCTTGCATTGGAGTTGGCAAACACATAAAAATAATATCACTATTTTCAATCGTCTCTTTAAGTGTATTGTTACTTACAGATTTTTTCTTATCGTACACATAAATGTGATCTGTGTGTAAAATAAAACCATGAAGTATGGCAGATCCCACAAACCCATTTCCTATTATTCCTATGTTTTTCACTGTTCGCCTCCATTACTAAAGCACTTATTGATACCAGTTACCAAATCCATTTTTGGTACCCAGCCTATTTTTTTCAATGGTTCCATGTTTGCTCGCGTGGTGAAAACATCACCCTTTCTAGCTTCAACATATTTAAATTTAATTTTGTGGTGTTTTTCTATAATTTCTTTTATTTCATTAAGTGAAATGTTTTGGCCAGTTCCTACATCATAATTTTTGCCTTTAAATTGTTTTTTGTAATTCATAGCAAAAATGTTAGCATCGACGACATCATGAACGTATGACATGTCTCTTCTTTGATTGCCGTCACCGGTTATAAAAGGTGTTTTGTTTTCACAGATACACTTCATCCAATTTGCAATTGCAGTTGCATAAGGGCCCTCCGCCTTTTGGTCTTCTGAATATACATTAAAATACCTTAAACTAACTGTATCTAGGCCATACAACTCCGAATATAATTTACACTCCATTTCTGAAATTAATTTTTGTAGCCCATACGGACTTGACGGTCCATTACCATTTCCCACAACTGAGGAAGAGCCAGAATAGATAACCCTTTTGGCGCCGACTTTTTTGGCAAAATTTAACAACACAGTTGTACTTAAAACATTATTTTTAGTTGTTTCAACCGGGTTTTCTACACTGTATGCTACTCTTGGTACACAAGCCAAATGAAAAATAAATTCTGGTTTGAAATCGTAATACGTGGGATTAAATCCTCCACTATCAGATTCTTTCAGTGCTTCTATGATATCATAAGAGGCACCATCTTTATAATCTAAACCTATAACCTGGTGGCCTAAATCTTTTAGTTTTTTAAATAACTTTGACCCTATATAACCCTTATGACCGGTTACTAAACATTTACTCATTTTTACTCCTTTTTTTAAATTTTTAATTGTTTGTTTTTTATGATAAATTATACACACAAGAATAATAATTTTTCACGTTCGGTTTGAAAAATTCTACTTTGATTTCTTCAAATAAATCAACATCTAAATAATTTATTCCTGATGGGCCGCTTAAATATGTTTCTGCGTTAAGAGCCCTGCAAATATCTACTAGTAATTCTGTTTTACTGCCGGAAACACCTAATTGTGATGCATATACAATGGGTGTTTCTATTTTCATTTGTTCCCTAGCCCACTCAATACCTCGCATGTTTATTTCTAGTAATGTATTGTAAGAATAAATTTCAGAAAAATCATGGCCAAAGTTGTAACTTATCTTATTTACAACCTTTCTATACCACTGATTCTGTGCTTTATCATTCACCAGCACGTCTTTTATTATTGTAGAAGAGCAGTTTTTTGATACCGGGACACCAAACCACTCATCTATTCCGTTTTTATTCGGAAAACGATTTCTATTTTGAAAATAGTTTTTTCGAAATCTTACATTATCTAGGCACACAAATACGTCGCTTTTTTTCATTTTTTGAAAAAAACCCATGTATGGAAAGTGTTCTGGTTGATGTATTGTTACTATCATCAATAAACCTGCTTTTGAAAATTGTAAATCTCATAGTGTTTATTATTTTTACATGTAAAATTTTCTAAGTAAAATGCTCTTCCTAGATTGTAATGTTCTTCACTTTGCAAATAATACCCTAGTTTGCTGTATGATTGTTCGTTATCTATATTATACTTATCAACACATGTCTTTTTTAAATTATACAAAGAATCTGATAGTGTGATCCAACAGTTTGGTTTAAAATTAGTAGAACTCGGTGAGTAAATAGTGATAAACCTAGACGAGTACTTAAACATGCCCCTAGCGATTAAGTTGCATGCAAAGTGATCGGTGTGGTTATCTTCTTTATCATGGGAAACCAAATCAAAATTGTTTTTAAAGTCAATCATTTTATAAAATTTATCTTTCAAGTCATCTACGTTAGACATTAAAGTTCTTTGGTTGAATAAGAAATTATGATAATTAATACGGATATTAAAAAAATTCTGTATTAGTTCTAGATTTTTAGACCAAATTTTTTCTTTTTTATGCCACTTGCATGCAATAAAAATGTTAATTTTATTATATTCGTTACAAAACTTTTCTAAATGTGATAAGCACGAAATCTCAAAATCGTCAATGTGCGCTATAAAATAATATACATCCTTTTTCTTTTTCATAACTCCTCCAGAAATTTTATTAAATCTTTATTTTGATCCATAAAGTTATATTTTTTGTAAACATATTTTTGCAATTTGTCTGAAAAAAATTGACGCTTTTCATGATCTAATATCAACATTCGCAGATTATATTCCCAAGATTCTTGACTATGACACACTATACCGCGATCATCAGATAAAATCTGAAAGGCTGAAGGGTAAAAGTCTGCTATTACCGGTATACCCAAAAAACCAAAAACAATTATTCGTCCTGGGTTTGTTGGCATTTTAAACCTTAAAAGATAGTCATCTTCAGAACAATTATAGTTATTTTTTATTGTATGTGCGAATGGAGGCTTTTCTTTAAAGGGAATTTTATTTGGACTTATTCCAATGTCACAATCAGCCAATTCATTATCAAAAATACCCATATTCCACTGTACGAATGTGGTTTTTATGTTTTTGGGGTACCATTTTTCCATGGTGGATGGAGGAGCACCTTTATAAGACACTATTAACTCTAAGTCATAGTTTTTACCCAAATTTGACAAAGAAGGGGTTATTGTATTAGCCATGCTATTCAGGTGTATTTGGTTACCATGGTACCCTATCTTTATTTTATCTTTTTGGACATGTTTTTTCTTTTTTGCTTTAAATGCAGGAAACTCAGAATATCTAAAAATAGGAACCCCTACTTTTCGCCAATAATCTTCCATTTCAATACTATCTATAATTATAAAGTCATATAATTTAGCACTCTCAATGACCGCATGGCTTCTTGGATCTATAATTCCAATTTTTGCTCTGGGGTTAATTTTTCGAAGGTCTTTAATTAAATGGTGTTCGTAAGTCATGACCAAAATAATGTCGAACTGATTAACTTTAGTACTTGGGCTGTATAGTTCTATATTTGGCAAAAACCTCATGGAACCCCAGTACATAGTAGACGCTGGGGCTGTCATGTTGCCTGTGAGAAATAAAATTTTCATTTGATTACCTCTTGTATGCATTTTTCGTATGTTTTAGTGAACCCAACTTGTGAATAATTTTTTGAATTGTCATTATTGTTTGTCACCATTTTACTATAATTTTTTACATCAACATGACTAGCGAAATTAACTCGGTTGGCTATGTTTTCAATTAGATTTCCACCTTTCGGTATTGTAAATCCATTAACTTTATCTATAATTGGAATCCCAGTCCACGAATTTATAATTGGTACCATACCAGCCTTCATTGCAGTCGCTACAGAAGTGCAACATCCCTCGGAAGAAGCATGGAAGATAACATAAGAACAAATTTTACTTATCTTGTTAAATTTATCACCACCCGGTGCAATAAATCCATGATAAAAAATGTTTTTTGAATTGTTAATAATTTTGCCATACTGGGACATAAACGCTGGCTCTTGAGGGCCACAGATATGTAAAAACTTATCTTTTTGTTTCAGGAACGCTTCCAAAACAAGATCTACACCCTTACAAATAAGACCATTCCCAGCAAAGCACAAAAAGTGATTTCTTTTTCTTGTTTTAATCCATTCTTTTTTAAACAACACCTTATCAGTAATTGCAGGATAAAAACTAAGAATTGGTTTTTTATACTTTTTAAAACTATTATAACTTTCAGTCCCTTTCTCTCCTACACAAAAAATATAGTCAGTATTTTCCATTATTTTTTCAAATACAGGTCCCAAAACTCTTGTCACTGTTCTCATTGGTGGTGCATTTTGACCGGTCCTTTCGTTAAACATTCTATATCTTTCAATTGTTCTTTTATTAGAAATGTCCGGTTGGGGGCCCATTGCAAGTAAAACCTTTTTTTTTGCTTGTGAGGCTTTTGCGTATTTGACAAACTTATCTCCTGTGTTTCCAACTCCGAGACCTAAAAAAAGATCAAACTTTTTTTTAGGTGCCCAACTGTTGTTAGTTCTATCGATCAGATCAACAGAAAAGCCATTAATGTTTAAAATTTCAATAGCTTTTCTTATTTCCCAATTGTTTGTATGATGGTAATTGCCTATTCCACTAATGAGTGGTTCAGTTTTGTAATACAATGCGGCTCTTTTATTTGTCTCAATGTGATCTAATTTTATATTTTCAATTAACTTCATTTGGTTTTGCTTTCCTTTATAAATTCCAAAATGTATCGATTTTTATCACACTGGCCGTGGTTCTTTTTAAGTTTGAAGCCCTTAAAAATCTGCTCTAAAAACTTCACTAAATCATTAACACTATTGAATTTCCACCCAGACACAATCTTCCATTGGCCGTCTTTGTCTGGTTGAGATCCCCTTTCGATTGGCCTTGTTTCAATGATTATTCTATTGCAAGAGTTTGCAATTTTGATACCATTTTGTTTGTAGTTCAATGTATGATGAAAAACAGAAAACAATAAAATTGTATCATATTTCTTCAGTTTTTCGATTTTATCTAAATTTTGTACAAAATAATTATTTTTTTTAGCCGTAATATTCGAAAGGATCTTACACGCAGTAATTATTCTATCATCAATGTCAAAGCCGTCTACATTGCACCCTCTATCATACAAATATTCACTCAAAATACCAGTGTTACAACCCACATCTAAAACTATTTCTTGTTCTTTAAAATAAATCTTATCCATAATTTTAGATCTTGCTTTCATATTTCTGTGGGCATCTAAAAAAACTTCTCTAGTGTCGATAGCATGATAAAAGCCACTATCCGTGTTTGTTGTGTTTTGGTTCTTAAACAGTTTCACATTTGACAAATTTAATCTTGTTCCTGTTAAAACTTGATTTCCTATAGGAAAATTCATGTTTTTAAAATGTCTTTCCCAATCACCAATGCCATATTTTTCTTTGTCATATTTGGAGCAAAATCTTAAAAAATCATAAGTTGACAGTTGCTTAATTCCATCAGTTAATTTTACAGCCTGATCGTAGTCAACAAAATAACAAATGTCTTTTTCCTCACAGTATTTTATATTATCAGGCTTTACATCACCTTGATATACACCTAAATTTTTTTGTTCTATCATTGTGAATATGACATCACCTATACTATAATTGCTAGAGGTTTTTAGATAATCTTGGATTATATAATTGTAGGTACTATTTTCCACAGATATTGATTTGTCAACCATTCTTTCTAAAATAAATTCCCTATCAATATTACCATACTCATACACCACAGGTGCTGTTTGACATTGAGAGTCATTCAAAAACTTAATTATTTTATATTCTTCTTTTAAATCGTTTCTTTTATTTAAAGCGCGTTTAAATTGAATTTTTATAAAGTATTTCTTGTCTATGTCATGGCCAAATAAGCAATTTCTTCTTTCATTTAAAAATATTTTATCAATTTTTATACTATCTATTATTTTTTTCATTTACAACCTACCCTGTACAATTAGTAAATTATTGGGTTTACCAGATGCGGTTATCCCCATTGGTAATTCTATGGACTTGCCAAAGCGTGAAAGAAACCTCATTTCATGAAATGCTCCGAATCTAGTATTGTAATCATCAAATACCCAGATACAATCTCTACTTTGTGTCTTTGAGAGTCTAATCACATCATAAAGTACTGCTCCTTTATCATGATTTCCATCAATCCAATAAAGATCTATTTTTCTATTATCATTCATTATTTTTTCTGCCATGTGCATACTATTTCCTTTAGTAAAAACCGCAGTGTTGTATTTATCAACAAAATTATTTGACCTAGCATCTCTAATATCGCATGAATAAGCAAAACCATCAATTAAATGTTGACTCAAATAATCAGCCATAACATAGAACTGGTAGCCTTCGGCCGTACCCACTTCAGCGAAATTATTAAAGTTAAAAAATTTAAACATTTCTTTAATAAAAATACCTCTATTGATCAATGTTTCAAATGCCTGTTTTTGTTGTAACTCGGTTAGTTGATTGGCGAGGCTTTTTCGCAATTGAGTTGGAAGATATGCTTTCTGCCAAACACCTGTATGGCCAGGGCTCATTTTGTACTTTTCTTTCTCATATGATGCTATAAAATCTTCAATTGTTTTCATTATAAACTCTCCTTTATGAATTGCAAATATTTCTTTGATATAATAGACATATCCAAATCGCTATTTTGTCCCTTTTGATCACTTAAATTGTTAAACTCTAAAGAAACCGGGTTATACAAGTCTAAAGGTTCGAAGTCCCAATCCAGGTCTTTTATTACCACTGCATTGTTTCCAGCTATTTCTTTTGTGCCACCAGAATCAGTGCATATTACTTTACAACCGCATGCTCTAGCGTCGATAACAACATTTGGGCAACAATCTAAAAATGCAAGATGAATAAAGTATTCTGCTCTCTTGTAAAGAGAGAATAATTGCTTTTGATTTAGATTCCCTACATAGTAAATGTTGTCTCTTAGGATTTGATCATGCTTTGGGACGAATCCAGCAATTATAAGACCGTCTTGGGGATCAGAATTATTAAGAAAATACTGTATGTTGGACTGTAGTCGTTTGTGGGGTCGCCAGTTTGAAGCGCATGCCCATAGAGTTCTATGTCTGTTAAAATTCAAAACAGGAGTGACATTGATCTCTTTTATATCTGCACCATTTTTTATGATAGTGAAATTCTTATGCTCTCCAAACCGCTTAAAGATTAATTTTTTTCCAAATTCAGACTGAAAAATTACTCCTTGGGCAGCGTGGTAGGTTTTTTCAATGTTTAAATTTTGAGCGTTATAGTTTTGTGCTGTGTTGATGTAAATTCCGTCTAGTCTTAAAAACAAAGGTTTTTTAAAATTTGATTTATAAGTTTCAATAAAGCACAAGTGCACATCAGGTGGATTGCTGTGATCAAAGGTGCAGTTTTCACTATATTTGATCAATTTATTTGCAAAAGAATTTGGACCGCTAGCGCTTTTTAAATTTATGTTTTCTAGATGTATATTCACTTGAGCCTCTCATATGGTTCTTTAGATCTAATTTTTTGAGCAGTCTTGAATTGGGTGCTTTGTTTTATTTTGTCTACATTAAAAGGGTTCGTTCTGTTATAAACATACATAATCTCTTCAATAAATTCACTTTTTTCTCCGCAGATTTCTAGCATTGGAAGCATCATCGCTTGATCGTATGCTGTTTTATAATAGTCTCCATCAGAATCTTTTAAATCTTGTTGATTGATTTTTTTCCACAATAAAGTTTTAAATGTCCTAAGGTGAGAAGCCCTCCATTTGTCCTTGCGAAAGGTGTTGTTTTCTATTACTTCCTTGGGATATGGTGAAGGTTCGACTCCCATTTTTCCACTCGGATAATACACATAATTTCCATAAGTTAGAAGGCACTCTTTATCGCGATAAACTTGATTTAAATGCGATAAAACATTTATAGAAGATAACCAGTCATCTCCGTCAATAACAATGTTAACATTATTTTCTTCAGTGGAATATGTATTAATTATTGAGGCAATATTTCCTAAAGCAAATTTTTTTGTTTTATTTTTAATGACTTCAAATCTGCTATCTCCACTTATTTGATCTTTAACAATTTTGTATGAATCATCAGATGACATGTCATCAATCAAAAAACATTTATAATTATTGTATTTTTGCTGTTTTATGCTGGTAATGCATTTTTTTATCCACTTCTCCACATTGTAAAAAGGAATAACAATGATAAAAAAAGTTTCCTCTCCGGAGTGAAAATTAGCAGTATTCAGATTCCATAGGGATTCTACTGATGACCAAAAAACAGATTTTCGGGTACGCATGTAAGATAGTGTTTTACTTTTATCTGAAAACCATGATTCATTTTTGTGTTGAACATTCTCATTTAACATTAATTCACAACCAACTAGGCTAGCTTCTATAGTAATTCTCGGACACGTATCACCTCCTGGTGGGATATAAATTAATCCTTTAGATTCAGACATTTTTTCCAACAATTGTTTATGTTCGATACCCCATACTAATTCATATTTCAATTTTTGTTTCTTAGCAAATTCTATTGCTAGTTTTGCGCCTTTGATCCAAGAAGGGGAATTTAAAATCAACCATGTATCATCTTTATGATTAGTATTAATAGTTTCTATAAAGTCCAAAGTATCATCAGACAACACAGAACTTAACACTCTGGAGTTGTCTAGGAAAGGAAATCGATTTAAATATGCGATTTGTTGCTTTTTGGACATAAACCATACTAATTTTGCTTTCTTAAAAAAAATAGAAATTAATTTACCCCTTCTTTCTTTGTGGCATTTACACTCACCGAATAGTGAAGCATGTTTTTCAGGTGATCTATGAATGCAAAATTTATAATCATATTCTAATACAACGTAGTTTAAATTTTGGGCAATGTAAATTATCATGGAATCACTTAGGTGCGAAAAATTACCAAAAATCCAAAAAGAATTTTTATTTTTATCTAATAATTCTTTTGTGATTACAGAAGTTTTTACTTTTGTCACCGGGAGGAGGCTGCTTTCAATAAGAGCCTCAGATGTTAGCTCTGCTCCACCACTATATTCTTCTTTAAAATAATCTGATGCGAAAAAAATCACTTCAGTTCCGCAAACAAAGCATCAAGTTCTTCGTCTGTTGTTATAGCAAGAGTATTTGGTGTAATATTTTCTACAAAGCCCTTAAATAAAACTTCATCTCTAAATTTTGAATCTACAATGTCCTGTGCTGTTTCTGCTAGTTTTAACATTTTATCATGATTCTTATAAGCCTTTCGCAAAGCCATTTTGTAAGATCCTTGATCAGCATTGGCCCACATTGAATCTGCCTCAAGTACCCCGGGCCAATGTGCTTCTTTTTGAATTGGTTGCATTGTGTAGTCAACCTTGTTGAAGTAATCCTTTCCATCATGATGCAAAAAATCAAGTTGTCCAGACCAACCAATTGTTGTAACCGGCAATCCTTCTCGGGCTGCTTCAAACATTGGGAGGCCAAAACCCTCACCATGTGCGATGTTAATCATGTTTTTAACTTTCTCATGTTGATAGAGCCAAGTCATTTGACCGGGGGTGAGATCTCCATGTATAAGATTGATGGAGCACTTACGATCTTCATAGCCCTCAAGCATTTGAGAAACTCGCTCATGAAGATGTTCCCAATCCATAATTGAATTTGAAGCAATGTTAGTCTTAATAATTAATCCAACCTCTTGATCGATGAATTCCTCAACAAACCATTTAACCATGTTCTCGAAATTCTTACGAGGAGAGATCTGGGATACTGCTAAGAAATTAAAGTCGTGTCTTGGCTTAAACTCATTAATTGGTTCTGGTTCGTGGCGTGGTGTGTTTTCCCAAACCACTTCCACAGGTGTTTCACATTTGTACGGGAATGTTTCGCCGGTTTGCTTATTTTGTGCTTGGGCGACAGTATTTACAATAGAAGACTTTGCATGATTTGAAACAACCAATACCTTGTCCATGTCATTGCATTTTGGCAACCAATGAGGTGAACACTTGTGCGTCTCTATACCTGCAGTATAACCAATGTTAACTGGGGCAATTTTTTCAAATTCATTGGGAATCGTTACCTGAAGAGACATGTCTACTTGAAGTTGTTTTCTCTGGATCAATACTTGTGTCAGGGTGATACGTTCATCCATCCACTCACGAAACTCAGATTGTTCCCAAATCCATCCAGTTTTTCCCCATGGTATTGGAACAATAAAAATGTCAAACAAATCTTCTCGTGATTTCAATGCTCTCAGAGCAAAGCGAGATTGCTCTCCATAACCTGATTGGGAAAGGACAGGGCCTCTAACTAAAATTTTCTTTTTCACGCTACCTCCACAAATCTAATGCCGCAATAACCTTTACGATTTTCCCAAGAACCTTCTTCTTCGTAAACTTCATCCATTAACTCAACCCATGTAGAATTGAAATTTTTAAAGTTATAATTCTTTTCAACATGTTGTCTACCCTTCATACCCATCTTACGTCTTTCTTCAGCAGAAATGTCATAAATCTTTGACAATGCAGACATAAATTGACCTTTATCGATACGGTCTTCAAAAATATAAGGAACATCTTGAGACCCAATAATCGCTTTAGACGAAGGGAGGAGGGGTATACCAAACCAATCAGTTCCATCGGTAACCTGTTCTTGTAGACCACCAGTCATGTTAACAATTATAGGCGTTCCACAAGACAGGGATTCCAAAGTTGCAAGACCAAAGCCTTCAGCATCTGAAATATTAATTGTGCAATCAGCCATGTTGTACATAGCCGCTAAATGTTCGGGGGGAACTTTTTGAGTTGACAAAAGTACTTGTCGGTTATCGAGCCCAAGATGTTCGATAATGTGATTAAGATTTTGACCATGTGGATCTCTAGGGTCGGTATGCATGATCAATTGTGCTTTATCATGAAGATTATTCTTATCCAGCCACTCCTTAAACCACCAGATTAAAGTACCCGATTGTTTTCGTCGAGCGTTTCTGTTGTTCCAAAAGAAAATGATTTTGCCACGATCTGATTCTGGGAGGGAATCAGCGCGAAGTTTTTCTATTTGCTCTTGATTTAATGGCTTAAAGATTTCACCATTCACAGCATGAGGTATGTATTTTCGTTTAACCTCAGGCGCTGCTTTGGCAACAATGTCATCTGTTACTTTCGAAATAGTTGCTATAGCATCATTTGAAAGATAATACTTTCTATTAAACATCGGCACAGGATAGTTATCCCATACATGATAATAAACCATTGGCACCAATGGTCTAATTTCGTTTTCAATTGACCACAACCAACCAAAAAATCTAGGGTCGGTCATAAACCATAAAATGTCCGGCTTTTCCGTTCGAAGAACTGAACGAATCATTTCCGGTGTTCCGTAACCATCGACAGGAATTATTTTCCAATCTTCTCCATAAGGTTCTACTGTTTTTGGTGTGTAGTCTTGATGTTTAATTGCTCCACCAAATGAAACAATAGAATACCGTCCGGTGTTAAGGAGAGCCTCGCAAACATATTTTGTTTGACTTCCAACACCGGACGGAGACAAGGGATGGTCTGATAATGTTAATACTTTAATTTTCTTTTCCAAGTTATACCTCTTGTTGTTATTATTAGTATAACATGCTTATTTTCATTTGTCAAGAAAAAAAATTATTTTTTTTTATTTTTTATTTGCAATGCTCTGTTTTATAAAATTCACACTTAGAGCATGACCTTCTATCTTTAACGTGATTACCTTTAACAATGTGTACAAGGGCAGTTGTTAGAAGTTTTGTAGCGTTTTCAATCTTACGAGGCCCTGATGTTACGCGGAAGAACTCAACGTTATCTTTTTTTGCTGTTCTTTTTAAAAGAGCGAAATGTGTCTCGACCAATTTGGGATCAACTTCGTATTTCTCACACCAAAATTTCTTGTATAAAGTAAGTTGATAAGTGATGTATTTATCTGCTTTCTTTTTAGCATCCCATCCCCACGAACAAGTCTTCCAGTCTATGATGTGAAACTTTCCGTCATTTGTTCTAATTACGAGATCAATGAAGCCTTTAAACTTGTAGGGTACATCTCCATCCTTGATGTCTTCGTACAACTGTTCTTCGACAGAAAACACCTCAAATTCGCCAAAGTTTTCAGTAAGTTGAGGGATGATTAGGGGATGTATTTGCTTAGCTTGTTCTCTCATTTGTGAGATGAGATCATTTTCTTCTTTACCAATTGAAGCAAGTTCTTTTTCAAACGCTAAATTAAAAAAATCTTCTGGGTCTTCAACTTTATCAAAAACAAGATGCTCGCATAAAAAATGAAGCGCTTTTCCAAACGCTGTAAATTCATTTCCAATAAACTTTTTGACCCTATCAACATAGGAAAGTTTTCTTTTAAATGGGCACTCAGCCCACGTTTTAAGTTCAGAATAAGATATGTGCATTAGTCCTCCATTTTGTACAATTCTTTTATTTTTCTAAAAAGAACCGGGCAAGTCTGCTTGAGTTCTTTTTTGTTTCCCATAGCATACTCCTCAAATCCTCTAGCAAAATATTCTCGGATAGATGTTGCAGCATAAGGTGACGGGAATAGTCCACCAACAAAATGCCACATTACATCATAGGTGACATCGTCATGAAGATAGTCATCTATTTTTTGTATGTATTCAGTTTTATATTGTAGTTCAGTTGGTGGGCTATAATCGTGAGTCTGTAGGTCCATGAACAATCTTTTTCTCTTTCCCAAAAACTCTCTTTCTATGGCTCCATCATCGTAAATTCCATGTCCATACATTTCTTCAACAGAGTGTGCTATTTCATGAATTATATCATCAATCATGTCTTTATCATCGTCTTGATCATTTGTCAAATAAACGGCTCCATCTTGATACATAGCGTTGGCTCCTTTGTCATCTAGATGTTTAAATTTTCCAACATAAATCATGTCGACACCACGAAGTAACTGGTATGGTATTCTATTCTTTATATACTTAAGAATAAAATCCATATTAATATGCTCAGGAAGAGCGTCTTTAATAAAAATTTCTATATCATGCAAACTGTAGGTGTCCTTTAAAGATTTTGATTTTTTCATAGATTCACTTAACCATTTCATTATCATCTCCAATTATATTAATAATATAACAGAGTATTATTTAATTGTCAAATAAAAAGATGTAATTAGTTTACAAAACCTTGGACGCCAGTGTAGCAATCTTAGACCTTTCGCCTTTCTTGAAAGTGATGTGGCCAACCAATTCAGAATCCTTAAATTTCTCAATTGCATACGTCAAGCCATTAGAAGTTTCATTTGTATAAATGTTGTCAATCTGTTCAATGTCGCCTGTCAGTATAACTTTGGTTCCTTCACCAACTCGGGTTATAATTGTTTTGACTTCATGTGCTGTGAGGTTTTGGGCTTCATCAATAATAATGAATGCATTTGAAATAGATCTACCACGGATGTAAGTAAGAGCCTCGACTTCTATGAGGCCTTGTTCGAAGTAAGATTTAAATTTATGTTTGTTTCCAAGAATAAATTCAAGGTTATCATGTATTGGCATAAGCCATGGAAGCATTTTCTCTTCCATTGTTCCCGGAAGGAAACCTATGTCTTTTCCCATGGGTTGAACCGGGCGCGACACAACAATCTTTTTATATTTTCTCTCGCCAAACCCAAGAACTTGTTCAAGTCCAGCGGCGATTGCCATAAGAGTCTTACCGGACCCTGCTCTTCCGATTAAAGAGATAAGCGGGATGTCATCATCAAACAGTAAATCATAGGCAAATGTCTGCTCTTTATTGCGAGGAACAACACCCCAAGACTTGGAGTAGTCCTTAACGTTGATTGACTTTAGGGGACTTTTAAATTCCAAAAATCGGCAAATGGCGGACTTTTTTGGATTGCTTGATGAAATGAGAAGAAGAAACTGGTTTGGATATAGTTTTACCTTTACCGACGCCTCTTCTAGAAACATGTCTTCTCCCTCATAAAATCTTTCGATAAACTCGTCATCAACAAGAACTTCCGCGAAGCCTTCGTATACTTTATCTTTGTCTTCAACGATTGAATTTGTCTCGTAGTCTTCGGAAAGCAGACCAAGAGAATCGGCGATAACTCGCATGTTTATGTCGCGAGATACAACAATAACTTTTCTTCTCTCGTTCTCTTTGCTCTCATGAAAAGCAACAGATAGGATTTGATGATCGGCAACGTTGAAGTCGAGATCCTTTGGGAGATCCGAGGATGCTTTTGCAACTCTTATGATTCCCATACCCTTTCCGATACGCAAGCCTTTTGAAAGAGAGCCCTTTGTTCGGAGAGCATCGAGGTGCTTGATAATAAGACGAGCATTGAAACCAACGGAGTCTTGTCGTTTCTTGTGCTTATCAATTTCCTCAAGAACTTTTATCGGTATAACGATGTCGTTGTTCTTAAAACGATAAAGTGCGTTAGCGTCACTTAAAAAGACGCTTGTATCAATAACATAAGTTTTCTTTGCCATTTATCTTCCTTTGTGCATTAATTCTCTTATGAGAGGTTTTAATTTTCTTGCTATCTTTTCTTCTAGGTCTATAAGTTTCTTGAATTCTTCCTTGGAAAAGAGTTCTATAAATTTCTTTTTTGCCAAATCATAGACTTGTTCTTTGGCTGGTTTGGCTAACCAAAAATTCCCTTTTTCATTTCCATTGATAATATTTATCAATTCTTCTTTATCTTCTTTTGTTGCATTTTTTATAGTAGCCCTAGCAACCTTTTCAAGTTTTTTGCGCCAAGGACCTTTTAGTTTATCGGATACATACTTGTTTCCAAAATACCGTCTATCTATTTCTAAAAAATCTTTAACTGTTTCTGCGTATTTTATGTTTTTTATTGCGTACCTTGTCTTCTGTATTTTTTTCTTGTGCTTTATGTCCCGATGTGTAAATAAATATGAAACAATTTGAAAAAAACTTGGGTCCTCGTAGTAATCCTCTTCTTTCTTTAGTTGATCTAGTATTTCTTCAAATTGATCGTCTGGAATGTCTTCGAGATTGACTTTTTTACTTAGTTCTTTCGCTGTGTCTTTTGGAGTTTCATTATTATCGGCTGCTTTTTTCACTGTGTTGACTATGATTTCAGTAGGATTTTCCTCAACCGGTTGTAATTCTAGAGGAATATCATCAAGAGAACTGTTGTGATCTTGTGCAGTTGTTGTCATAAATTTTTTAAATTCCTTGTTCGCTTTGTTTCTCTGTACTCTTAATAGTGCTCTTGCTATATCTTTCTTTTTGTCTCCATCAATCAAATTAAAAAATTCTTCCGCTTTTTTTAGTTCTATTCCTGTTAATTCTACAATTAGTTTAATCTTTTCTTGATCGGTTTCCGGAAATTCTCCGATCTTTTGCAAAGTCTCATTGTCAACTGCTTCGCTTATACGTCCGTCATGTATGAATTTATGAAGTTGGTTTAGCGCAAAGGCCTCGTCAGATGTGAATTGTTCTTCATCCTTTAGTGGAACTAATCTTCCTAGATGCGCGTCAAAAAAATTATAAAAATTCATACTGGCCATGGATGCATCAATCGGCAC
>CEPH01086738.1_pt1 | contig 21782 bp, 22 predicted proteins | sample 530571 | NCBI WGS metagenome assembly CEPH01 (sample SAMEA2620413, study PRJEB7988) | marine metagenome | biome: marine biome (ENVO:00000447); feature: surface water layer (ENVO:00002042); material: "saline water (ENVO:00002010), including plankton (ENVO:xxxxxxxx)" | depth 5 m | reverse complement strand
AGATTTAAAAAAGAATGGTAGAGTGCTAACGGTTGCAAGTGTATTTAGGAGGAGACGCAAGAAGTTAGGTTTTGCTGATTGGAAATACGTATCAGATTCATTGGGCAATTGCGACTTGGCGGGGCATGGCGATGAGAATTTGTCCGAATCAATAGGAACTTTTCCGATGCCTAAGCTGTGTAATCTATATAATAGATATAGTGTTTTTTTAAATACTACTATAATGAGTGCAATGCCCAGAAGTCGAGGCGAGGCGCTGATGTGTGGGATGGCGGTTGTCACAACAAATAACTACGGAATTAATCGATATTTGAAAGATGGTTACGATTGTTTATTTGCAGACAATAAAGAAGATATGGTTAATAAAATAAATTTATTACTAAACGATAAAAGTTTGTCTTTAGAAATTGGAAATAATGCAAGAAATTCTGCGAAAAAATATTTTAATATAAATACATATATATCAAGATGGCAAGAAGTTTTTGCAAAAGCTTTGAGTTAGTATAAATGAAGATATTATATATTGATAATAGAAGATATAAAAATAATGCAGATATTCATATAGACTTTATATCTTCTTTAGAAAAAAATAATCACTTTAAGATTATTGGATATGGCAACTATCTTGAGCATAAGCTTTCAGAAACAGTTAAGGTTATTCCAAGAAGGGTAAGTCAGCAGGTTGATAATATTATCGCACACTGCAGACCAGACGCTATTCTTACATATAATTGCAATGGATCTGGTTATGAAATTGGAAGAGATAATATTAATTTATACAAATGGGTATCAGACAAGCTATCATCTATAGATATTCCCAAATTTCATATAACAACAGATTATTTAAGGGACGGATTTAGGAAAGATCAGGCGGAATGGTTTGAATATGTTGGCTATAATACTGCAATATTTAGAACAAAAGATTCGCTAAAATACCCATTAAAAATAAAAAAAGCTTTATTGCCATTTTCTATAGATAAAAATTTATATTTATCAAATATTGAAAATTCAATAGATAAAAAAAATAAAATTGTGGGATTTATAGGCACTTCATATGAGGCTCCAAGTGTCTATAAAAATAGAATAATGGCAATGGAATATTTAAGGAGTGAGTCTCTATTAAGAACTACCAAATACTTAAAAAATTACGGAAACAAAAGGCTGTTTGGCAAAGATTATATAAACTTTTTAACTAACAACTTGTTTAATCTTACCTGTGGAGGTACATGTAATTATTTTACTGCAAAACATTTTCAAATTCCGGCAGCCAATTCGATGCTAGTGTGTGCAGACACCGTTGGCTTAGAAGACTTTCCAAATGATACATATATAAAATATGATATAAAAAATTTAGATAATTTACTAAGTGATATTGAATTTCATTTAAATAACTTAAAAGTAACCAAAGAAAAAATAAAAATATTGCATAATTTTGTAATAAAAAATCACAATAATTATAGCAGAGGATTAGAGCTTAAAGAAATAATGAAAGAAATATGATATATGAAGATATTGTATATTGATAACAAAAATTATATACATAATGCAGACTTACATATTGAATTTATAAGCTCATTAGAATCTAATGGTTTTTTTAATATAGTTGGGTATGGAGATGGCTCAATTAAAAATCTTAAAACTTATATCAGAATAAATAAAAATATCCCTACGCAATTACAAGAAATTATTAATAAATATAAGCCGAATGCTATATTAACATACAGTTCTGGATCTAATATTCCCGAGCTTTATAAATGGATTTCTGATGAGTTATCCAAAGTAGATATTCCAAAGTTTCATATAGCAACAGATTATTTGAGAGACGGCTTTATTGATGAGCGGGCAAAGTGGTTTGAGTATATTGGATATAGTATGGTAGCATTTAGACATAAGACATCTTTTGATTATCCGCTTGGGGTTAAAAAGTCACTGCTACCACTATCTATAGATAAAAATCTTTATCTTAGTAATATAACAAAAAATATAAAAAAACAAAAGGTAGGCTTTATTGGAACATCTAGTAAGTTTCCAGATCTATATGTAAATAGAATTATGGCAATGAACGCGCTAAGGAAAAAAAATTTATTAATTGAAACAAAATATTTAAAAGAAGTAAATCGATCTCAAATGATGTTTGGAGAACATTATGTAAAGTTTTTAACTAACAATTTGCTCAACCTAACTTGCGGAGGTACATGTAATTATTTTACTGCAAAGCATTTACAAATACCTGCAGCATATTCAATGCTAATATGTACAGATATAGCAGAGCTTGAATATTTTCCAGAGGATACTTACATAAAATATAATATAAATAATTTAGATAAGCTTATTTCTGATGTTTTGTTTCACATAGAAAACCCAAAAATAACCGAAGAAAAGATAAATATACTGCATAATTTTGTAATAAATAATCATAGTAATTACAAAAGAGGTTTAGAGCTTGTAAAGATAATGAAAGATGTATTATGATTTTGATTTTTAAAAATTTCTCTAATAATAAAAATATTATATTAGAAAGCAATAATTGGGGACAGCCTTTTATCTATGAAGAAAAAAATATTATTAATAACAGATTCAAATCGATGGGCTCTTCATCACAGGGCGGTTGCATTAAAAAAATATTTAAAAGAATTTAATTTCAAAATATGTAGATTCGAAGACCTCGGTAAGAATAATATAAAATTTAACAACTACGATATAGTTTACCTTCTTAATTGGCCAATATTTCATTTTGTAGAAAAATTTATAGACAATAAAAAAAACTATAAACTAGTAACTACAGTTTCTAGTCATTGCAATAGGAGGGGTGCAAAAGAAATGAAGAATTTTTTTAATACCTTTGACAAAGTAAGTGTTTCAAATAGAATTTTATACAAAGAATTTTCTTCAGAAATTAGAGGAGTTTGCCTAACAGAATTCGGAGCTGATACAGATGATTTTTATCCCAAAAATCTTCCGTCTAAAAATAGAAGCATATTTGGATGGGTTGGAAATCCAGATAGGAGTGTTAAAAGATTTCCTATAATTAAGAACGTTTTTGACGACCTAAAGGACTATGGCATCAGCCTTAAGGTCGCAACCAATAAGAGTGGATACGATAGGGCAAAAATGTTGAAATTCTATAATAGTATAGGGACGCTAATATGTTTCAGCGAATCAGAGGGTACTCCAAATCCAATTTTAGAGGCTGCTGCATGTGGTAGGGCAGTTTTATCAACAAGGGTTGGGAATTTCCCTGTATTAGCAGGAGGAATGAAAGGCAAGATATCAATATCAACAAAAGGGGATATGAAAAGAGCCATACTTGACATGTATGAAGATCCAAAAAGGATAGATAGGGTAGGAAGATATCTCTCCGGGAGGGTTGATAGGGCATGGAGTTGGAAAATAAAGTCTAGAGCTTTTAGGGATCTTTTTTTAAAATGAGAATATTAATTGTATCAACTCAGTATCCTGGATATGGTGGCGGTGCTACAAATTCATATAGTTTAATAAAAAAAATGAGATTAGACGGATTTAGGTGCGCAGGAGTATTCTTGGAGGATGTAGTCAAGGTTGACCCAGAAAAAATTGGCGGAATCTTTAATGATATAAATGATTCGGCTATAATAAAGTATTTAGGGGGAAAGCCTACGCATGTCTTTGGAAAAAATTACAAAGCACCTTATGTTGGGGCAAAAGCATTTCCTGAGGCTAAAAATATATATCTTGTATCTGGCTGCCCCCATATGATGAGCGTATCAAAAAAGGGGGTTTCTGCAATTGAATATATTGCAAGTAAAAAAAGAGTTAATTTTCCCGCAGAAGCAAGGACTATTAAATCTGCTGACTTTGTAGTTCCGAATTCATTACTTGGAAAAAAATTATTAGAGTTTAATTATGGAGCATTAAGAAAAATAACAAAGCCAATAAATACTAGCAATATAACCAAAAATCTAACAAAGGTATCATGGCATAGGAAGAGATATGATGTATGTTTTTGCTCATCACATTTTAATAGACCAGTAAAAAATGTTAAATTAGCTAAAGAGATATTGTCTAATAAGTATTTAAGTAGATTAAAAATTTTAATTATTGGGAAGAATTCAGTAAATTTTTTGAGAGGTGAAAACATTGTTAATGTAGACTTAAGCACTCATGTTGAGGCAAAAAAATTAATCGGACAATCAAAAGTAATAATAAATACTTCTTTTTATGATGCATCCCCAAATGTAATAAGAGAAGGCATTGCTTTAGGGTCAAATATATTGGTCAGTAAAAATTGTGGTTGGTCTGAAAAATATCCAAGAATAATGGTTATAAATAATTATAGAAATATTTCAGAATGGTTAAAAAAAATAAAATTTTTAACTTCAAAAAAAATAGAGAATAATTATTCTGATGAATTTTCTTCGCAAAATTTATTAAATATTTTAAAGTAAAGAATACAATATGAAAAAAGTATTATTTATAGTAGACATTGAGGGCTGGGCATATGACGATCAGGCAAAAAATTGGAAGAGAGAGCTCAAAGAAGAATTTGACATAGATATACTTTATTTAAATAATTTTAGCCCAAATAATTTTGGAGTAGAAAGCAAAAAAATTATATCAAGAATAAATAGAGATATTTTAAATGGAAATAATTCTGGATCCTGGAGTGCTAAAGATTTGCTATATTTAGGTCCAGACAAACAAAGGCCCAAAAGTATTTTTGATCATAATGAATATGGTTTGATTATACTATTTTATAGTAATGCAGTTTTTGATTCAAGACTTTCTGGTACGGTAATGCCCTCTGAAAAAACTCTAATCTTTGTAAATAATGAAAAATGGGAAGATGAGGGTGCAGAAAATTTTATACTAAGCGTAAAAGATTACTGCAAAGGTTTTATTTGTTGTAATCAATATATTTATGATAAATTTTCAAATTTTCATAAAAAAATATATAAAGCATCACAGCTTGTTAATTGTAATGTTTTTTATCCGATGAAGCGTAAGATTTTTGATAAAGATAATTTTATATTAGGATACTCTGGGTCGGTTAGCAATCCTTACAAAAATTTTAGTCTAATAAAAAGTTCTGCATTAAAAGCTGGAGTAACTTTGAGCGTTGCACAAGACCTTACGCGTAAAGAGTTGAATGATTGGTACTCTCAAGTGGATGCAATTATTTGCGCAAGCAAGTCTGAAGGAGGGCCAATGTGCGTTTTGGAGGCTGGAGCTACAAAAACCCCGGTAATAACGGCAAGAGTAGGTTTGTGTAGAGAGTTTGCCAATAATTCAAATTCGTATATTGTTAAAAAAACAAAAGAGTCGATTATATCTGCCATAAATATGGTTAAAGATGATTTTGTGGGATATAATATAAAATCAGAAGTCCTGTATAATGATATTATTAGAAATTATACTTACAGAAGTAGATCAAATGATATGAAGCACATTATTAGTGATAATTTACAAAAATAGAGCAAGGAAGATTAATTGGGTAATTTAATAAACATAAGTATAGATGATATATCGCCACATAAAAATTCTTCTATAGAGTGTTTAAAATTATGTAATTACATTATAGATAATTATTATAAAAATATAAAATTTACGTTATATATTCCAATGGCTTATTGGAGGCGCTTTAACGATAAGGTGGATGAAGAAGTTATTTTTACAAAAACTGATAGTCCATTATTTCTTAATTCTTATCCAGAGGTTTACAAAGCTCTACTTAATCTTCCTAAGGAAAATTTTGAGTTATGCTATCACGGATTATACCATAGCGATGAGGTATGCAATAACAATGAGTTCGAAAAGTTAACATATGATAAAGCTTTGGATAAGTTTGAAAAAATGTTTGATATAGCAAAAGAGTGTGGATTGTATGATAATATGAAAATGATTTTCAGGCCTCCAAATTTCAGAATGTCTCCTGATTCAATAAGAGCAGCGTATGATGTGGGAATTAGGCAGTTAAGCTTACATCCAGATAAAAAAGTAAGAAAAAGCTATAATAATGCGCATAGCATATTTGATGATGTATCATGGTTCAATGTTATATACCCCTGGAGAGACTACAAATTACAAAAAAAAACATCTATCGTTTTTCACGCATGCGATTGGAGTAAAAATCATTTAAATTTAGAAAACTCTAATATTCTTATTAGTTTTTTGAAAAAAAGTAAAGATATAAATTTTTGTTTTGCAGACAAAATTACAAACAACTTGTATATAGAGTAAGTGTATGAAAAAAGTATTTATAGATTGCGGTGGATATGATGGATGTTCGGTTAGAAAGTTTAGAAAAGAGTTTGATTCTGAAAAAAAATATCATATAATATCTTTTGAAGCTAATAAAAAATATAATGATTTTTATAGTGATTTTGTACATCATGATTTTTACAACAAGGCAGTATGGATATATGACGGCTTTATAAACTTCTTTTTGGACCAAAAAAAGGGTTATGGTTCATCTGTTATTAAAGAAAAAAAGACAGGCAAGTTAGATAAGGATAATCCTGATAGAGTTGAGTGTATAAGGCTTTCATCTTTTATAGATAAAATTTCAAATGACTACGATGAAATAATATTAAAATTAGATATAGAAGGTGCGGAGTATGCTGTTTTAAAAGATATGTTAGAAACTGGTTCTATAAATAATATCTCTAAACTTATGATAGAGTGGCATTATAATAAGATAAATTTGTCAGAGAATGACCATCTCGCACTCTTGGGAAAGCTGGAGGATTCAGGAATTCCTGTCGAAGAGTGGGATGCAATAGGATATTAAGATGATGCAGGAGGTTTACTTAGACTCAATTTGCTTAAATAACAAGAATTTTGTAGTTAAAAAAGAAAATCATATAGTTAATGGTGAAAATCATAGCAGGTCTGTTTTTTTTGATAATGAGTACTTTTATAAGGTGTGGCCGGAAGATTATGTGAAAGCTTCAAATATTTTGTCAGCTCTAAACTCTGGTTTTATAGATAAAAGGATTGCTCCAGGACTTGAGTCTTTGATAGTAAATAGCAACAAAAGTATAGTTGGATATGTTTATAAAAAATGCGATATAAATACTAAAGATATATTCTTTTATAAAGATTTTTATAATTATATAATTAAAAAAACCAGACAAACAGAATTCTTTCACTATGACTTAGCGCCATCTAACATTGTAATTTGCAATGGAGAGCCTGGCTTGATAGACCTGGAGAGCTTTTATCACATAAGTTTTCTTCCTCATGCTAAAAAAAATGGAGTAACAATAACTCCGGAAAGATACCATGATTTTGTTAGAGAGGAGTACGATAAATGGCTTATAAAATGAAAGTATCAATACTTCGGCCTCCAATAGGAATTGGAGGGGCAGAAATGAGCTTGACAGAGATGGCGGTGAGCCTGCTTCGTATGAATTATGATGTATGGATGCACTTTGATGACGGTCGCAATAGTACTTTTGATTCATTTAACAAGTTCGGAGCTCTCAAGGCAAGGTGTTCAGATGATGCAAAAATTTTTTTTCACGAAAGATCTTTTGATGAAGAATGGGCGATAAAAAATTTAAAAGATACGGACGTTGCTATAGTTATTCATAGACATTTATTTTCGAAAAGACTATCAGATGCCGTAGAAAGAGTCAAAAAAAAGATAGTGTATTGCCCAGGGAAAAATGAACACCATATATATGGATTTGCAAAAAATACACTACAATTTGGAAGAAATATAGTTCCAGATTATTTCATTTTTAATTCTAGTCACACATTGAATTTACACTTGAACAAGCATTATCCTGAAAGTTTAAAGCAGAAATTTATGCATATACATCCCCCGATGGATTTAGAGCATTATGGAAATTATGATATAAGCATCTTAAATAAAATTGGATCAAACTTTGTAGATAAGACCACTTTTAATGTAGGTGTTTTTGGTCGAATTATTCCGTCAAAAAGACCTAATGCTGTGTTGGACATTGCATATAAAGCCAAGCGTGATGGGTTGAACATTAAATTCAACTTCATAGGAGGAGGACCTCTTGAGGAGAAAATTAGACAAGAAATTATAAAGAAAGATCTCAAAGATTATGTTGTTGTACACGGAATGCAGGATGATCCATTTGGCTATATATGTAATATGGACTGCATATTGCACATGTGCAATCATGAGTCTTTATCTAGAGCTATAAGAGAGTCTATTTTTTTTAAAGTGCCAATAGTGGCGTTTAAGGGTGCTGGAAATCTGGAGCTGTTAACAGGGTCTGCCGCTGAGTTTCTGTTCGAGAGTGAAGAAGAAGCATACGAGATGGTGTGTGAGTTATATCGCAAAGATACATGCAAATATGATGTCAACCAGGTTAGAGATGCCATGCTAAATATGGAGCAGCAAAGCTTGTTGGATCTTGCTAATATTATTGGTATAGGGGATGTATCAAGTAGGGGCAGTAGGTGAGCAGCAAATCTCAAAAGGAGCATTGGAAGATGAAGATGACTCAAATAAGCTATATATTAGGTTTTAATATTTTATGAATATCTGCGTAATAGGAACATGTAGAGTTTGCGAATCCTTAGATTCAATAGGGCACAAAAGTGCATGCGGACTATCTGGACAGTTTGTTCATAACTCCTCTGAAGTTATTCAGAGAATAAATTTTTTAAAAGGGAAACAATTCGAACAAAGCATTAAAAAATATATTTTTAGATCGCCCATTAGTAAAGATATAAATAAAAAATTAAATTTTTCTAAAATAGATGCGTTTGTAATTGAGATTAGTTCAAAAAAAATAATATCATATAAAAATTATTTTCTTCAGTTAGTAAAAATGAGTGAAGTTGTAAAGAAGGCGTCAAATAATAAATTTAAAAGTTTTAATCATATTCATTCTCATATGAAAAAAGTAGGTAAAAATTCAGATAGCACAAAGGGCATCCCAAATAGTCTTTTAAGCCTAATTTTTGAATCAGAGATTAAGAAGCAAACTTATGAGATGCTTGAGTCTGATGTAGCTAAAATTATAAAACTAATAAATAGGCCAATACTTTTTGTTAATCATATAAATGTAAAAAATAAAAAAGATGGAGCACTCTTAGATGAAAGAGATGATCTTTCTAAATCTATGAATAAATTATCAAAAAAACTTGGATTTAAGATATTTAATCCAAACAAATTTATAAATGATAAAAATAGAAGTAAAATACTTTTAAAAGCTGGGACTGATATAAACCATTATTCAAATTATGGAAAAAAAATAATTGCTCGTAATATTTTAGATGAGATAAAAAAAATATAACAATAAAAAGTATAATAAGAGTAAGCGAAAGGTAGTATAGAGACTATGAAGATAGCACAGATAGGTAACGGATTTGTTGGCAGCGCATTGCACAAGTCGTTTGAATTAAACGGAGTAAAGACGAAGATTTACGATAAGTTTCAAAAAATAGGCTCAATAAGATGTGTATTAGATTCTGATATTCTATTTTTATGTCTACCAACCCCCTTTCTTAAGGGCAGGGGATTTGATCTTTCTGCTATAGAAGAGAATCTACTCCTCCTAAAGGAGGGGGGTTATGAAGGCCTTTGTGTGATAAAATCAACGGTTGAAGTTGGCACCACAAAGATGCTTGCAGAAAAGTATAATTTAAATATTTCTCATAATCCAGAATTTTTAACAGAAAGAACCGCATTTGAAGATTTTCATAGTCAAGATCATATTGTCTTGGGAAAATCATTTGATTCCGAGCTTTTTAATTCTTTGGTTTTATTTTATAAAGAGCTTTATCCAAATGCAAGGGTTTCGATTTGCTCTTCTGATGAATCTGAAGCTATGAAGATTTTTAGAAATTGTTTTTATGCTCAAAAAGTAATGATATTTAATGAATTTTATTTTTTATCTAATATTCTTAAAATAGATTACAATAAAATTAGAGATTTAATGCTTTGTGAATGGGTTGGAAAAATGCATACGATGGTTCCTGGGCCAGATGGTGGTGTAGGTTATTCTGGCCATTGTTTCCCAAAAGATACTGAAGCCCTACTTCTTCAAATGAAAAAAAATAAATCTCCTCATGAGGTTTTGGAGGCCGCTGTGAACGAGAGAAATAAAATAAGGCCTGATATGATAAACATTATAGATGATCCTTGTGAATCGAAAGAAGACGAATGATATGAATATAGCTTTAGTTACAGGGTCGGCGGGCTTTATTGGGGGTCACTTAACGGACTCACTGTTGAAGTCTGAATACATGGTAGTTGGGCTCGACAACATGACAAAGGGCCTCAAAACTACTATGGATAGTCATATTAAGCATAAAAATTTTGTACCAGCGTTTTATGATATAACTTCTAAAAATACAGAAGAAATATTTTCCAAATATAGACCGAAATATGTTTTTCATTTGGCTGCACGACCCGGTGTTACCCCATCTGTGGAGGATCCGGTAGGGTCAGATTTGATAAATGTAAATGGAACAGTAAATATGCTTAGTCTATCTTTAAAATATGGTGTAAGCAGATTTATTTTTTCGTCGTCCTCCTCAGTATATGGTGGTTCGGATGGATCTCCAAACTCTGAGACTGACCTTCCAAATCCCAAATCACCATATGCACTACAAAAGCTGGTGGGAGAAAAGTATTGCAAGCTTTTTTCGAAAGAGATGGGACTAGATACAGTTTCACTAAGATATTTTAATGTAATCGGAGAGAGGCAGCGTGCTGACTCTGCTTATGCTGCTGTTTTGCCCGCGTTTGCAACCTGTAAAGGTAAGAATATTTCTCCGACTATTTTTGGAGATGGATTACAGTCAAGAGATTTTTGTCCTGTTAGTAGCGTGGTCAGCGCTAATATTTTATCCGCAGAATATGGCAAAAATTTAAATGGAGAGGCTTTTAATGTTGCTCGCGGTGAAGGCACATCTCTTTTGCAATTATGTGAAATACTAGATCTAAAGAGCCCCATATTCAAAGAGGAGAGACAAGGGGATGTTAAGCATTCTTTGGCAAACATAGAAAAAATAAAGTCTATACTTGGCTATATGCCGATTGATAATTTAGAAAAAGAAATACTAAGAACTAGTTATTATTATAAATAAGCAGTAATGCAATGAATGTAGATATTACAGTAGCTTTACCAACTTATGACAATTCTAATATATTATGGTTGCAGTTAGAAAGTTTATGTAGACAAAAAACCAAATATTCTTGGGAGCTTATTGTATGTGAGGAGCCGAGTAAAAATTATTCAGGCAAACCTTATGTAATGCAGTATGAAAAAAGATTAAAAAATGCTGGTTGTTCAAAGGTTTCCCATATAAAGTTAGATACGTATATGCCGTTGTCTCGCAAATGGGTAACTATTGCCAATAACTCTATTGGAAATGCTTTTGTTCTCGCAGCATCCGATAATTATTCTGCTCCAGATAGGCTCGAAGTATCATATGGGCATATTTTAAATGGTTATAATTGGGTTGACGTTTCTCGGGGATTATTTTTAGATTTAAAAACTTGGAATCAAGCTACTTATAATAGGCCTCCTGGTAAAACTGGTCTCTTTATGTGTACAAAGACAGAGTATATAAAGTGCTTAAGTGGACCTTGGCCGAAAAAAAATATTGACAATTGGATAAGGCGTCAAATTAAAATAGAGCCTCGATTTGCAATAGATAATTTAGTCTTGGGCCTCCATACTGATGGAGTCAATAAAATATCAAAAAAAAGAAGTGCGATGTATGCGGAATTAGAATCTTCTAAGAATCTAAACAAAATGTGGGGGAAGCCCGAACAGAATTTGGAAGATATTATTCCAGATGATATAATAAAAAAATTAAAAGAGTATTTATGAGCATTCCATTGTTTGATCTAAAAAGGGTATTAAAGCCGTTTTCAAAAGAGTTGCAACAGGCATATACCAACTGCTTTGATCATGGAATATTTATTTCGGGACCAGAAGTTACATCATTTGAATCTGCATTTTCAAAAAAGATTAATTCAAAATATTGTATTGGTATGTCAAGTGGAACTGATGCTTTGCAGGCAATATTTATGGCGCTTCAGTTGAAACCAGGAAGCGAGATTATAGTTCCTTCATTTACCTTTATTGCTTCTGCTTCATCTATAGTGCGAGCTGGATTAAAGCCAGTCTTCGCAGACTTAGAAGCTGAATCCTTTCACTTGTCATTAAGGACTATAAAAAAAGCTTGGACAAGAAAAACTAGAGCGGTCTTATTTGTGCATTTATTTGGAGAGCCCGAAAATCTTAAAGAAATAAAAAAATTTTGTGATGATAAAAATGCATATTTAGTAGAAGATTGTGCCCAATCTTACGGATCAACGGCGGGCAAGATGGGGCTTGCTTCTGCGTATAGTTTTTTCCCGGCAAAAAATCTTGGATGCCTAGGCGATGGCGGAGCTGTGGCTACGGATGATTTAGTTTTTGCAGAAAAAATAAAATCAATAAGAACTCACGGCTGCGTGAAGAAGTATCATTATGACTTATTGGGAGGCAATTTTAGGTTAGATACCATGCAGGCGGCTTTCTTAGAGGTACTTTTGGGTAAATCAGATGCATGGATAGAGGCTAGGCGAAATAACGCTAGGTATTATAAATCAGAATTGAGTAATATTAAAGAAATAAAGCTACCAAGAGATTGTCCTGGTCACGCTTGGAATCAGTATACGCTTAGGACAAATAGGAGGGATGAGTTAAAAAGGTTTTTGGATAATAATAATATAGGTAACGCAATATATTATCCAATACCTTTGCATTATAGTAAAAATATTTTTGGAAAATCTCAAAAATTACCGGAAACAGACGCTAGATGTAAAGAGGTTTTGTCAATTCCAATATATCCTGGGCTTTCTAATTTTGAAAGGAAAACGGTAGTGTTAAAGTTGAAGGAATTTTTTAATGATACATAAAATGGCAAATATTTATGACTCTGCAGAGATAGGGAAAGGAACTAAGGTTGGAGCATTTGCAGAAATAGGAAAAAATGTTGTAATAGGCAGTAATTGTTCAATAGGTTGCGGTGCTTTTATTCCAGAAAATGTTATTATACAAGATAATGTTTTTATTGGTCCACATGTTGTTTTTACAAACGATAAGCATGCACCGTCTAATGGCAGATGGAGGGAGAAGCCGCCTACAGTAGTTGAATATGGGGTTTCTATTGGTGCAAACGCTACAATATTGCCAAATCTAATAATAAAAAAGAATAGTAAGATTGGTGCTGGAGCAGTAATAACCAGAAACGTTGAAGAGGGCAGCGTAATGGTTGGCAATCCGGCCAAGAGTTTAAAAGAAGCAGTTGGTTAGTTAAATGGATAAAAATTTTGGCCTAATTGGTGCGGCAGGCTATATAGCTCCGAGGCACATGCGAGCCATAAAAGATAATAATTGTAATTTGTTGGCTGCGGTTGATCCCTCCGATTCCGTAGGAATTATTGACTCATATTTTCCAAACGCATCATTTTTTGTAGATATCGAGAGATTTGACAGACATATTGACAAGTTAAGGCATAGTGCCAATAAGATTGATTATATTGGCATATGTTCCCCAAACTATTTGCATGATTCACACATGAGACTTGCCCTAAGGAGTGATTGTGATGCAATTTGTGAAAAGCCACTTGTTATAAGTGCAAAAAATATAGAGTACTTAAGAAAGCTGGAAGATGACACTGGAAAAAAAATTAATTGCATTCTTCAGCTAAGGCATCATCCTACAATTATTGAAATAAAAAATAAGTATAAAAATACTGGGAAAAAAGTTGACATAACACTTGATTATATAACATCAAGAGGCAAGTGGTACGAGTATTCTTGGAAGGGTGATTGTTCAAAGTCTGGTGGTTTAGCTGCCAATATTGGGGTACATTTTTTTGACATGCTATCTTGGATATTTGGAGGTTTTAAAAGCATTGAGTTGTCAAAAAATGCCTCTGATGATATATCTGGGATATTAAGATTAGAAAGAGCAAACATAGTTTGGAGGCTTAGTACGAATAAGGAAAACTTGCCGGAATTTGCCGTAAAGTCTGGCCTATCAGCATATAGAAATATAGTTATAGATGGAACTAGTCTTGAGTTTAGTGGGGCATTTACAGATCTGCATACAAAATCTTATTCAGAAATACTTAATGGAAATGGATATGGAATAAATGACGCAGAGCCTTCAATAAGAATTATTAATAAAATTATTAACAATTCTTAAATAATATTAGTTATATAGTTAGCAGGAGTTACTATGATAAAGGGAAAGGCTCGTATTTATTCAGAAAATCCTAAAAAACTTATAAAAGATTATATAATACAAAAAAAAGTAATTTTATCTAACTCCAAAAGAGTTGACTTTACCGTTGCTCTTCCCATTTATAACTCAAAAAAGATTGCTTGGATTGCTTTCGAAAGCTTGGTGAGGCAGGTTGGCGTAAACTTTTCATGGGAACTTATTATAGCTGAAGAGGATGGGTCACAAAAAATAGGCGATACTTTGTGCTTGAAATATTTAGAGGCACTAAAGGATGTTGGGTGTTCTGGGATTGTTTTTTTAGAATTAAAAGAGTGGATGCCTTTATTTCAAAAGTGGATGCTTATTTATAAGCATTCTTCAATAAAAACTTCTAAAATTTTTATGCTTCAGGCTGCAGATTGCTTTTCGCAAGTACACAGATTGAGAGAGACAATGGATATTTTTACAAGAAAAGATCCTGATTGGGTGCAAACACAGAGGGGCCACTTTTATAATATTCGTCAAGATTCATTGGCACTGTATGATCACAGAACTCTATATAAGCATGCAAATGAAATAGTTAGAAATCATCCATGTTGCTTAAATATGGCCATAAAACATGACCTTATGAGCAACCTTGAGGAGGTATACTGTTCGAAGGGGGTAGATTTAACGATTTTTAGGCAAATAGAGAAAAAAAAGGGAAGAATAAAAGTTATTTTAAACGAATCAGATTCATATTTAACAGGAATAGATACTGATGGATATAATAACCTTTCTTTGCGTAGGCGAGATAGTATTAGAAATATTCGACCCCCTTATGTTAAGCCTACGCATACTTTGGAGCAGATTTTGCCAAGAGATATATTAAAAAAACTTAAGGAATTAAAGTGAGTATTGTGATATGAAAGAAAAAGATTCTATTTATTACAATAAAGTTTACTCCAGAGAGGGAAGTCCTTATCTCGGAGCGCCCAAAGACCTTGAGGTATATTACGAGGTTTGGCTCCGTGCAGCAAAAATTATATGCAGCTATAAGAATATAGAAGGCGCAATAAAAATTATTGACATAGGTTGTGGTCCTGGGCATTTTCCAAAAGTTTTGGATCAAGAGGGGTTTTTTAAAAAAAAATTAAAAAATTTATATTTTGGCTATGACTTTTCATCAAAAGCTATAAGCATGGCAAGAAGCCTTAATGATTCTTCTGGGGCTACGTTTTTTGAAAGAGACGTTGTTGCCAATGAAAATGCTTTTCATGAGGCGCTCGACGATGATGGTGGCAAGATTGTTTACTGTTCATTTGAGTTTCTCGAACATGTAGAGTCGGACCTACTTGTTTTGAGCAGGCTAGAAAAAGGCTCCAAAATACTTGCTAGCGTACCAAGCTTTGATTCTGCGGGGCATGTTCGTTTTTTTAAAAATTTAGAAGAAGTTTCGCATAGATATTCTACTTTTATATCATTTGATGATATTAAAGAGCACGAATATATATCAAAAATATATGACACCAAGACTCGACAGCGCGTCAAGCACAAGTTATACCTTATGGTTGGAACCGTAATATAGGTGATTAGGAAGCGTTATGAAAGTGATAAGCATTATTGGAACAAGGCCTCAATATATAAAGATAAGACCAATTCATGACTATTGTTTTTTAAACAAAATTGATCACAAAATAATTGATACCAGACAACATTATTCTCATAATGTATCTGATGCTCTTATTAAAGATTTAAGTTTAAAAATAGATATTTCATTAGCCCTAGATATATCTAGTGAAATTAATTTTATTTTAGATTGTACAAAAAATCTTTACAATGCTTTAAAGCAACATGACCCAGATATAGTCATTGTTTATGGTGATACAAATTCTACTTTTTGTGCTGCTTTGGCCGCTTACAAGTTGGGAATTAAAGTTGCTCATGTAGAGTCTGGAGAGAGGTGTTTTGACAATAGTGTTCCAGAAGAGGTTAATAGAATATTTGTAGATACAGTATCATCTTTTAATTTTTGCTCTTCAAAAGATGCTCTTAATAACATAAGGGACGGAATTTTTTCTGGCGACCTTCAATATGAGCTGCTAAATAATATAGATCCAGAAATTAGCTATCAAAAATTTGGCGTAATGACAATTCATAGACAATCTAATTGTAAGAAAGAGAGTATAGATAATATTTTATTACTATGTTCCAAGATTCCTTTTAATATAAAGTTTTATGTTCATCATAGAATCAAAAGTCTCTTGCCAGAGAAGATTCCGAATAACATTAATTTGCTTGAGTCATGCCCTTACACGGAAATGGTAAATCAGCTTTCCGCCTGCTCTTTTGTCATAACAGACTCAGGGGGAATTCAAAAAACTAGTGCATTTTTTGGAAAAAAGACTCTAATAATGAGAGATACTACAGAGTGGAGAGAGGTAGAGAGGCTTGGTGTTGCCAAGCTTTGTGGTAGGGCCGAGGACGATTTAGATTGGCTAACATCTTTTGATCAAAAAAGATATAAAAAATGTTACCTTCGGAAGGACGGAGTGATGCCTACCGAGCTAATCTTCAAAACAATAGAGAGAGAGATTAATAATGGAAAATAAAATGAAAACAGTATTCTTATTCGACTTAGATGGAACTCTTTGCAGATCCAGAAAAAAGGTTCAAGAAAATATAATAGAAACCTTGTCAAAGGCCAATGAATCAGTTGAGATTGGAATCCTTACGGGCTCAGACCTTGACTTTTTGAAGGAGCAGTGTGAAGAACTTTTTTTGTCACTACCGCACAAACATAAAATTTATGCAATGGCTTGCAATGGAACGAAATCTTTTGTAGTTGAAAAAGAAGATAATAAAATTGTTTACCACTTGCTAAAAGAAGAGTCAATAAAAAGTCACATAGGAGAGGATAGCTTTACGGAGCTCATGAAAGAGTTGGTTTTTATGCAGGCAGAGCTTATTACAAGAGAGATAATTCCATTAACTGGAAATTTTATAGCATCTAGAGGCTCTACTATAAACTGGTGTCCAATCGGTCGAGGCGCAGATGATAAGGATAGAGAAACATTTGTTAAAAAAGATAAGAGTGAAGGACTAAGAAAGAAGCAGCTAAAAATACTTGAAGAGTTTTTAGAAGCAAATAGCCTTGACTTGGTAGCAAATATAGCCGGAGATACTTCTTTCGATATATATCCAGAAAATTGGGACAAAACTTACGCAATGCAATTTTTTGAAGGCTACGACGTATATTTCTGGGGAGATAGAATGTTTCCAAATGGAAACGATTACACTATGCACTTATTGCTAAAAGAAAATAGCTTCCCAATAAAAGATCCAGATGATACAAATAATAGTGTGTTGACATTGATGAAAAGGATAAAAATATTTTTATGACTCGTGTTGCAATTATAGGCTATAAAGATTCGGCACTGTGTGGTATGCGAATTTCCAATGCGATTAATAGCGTAATTGAAAATTCTGCAATTTCCATGGTTATGAAAAAACATCGTTTTGATTATCCTGGCCAATGTGTTGGAGGCTTATCATGCATAATTAATGCTACAAAGGAGTTTTTGGAAGGGTCCACTAATCCATGGGTGATTATGCTGGAGGGTATAGAAAAAAAAAATAAATTAATTTATAACGAATTGCATGATGCCCTAAGTGGTTTTCGTTTTGGAAGACTTTACGTTGGATCAGAGTTTAGGGATAATCCAAAAGATTTTTTAAATATGCACAGAGATCAAAATACAGAGTTGTGTATAGTAAGTCCTGATAGCATGCATTTGATTGATAGTAGCGCTAGATTTTACCCCTATCTTCATACTGTTTCCAGATTAGGATCAAGTAGACCATCAGAAACTACTTTGCCAATAAAAATATGTCATAGCCCATCAAGCCTTGCAAGTAAGGGTACTAATGTTATTTGGAAAATAATTATGAGTCAAAAAAAATATTTTTCATTAAATTTTAAAATTATACATGGCGTTCCTTATTCTGAATGCTTAAGACAAAGAGAGGGCAGCCATATCTTTGTAGGACAGATTAATAAGCAAGTCGGAGGATTTGGCTATTCTTCCGTAGAGGCAATGGCTCAAGGCATGGTTTCGATGGTAACAAGAAACCATGCGCCGGATAAAATATGGGAAGATGCCGGGCTTGAGCCTCCTCCCGTAATAGATTTTAGTGAGAGATCATTAAAAGAATTATTATCAAATATAGACAAGATTCAAGAGCTTAGAGAGAAGTCTTATGATTATGTAAATTATGGTCAGATGTCACAATCTGCTGCAGGATCTTACTATTTATCAATTTTGTCAAAATAAGAATTTTGATGCTAATAATTTCTATATTGTTATCATAATAATTTGGAGTTCTGTGCAGTGAGCGGAAAGATAGATAAAAGCTTTGGAGACCCCTCCAAGTCCGAAAGGGACAAATATCTTGAAACATTAATGGCTGACATGGGGCTGCTGGATATACGTGAGCTTAGCAAAAAAGAACAAAAGGCCTTTATTGAAGCGGCTAAGCCAACATATATGATGAAAAAAAGAAAAAAGAAGCTTGCAAAGCTTCTAAAAATATCTCAAGAAGATTTGTACGTATATCATGCCGCGCCATCATCTGTAAGAGAATCTATAGATGAGCACGGGATACTGTCAAGCAAAGCAATGCTTGATATGCCAGAAGTTTTAGAGGAAGTTGCAAATAGTAAAGGGGTAACTTCAGATTGGCTAAAAGAAAGAATAAAAAAAAATTTAAGCGATAAAGATTGGGTTAAAAAAGAGTCAAATCCATCTGTATTTTTTTCTAAGCCAGACTGGTCTAAGCTTGGCGATGAACATCCGCTAGTAAAAACAAAGCATGACTTATATAAGATAAATTTAACCAAATTACTTAATGAGGTTGAAGTTTCGGGCCTTTGGGGGGTTGAGCTTGAGCCGTATAGTGGGTCTGGTCCATATCACGAGCGTGAATTATCGATCGAGGATGCAAAAGAGCTATCTGAACGTGGAGCAAAAGAGTTATGGAAAGAATTCAAATCAATTGACAACCATTATGCAGTTGATGTTCCACATGCGTTTGTTATGTCTGGAGGAGCTATTCCCAGGAAATATATTGAGTATGTGGGCCCGATAAATGAAATTATAAACCCAAAAATAGCAAAAAGAAAACAGTTAGAGCTACCATTTCCAGAATTAGATTTTTCTTTACCGGACAGCTTGCTATCCGGTCCAAGTGACCCAATCTTGGTTAAAAATATTCCATTTGAAAAAATAACAATGAGAAAAAAGCAGGGTGATTCAATATTGAGAGACCTGAGAATGAACAGGCTATCAATGACCGAAGGTTTGCCGGAGCTTTTTTGGGACACAGAGCATAACCAACTAATTGTCGAGGATGGAAATCATAGGATATTTCAGGCATATTTGGATGGTGATAGAACTTTTGATGCAATGGTATCTTCTGGAAGCTATAACGATATTTATAGTCCGGTATATGAGGGAGAGGAACGGTTTGATTGGGGCCTTTTTCCAAATCAAGAGATATTTGAGGATGGCAGAGCTTATAAGATTGCAAAGTTTTTAAAATATTCCAAAGAAATGGATACCAAAAATGTCAGGCCAAATGATATCATAACTGTATATCACGGAACATCATTGGCAGACTGCTATGAGATGATTAATGGTTTTGATGCAAACAAAGTTAGAGCAAGGCTTTATGGGGGTCCAAAACATGCAGGAATCTTTGTAACTCCAAGTGAAGAAGAGGCGGAAAAATTTGCACATTATGGAGAAATAATTTTAGAGATTGATGTTAGGGCGAAGTTTCTTCATGGGGTTGATTATTCTGGCAATATAGGCAGATCTAGTGATCCTCATATTGACAATATCGAATGGCATGAGCAAGAGATAGAGGCTAGAAATAACTGGGCCAAAAGTGAATTCCCTGATAGCTTTCGCCCAACACTTTCTAAGACATGGACTCAAAAAAACGAACCTCAAGCCTTGCTCAGAGGCCTAGTTTCTCCGAATCAGATAAAAAGAGTCAGATACAAAGAGTATGGCAAAGATCCAATTTGGTATTCTAGGGAAGATTTTATTAAATTAGGTGTTGAAGTTATTCCGAGATCAAACCAGCCGTATGGAGATAGGCGAAAGTTTAGAGATATCGGATATGATCTTTCTAGTACAAGTCATTCTGACGCTGATTTCACGAATATGATGGCTAGATCTTTAGATGCATCGCCCGAAAAAGTGGAAAAGATGATAAAATTTTATAGTGACTTAAGGAGGAGAAATCCTGATCGCAGTGACATGCTTTTGGAGCTATTTGATAGCGCTGGAATAGGAGGTACTGCTTCTCGTGCATATTCAAAAAAATATTCATCCAGAAGTAAAGAGCCAGAATTTATAGACGAAGGTATGGTTAATGGAAGATGGGGAAGGTCTGCATCTGGCTTATTCATAACGGATGGGTCTAGAGTCCTCCTTCTTGAGCGATCCAGCTGGGTTCAGGATTCTGGACTATGGGGGATTCCTGGTGGAGCAATTCCGGTAAACAGTGTTACAGAGGAAGAAAGAGATTCAGAAGAGTCAGCATTTGCCGAGGCTGAAGAGGAAATTGGAGGGGTGCCCGCTGGTCAGGTGGTGGGTGAAAATATTTATCAGGATGGTGATTTCACGTATACAACTTATATATACAAAACATCGCCTGATGAACTCGAAAGCTTTGAGCCAACATTAAATTCAGAACACACAGATTATATGCTACATACGATAGGAGATGACACTTCGGGTATTCATCCTGGTGTAATTGAGGTAATTAATGGCTTAAAAAAAGAAGCTTATACTATAAAGTCAATCTATGGAATTATAAAAAATAATGCTAAATAATATTGTTGGAAATACACCATTAATAAAGCTAAAATCTGGAATATATGCAAAGCTTGAGACCTATAACCCAACTGGATCAATAAAAGATAGAGTTATAAAGCATATAGTAAATTCTGCAATTCTTTCTGGAAAAATAAAGAGAGATACGGTACTTGTTGAGGCTACTTCGGGAAACACGGGAATTGCATTATCTGCAATGGGTGCACATATTGGAAATGAAGTAAATATAATTATGCCAAAAAACATGTCCGAAGAACGAAGAGAGATGATGAGATTCTTTGGCGCTAAGATAATAGATGTTCCAGATAGTGATTTTTTAGGAGCAATAGAGCTAAGAAATAAGATGGTATCAGATGGCGCTTGGTCGCCTATGCAGTTTGAGAATGGCGAGAATATAGAATGTCATATGACAACTACGGCTGTAGAAATATATGAGCAAACTACCTCCATGGGGCTAGATTGGAGAGCGTTTGTTTCAGGGGCTGGAACGGGAGGAACCATGATGGGCGTTTCTGGATTTATCAAAGAGAATGCTCTTGATGTAAAGTTAATTTTAATGCAGCCATTTGAAGATCCCCATGGAATACAGGGCGTTGGAGACGGCGGAAAATATTTGCTCGATACGAGTATCGTAGATCAAGTCGTTGAAATAAAAACAGAAGATGCTATAAGTAGGGCAAAAAAATTATCTAAAGAAATTGG
>CEPH01086881.1_pt1 | contig 22018 bp, 7 predicted proteins | sample 530571 | NCBI WGS metagenome assembly CEPH01 (sample SAMEA2620413, study PRJEB7988) | marine metagenome | biome: marine biome (ENVO:00000447); feature: surface water layer (ENVO:00002042); material: "saline water (ENVO:00002010), including plankton (ENVO:xxxxxxxx)" | depth 5 m | reverse complement strand
TTTAGACCGGCACGAACCATTATCAAATCATATCTTCCTCTGGAAAGATTAATCTCCCTATCTACAGACACATTTGTGCTTAAGCTCGAAAAAACTGGCCTACCAAAGTCACCCTCTGCAGGCGGCTCTCCGTTCAGCTTTGAGCAATAAAATTTCGGTCCAGTCTTAAAAAACTCATACTGATGACCACCATGTACCAGCCAATCCATTACTCTTAGTTTATTAATCATAAGTGCTTAAACCTATCTTTTTTTAATATATTATATATAATCTTTCCAACACCTTCTATATCAAAGTTTTTTACCAAGTTAAAAGCATTATTTACTTTTTCATCATCTTTATTGGACTCATATACTTTTCTCATTATTTTCTTTAATGACTTCTTGCTTGGATTTGCCCAATTTTGATAGCCCCCGTAAAACTTACACCACTCCATATTTTTTACAGCGCCCATCGAATGAGTGATTATGTTTGCAGAATTTTCATCTAAAAATTCAGTTATTCCACCGAACTTTGTTATTATTAATTCATTTTTAAAATTAATTGCATCATGAATTGGCATACCCCACCCTTCGCCATGGTGAGGGGATACATAGCAATCAGAATATTGATGTATTCCATTGATTTCAGATTCCTCTATGGTCTTTGTAATAAGATATAACATAGGAAAATTTTTCTTATTTATTTTTCTTTTTAAATTCAGGATATTAGATTTTATTTTATCAACATTATTTTTTAAAGGCATTGTCTTTACTATTAATACAACATTATCTTCCGAAGAAAACTCCTCAAAATATGCAGATATAAGCTCTTTCCACCCCTTTCTTTCATGCCATTGAAATATTGAATAGAATCTAAAAACATTTTTTGATAAAAATAAATTTTTATCGTCAATACTTATATTCATTTTTTTTATCTTGCCTGAATTATTTGCTGGAGTTGGAACGATCTCGATCGGCCCAGAAAACCCATCCTTTAATAGGCAATTCCTGACTAGCTCGCATGGAACCCATGCTTCATCCAGCCATCGCATACTTTTATTCCACTGTCTTGGCAGTTTATCTGTCTCCCAATAAAAATAACCAATTTTATATTTAGAGCTTGCTCTGTCTGAATAAGCCATCTTGAAGGGAGGGCATTGAATATAAAGATTAATGTTCGGCCTTAAAAAACGTTTATCACACTCGATACCTTTTACAGAAAGTTTTAGATTAATATCTAAAGTTTTTAATGAATCAGTTATATTTTTTGTAGCAACTCCATATCCGGTATTGCTTGTTATTTGTCCGAAAACCTCTAAGTCAATCATTATATAAATTCTCCGAGCTCACTGGGATCATCATCTGGAATAAAGTCATATTTATCAAAAAGTGTTTCAACAAAACTCTTTGCAACTCGCCTTATATCATGATTTGCAATTGACTTTCTTGCGTTTTTCGCAACTAATCGATTATTAAAATTATTTTTAATTATCTCTATATCTTTATCTATATCTCCAGTTAGGAAAAATCCATTTTCACCATCATTTATAATGCTTGAAATTGCGCCAACTCTAGTTGAAAAAACAACTCTCTCTGTTGCCATTGATTCCAAAATAGATATTGGCGTACCTTCAATCTTGGAAGTTAAAAGTAGGGCATCAAAAATAGAGTGATATTCTTCTATTTTTTCTTTGTGACCCAAGAACATAACGTTATCAAGATTATTTCCGCTCTTGTATCCAGAAAGCATCGGCCCCTTTCCCAGAAATAAAAATAAAAAATTATTCATTTTAGCCGCTATTGATAGAGCATAGTCTATATTTTTTTCAGGAGACATTCTGGCGACAATACCTATTATTGGAACATCGTCGGCTATTCCATGTTTAAGTTTTAATTTTTTATTATAAATATTTTTAAATCTATTAAAATTTATTCCCACTGGTATTGTCTTGACATTTTCTAGCCCACTAACATCATTCAATAGATCATCTGAAACTCTTATTGATATATTTACATTAGATCTATTTTTAATTTTTGAAATAGAATCACTCCACATGAAATCACTATGATATATTTCTACTATCTTCGAATGTATTAGTGATTCATCTATTAGCGAATTTAAAATTCTATAAACAGACATACTGTTATAAAATATAATATGACTATATTTATTTAATATAAGTTGATTTCTTAATTTATTTACTGATCCGATAAATAGTTCTTTGTAGCCATTAAAGATTGAGCTTGCATTTTTAGAAAGATATAATATTTCAAAATTTATATTACTATTTTTTAACTCGTTTAGTATATTTGATAAATATATTTCTGCTCCACCATAAATTGAATATGGGATTATTATCCCAATTTTATTATTAATGCCCTTTATATAGCTGTAATCATATTTTTCTATTTTTGAACTTTTATCAATAATTTTAGATTCTATTTTTTCTGAATCAGTTATTATAACTCTAGATATTATACACTTTCCAATAGATTTATCTGTTGAGCTTACTACTAGCTTTAGCATTCTTGATCTATCGCTATCTACATCAAATAAAAAACCTTTATTCAAGCTTGCTAGCTTTATTTTTTCATCGAATATGATTTCGCTTTCATTAGATAAAATTTTTATAGATAACTCGCCATTACCGACTGGCGCTTTGCCAATAAGGCTTATAGAAAATGATCTTGATCCCCTAAAGTCACAACAATATTTTTCACGATACTTTAAATATATTTTTTTTTCTGCAGTAGAAAAATTTCCATAAGCCTTATTGCTAATGTTAGAGTCAAATAATCTCATTACACATCCAAAATCATTTTAGCTGCAGCATTCCAAGTAAATTTTTCAATAGTTTTTTTTCTTTCTTTTGAAAAAATATTTATAAGCTCTTCTTTTGACTCAAAAGCTCTTCGCATATTTCTAGATAAATCTTCTACAATAGGAAGAAAAGTTTTGGCACCCTTAGTTGCGCTCCAATACTGGTATTTTGATCCTGCATTAATTTCTTTTACCTCTACAAGCAAGCTGTTATCAGTATTTAAAAAGTCTTTTTGGCCCGTACAATCTGGCGCGATTACAACAATATTTGCAGCAAGAGCCTCTAGCAGGGGCAGCCCAAACCCCTCTGCAGAAGAGGCGCTGACCAAGCAATCACAAGAATTATACAGCGGAACCATGCTATCATAACGATGTTGAATAATTTCAACTTGAGGAAGCTTTTTACCCTTATGCTTTCGCATATTTTGAACATCAACAATTTCCCTCATAACATCACATTCAAACTTATATTTTGGTTTTGATAGTGAAGTTTTTAAAATCAAAACAACATCTTCATCAAAACTAAATTCAGAATAGTAAGCATCAACCAAGGTGGATATATTTTTTCTATAGTGTGGAATTGAAACATTTAAAAACTTAAATTTCTTTTTGCTTTTTATATTTGTAACCTTATTTTTGTTTTTAAAAATATTTGGATGAATACCATGAGGTATAACAATACACTTTCGCTCGGGCCATCCACCATTAACAAAAACCTCTTTCGTAAAATTACTTGAAGGGAGAATATAGTCCAAATGAACATGGGCGTTCCTCCAGACTGCGGGCAAATGTGATGATTCATAATTGTAAATAGCCATTTTAGATGAAGATCCTTTTAAAAAGCGATCTTTAAAATTTCTAGGAAGAGTATATGTTAGATCTATATCATGATTACTGTAATTATTTTCAATAAATGGCTCTAGTTCTTCCGGAAATAATTTGTAGCCATTTATGCTATGTAGATCTAGTTTACTATTCATCTTAGCCAACTCGATCAGAAGACTCCTCATCGTGACCGCCCAGCTGTGGGCAGTTCCCAGCATCGCTTTACTTCTAATGGTTGTTATATTATTCATGTTTGAATTTTACCTAATTGGGATATATTTTTTGTTCTATATTTAAAATTTTAATCAGGCATTCTAATTTTTTAGTTCTTTTAGACTCTTCAGCTTATCTATCCAGATATCTCTTTCTTTTGACTTTTCTTTTCCGTCTCTAAACGCTTTATTTGCCCATCTTAATATAGATATTATACCTTCTAAATCTTTTGCTTCCAACTCTTCTTTTGCGTCTGTTAGCCTATATAACTTCAATGTTTACCCCTATTCCATCCAAGCTATTGTCTTCAACAATTGCTTGCGCAGCCGTTTTTATTGCGTTTGATATTGCGCCCAAAAATTCTAATTCATTTTTTATTATAATATTTAAAAAAATAAACCCCATCTTACACTCTAAGCTTATATCAATATTATTCATGTTGATTGGAATTGAATTGTTAATTGATAATTCAAATAAAAATTTACTAAACTCGTCTTTTATGCTACAATTAATCATACGCTAAAGCTCTCTCCGCATCCACATGTTCTTTTTGCATTTGGATTTACAAACCTAAAGCCTTTTCCGGAAAGTCCATCAACATAATCTATTTCCGTCCCCATCAAGTACAGGTAGCTTTTTGCATCGACCAACAATGTTATATCATTGATTTTTATTTTTTTGTCTGACGTACTAAAATTATTATCAAATTTTAAAAAATAAGTAAAGCCGGAACATCCACCGCCCCTAACTCCTGCTCTGATAAATTTATTATCTTCATCTTTTAGAGAGGTAATCTTATCTTTTGCAGCCTTACTTATAGTTATCATTCTACCTCAATAAAATTAACTTAAATGAAAATTGCACGGGAATGGGCCGTCAACGTAGGTTCCGGTTGAAGTTGACCCTGCAATAAAAAAGCATAACTCTTCTTCATCAAAACGTGTCTCATCAGAGCAGGTACCAATTCCAATTTTTTCCAAATCTAATATACCAATAGATAAGTCAGAATTTTTAAACCCAGACTTCTTTAGGTGTACTCCAAAATTTAAAACTGTTCTATTTTCTTCATTCAAAGCATCATATAAAACATTTTTAGTATTAAAAGTTGCTATGCCCGTTGAATGATCCAAGTGAACCCCAACCTTAAATATAACTCCAGATGTTATATCCTCATAATTTATTTCAAATTCTATTAAATCTTCTATTTCCAGCCTAGTTTCGACATTAATACTTGGCTCTATCATTAACGCCTTTTGATATCCAGGAAGGTGGCCAGGCTGTATTGCCCACTTCATTATCGCAGATGTTATTGGTATTTTTATTTCTTCACCCGCAGAATAATCTCCAAGCGGGATATGATTAATAAATGAATCATTCTCATGGGTAACCATCTCAAAAAATCTTCCAAGATTATCTGAATTCATATTATTAAAAGAAAAAATATTAAAGTCTTTATCTATTAGTGCCGATTCTTTTAATTTTATTTTCATATATGAACTAACAATGTTAGTTCTAGAAGTAATGTTTAGTGGAAAGGTTACGGTAAGCCTATCTACATTATTAAGGCTGTCTCTACCTATTCTTAAGCCATTTTCTAAAGAATTTTCTGAATATAGCTCAGATTGAAAAACAACTTCATGTAATTTTACAGCAAAGTTAATGCCCTGTGTTGCATCCCTCTCTTGATGAACCCCAAAATCAAAAGATGCAACTCCATTTCCCGGATGTATATCTGGATTTTCACCAATCTTTATCATTTGTTCATTTGCGCCATTAGTAATATTATTCGAGTTTGGATCAAAATAAAGTCCCGTAATAACTTCATTGATTCTTCTAAATCTAAAGAATACAAAGTTGTCATGCCCACCCTTCTCTAAGAAGTCAGTGCCAAAGTCAAAGTCAGAGATAAGGTCATGATCAGCATTATATATTTCGCCACTAAAAAATATTTCTGGGCTATTTGATGAATTTTGCCTCCAACCCAGCCTTAATTTTGCATAAGTACCATCACCATTAATAATAGTTAATCCGCCACACGCTATTATAGATCCTGCAAGAAGTTTTTCGCTCTCCCATATTGACCTTGATGCCCTGAAGTCTATTATAAAATCACCACTAAATTCATTTTCTTTTGGATAAATTACTCCATATCTTTTTTCTGCATTAATCGTTGTGTAATCGAATATGGCAGGGTAATTATCTCCATCATCAGCATTAATTATAAGATTCTGACCAGCAGAGATGTCTTCATCCCAATTTCCGAAAGACTTATATGAAGCATCAACAAAGGACTCAGATATTATTTCTGTAGCTGAAGATTTTATAGTTTCATCTGCATAGCCATCCAAATATCCATCTACATACCCATCTATAAGCGCATCAACATGTAGACTTGCAATTGCCTTGCTTATCTTAACCCTTCCCTTGGAAATATCATTATTTAAGCCAGAATCTTCACAGCCAACGTATGTTCCATCCGAGTATTTCATCGCTGGATACCCTGACTTTGTATAGCAAGTTCCATTGTATCCTTTTATGAAGTTATCGTATAAATCTATAGAGCAATCTTGTATTGATCCGGGTGGTAATGGTATTGATATGTTGGAATACTCATAATCACCATGATATGGAACTCCTGGACTTGAATATATTTCTCCATCTGGTATAAATAAATCATTTGCCAAAACTTTTTGATTTTTATATTTTGGATAACACTCTTCTTTGGTATCGCAAGTTTCTTCAACGCATATGCATTCTTCAATATTTTTTTCAATAAAATTAGTCTCAACATACCTTCTTAAATCACAGACCTCTATAAACCTAGATTCAAACTGAGACCCAATATGCTCTATGGAATAAGATGTCGGTTTAAAAGGCAACCTTAACAACCTGCCATTGTCAGCAAGCATATTTGTAGTAGTTCCGCTGGCCACCTCTAAGTTAAAGTTACTCGACCCTAAAAATTCTACTTCGGCACCAGACTCATCAGTTACTTCAAGTATTACATCGAGATTCGAACTACCAAAAGATTTGGACTTTACAATATACAACCCTCCGTCAGCAACTTCATCTGGAATAAAAACTGCGTCACCGTGCCTTATTGCCAATGCCTTACTTTCATCATCAACTTTAAAGGTTATTATATTTTTATCAGATAATGCTAAACCACTTGCCTGAGAGTCAACAAAAATAGATGGAAAGTCATCTTTTTCATGTATATTCTCTACTTTTAACCTAAGTATTCTAAACGATTTTTCTACCGAAAAGTTTACAAATCCTTCGACTGCGTCTTCTATTAGCTCTATGTCTTGGCCATCTATTGTGCCATCTCCATTGAGGTCAGCCTTAAGTAAATCTATTATATTTAAATCACCAGAAAATATCAGTTTCTCTGTTGTTTTTGCATTCAAAGTATTGCCAACAAGCTCTAGCAACCTTAAAATATCACTATTATTATAGCTACCATCATCATCAAAGTCTCCAACATTAAATATTTCACACTTTTTTGATATTATTCTATATTTTGAATTACACTCGCAATCTAAGTCAGGAGTAAGAATTCTATTTTCTAAATTTGACTCCAACATCTCTTTCGTCGGATTTAAAATAAGAAACTCATCCTTATGTATGAGCCCAGGCAAAGATAGTCTCCCAGATATCCTTTGGGCCTCCCTAACATTATCATCCTTAATACTTGCAAGAATTATGGGTGTATGCTCATAGTTTTTAATGTCTGTTACAGACTTTATCTCTGCAGTATCTCCAATTCTTGAAAATACAAAGTTGCCAGTTCTAGGATGGGTATTGGGATCAGAAAAATGATCAACTCTGTCGACAACTAATAAATTTTTTGCACCTGGAGATATATCTTCTAATGATATGAACCTTTCAAATCTAGATATTCGAGTTCCCCCTACAAACTCCTCGGTCTTGGGAAGAGACATGATAAATCCATCCGTAGAATATGCGGCCCCATCAGTAACTTCGACTATATTGGACAAAACTCTATACCACAAGGAGGAGTACCTATCGTCTACATACCTCTTATTTATGGGATCATATTCAACAAATCTACTTTCTTGCTTGGAATACTTTTCTACGATATTTAAATCTTGGCCCACTTCTATCTTTCGAAGTGGCTTATCATAGCCTTTTTCGATGAGCAGTGTTCCGGTTGAGCTATCCCCTCTTCTAGATACCATCATCGCATAGTATTTTTTTGCCTTGATTAGCCCGCCGATATTACTATCAGCGATCAAAGTATTTGCAAAATTAAAATTGACTATTTGAGGCTTATCACTTAGTATATAGCCGAGAGTACTTAGATCCTCCATATCATAGGATATCTCTACGAGAGGATCGCCATCTGGATCAAAGTCAATTAAATTCTCTGGAATAATGTCTGTTATACACTGAACCTCTGTTGATAGCTCGTGAATCGCTACCACAATCTCTCCAGAGAAGGCGAATTCTGATCCCGGGTCTGCTGTACTATCTCTTTCTACCGAAAGAAGAAGATCAACCCCCTGAATATTATCGGACTTAGAAAGAAACTTTTGGCCATAAGCAGTTGAGGGTCTCCCATTTGGAAGTAGCTTTAATGTTTCTTTCGACTCTAACTCAATATACAATGAAGAAGAATCATTATTTATTCCTATTAGGTTTTCAATTTCATTTTTTATTGAATTTGCAGGATCAGAGCTAATAAAATTATACAATGCAAAATTTGGAGATTCAGATTGTTGCGATAGAAACCTCTGTGGAAATACAGATAGGGGGCTGGACTCTCTTAATTCAATCTGTCCTTTCTCGCCAGCCAAATTGGCGCTTTCTATGTAAGAAGCAGATTCATTCCTGCCAGTTCCTCCAGAAAAATTATTTAATATAATACCAAAAATTTCGGTGTAATAAAAATCAGTTATCTGAGATCCGTTTTCTCGGAAATCTATTACTTCAATTACTATTTCCCCAGATTTATCTATGCCATTCGGAGTTCTTCCTGCAATCAAAACCTTTGGAAATATTCTGCCTTGAATGTTCACACCCTTTAACTCTATCTCTATTCTATTTCCATCTATAGAGTCACTAGGCTGAGAGTCTAGGCGAACTGGTCTACCATCATATCTCCCATTTATTATCAAGTCTTCGGACACATTGCCATCGTCGGAATACTTTCCAGGGTAAAGAGTATTCAACAGAACTTTGCTGCCAAAAAGCTTATCTCTTATAATTCCATTTCCATGAAAGTCACTTACAATATTCGACGTAGATGACCGATTATAGATCTGCTCCTCATCTAAATCTCTCTCAACAATTCTTTGTCCGTCGAAAAAATTAACTCTTGGGGCAATTGTCTTCTTTGACTTTCCCATTAACAATCTCCTGAATAAATCTACTCGTCGATAATATCTTGAATATTAATAGGGTACTAGCACTTGTTATCTTCAAATTTAACTAGGCAATTTGAATGTGCTGGCTTTAATCTTTCTGCCAACTCAATAATTAAGTCTTCTACCTCTTCACTTTGTATTTTACCAAAACTATCTATAATATTTATATCGAATTCAAATATACCATTTTTTGCGTCAGTTATTGAAGCAAGATTAATATCTTTTTTAATTTCTTTGTCGAAATTTATCAGCTTTGTTGTAAGATCATCGCTAATAACCGGCATAGCAGCATTAAGATTGCTTGAATAGTCTCCATCGAAAAAAGTGCCTAAAACATCTGGCTTAAATCTTCTTGATTCTCTACTAAACCTTATATTATCCATTCTTGCCATGGCAGGTTGCATTCCAATGTTATCAGATCCGATTACTATCGCCCTAAACTCGTCAGATATATTTATTTTATAAGGAATCGTATTTGCGGAGGTTTTATCTCCCCTTCTTTGCCCAAAAACAGAGCCATCTCCAAATACAATATCATTATCACCATATAGTACAGCGCCACTTTCCTTTCCATCAATAAACATTCTCATCATGTCATCGTTTGAATTTGCACGGTAGGTACAGCATACTCTATGCCATGAATTTTTTTCCCATAATATGTTAGACTTTATAATATTCGTTTTTTTATCTGACTTTATAGAAAAGACCAAATTACTTTCGCTATCTTTATATATTGAAATCCTATTTCCATTTGATTCAATTGGAACATAAGATACAACAACATCAATATTGCCCCCTGGTAATGCATCTTGAATACTAACCGTCTTGCCATCTGGAGATAATTTACATCCAACAGAGTAGTCTTTCCCAACACTTGATCCGCCTTCTAACCTTCCGGTAATGTTGCTTCTAACTATTTCATCAAAAAAGATGCTATCAACTTCATCTTTTTTGTAAAAACTTTCCATTTCAGATTTTTTACTTAAAAGATGAATACCAACTATTTGCTTGGCAGAAGAGGGCAAAACAACTTTTGTGGGAGTAGTTGATCTAACTCTTGTCTTTGAAACTGAAAATATATCAACGTAATACCTATCTTGATAATCCCGACTCGAACCAAGTAGTGGGCTTATCCAAAACTCTATGGTTCCTTCATTTTTTCTAAATATTGCCTTTGAATTATCAATTATATAAGGGGATCCTCCATAAAATCTAGCAGATGAGCCAAACATACTGTTGACGCTATTTCTGCTATAGTTAACTTTTTTATCATGTGAATTAAAATATGCTTTGTTTGTTATTGGTCCACCTGCCGCTCTATGTGCTTTTATAAATACCTTTCTTGCAAGATCTCTATCTATACCCATATTTTCAAGAGCATAAACAAACTCTTCCTCATTGTTTATTTTTTCTAATAAAATTTCTCTTTGAACAGGTGTAAGTCTAAACTTATTATTTGTTTTCGCATTTAAAAAAGTTTGCAACCTCAGCTGTCTTGATTGAGATTTAATCGGATTATCAAAGTCAATAAGAGCTAAGGTTTGTTCATCCGGGCAGCTTTTTTCGGTTTTATTGAATTCAGACGTTACGCTTAAATAATTCTTTGAAGAACCATCGGTTGGCCTATTATCACTAAGCATCTCTGATATAATTTTAAACTCATCTATCACACCACCCCAAGAATTGTTCTTATTTATATCTGTTCCTATGTGTAGTCTTTCCCCAATAACATTGGCCTCAATACTTAAATGTGCAGGGTAGTCAACAATGTATCTTCCAGGACTTAGCTCAAATGGAACTGCTCCAAATGTACCAAACGTTCCCAAAACAAAAGCTCCGCTTTGATATGACAATATCTCTGCCGCCTCCCCGTTATTGTCAGATATAGTTATTGGATTTTTTTCTAAAACTTTAATAGTACAAATTTCATATTCTTCATCTGCAACAAAAACTTCCCCTGTAATTTTGTCTATACTTTTAAAAAATTTATTAAAAAATACTAAACCATTTCCTCTTATTTCTGCAGTTTCTGACCCAATGCCATCTGCTGTATCCCCATAAACTGTTATTTCATTTTTTTCATTAAATAATATATTGTCAGAGTCTATCTCAACGCTTATTAGCCTTCCAAGATTTGTTTTGTGTATTTGAATTCCTTCAGATGACATCAATCCGGAATTATCTTTTTTGTTAAATATTTCTTCAAACTTTAAACAAACTTTTGAGTCTTTAATTGATAATTCTTTATAATTTGGAATAAATCTATCTTTAACAATCTTTCTTATAATTACATCTGATAAATCAGATGGCTCAGAGCCTCTTATAAAAAGCATACTATTTCCACTAAATATATTTTCTGACCCAACCATTTCATCTTTTAGCCTATCGACCCTAGGAGCTCGATATGAAGATCCGCCCAGATTAATCTGATTTTTTATCCTAGAATAAACCAGACCAAATGTTTCTATGTGAATACTAGAATCTGAATAATCTATCGAACTGGTGCACATGCATGTATTCAGATCTTTCTTTATGAATTCTATAATTCTGGTATCAAGATTTACCCTATATGATGGATTTCTACCTGTTCTTTTTTCAACAATACTTATCTTTCCATCAACTACTGAATAAAGTATGCCGCCAAGCTCTTCTGATTGCCCACTTTTATCAACTCTATATATTGCAAATTTACTATTTCTTAAGTCAGTTAGAATGCTCTCATTCAAACCGGCCGTAGGAGGGAATGAGAATATAATATCAGATGCCGAAGTATTAAATACAAATGGAATTAACTTATCTCCAGATGCCAAGATTGCTGCACCATTTGAAACTCCAGATATTATTAACTCCTTTCCTATTAAGTCTGGTGCAATATTTGATTCTGAGATTATTATAGATCGTCCCAAGTAAGTGTTATCAAAAAATACTTTGTCACTAAAAAATGTAGACTGTCCCGCAACTACCGATCCAAAGTTGATATCATCAAAGAAGTCTATCTGTCCGACAGAAAAACTATGAAGAACCTCTCTGCTTATATCTGAAAATTTATTATTTATAGAAACAGGGATGGCTCCTCCAAACTTAAATAAATTTGGAGATTCTAGTCCGTCAATAAATAAATGCATTTCATCCATTTCGTATGGCGTATTTAACCTCCAACTTGCCGCTATATGATGCAAATCTCCAGGCTTAAAATGCTTGATATTTGTAGCCAGATTAAAAATCTGAGGAGGATTATTTTTAGGATAACTAAATACCCTAAAATTTAAGAATCCCTTTCCATCCTTAAATATTGAAAGCCTCCCTGAATCAGGATTTACTCCAGTATCCAAAAGAAACCTAAGTTTATCTGAGCTAAATCTAATTTCTGTAAAGCCACTTTTAAATATTGGTTGCTCAAAATATCCGTCTTCGTAACCATCTCTATATCCATCAGCATACCCTTCCACATATCCATCAAAATGGATATCAAAGTAACCATCTCTATACCCATCAGTATGCCCTTCAACATATCCATCAAGATGTCTATCAAGCTGTCCGTCAAAATAACCGCCCTGATTTTCATCAGCATACCCTTCCACGTATCCATCCACGTATCCATCAAGATGCCTATCAAAGTAGTCGCCCGGATTTTCACCTATATATCCATCTATGTATTTCGGTGGCGGCATCTTAAGAAAAAACTCAATTTTTTTATCGGTATCAATAATTAATCCCAAGTTTGATTTTTCAACAAGATTTACGTTCTCTTCTCCAATATATTTTATAAAATCTATATCTAGCGATGTATTATCGTTTTTATCATGAAAATCATATGCATTTACATATTTGGAGTCTAGTACATGAATGGCAACATAATGATTATTATAATCTTTGCTTGGCATTTCTAACTCTGAAATATCAACTCTACTTATTATGTTATCATTAATGCTAATGTTTATTATATCTGAATATTCGCTTTTAGAGATAGAATATTCATTAAAATTACTATTTCTCCAATCACTCTTTATTATGTCTATAATTTTATCAGATTCTGCATCAATCACTAGAATTAAATCTGAATTATTTGAGCTAATTCCTAATGCTATCTTTATATTTATATCTTTATTTTTAAAATGCACTGGAGTTATGCCGGAGAATATTCCTGATACCATCCCACTAAAAGCTACTGCACTATCTGAGCTTAATGAATAATCAATATTAGATACGCGTGCAGAAATAATATAATTAAAATAATTATTTGAACAATATATTGGAGAAGAAATATAATTTCCAATATCACTAGGAGACCCTCCAGACTCCATTCTATAAATTCCGCCAGACTCTGAGGTTAAAAAGCTACCATTTTTTTTCCATGCTAATGACTCATTCTCTGATCCACCCGATATTAAATTTGCAGCCTTTATTTCGGATTCGACCATATTTCTCCAGCCGTCCTCCTCAAGAAGGCCTCTGCCACAATATCTAAACTCCCTTCTACACTTGCTGTTATCTTCGCAGTTTATATCATCTATTATAGTCATTTTTTCCACAGATGAAAATTCACCATCTGTAATAATTTTTCCAGTAAAAGTATGCTGAGAGTCAACTATTGAATAAATATTTTTATACGCTATACTTGAAGCACTAGGAAGATAAACACCTGTTGGCGCAACACTTGGAATGTATCCACTTAGCATGCTTGATAAATCTGGATCTACCAATTCAAAATCCTGGCTACCTTCAATAGCCCATTCTTCATAATATTTTTCTAAATTAATTCCAAGCTTAGATATTGCTCCCAAGAAAAAATATCTTTTTATTTGACAAACATATGAACAAGAATTATTCTTATTTCTAAACCAAGAATGATCAGAATATTCATCTGGAGGCACAACAAAGTATCCGCCACGAGCAGAATTCATATTTGCAGATATCTCACTACCAACTTCTAGGCCAAATTTTTCCGGATACGCATAAGATAGTCCTGCTTCAATATAAAATTGAAATAATTCTTCAAAAGTATTTGAAACTAGTTCGTCACAAAAAATATTCCTCCCATAGAAATATCCTTTATCCTTCCAGATAAGAGAGTTATAGGAATAAAAATCTTCTGAATTAGAGGCTACAATTATATGGCCTCCTCTTCCAACTATATTATCTAATACATGCTGGTCACTTGGCGTGCCAACCCTATCTTGATCAACAATCTCCGCCAACACGCTTGCAACATATAGCAATTCGCTGTTGCTAACTTTCCCCGATCCAAACACTGGGATTCCAAAAACATCTATATATCTATCTAAACCTGCGGTTCTAAATGGCAAAAGGTATTCTGGTATATCACTTATTAGCAGCTCTTTAACTCCCAATATCGGAACTATTCCAGTTGGCATCTTCTTGGTATTATTAGCCCTAGCCCTAAATATCCACTGGCCAGCATCTTCGCTAACTGGAGACTTACAAAGCTCGTCATATCCTATAAATACGCCTTCATCTATATCATAATTGTGCGGAACTCCTGTAGATACATCTGGAAAATCATCTTTATTTACTGTAAATGTAGAGCCCCTTGGGTTCCTGCCGCTCCTTCCAATGTATATATCATCTTTTGAAAATCTTGTTCCAATATCAGATCTAATATTCTTTACTTCAATTAAAGATTTACACTCCATATCAAGAGAGCCTATAAATAGGCCCTCACTTAGTGACCCGATTGAATTAACAGACTCTGTATTAGACAATATTCTGTCGGAATCATCCATATTCATGGAGCTATATAAATTATTTAAATTTTTGGCATCCAATAAGCTCGAATAAAAAAGATTTATTTCTTTCTTCTTTCTATTTAAAGCACTTTTTATAAAAACTTTTGCAGAATTTTTGTTTGGGTCGCGATCAAAGCTTACTTTCAAAAAATCAGAAGAGAAATCAACTATATATGGCCTACCGTCATACCCTAGTATTCTTGAGCTATCAGATCCGTTTGTAACTATATTAATCTCTTGAACTAATATCGATATTGATCCAGTTGGAACATGATCATTCAGCTTATCTGACCCAGATGAAGAAATATGCCCTTTATTTTCTGGGAATCTGCCAATAATAAAGCCACATGGCTGTGAAATAATCTTATTATAAACCTCCCTTCCCGCACAATCAATAAGCCCAAAAACCTTATATACAGAGCCAGAAGAGTCAATAACCTTGAATACAGATGGACTATTGTCAAAAAGAGAAGAGAACCCAACAACTGCGGATAAATCAATCGGAGAACTGAATCCTAGCCGAATCTTATGATTATTAAAAGTTGACAAACTATCCATTGTATCTAATATTGAACAATAACAATTTTTACTTGGATTTTGTTGATCAAAGTCAGGTATCGATAACTTTGAAATATCACCCTCAATTATTGGCATTTTGATAACTTCGCCAGAAGAGTCTCTTGCCTCCCTCATCGATAGAAGCATAGAAAATATCTTATTTTTATCACCAATAGTTACTACTCCTGGTGTACAAAATTTATCTTCAATATTAGGGCCAGGAGGAGTAAAGTTTGAAACTTTAATCTCTAAATCAAAGCTTGATGTATTAAATCTATTGAGTTGACTAAATTCTTTCTTTATTCCAAATACACCAATTTTTTCTTGATTATCAATATTTTTATAATTGAATATGGATACTGAAACACCAGAGTCATCGGTACCGCCTATGGCATCAGATGAGTCAAAAATAGAATACCTATTCTTAGCGTCAAAAATAGAGTCTCCATTTTTATATACATGTTTCTCATTTTCAAGATTATCAATAGTCACCGTGAGGGATGCGTCGTTACAAATCCCTCCCCAAAATGGTCTGACCCAAGCTGATGCTGTGCCTTCGCCAATTGAAATATTAGAACTAGAAGGTATATCTAAAGTTGTTTGGTCATCAAAATTTAGTCCAGTTCCAAATTTACCCCTTAAAAATTTTAAATTTCCATCATATTCATAAGACATGTGATCTAACATATCTCGCCCAAGTATCCAGTTGCCAAAAAATGACTCATTTATATCAGGGTCAATTTCTGTAAAAGATTTTCCAAGATTTTTAAAAGCAGGAATAGTAGGGCCAGATGAAAAAGAAGATATTGTACCCTTTAATGCAGATCGATATAACTCCCTATCTACACTTAAGGATAGATTATTGAAAAATGTTATATCTGTTAGTCTCCCAAAGTTATCTCTAAGTGCCTCTCGTGAGCCTCCATATTTATATGAAACATAGTAATCCTGACCCTCAACTAGTGCATCCCCTATTGACCAATCAATCTGATTATCACCGTATTCATAGCTGATATATAAATCATCTTGAACATATGTATACGTAGCAAATATTTTACCATACCCATAACTTGCAACAAGCTTTGTTCCGGTCTCTGGAATATTATTGGTTACAAAAGAAAGATTAATAACATCTCCTTCATTTATCAATGAGCCCTGAGGTATTTTAACTCTTGCTTCGTTATTATTGACTGTAACCTCAGCGATAACTGATACAGAGCACCTTCCCTCCACGAAGCTAAATTGACTTGGGGCCACAAGTATAGTAGACCTAACTTGGTCAATAGAGATAATATTAAATACGTTTTCTTCTCCATCGACAACAATATCGCCACCTAGATCTATTGACTCTAAGTTGACTCCAGATTTTACATTAAGGACTATTCCATCTTTAACAAAAGATTTTGATATTACTTCTATTTCTATTTTTTTAACTGCTCTATTTTTATCAAATAAACTTTCTTTATTTTTTTCTCTTATTGCAGAATAAAGAAATTTTAAATTTTTTTCTACAACAAGTATCTCTAAGCTTCCATCCGTATTTTTTGAAAACCTTCTAATTAAATTTCTTTTTAAGTCAACAGTATTTTCTTCTATTTTCATAAATGATGAATCATAAATATTTCCACCACCATCCATAACTCTATTTAAAAGATCTTCTTTGTTCATTTCTGGAGTTCTTTTTGACTTAATTTCAGAATATAAATCTTGACCAATTAAATCTATTTCTTTGTAAATACCTTCGATTGTAAATATATTATTTGGTAGCACAACAGTATAATTTGGCAAAACTATTAAAGTGTCAACTTCGACATTATTGTTGTCAAATGTTTTCCCCCCAGAAAATAAAATTGAACTTTCTAGATCTAATACTTCAATGAAATCTCTTTCAAAAATAACCTCGCTATATATGGCCGCAGCACTATCAGTCGAATCTGATGGGCGACCCTTTTTAGATACCTCTTTTATGTCCAAAATATTTTTATATCTTGTGCTAATTTTTGAAGAAAAATATGAAGCAGATCCAATACTATCAATACTCTTGTGCCTATCTACTGCAACGTGAATTATACCAAGATTGTAATCTACAGAATAATCACCAACCCTTCTTAGTCTTGATATATTCTTCTCTAAACTATCCTCTTTTCTAAAAATTTTTTCTGATATAAAAGTTTTAGAATCTGATAGTTCCAAGGATGTATTTAAGTATGATCCAATAGAATCAATAGATTTACTTAATATATTTTCATTATCTAATTTTATAGAAAAACATTTTGTTCCAATTGTTACTTTGGCATTCCTTGGAGGAAGAGTGTCTCTAGAGTTTATTCCAATATAATTAATTATACCCTCTGAATTTGCTTCTCCAAAAAATTTTATCTGTATATCCTGACTTAATGAGTCCCCACTGATAAAGTAATCTAGTGAATTTAAATCAATCAATTCAGACGGAATCCCGGGAGAAAAGTATATTGCATTATTTGATAGTCTTGATGTAATCTCTGCAGAAAAAATAGGCGATATAAAAGTTGAGTATGCACAAAGATTTTCAGGTCCAAATCTCAAAAAATTTGCAGACTCAGAATTAGACTCTAATATTTTAGGAGCAGAAACGCCAGAGAAGTAAACTTCAGAATCTGTAAAATATGATGTTGGATATATCTCCCCCGTTGTTTGGTTAAATATTCTGTATACCTTAGTAATCGGAGTATTTTTTGTCTTTAAAGAAAATGAAGATGTATAATTATTTTCAACATGCTCGTTCATCTCTTCTATATGAAGCAAGTTTTTAAAGTCAACACCATCAACAAAGACTCTTTCATAGCTAAAATCGATCGTCAGTTTCTTTCCTGAAAAATCTCTTGTAGCACCTGGATATATATCATTATTGTCGATATAAAAATCTACGTTATTTTCAAAAATATTCTTATAACTATATCTTGCTCTTATATTTTTTCTTCCGGTTCCACGACCTTCATCGTCAGAGCCATATACATATACTTCTCCAGTATTGTAATTTATCGAGTACTCACCCGGTCTGGACGGCAATCTTGATATGTTAAATCTCAACTCTTTGCTAAATTCATTTGCATCTTGGTTATTGCTAAAAAATGTTACTCCGGACATTTCTGCAATAGATCCAGACGCATTAATTATTGGGGCATAATCCAAAAAAAATCTTGTAGAATTTGTTGGAATTGATTCATCTATAACTATTTCTTTGGAATAAACCTCTATAGATTCGCTACTAATTAACTTGCTAAGATCTTTGTAAATATATGATACTAATACTCTGTCTTCTTTTCTCGGCCTAGGAAGGTTTCCAAATTCAGACAGTAATATTTGATTAGAATCTAAAAAATGAGCACTTATTGATCTATATGGATCATGCTTATTATCAAGTATTGAATATTTATGTTTTGTTATGTCATAATCTATGCCAACATTCCCATTGCAATCTTCTACTTCGCCATCCAATATTAATTTTAGGCTCACCAATTGTAGCACATTAGACTTTGAAAGAGATATTAAAAAACCATCTGTACTATTTCTCTCTGTATTTAAAGATATTTCTTCATCGATTATAATCTCTTGATTTAGTGCTATTGGAGAACTTGGCATTCTCAACTGAGTAGATACTGTGCTATTGTCGTTTAAATTTATTATACCTCTTTCAAGTGCGGCTCCTGGCAGGGTTGGGGCTATTCTATCAACTTCGTAAGCACCCTCATTTGCAAGTCGATCATATGCACCAGACCCCCTAGTTCTCAACTCTCCTTCGGTGCTTACTGATATATAGTTATCACTAAGAACTTCTCCAATATGCTTTTGTGCCCTAAATAATTCTTCTGACTGAACATCGATCGTTTTCTTTATAAGAGTATTGTCCAAATTATATACATCAGGTATGCTTCTATATATATTATCTCTTATTGGATTTGCCTCTTCGGACCCGATAAAAAATATCTCTCTAGAACTCTCATCATTAACTAGAGTTTCTCCAAGTTTACTTAAAAACGGATCATTACTTGACGAAAGCATCTTTAGCAAATAAAAGCTATTTGCAACCTGAGGTCTGGTCTTTATTATTGCAGTATCGCCATCAATCCTTACTCCCAATATTTCAAGATTATCTATATTGCCACTTAGTGACTCTATTTGAAAATTTTCCTTAGATATTCTTTCAGTTAATTCGGATGAAAATACTACATTTAATTCCGTGCTAGATGGAACAAAAAAACTTGTTGGTCTTAATAACGCCATTTTAATTTATCCTAAAGTCTTCTCTTGAGACCATATCAAGCTGAATAATTCCGGGAGCAATATACTGATTATCGAGAGCCTTTATAAAGGCTCTCCTGCCAACCTCTCCGGCCAAGCAGAATCTTGATATATTTAAAGAATCAACACCCTCTATTGATGTTGCTACGCTTATTATGTCTGAATAATCTATTGTTGTCCCCATCTTTTCAGAGCTAAGTATATTGACTATGGCTGCAGTTGCATCTTCAATTATTCTTGTTGATTCAGATAAAAAATCTTCGCTTATTACTATCTGGCCATCGACCTCTACATCTAATTTAAATGCTTCTTTTATTAAAACATCAGCAGTTATCGGTCTAACTAGCTCTATTGCCCTTGTAGCCTCAAGGATCGAACTATTAACATTATACTCTACAGTTATTCTTTCTCCCTCCTTAGGTGCAATAAAAGAATAATCAGCAAAATATATATCGCCTGCGCCTGGCTCCGATAGAGTACCCACTGATATTGTCCCCACCAACTCTCCCCCCGAAGATCTAAACCCAGAAGACACAGATATTGATTCAATTCTTGAAAACATGTCTTTTGTATATATTATATCTGAAGCATAAAAGTAAACGTCATTAAATCCCGATCTACTTACCATAAATTTTATCTCAATATTATCTCCCGGCATCATACTCATAGATGAGTTTTTTGGAGTTGATGGTAATAATAATTGTGTATTTGATATTTCTTCAGATGCAAAGAATGTCTCCTTGCTATAAATATTTCTATTTAATGATCCTCCCAAAAGATCAAACCTTCCCTTTAAGTTTCCGCTTGAATCAACTAGCTTAGCCTCGTAAACTTTTGATATAAAAATATCCTCAGGAAGTTGAGGCATTTCTAGACTAGAAGATATTATAGGGCCCAATGATAGTTTTAACCCAAAAGAGTCTTCTCCCACACTAATATCTCCAGATATCATTGTAGCTATCTCTCCAATAACTTTTATCTTGCCTGGCCTTATAATGCCACCTACCTCTATTGACAAATTAGCTGGAGAACCTCCAATTATATTCGTAATTTCTCCGTCAGCATTTGTGTCAAAAATAACTGGCTGAGATCCCTCAATATTTAATAACCCTGATGAAAATAGTTGATTTGACTCAACTGATCCCGAAGCCGGAAGTTGAGATAAAGAAGTTGGAAAAACAACGTTTTTTTCTGAAAAAACATAGCTTGCATATATATTTGAATTAAAAAAGAATAAATCATCAATTTTATCTAATAAATTTGATGCATCTAATATATCTGAAGATGGGAGAGTGATTGTTTTCCCAGAACTTGATCCATCACCATTTAATATATCAAAAAATTCAACTTTATTATATTTTACCTCAACGGTCTCCCCGATTACTGCTGGTGAATCAGATGGAAGATAAATAACTCTTGAACTAAAATGCTCATCTTTAGATCTGGTATTATACACCTCAACACCAGATGAATTTTTTATGGAAAATATATTACTAATTACATCGCTATTTTTTGACAATTCAATTCCAGCAACACTACTAGAAGAATTTACTTTGACCATTGAAACTTTTGCGGACTCAACATTCAATGAAAATATTGAATTTACTTTATCTACCTCTCTAGATACTGTAATGAATCTCTCAGTTTCTTGGTCGTTTTTCTCTATAATTACAGGCTCTGCAACTATTCTTGAATTTTTTGTCCAATCAATTGCATCTGAATTATTCTCACCCCTATCATAGTCTAGGTCGCTATCAAATATTTTTCTCCAAGTATAATCAGCACTCAATATATCTGTTGAAACAGGCATTCTCTTTCCAGTTATGCTTATTCTGCCATCTAAATTTAAATCTCCAATATTTGAAGAATCTTCTGGATTAATAGTATATACCTCTCCAGTTGTGTTATTAACTATTTTTGAAACCCTAACTACGGGATAGTGAGATAATTGAATTACTTTATTGTCATAATTGCTTGTGCTTGCTCTCTCATTGTTAATTATAATATCTTGATATATACTAGACACAACTTCTATATCAGAATATCTCAAGGTATCAATACCGTTTGAATTCGATTTTGTTAAAACTTCTCCCGTAACATATTTTTCATTTGAAATAAAGCTTAGTTTGTCAAAGCCAAAGGGACTACCCCCCGTCTCTGGATTTAAATCTTTTTCTAACCTATAGTTTCCGGTAATAACTC